>Ga0105238_10000006_pt1 | contig 346249 bp, 304 predicted proteins | sample KBSC34metaG_FD_81526 | JGI IMG/M metagenome (GOLD analysis project Ga0105238, IMG submission 81526) | Corn rhizosphere microbial communities from Kellogg Biological Station, Michigan, USA - KBS C3-4 metaG | ecosystem: Host-associated > Plants > Roots > Rhizosphere > Soil | place: Michigan...
GCGAATCACTCGTTTGAGTGATAAAGTGCCGTCATTGCTAAGTGACGTGTACAACGATTATCCCATATGCCTACTTTCTCCAAGCACGTATCCCGCCCCCATACCGATACTTCGGTGGCCGTTACCTTCCGTCTTGAAGTTGATGAAGAACAACGACTGGCTGAGCTGGCGCGCCAGGATTTGCGCACACGCTCGTCCTTTGTGCGCCTGTTGATATTGCGCGGCATGGCCGCCTACGACAACGACGTTAAAGCCGAACGGGCTTGAGCACGGAGGCTGCTATGTACGACGATCCCCGCAAAATCCGTCATCGCCGCATCGTAGTTCGCGTCAACGACGACAACTACGACATCATGAAGGCCCTGGCACAGTACCAAGGTGAAAACCTGGCCACCTTGGCTCATGATCTGTTGATGCATCAGGCCATCGCCCTGGCGCAATCCTATTCGATGCCGATCTTATCCGAGCAGAACGTGCAAGCCAAGGCGCTCACGAGCCACTTTTCAGTGCCTCGCAATGCCTGATATCGAATTACCGTTCACCCATCCTGCGTTAGTCGAAGCCTTGGAAGTGATCATGATGCGAGAAGGCTTCGACACGATTGAACAAGCGGCCGAGTTCGTCATGGCCCAATCTGTTCGAGAAGGTATCAAACGTGTTACCGGCAAGGGGCGTGCACTCTATGCCATTAAGGGAAAGAAAACAACATGCGTGTAATCAGCCTGCCGTGCCCTCATTGCCAAAGCCCAGTGCGTGCAGCCAAAAGCCGGACCATGTCCACGCTGATGAAGGAAATTACCTACCGGTGCCAGAACGTCGATTGCGGCCACACCTTCGTTGCCACGCTGGAGATTTCTCGTACCGTTTCGATGTCTGCGATGCCCAATCCCGAGGTGAGCCTTCCCATCTCGCCGCGTGCCTATCTCGCACCCCAAGGAACAGGCGCTGCCTGACTTGCTGGTGACCGCCTAGCCGGTCGCTGAACCCCAAATTGACTAAGACCTGTCGTGCGCCGCTTGGCGCACGCGGGATTCGCTCACCCTAAAGAAACCTCACATGGCTCTCGATCAGCAACAGACAACGCTTGCACTCGCCTCGCTGCGGCTTCGCATGGGCGACGACATCAAAGAATTTCAATGCGCCCAACGCATGCTGCAGCGCAAGGCCGTGCTGCAGGACGAACTACAGTGGAATGTGATCTGGCAAGGGAAGAACGTTATTTCCGCCCGTCTCGTCCAGCGCTTGCAGCGTCTCGGCGGCCTGATGGGAGTGTGGTAATGCGTACCGTGATCGCTCATGGCATCGCTGTTCTGTTGTTGCTTGCACCATCTCTTCTGGCGGCTCTCGGGCTGGTACGGGGGTGATGATGCGCGGTGCACGAATTAAGGACCATGCGTCATTCCGTCCGGCATCGGACCTGCTGCGCGAGCGCGCAGCATGGGTGCCCACGCCTCCCGGGAATGAAGCCGCTAAGGCTGAGCTAGAGAAATCCATCTCACTCTTGCGCAATCGCAGGCGGCCCAATCTCCAAACCGGCATTGCCTATTCCTGGGCAGCGATGCCCAAGCCAGTGCGTCGGCACATCCTGGCCCTGGCGGGACTCTCGGCGGATCGCTGGGAATGCCCTATTCACTCCTTCACCGAAGCTGAACGCCTGACCATGCGCCATGCGGTGCTGCGTGCCATTACGACGTATGAAAGAGCCCTCAATGCAGTCTAGAACAGTCGATGCGAAAACACGGCGTCGCCATCGGGCTTTCGTCGAGTCGCACCAGTTTGCCGGGGAACTGGCACGTATTCCGCTGAAGTGGCGCGGACGCGTCGTGAGCCAGGCCCTGGAACTGATGTCGGTATGGCATTGGAACAAGATTTTTGAGCCAGTCGCCGTTCAGTTCATCCGGGAATTCGCTGAGCAGTATGTGCCGGCCGGCGTGGATCTGTCGCAAGATGATGCCGATATCTGCGCCACGGCCGAGAAAGCCGCCGAGAACGTCAAGGAGGTCTTGTGGAAAGCGATTTCTGATACCCACGCACGCGACCTCATCGAACAAGAGTGTAGCGACTACGGCATTGATATGCCTGAAGTGGATGATGATGACCTGCGCGCCATCATTGCGCGTGTCGTGGATCCACGCTGGTGGCGCAGGCAACTGCGCAAGGTGGTCGGCCGCGCCTTTGAGGGCGGCAATATCCGCCTGGGCTACGTCCATTACCACGGCGAGCCCTATGCCAGTAATGACGCCGTACTGTCTCGCCTGGCACAGAACCGGAGAAATGCTGCCGCACTGGAAGCAACCATTGTGCGCAATGAGGCTGGCCAGGAATTCAGCATTGCTGAGCTGGCCGAGAAGACGACTTCCAATAAGACCATTCGTCGTGGCGAACTCATGCTGCGCATCAATGGTTTCGAGGCCATTGCGAAGGAGTGCAACGATCAGGGCCTGTTCCTCACCTGGTCTTGCCCATCGCGCTTCCATGCGACGCTGCACACCGGTAAGCCGAATCCGAAGTATGACGGTTCGGACCCGCGCACCGCCAATAAGTACCTCGGCAAGATGACTGCGCTGGCGCGTTCGGCGCTGGCCCGTCGCGGTATCGGCCTGTACGGCTTCCGTATTGCCGAACCGCATCACGATGGTTGCCCGCACTGGCACATGCTGGTGTTCGTGCGCGCACTGCAGGATTACACCACGCCGCACGTCAAGGACGTGGCCAGCCGCGCTATCCGCGTCATGAAGAGATATGCCTGGCGTGTGGATCGCGGCGAGCCTGGCGCATTCAAGCGCCGCCTGGATGTGAAGCGTATCGACTGGGCGAAAGGTAGTGCTGCGGGCTACATCGCCAAATATGTGGCCAAGAACATCGATGGGGTGGCGGACCACAAGACCAAGGAAGGCTATCTCATCACCACCGATATGGCGGGTGATCGGGAGCTGACGCCCTCGGCCCGCGTGGAAGCCTGGGCGGCCCGCTGGGGGATTCGTCAGTTCCAGCAATGGGGTGGCGCACCGGTAAGCGTCTGGCGCGAGCTGCGCCGCGTTCCCGCAGACATGGTGCAAGAAGCACCACCGGCGATGGCTGCTGCCTGGGATGCGGTGCAGAAGGTCGAGGGCGAGAAGCGCGCGTGCTGGGCCAGCTATTTGCGCGCCCAAGGCGGTGCCATCGTGAAGCGCGACGATCTGATGGTCACGCTGGCGAAGGAAACCAAGACAGTCAGCGGTCGCTATGAAGAGTGCGAGCGCGTCATGCCTTATGGCGTCCAGTGTCGCCAGATGGTCGGTGTGGTTTTTAAATCCGTTCGGCACACATGGACGCCAGTTCAAGGACACGACGCCCGCGCTTCGGCGGGTTCGGGGTTCCCTTGGACTCGTGTAAATAACTGTACGCAGCCCGCCGCGCCTGCCTTGGCGGCCGATACGTCCTTTGAGCCGAAGAACGCGCCGGCGCCGGTCACGTTCCAGCCGGACCAGGCAGCACAGGTTGAACATGCCTGGCTTGCCCTGGGCGCATGCCCCTGGCCTCGGCCGGTGGTGTACGACGTGCCGACATGGCCAGCACCAGTCATGGCGGCTGACGAACAGCGCCGGGTGCTGGCCGCCTGGGATGCCATTAAGGCGTGTCCCTGGCCACGCGTGGTGCCCGTGCCGGACAAGTCACCGCGTCGCGGTACGCCTCGCCAGGTGGCCGGCTGGCGCGCCGGCCGGCTCGATGTCAGCGAACTTCCGATTGATCCCAACCCAACGAAAGGGAACGCCCCATGACCGCGTTTCGTGTCGTCGTGCGCACTGTCAGCGCACGCCATTCCTACACCGCCATCGCAGCACATAGCTGCGACGTGATCGCCGCCGCCGTCGATCGCTTTGGCGTGTGCTCTGTTACGGCCATTCAGGAGAACCAAAAGTGAATGCAACCACAACCACCAATCCCGCCGTGTCTTACCGCGCCGAAGGTTACGACACCACGTATTTCGCCAAGCAGCCGAAACAGCGTGATTTCGTCATGCTGCCACCACAGCCCCTCGACCGCATCACCTTCAACACACCAGATGACGGTGTACTGGCTGGCTATCTATCGGTCATCCGTCAGCACCTGGGCAATGGCCAGAGATTCGCCTGGGTGGAGCTGGATAACGAGCTGGCAGGGCAATTCCGGGGCGTGCCACTGGTGGACATCCTCACTTGCGATGATGCGGGAAGCCTGCGCCGTAATATGCCGAACCAAGAAGCCAGACGTCTGTGCCTGAGCGACTACAGCGAAAAGTTGAAATCAGAGCCTCTGTGGGCAGCTTCTACAGATACTGGCCGAGCAGTTAAACCCTAAGCTCCGAAGCAGAAACATGCCCTAGACAAAAATGCAGAAACCGAAAGACATAATCTACATCCGGCATTATGAAGGCGACGATCTATACAAGCTCTAAACAACAATCCAATTTTGTTGGAAAGTTTCTGTGCAGCATTGATCACGCTAGTGACGAAATGCATCGTGAATACAATGCCGTGAACGGTTTCCTCTGCTGGAGAGCCTATCGAATCTCCATTTCACGTCTCAACAGATTGTTTCAAAAGCTGAGGGGCACTCCGCGCAACGAAGGTGTGATATGAAGGCACAAATGTTCTTAGTAATGAAATATGAGCGCATGACGATGACACTGGCAGAAGTCTGCGAGGAAATCAGCTTGGAGGTCGGCACCGCTCACAATAAAATCTCGGCAGGAACATTTCCAATCCCAACGCGTAAGGAGGGTAGGAACCGCGTGGCTGATGTACGTGACGTTGGCGACTACCTAGACAGGCAGCGCCAGGAAGCCAAGGAAGCGTATGAAATCCGGCATTGATGCCTTAATCCGCCTCAAACTGAAAGGCCTGAGCCCGGTGCAATACCGAACTCAGGCCTTCGCTGGCTAGCTTTTAAACCGTCCGAATTTACGGGTCAGTTCAAAATTCCGAGTAGCCCGTTCAACCCAGGCCGGGGTCCCGGCCTGCTAAACCTCAGATTTCATTGCCGCCGCGATCGCTCTGATCGCGATCTGATATCGCCCGCCCAGGCCGGAAATCACGGCAGTCGCGCAATGGCATTGAGTTGCGCCTGGGAGTAGCCGGAGATATCCAATCCGTTAGGGAAGTAATGTCGCAGCAAGCCATTGATGTTCTCGTTCGATCCGCGCTGCTATGGACTGCGTGGATCGCAGAAGTACACCTGGATGTTGATTTGCTCGCAGATTTGACCCTCTCAATTTGACCCACCTCCCATTGCCTGCTGAAGGTAGTCACTCGGTCAGCCATCCGCGAAATCAATCACCACACGCGAGGCCACCTGGCCATGTTCCAGCCGTTCGAAGACCTGATTGATGGCCGAAAGCGGCTGCAACTCGATATCTGCATTGACCTTACCAGTTGCGGCAAAAGCAAGCGCCTCATTCATGTCCTGGCGAGTTCCGACAAACGAACCGCGAATGGTGATGCAATTGGCCACCACATCGAACAGCGGTATCGGAAATTCTCCCGGCGGTAAGCCGACCAGTACGCAGGTTCCAAGCTTGCGCGTCATAGAAACACCCTGCGCGAAGGCGCTTAGCGATGGTGCAGTGACAAGCACACCATGCGCCCCCCCGCCGATTTCTTTCTTCAACACTACAGCCGGATCGCTGGCTTTGGCATTGATCAGCAAATCTGCTCCCAACTGCCTGGCGTGCTCCAGCTTGCCATCGTCGACATCAATCGCGCACACGTTGAGTCCCATGACTTTGGCGTATTGCACCGCCAAATGGCCCAGGCCCCCAGCGCCGGAGATGGCAATCCATTCACCGGGCTTGACCGAGGTCTCCTTGATGCCCTTGTAGGTAGTGACACCGGCACAGATGATCGGCGCCGCTTGCAGCGCACTGAGTCCTGCCGGAATGTGTGCGACATAGGCAGGATCAGCGAGAATGTATTCGGCAAATCCGCCGTTGACCGTGTAGCCACCGAATTGGGCCTGGCCACATACGGTCTCCCAGGCTTTCAGGCAATATTCACAATGGCCGCAAGCGGAAAACAACCAGGGCACACCGACGCGATCACCCGCCTTCACCCTACTCACTCCGGCACCGACGGCTACAACCAAACCGATACCTTCATGTCCAGGTATGAATGGCAGTGTTGGCTTCAGAGGCCAATCTCCCTTAGCGGCATGCAGATCGGTGTGGCACACCCCACAGGCTTCTGTCTTGACAACAATCTGGCCTGCTGCCGGCGTGGGAATATCCCGCTCCCGTAGAACCAAAGGCTTTCGGAACTGCTCGACGACTGCGGCTTGCATTTTCAGTGCCATTATGAATTCCTTTGATTTTGAGAATTGAAGACGGGTGGAGCGAAAGATTTGAGCACGCTGCGGCCCAGCGGTGCACCCATTACATATGCCGTGTTTTTTAGGCCGTGCTAGCCAAGCCACGGATCGCCTCAATCATTTTTACCAGTACGGTTTGCGCGTCGCCATACACCATCTGGCAGTTGTCCCCGTAGAACAGGGGATTTTCAATACCAGCATAACCACGGCCTTCACCGCGCTTCACGATGTATATTTTCTTCGCCTGGTCGGCATTGAGGATGGGCATGCCGAAAATCGGTGATAACTTGTCGTTGCGTGCAGCAGGATTGACCACATCATTGGCGCCTATCACCATCACTGCATCGGTGTGGCTGAATTCTTCATTGATATCTTCAAGCTGATAGATCATGTCGTAAGGCACACTAGCCTCGGCCAGCAGTACATCCATTTGGCCCGGCATACGCCCCGCAACCGGATGCACCGCGAACTTCACAGTAACGCCGGCCACCTGCAACAATTTTACGAACTCATATAGCTTTTGTTGGCCGTGAGCGACGGCAAGCCCGTATCCTGGCACGATGATTACGCTACCGGCATAGCGCATGGAAATCCCGGCATCGCCAGCATCGACCGGCTTCAGTTCGCCTTTGATAGCACCCGGCCTGGTCTTCGCAACCGCACCGAAATTGGTGAACACCACATTACCGATCGATCGATTCATTGCCTTGGCCATCAGTTGAGTGAGCGATAAGCCGGCCGCGCCCACCACCATGCCAGCGATCATGAGCGCCGGATTTTGCAGAACGAGCCCCTCCAGGGCCACGGCCAGCCCCGTTAATGCGTTGTAAATGGAAATCACCACGGGCATATCGGCACCGCCAATAGGCAATGTCATCAGCACACCGAAGACCAGCGCAAAAGCAAAAAACAGGCAGACCAATAGCGGCGCCGGCTGTGGTGTACCGATCACCACTTGCGTCAGATAGACGATGAAGCCTCCGAGAATGATGGCAGCCAGCATGGCGGTACCGTTTAGGATTTGTTGCCCGCGAAACCTCAGGGGCTGCTTTATTACTCCTTCCAGCTTGGCCCACGCAACCAGCGATCCGGACAGCGATACAGATCCGATCAGCGCGCCGAGCAAGGTAATGCTGAGTGCTGGGATTCCGGTGGCGCGAGTACTGAACAGTTCCATCGCCGCGATCGCTGCTGCAGCCCCGCCGCCCATACCGTTATAGAGCGCAACCATCTGAGGCATGGATGTCATCGCTACACGTTTCCCGCTCAACCACGCCGTGCCGCCTCCCAATAGCAAGGCCGCGATTGCAAGTGCGATATTGAGCGGCAGATGCAGCTGTGCACTTGCATGGACACCGGCAATATAGAAGAAACCAACCACGACTGCGGCCAGCATGCCGCCACCTGCTAGCACAATCCCTGACGGTGCGGTGACGGGCGATGACATGCGTTTGAGACCATAGATCAGAAGAAACGCTGCAGCCAGATCCACGCCGCCAATTAGTAGTTGTGCAATCGAGTTGATCATGCTGGTTCCTCAGCCGGGTGTGGGCTTGGTCTGTGCGGCTTTCTTCGCGCGTCGTTTCGATGTTCTGGGATGCAGCGGTTTGGCTGGCCCCGGCTGAAACATCGCCAGCATGCGTTCGGTTACCGCGTAGCCGCCCGCCGCGTTGCCAGCGCCCAGCAGCACGGCGAAGAAACCGATGACCTGATCCAGTGTCGTGCCGGCATTGAGCAACGCATACAGTGCGCCAACGACTACAATGCCGTGCACGAAATTGGAGCCGGACATCAGCGGCGTGTGCAATATGGCCGGCACACGCGTGACCACCACCCAGCCGGTAACGCCGGCCAACATGAGGATATAGACGGCCGCATAGCCGTTAATGCTGAAGTCGGGATTCATTGTGCGCTCCTGATGATGTCGCTTTCCATGCTGTCGGCCGGTGCGTGGTTGGCCAGCACGATGCCGTTCTGCAGATTGCCGGAATGGGTTACCGCCGTTCTAGCCAGGACTTCGTCATCCCAATCGATAGTGACGACGTTATTTTTCAGCATCAAGGCCAGCAGGTTGTATTGGTTCCTGGCATACAGATCGCTAGCATCGCTGCTCAACAAAGAGGGAATATTTAGCGGTGCAACAATGGTGACAGCACCGATGTACGCGGTCTCACCAGGCCGCGTATCGAAGCAGTTGCCGCCGCCCTCGGCCGACATATCCACAATGACCGCCCCTCCTTTCATCCCTTTCAACTGTTCGGCGCTGATCAGCTTGGGAGAGGGCTTTCCGGGAATCGCCGCAGTAGTGATGATGAGATCGGCCTGCTGTATATGTCGCGTGAGGACGGCATCGATCTTCACCTGTTCGTCAGCACTCAAGGCACGGGCATAACCTCCCTCGCCACGTGCGTCAACTCCAGTGTCGATGAAGCTCGCGCCCAGCGAGAGTGCCTGTTCCTGGGTCTCAGGACGAACGTCATAGGCCTCGACGACCGCACCCAGGCGATGCGCGGTGGCGATCGCTTCCAGACCGGCTACCCCAAGTCCCATCACCAGTACCCGGGCAGGTCCCACTGGCCCGGCTGCGGTGGTGATCTTCGGCAGGATTCTGGCGAGATGCGTCGCCCCCAGCTGTACGCCGTAGTAGCCGGCCAGTGCAGACTGACTGGAGAGTGCATCCATCGCCTGTGCACGAGTGATGCGGGGAATGCGTTCCATCGCAAAGCAGGTGATCTTTTTATCCAGCAAGCATTGCATCAGGCTGGTCGCTATTTCCGGGTAGATGAACGATATGAGAATTGCCCCCTCCTGCATCGCATTGACCTGTTGTACCGAGGGAGGCTGAACGGCGAGCACGACATCGGCCCGCTCGAGCAGTTGAGCACAATCGGAAGTAAAGAGGACCTCCTCATAGGCGGCGTCGTGGTAGCCGGCGCTGACACCCGCATCAGTTTGCATGTGCAGCCTGGCGCCAAGCTTGATCAGTTTGGGCACAAGAGCCGGAACCAGCGCGACACGGCGTTCATGCGGTCGCATTTCCTTCAGGATGGCAATAGTGACGTACATGCTGATGGCCTATGCTGGGGCATCTATCGAAGCCGTGCGCACCAGTTTTTTGTTCACGAACTCCTGGATGCCCATGCTCGACAATTCACGCCCGTAGCCCGAATTCTTGATGCCGCCGAACGGCAAATCGGGCGTAGTCCAGGTGGGATGATTGATGAATACCATACCGGTATTGATGTGGCTGGCCAAACGCTTGCCGCGGTGTACGTCTCGGGTAAAGATGGAGCCGCCGAGGCCAAATTCGGAGTCGTTGGCCAGCGCAATTGCTTCGTTCTCATCCTTGACGCGGAAGAACAATGCCACCGGTCCGAAGAATTCATCCCTAAAGGCAGGATTGTCTGGGGTGATATGACTTAGAATTGTGGGCTCCATGAAAGCGCCCGGACGATTGAGGCGCTTGCCGCCCATCACCAGCTTTGCGCCTTTCTCAACCGCCTGCTTCACTTGGGCGAGCAACTTGATCAATGCTGCCTCGGTCGAGAGCGGCCCTAGCGTGGTTGCCACATCCATCGGATTGCCCGGTTTGAGCTTGGCAAGCGCAGTCTGGAACTTATCAAGAAATCGATCCGCCAGCTCCTCGACCACAATAAAGCGCTTGGCCGCAACACAGCACTGGCCGGTGTTGTTCATCTTGGCCCACACCGCCCATTCGACGGTCTTGTCGAGATCGGCATCCTCCAGCACGATAAAGGCGTCGCTACCACCCAATTCCATCGTCGATTTCTTCAGATTCAGACCCGCGCGCGCTGCCACAGCTTTGCCGGCCTCCACGCTGCCGGTCAGGGCAATACCTTTGATACGCGGGTCATCGATGACGCGGTTGACCTGGTCGTATGAAATGAGCAGGTTGGTGTAGGCCCCGGCAGGTGCACCGGCATCCAGCCATAACTTCTCAAAGGCGATAGCACATTGAGGCACACATCCCGCGTGCTTTACTATCACTACATTGCCGGCCATCAGATTGGGGGCTGCAAAACGCGCGAGCTGATAGTAAGGAAAATTCCAAGGTTCCACGCCAAACAGCACTCCAAAAGCTGCGTTCTGGATCTCTGCTTCGCCGGTTGTCGGATGCAGTGCTTCTGGTGCCAGGAAGGTCTCGGCATTCTTTGCGTAATAGTCGATGATGTCGGCGCTCAGTTCCACTTCGCCACGCGCCTGGGTGATCAGCTTTCCCATCTCAAGCGTGACGGGCCGCGCAAATTCCTCGCTGCGCTCTCGCATCAGCACCGCCGCCCTGGCAACGATCACGGCGCGCTCGCCGTAACTCTTTTTATTCCAGATTTCAAAGCAGGCAGCGGCCGTTGCAAGGGCAGATTCCAACTGCCCATCAGTCATTTCCTCAAACGTTTGTAGGACAGTGCCGTCATAAGGATTAACACTTTCGTAGCTCATGGCATATTCCTTGTTGATTAGAAGCGAATTGGCAGAGCAGCGATAGCCAAGAACGATCCACCTTCGAAACAGCGCTGAACCGTCGTCCTGAGGGATCAGGAAATTTTTCCCGTCAGAATCGGCTACTCATTGCTCATTAGCCTCGATGATGACTTTCAGTGACTTGGTTTCAGGGGCATGCGCAAAAGTCTCATAGGCCTCCAGAATCTCATCGAACTTAAAGCGATGCGTAATCAGTTGTAAGGCATCGATTTTTTTAGCAGCAAGGGATTTGAGCAGCATGGGCGTGCTAACGGTATCCACCAGCCGGGTGGTAATGGAAATATTGCGGTCCCAGAGCTTTTCCAGATGCAATTGGACCGGTACGCCATGCACACCAATATTGGCGATAGTTCCTCCCGCTGCCACGACTTGCTGACATAGATCGAACGTGGCCGGAATCCCAACGGCCTCAATCGCAGCATCGACGCCCTTTTCCTGCGTCATTTGCATGATCTTCTCGCGTACGGCCCCATCTGCGCTGTTGATAATGTCGGTTGCGCCAAATCGCTTTGCCACCTCCAGACGGCTCTGGTCCAGATCGATCATGATGATCTTCGCCGGCGAATAGAATTGCGCCGTCAGCAAAGTTGCCAAGCCGATCGGCCCGGCACCGACAATCGCTACGATCGAGCCCGGGGCCACTTTGCCATTGAGCACACCGCACTCGAATCCAGTGGGCAGGATATCGCTGAGCATAACCAACGCATCTTCATCGGCGCCAGCTGGTACTGGATACAGACTGGTATCTGCATGTGGTATGCGCACATATTCAGCCTGCGTGCCATCAATCGTATTCCCAAGTATCCACCCGCCTGTGAGGCAATGTGAGTACATCCCGCGCCGGCAATACTCACATTTCCCGCATGAGGAAACACAGGAAATAAGTACGTGATCGCCTTTGTGAAACGCCGCTACGGCCGTTCCCACCGAATCGACGATGCCTACACCTTCATGTCCAAGGATGCGGCCTGGCTTACAGCTTGCCACGTGTCCCTTGAGAATATGGAGATCTGTACCGCAGATCGTAGTCTTCATGATCTTCACGATGGCATCGCTGGGCGCTGCAATGTCGGGCTTAGAACGGTCTTCAAGTGCCTTATTGTTGCTGCCTTTGTAGATTAAAGCCTTCATCGCACCCTCCTGCAGAGCTGAGAATCGGTCATTTGATGGATTCGATAATCCGGGAGACCAATTGTGTGCTCTGACGTCATCTGCCTTCTGTACGCTAACCCGCTTTGGCAGTATGAAAAATCCACCTTGGAACGCTTCTAGAGAATGCATTGCGTCGATTGGGCTACTGTGCAAATTTCGGGCACATCCCGTTGAACGACTTAGTCTGTTCATACGCGATTTTGGTACCCGGACTGTCTCTCTTTTTCAATACAGAAGTAGTTCCTCTGCATGTCTCTCTTTAACTGCTACCGAAATTTCGAGACATCCGTCCCATGTTCGATATCCAACAGACTCTCACTAAAGACTTCTTTAAAGTCAGGAAGTCGATTGAAACATGCTCCGTGCAGCCGCGCCGATCGTGCTTCTGTTCGTATGCAGTCATTCACAATCAGGAGGTTAATTATGAAAAAGATCAACTTAGTCATGGAACTCGCTGTTATCGCCATGATGTTTACAACAGGTTCGATATCAGCCCAAACTGCCGGTAGCAGTACAACATTAGGCGTCAGCATTGTCGAATCCACACAAGTCGCATTGGGCTGGAGCGTCAAGAAATCGATCCTCGGGAAAGTGGTTTACACAGACACCGGTAAAAAGATTGGGAAGGTCGAAGATCTGATTATCGCGAAAGACCGACAGGTCTCCTATGTGATTATCGGGGCGGGAGGGTTCGTGGGTATTGGTACCCACAACGTCGCGATTCCTGTTGCGCAGATCGAATATCAGGGTGACAAGTTAATCATGCCTGGTGCCACACGTGATTTAGTCAAAGCACTCCCTCGTTTTGACTATGCAAGCAGTAGCTCAAGGCGCGATGAATTTGTAGCAAAGACTGAGGCTGACCTCGCCAGCGCCAGAACGGAAATTGCGATGTTAAAAAATCGCACCGTCTCGGGAACGAACGAGGCCAAAACGGAGATGGAGATGAGGATCAACGCGTCCGAAAAAGCACTGAAGGACACCGAAGATAAATTGATCGAACTGAAGAATTCCAAGGCAGGTCGATGGATGGAGTTTGAAGCAGGAGTGAAAGGTGCGAATGAACGCTTGCAAAGGTCGCTATTAAAGGCATCTGTATGATCTCTACCGAGACCATCGCGACGTTTGAACTGCGCATCCATGAAGAAGAGCTGAGGCGCGATGCCTGGCGTGCGGCTGGCAATCTAGAGAAATATCTTGAAGCCTGTGGCACGGTGGATTGTCTTGAACGACAGCTGGAATTGAGATTCCAGAAACCATAGAAATACGCGCTCAACTATATCTTACGGTGCGTGCATAGTTGCTGCGCCACTTATTTGCTGATCGCTGGAACTAAATATCCGTTTATAGCTGTCTCATCGGACATGTTGATCGATGGCATTTGCCAAGATACTGGATCGCCCTTTTCGGAAAGTATTCAGCCGCCGTCAGCTTTAAACTTGGCTCACTCTGATGAGCTCGATCTTCATCAGGGCTATGAACGCTTGCCAACAAACCGATAACTCTTTCCTGTGCGAACAATCTGGACGAAGCCTTCTTCACCGAGGTGCATACCGGCGATAAGCAGTTGGTCCGCACTCACCATATCCAGCAAATGAACCCGGGTTGCCGTCGCCAGATGCGGATCGAGGTCGAATGCAATGGAGACGTCGGGGCGAGTGATCTGTAGGTGAGGGAAATGCACGATATCGCCCCAGATCAACAGGCCCTGCCCATTTGAGTTGATGTGATAGCCGCAATGTCCGGCGGTATGTCCAGCCAGCGGCTGGGCGCTAATGCCGGGAAGGACCTCGCCGCCGGCGAAGGTGCGCAGCCTGTCCCGATACTTGACGAATACCCGGCGCGCGAAGATGAAATTTCCGCGCGCCCGCTCGCTGGCGCGGCAAAAATTGACGTCGTTCTCCCAGAAGTCCAGTTCCTGCCCCTGCATTACCAACTCCGCATCGGGAAAGACGCGGTCTCCTGCGCTATCGAGCAGGCCACCAATGTGGTCGGGATGAGCATGGGTCAGAAGGACGGTATCGATGTCGGAAGGCAGCACTCCGGCCCGCTTGAGATTGTCCTGTAATCGGCCGCCCCATTGCTTGAAGCCACCGGCGCCGGCATCGACCAACACGGTTTGCGTCGGGCTGCGGATCAGATAGCAATTGATATGGATGGCAGAAGGGTCGCTCATTCCTGCTGCATGCTGGAGCCTGGTCGCCTCTGCGGGATCGATATTGGACAGCAGCTCCAGAGGTGCGCTGAGAAAACCATCACTGATGGCGGTGACGGAGAAATCACCGATTTGCTGACTGGGAAAAAGCATTTTCGTCTCGTTTGCTGTGGGTAGGAATCAATGCCTTGCGCTGATGGACTGCGCGGCATAGGCAAAACAGCGGATACGCGGCAGCAGTCCGGTATGGTCCTGGATGGCCTCGTCCAGCTGCTGCATGAAATCTTCCATGACGGCCGGCGTCCTGTTGGCCGATATCCGATAACGGACGTCGGCGAATGCAGGATGGCCTGTCCCATGATCGACCGCAACGTAGATGATGTGGATGTTCTCTGGCCGCGCCTCCAGAATCTTCGTGCAGAGCTGTGTGCAGCGCGCGGTGAGCCGATCCAGAGATTGCGCGGCGGGCATCTGGTCCTGGCGGATGAAGAAAGTGAGATTGGGCATCGTGTGCTAGCTCGCGCTGACAATGGCCGGCTCGCTACTGCTGCGCAGTTGCGCAGTCATCGGAGCATAGAGATGCAGTCCTTCGGCTAGGGTAATACCGTCGATATCGACGGGATCGGACAGGACTGCCATCCATCTCCATTCCGGGAATTTCTCCAAGGCGACGGCATGCAGGATCGATGGCGACAGCCCCATCGCCACCAAGGGATCGGGGCCACGCGCACTGAGCAGCAGGTACTCCCCGCTGCGCACCGCAGGGGCCGTAGCCGATGTTTCATAGAGATTGCGATGCCAGTCGGTGATGTGTTGCTGCCATCGCGCGAAATTGCCACCGCCTTTTCGCCGGTATTCGTCAGAGAGAAGCACGTCGTGATGGTCAATGGTATGCAGCGCGAGATAGACCGGGCAGCCTTCCCTCAAAGCCTTGAATCGCTGCGAAGTGTGAAAGCCGCGCACGGAGATGAGGGCAGGCAACTTTTCCAGGCTGTAGAAATCGTTCCATTCTGTTTCGCAGACAGGGTCGGCGAAGCTGCATTCGACGGTATAGATCATAATGATGACGCTCCATGGTCACCTTGGCGGTGGCCTGCTTGATTGAGGAGTTGTCATGATAGGCAGCCAATCCCGGCCAATAAATCGAAAATTAGGCAAGCTTCACTGACGCAAGGTAAAGCTCACGTCATCAACCCGGTTAAGGAATACGATGCGGCGTAAGATTCCCAGCAACAGCTCACTGATGGCATTCGAGGCCGCGGCGCGTCACGGCAGCTTTGCACGTGCCGCCGAAGAACTGGCCTTGACCGAAGGCGCCATCAGTCGGCAGATTGGCCGCCTGGAGGGATTTCTGGGAGTGACACTGTTCGAGCGGATCGGCAACCGCGTGCGCTTGCTGCCGCATGGCCAACGTTATGCCAGCCACGTCCGGGAAACGCTGGAGCGCCTGGACCGAGACAGCCAGCATCTGATATCCCAGCCTCCCAACGGAGCCAGCCTGGATATCGCGGTCAGCCCTACGTTTGCGATGCGCTGGCTGATCCCCCGCCTGCCGAGCTTTGCTGCCCTGCATCCTCACATCACGGTGCATCTCTCTGAACGCATGGAGCCGTTCCTGCTGCCTGGTAGTGGCCTGGATGCGGCGATTCATTTCTTACATCCGGCCTGGACCGGAATGCACACCTATCGTCTGCTCGATGAGGTGCTGGTACCGGTATGTCATCCTGCATTCCTGGAGGGAGCGACAGGGCCCCCTGCCTTGGACACGCTGCCTCGCCTGCATCGACGTCAGAATCACGACGCCTGGAGCCTCTATGCCGCGCAGACCGGGATTAGCCTGAGCCATTCTGCGCAAGGGCCGCGCTATGACTTGCATGGAATGCTGATCGAGGCTGCATTGGCCGGCCTCGGCGTCGCGCTGGTGCCGCGTCTGTATGTGGAAGCCGAGCTGGCACAAGGTCGCCTGGTCGCACCGTGGCCGCAGGACAGTAGCATTTCCAAGACATTTTGCCTTGTGCTCCCTGAGCCGTTGCAACTTGGCAGTGAGCCTCTCAAGGGGTTCGCACAATGGATTCTTGAAGAATCGAGGCCGTTGGCCGGACTTGAATGAGCGAATGGCCGCCTTTCGTATGACCACGTGGCTCCCTCCGGAAGGCAATGAAAGATGGTCAGGTGGAGCGACTCATCCTGCGAGCGAATCATGAATGGCTATGGCCCCCGGATGATACTGTTCATCGGCGCGGAAAACGCGCGTGAGATGGCTTGGGCCAGCGCAGCCGAAATCATGAAGTAAGCGGGCAGGAGCACCATCTTTCCTCCTCATGATCCTGCCTCTTCATGCGCGATTTCCCGCGCGAGGTGAATGCCGGGATGGTCGATTCGTTCCCCATCCAGCGCGTGCGCAAGAAACTGCGTTTGGGACGGCACGAGGCAGGCAAGGTCTTCGGCGGTGGCATCAATGCGTTTTCGCGCTATGAGACGGGCCAGGTCAAGCCGCCTGTCTCTCTGGTGAAGCTGCTAGGCCTGCTCGACCGCCATCCAGAGTTGCTGGACGAGGTTCGGACGCAGCAGGTGGCAAGCCTAGGCAGGTGAGCGGCGCCATGTGAGACCATTCTGCCGTAGGCATTGGTGAGCGCATCCGAGAAGCGAGGCAGGCGCGCAGGCTCTCTTAAGAAGCGCTGGCGCTAGAGATCGATGTCACTCATAGTGCCGTCTGCATGTACGAACGTGGGGCCATTTTGCCGTCGGTAGAGCCGTTGCTGCCTGAATCGAGTTCAGATTGCTGGAGGCAATCCTTATTATCCAACATCGAATCCTCTACAGCGATAGCATCAAACTGACTTCGGCATAGTCGAGATGTCGCTTATCGGCCAGAAGCGCATTTCTGACGTTTATCGCCGTCTAGGTAGCCGCCGCCCTGTCCAGCTCGTTCCAGTTTGACTTGCCAACTCAACCCGAACTGTGTGCCCACGTGCCTTCCAAATATGCAAATTCCGCGCGTAGTGGACAAAATTTGGACAAAAAATACTACCAACCCATTACCTATAGGACATCCAGACCTAATTCGCTCCAGTCCATCATCGGAGCGACCGACAGCGTACGCGGAGGCAGGGCTTTCTTCATAAACTGACGAAATGCTTCATTCAAGGTTCTGGGATGCGCACCGGAGAGCGGATGGCAGGTGGCTGTACGGCGCAGGAGACGAAGGAAGGTTCACATCCCCCTCCTGGCGCCATGGATCAGCCGCAGCGGCAAATAGAAAGCCCGCAAGGCTTGCGCATTGCGGGCTGGTGTCCCCTCTATCCTCTTCGAGATAGGATTTTTCGTACAACGGACACGATTCTGCACCACAATCCGGCAGCCGTCATTTCGCAATGCACAAAAACAGCGCATCACAAACTATTTTGGACAAACGTTCATCTCACACACCGGTGAACGGAAGCAAATAGCTTCATTTCCCCCCGCCCGGCAGGCCTGACACCCACAGCAGCAAGCCTTCGCGCCGAGCGGCAAAAAAAAAGCCCACAACCGAAGTTGCGGGCTTGAATCCAATTCTTTAGGAGGAAATTGGAGGAGACAGATGTAACTATATGGCAGTGCATCATGGCTGTCTGCTTTTTTATGCTGATATCAGTTATTCACAAACCAGATATCATCACCAGCCCAGCCCGCCACTTCCGTTCCCCACTGCAGGCAGCCCATCCAGCGACTGCCCTTCCCTGCCAACGAATCAAATGGATTCTTCGCGCGACGCCTTCTTGCGCTCGTGTTCCTTCAGGTGACGCTTGCGCAGGCGGATGCTCTTCGGGGTCACTTCGACCAGTTCGTCATCTTCGATGAATTCCACCGCGTATTCCAGCGACAGTTCGATCGGCGGCACCAGGCGCACTGCTTCGTCGGTACCGGAAGCGCGCACGTTGGTCAGCTGCTTGCCCTTGATCGGGTTGACGACCAGGTCGTTGTCACGCGAGTGGATACCGATGATCATGCCTTCGTACACCGGGTCGTTGTGACTGACGAACATGCGGCCGCGATCCTGCAGCTTCCACAGGGCGTAGGCCACGGCAGCGCCGTCGTCCTGGGAGATCAGCACGCCGTTGCGACGGCCGGCCAGTTCACCCTTGGTGGTATCGACCGGCTTGTAGTCGTCGAAAACGTGGCTCATCAGGCCGGTGCCGCGGGTCAGGGTCATGAATTCACCCTGGAAACCGATCAGGCCACGCGCCGGGATGTGGTATTCCAGGCGCACACGGCCCTTGCCGTCCGGTTCCATGTTCTGCAGGTCGCCACGGCGGCGGCCCAGTTCTTCCATGACGCCGCCCTGGTGGGTTTCTTCGACATCGACGGTCAGGTTTTCGTACGGCTCTTCGCGCACGCCGTCGACCATGCGGAACACCACGCGCGGACGCGAAACGGCCAGCTCGAAGCCTTCACGGCGCATGTTTTCGATCAGGATGGTCAGGTGCAATTCACCACGGCCCGACACTTCGTAGGTCGAGTCGTCGTTCTCGGCCTGCACCACGCGCAGCGCCATGTTGGACTTCAGTTCCTTTTCCAGGCGGTCGCGGATCTGGCGGGTGGTGACGAACTTGCCTTCGCGGCCAGCCAGCGGCGAGGTGTTGACCATGAAGTTCATGGTCAGGGTCGGTTCATCCACCTTCAGCATCGGCAGGCCGTTGGGGGCATCCGGCGCACAGATGGTGGAGCCGATGCCGATTTCTTCGATACCGTTGATCAGCACGATGTCGCCAGCCAGCGCTTCATCGACCAGCACGCGCTCCAGGCCCTTGAAGGTCAGCACCTGGTTGATGCGGGCCTTGGTCGGCTTGTCTTCCGGACCATTCATCCACACCACGTCCTGACCGCCCTTGACGCGGCCAGCCAGGATACGGCCGACGCCGATCTTGCCGACGTAGGAAGAATATTCCAGCGAGGTGATCTGCAGTTGCAGCGGTGCGTCCGGGTCATCCTTGCGGGCCGGGACGTACTTCAGGATGGCGTCGAACAGCGGCTCCATGTTGCCTTCGCGCGTTTCCGGATCCAGGCTGGCGTAGCCGTTCAGGCCCGAGGCGTAGATCACGGGGAAGTCCAGCTGCTCTTCGGTGGCGCCCAGCTTGTCGAACAGTTCGAAGGTGGCGTTGATGGCCCACTCGGCGCGTGCGCCCGGACGGTCGATCTTGTTCAGGACGACGATGGGCTTCAGGCCCAGGGCCAGTGCCTTGCGGGTCACGAAGCGGGTCTGCGGCATCGGGCCTTCCTGCGCATCCACCAGCAGCAGCACCGAGTCCACCATCGACAGCACGCGCTCGACCTCACCGCCGAAGTCGGCGTGGCCCGGGGTGTCGACGATGTTGATGTGGGTGCCCTTGTATTCCACCGCGCAGTTCTTCGACAGGATGGTGATGCCGCGTTCCTTTTCGATGTCGTTGGAGTCCATCACGCGGTTGTCCACTTGCTGGTTGTCGCGGAAGGTGCCGGACTGGCGCAGCAGCTGGTCCACCAGGGTGGTCTTGCCGTGGTCAACGTGGGCGATGATGGCGATGTTGCGAATTGCGCGGATATTGTTTGACATGGTGAATGTGGTTGGGAATGCCGAATCTCGGGAGGCGCGCATTATAGCATGTTGCGACGCATGAACTTTGGAAAAACCTGTGTTATCAACGGCTTGCCGAGCCTTGCGGGCTACCCCGCAAGGCTCGGCTGCGAGCCGTTTGACGCTATCTGTCCTCAGGCGGTGGACACCAGCCTTTCGGGGGCCAGGATGGCGTATTCCTGCAACAGTCCGGTGCCCAGCAAGGCGGCGTCCGAACTGCGATAGACGCGGACGCGGCCGGTCTGCTCCGGCACCGCCACGCCTTCCTTGCCCAGCGGCAAGCGCTGGCCGTGCAGGAAGCGGCGCGCCAGCTCATCGTTCAGCTGCACCGCCGGGAAGCTGCGCAAGAGGCCGTCCACCGGCAGCAGCAAGGCCTTGCGGGCCTCCAGCTCAGCGGCGGCATCGAAGGTCTCCAGCGTGACTGCGCCATCGAGCGTGAGAGCGCCGACTCCAGTGCGTCTCAGGGCATTGAGGTGCGCCCCGCAGCCCAGTACTTCGCCAATATCTTCACCCAGCACGCGGATATATGTCCCTTTGCTGCAAGTGACGCGGATGCGCAGCATGGGGGCTTGGTAGTCCAGCAGGTCCAGGGCGTGGATGGTGACGTTGCGGGCTTCGCGCTCCAGCGTGATGCCGGCGCGCGCATATTCGTACAAGGGCTTGCCATCGCGCTTCAAGGCCGAGTGCATGGGCGGCACCTGGCTGATGGGGCCACGGAACTGCGCCAGCGCAGCTTCGATCTGCGCCACGCTGACCTCGACGGCGCGCTCGCTGATGACCTGGCCTTCTGTATCGCCGGTATCGGTGCGCACACCCAGGTGGACCAGGGCTTCGTAGGTCTTGTCGGCTTCCAGCAAGTCCTGCGAGAACTTGGTAGCTTCGCCGAAGCACAGCGGCAGGAGGCCGGTGGCGAACGGATCCAGGGTGCCGGTGTGTCCCGCCTTGGGCGCATTGAGCATGCGCTTGGCGCGGATCAGGGCGTCGTTGGAGGACAAGCCGACCGGCTTGTCCAGCAACAGCACGCCATGTACCGGCACGCGCGGGGGACGCGGCGTGCGGGCCTGCTGGCCGCGCTTGGCGCGCGGCTGCAGCGGTTCAGGGGAAGCGGAACCAATGTCCGCCATCGTTTCGTCGGCCATGAAATGCAAGACCGGCCCACGCCCCGCTGAAGGGAAACGCAGACCGGCATGAAAAGTGTGAAGAAAACTGCAATGCAACGGGAAAAGAACCGCCCGTCATCAAGCCTCGTCGTCCGAATCCTTGGCGCGGGTGGCGTTGGCTTCGTCGATCAGGCGCGACATTTCAATGCCGCGTGCGGTCGAGTTGTCGTGCACGAAATGCAGTTCCGGCAGGGTGTGGATGGTCAGCCTGCGGCCCAGCTGGGTGCGCAGGTAACCGCCCGCCTTGCGCAGGCCGGCCAGGGTGTTCTTGATCGCCTCAGGGTTGTCCACCAGCGTGGTGAAGAAAACCTTGGCGTGCGCGTAGTCCGGGGTGACCTGCACTTCGGTAATGGTGATCATGCCCACCCGCGGATCCTTCAGCTCGAAGGCGATCAACTCCGACAGGTCCCGCTGGATCTGGTCGGCGACGCGCAAGCCGCGTCCGGGAATGGATTTGCTGTGTTTTGCCATGCTTTAAAAAAACAATCCGCCGAGGGCGTGGCGGGAGGATTCCCGCGTTGCTGCGACGGATCTTGCCAGTGAAGCCGGCGCATCGCGAACGATACGCCGGCGTATTGCATTACAGGGTACGGGCGACTTCCTGGACTTCGAAGATTTCGAGCTGATCGCCCACTTCGATGTCGTTGTAGCCCTTGAGCGAGAGACCGCACTCGAAGCCCGACTTGACTTCCTTGACGTCGTCCTTGAAGCGCTTGAGCGAATCCAGTTCGCCAGTCCACACCACCACGTTGTTGCGCAGCAGGCGCACTTGCGAGCCACGCTTGACCAGGCCTTCGAGCACGTAGCAGCCGGCGATCGAGCCAACCTTGCTGACCACGAACACCTGGCGAATTTCCACCAGGCCCAGCGCCTGTTCGCGCTTTTCCGGAGACAGCATGCCCGACATCGCGGCCTTCACCTCGTCCACCGCATCATAGATGATGTTGTAGTAACGGATGTCCACGCCCGATGCTTCGGCCAGCTTGCGCGCCGACGCGTCGGCACGGGTGTTGAAGCCGATGATGACAGCCTTCGAAGCGACGGCCAGGTTGACGTCGTTTTCGCTGATGCCGCCCACTGCAGCGTGCACCACCTGGACGCGCACTTCGGCGGTCGACAGCTTCTGCAGCGACTGCACCAGGGCTTCCTGGGAACCTTGCACGTCGGTCTTGATGATCATCGGCAGGTTCTTGACCTCGCCTTCGGTCATCTGGTCGAACATGTTTTCCAGCTTGGCGGCCTGTTGCTTGGCCAGCTTCACGTCGCGGAACTTGCCCTGGCGGAACAGGCCGATTTCGCGCGCCTTGCGCTCGTCGGTCATGACCACCACTTCTTCACCGGCGGAGGGCACTTCGGTCAGGCCCTGGATTTCCACCGGCAGGGACGGGCCTGCTTCGGCGATGTTCTTGCCGTTTTCGTCCAGCATGGCACGCACACGGCCGTAGGCCGAACCGGCCAGCACGACGTCGCCGCGCTTCAAGGTACCGGACTGCACCAGGATCGTTGCCACCGGGCCGCGGCCCTTGTCCAGCTTGGCTTCGATCACCAGGCCACGGGCCGGCACATCCACCGGTGCCTTCAGTTCCAGCACTTCGGCTTGCAGCAGGACGTTTTCCAGCAGCGAGTCGATGCCTTCGCCGGTCTTGGCGGAGACGGTGATGAACGGGGCATCGCCACCGTATTCTTCCGGCACCACTTCTTCGGCGATCAGTTCCTGCTTGACGCGGTCGGGGTTGGCACCCGGCTTGTCGATCTTGTTGATGGCCACCACCAGCGGTACACCGCCGGCCTTGGCGTGGGCAATCGCTTCCTTGGTCTGGGGCATGACGCCGTCGTCGGCGGCCACCACCAGAATCACGATGTCGGTTGCCTTGGCACCACGGGCACGCATGGCGGTGAACGCCTCGTGGCCCGGGGTATCCAGGAAGGTGATCATGCCGCGCGGGGTTTCCACGTGGTAGGCACCGATGTGCTGGGTAATGCCACCGGCTTCACCCGAGGCCACCTTGGTGCGGCGGATGTAGTCCAGCAGCGAGGTCTTGCCGTGGTCGACGTGACCCATGACGGTGACCACCGGTGCACGCGGGGTGGCTTCGGCGTCGGCGTGTTCTTCGCCTTCGACCAGCAGCGCTTCCGGATCGTCCAGCTTGGCGGCGTGGGCGCGGTGGCCCATTTCTTCCACCACGATCATCGCGGTTTCCTGATCCAGCACCTGGTTGATGGTGACCATCTGGCCCAGCTTCATCAGATGCTTGATGACTTCGGAGGCCTTGACCGCCATCTTGTGGGCCACTTCGGCCACGGTGATGGTTTCGGGCACGTAGACATCATGCACCACCGCTTCGGTGGGCACCTGGAAGTTGCTTTCACGCTGGTCATCACCATGCGAATGACGACGGCCCTTGGGGCCGGCACGCCAGCCGTCACGGCCGCCGCCACCGGTGGCGCCACGCGACTTCATGCCGCCGGCGCCACGCTTCTTGGCATCATCCTGCCAGGTGGAGGAGACATTGGCCGACTTGATCGACTTCTTGTCTGCCGCCACGGCGGGCTTCTTGTCATCCTTCTTTTCGCCCGGCTTGGCTGCGGTGGCCGGCTTGTGCAGCGTGCCTTCCGAGGTCTTGGCCGGGGCCGGTGCAGGTTCCGGAGCCTTGATGACGCGACGCGGCGCATTCATCATGGCCTTGATCTGGGCCACTTCGTCTTCCACGGCCTTGCGCGCACGGTCAGCGGCGGCAGCACGGTCAGCGGCTTCCTTGGCGGCAGCTTCTGCCTTTTTCTTCGCTTCTTCAGCAGCAGCGCGCTTCTTTTCTTCCACCGCCGGATCGACGGCCGGTGCCGGGGCCGGGGCAGCCGCCGCAGCGGGGGCCTTCGGGCTCGCAGCCGCAGCAGCCTTGGCCTTCTCGGCTTCGGCCGCCGCAGCGGCAGCTTCAGCCGCCTGGCGCTTGGCTTCGGCTTCGGCTTCTTCGCGGGCACGTTGCTGTTCCAGTTCGGCAGCCTTGGCCTGGGCGGCGCGTTCGGCCTCCAGTTGTTCCAGACGCTCTTGCTGGGCTTTCAGTTCGGCCTGACGGCGAGCCTCTTCCTGCTCACGTTCCTGCGCTTCGATGGCCGGGTCGCGCTGAGGGGCCGCAGCACGTGCTGCGGACTCGTCGGCACCGGGCTCGTCACGCTTGATGAAGGTGCGCTTCTTGCGCACTTCCACCTGGATCGTGCGCGATTTGCCGGTTGCATCGGCCTGCTTGATCTCGGTGGTTTCCTTGCGGGTCAGCGTGATCTTCTTCTTCTCGCCTTCCGGCGCGGCTCCGCGCGAACGGCGCAGGTGTTCAAGCAGGCGGTCCTTGTCTTCCTTCGACAGGGAGTCGGATGCAGAGCTCTTCTCGACACCGGCCGAACGCAGCTGGGTCAGCAGCAGGTCAGCGGGCATCTTAAGCTCGGTGGCAAATTGGGCAACGTTGTTACTCGCCATTCAGTCCTCTTTTCTATGTGGCTCGGCAGATGATGTGGAGACGCTCCGCTTCTCAGCGGCCTTCGACTGCGCTCCATGCCTTGGCCTGCAGGGCCTTGGCGCGCTCATCGTATTTGGAATCGATGAGCTTCATTTCATCGTCGGTCACATCTTCAAATGCATTTTCAATCAGTTGGCGCGCGCGCTCGGAAGGCAGGGCCAGGATCGCGCCGAATTCGTCATAAGCCAGGCCGGCGAAGGCCGGCAGCGTCTTCACGCCTGCCAGGCCCAGCTTGCCGGCCAGCACACGGTCCAGGCCTTCGAAGTTGATCAATTCCTCTTCCATGCCTTCCAGGCCTTCTTCGGAGGCGATCGCTTCGGTCACCAGGGCGTCGCGGGCGCGGTTGCGCAGCTCATTGACGGTCTCTTCGTCGAACGATTCGATCTCCAGCATTTCGGTGATCGGCACGTAGGCGATTTCTTCCAGGGTCGAGAAACCTTCCTCGACCAGGATGTCGGCCACTTCCTGGTCAACATCGAGCTTTTCCATGAACAGCGTACGGATCAGCGCGGTCTCGGCCGCCGACTTGTCGGCCGATTCCTCGGCCGTCATGATATTGATCTGCCAGCGGGTCAGCTCGGCTGCCAGACGCACGTTCTGGCCGCCGCGGCCGATGGCGATGGCGAGGTTTTCTTCATCCACCACCACATCCATGGCGTGTTTTTCTTCATCGACCACGATGGAGGTCACATTGGCCGGAGCCAGCGCGCCGATGACGAACTGGGCCGGGTCTTCCGACCACAGCACGATGTCCACGCGCTCGCCGCCCAGCTCACCGGTGACGGCCTGGACGCGCGAACCGCGCATGCCCACGCAGGTACCGATGGGGTCGATGCGCTTGTCGGCGGTGTAGACCGCGATCTTGGCGCGCACGCCCGGGTCACGGGCAGCCGACTTGATTTCCAGCGAGCCTTGTTCGATTTCCGGCACTTCCAGCTCGAACAGCTTCATGATGAATTCCGGCGCGGTGCGCGACAGGATCACCTGCGGGCCACGGGCACCGCGGTCCACGCGCAGGATGTAGGCACGCACGCGGTCGCCGATACGCAGGTTTTCCTTGGGGATCATCTGGTCGCGCGGCAGGCGGGCTTCGATCTTGCCAGATTCGATGATGGCGTCACCGCGCTCCATGCGCTTGATGGTGCCGGTCACCAGGGCATCGCCACGGGCCAGGAAGTCGGCCAGGATCTGTTCGCGCTCGGCGTCGCGGATGCGCTGCAGGACGACCTGCTTGGTGTCTTGCGCGAAACGGCGGCCGAATTCGACGGATTCGATCGGATCTTCGATGTATTCGTCGACTTCGATATCGGGGAATTGATCCTTGGCTTCAAACAGCAGAATTTCCTGGTCGGGCAATTGCAGACCGGCTTCGTCGGGCACCACGTGCCAGCGACGGAAGGATTCGAACTCGCCGCTTTCGCGATCGATCGAGACGCGAATGTCGACCTCGCCTTCATAGCGCTTCTTGGTAGCCTGCGCAAGCGCATGCTCCAATGCGCCGAAGACGACTTCCTTATCGACGTTCTTTTCGCGCGCCAGCGCATCGACCAACAACAAAATTTCGCGACTCATCCTTTGCGACTCCTAAAATCGACCTGCGGCACCAGGTGTGCCTTATCCACATCGGCCAGCGTGAAATTCAACACGGCAGCCGACCCATCGTTTGCTTCAAATTCCAATACCAGTTCCTCGCCTTCCGGTTCGCGCAGCACGCCTTCATAGGTCTTGCGGTTGGACGTGCCGGGCAGCGGCACGCGCAACTTGACGACGGCTTCGCAATCCACGAAACGCACGAAGTCAGTGAACTTCTTCAGGGGGCGGTCCAGCCCGGGCGAGGAGACTTCCAGGCGTTCATACAGCACGTTTTCCACGGTGAAGACGTGCAGCAACTGATGCGTCGCCTTCTCGCAATCCTCGACAGTGATCGAACGCGCTTCTTCTGCTTCAGGGTCGAACGGGAAATCGATGAAGACGCGCACCAGACCGCGCGGTGCCTTCTCGAACTCAACCAGTTCGTAGCCCAGGCCCGCGAGGGTGGATTCGATCAGTTCCAGCAATTGCAAGACTATTTCTCCATCAGGACGCCGCATGGCCAGCAAGGGCAGGCGGACATCTAAAATTGATCAGCAAAAAAAAAATGGGCATCTGCCCATCTTTTGTTATCCCACGCAACGCGAGATCACACATCACGCGAACCACCGCACTTCCATCCATCATGGCGCAGGCGGATCTATCAATGATTTATCACATATGCGATTCGCGGCAGGTTGCGTTTAACTAACATATTATAACCGATTCAGCTATTCACAGCAAATCCGGAATGATGTCAATTGTGATCGCAGCGACAAAAACGTTCATAAAAAACGTCATTGGTGCATTTCACGCGCCGCTGGCCTTGCGAGGGAGACCTTGCTCGCCAGCGGCATTGCCGACGAGCAAGGAAAAACCTCAGCGACCGCCGCGACGGCGATTCATGCCGGGCAGGCCGCCCAGCATGAAGTTGGGGGCACTGTTGCCACCGCGCTGGGGACGATTGCCACGGCGCTGGTTGCCGGCGTCCGGGAAGCCCAGTGCGGTCTGCAGCGGATCCGGCTGGCGGCTCTTGGGCTGGCCGCCCTTGTTGCCACCGCCACCGCCATAGCCACCACCGTTGCCGTAGTTGCCGCCATTACCACCGTTGCCGCCCTGGCCGAAGTTGCCGCCCTGGCGACCCTTCTGCGGGCCCTTGTTCTGCATGGCGTTGCCGCGCGGACCATTGCCCTGGCCACGGCTGGCCTGGCCGGCGTTGCCGCCATTGCCGGACTTGGCTTCCCCGGCCTGCTTTTCCAGGCCACAGGCTGCCATCAGGTTGCGCACGGCGTTTTCTTCCAGCTCTTCCCAGCGACCACGCTTCAAGGTCTGCGGCAGGGTCATGGCACCGTAGCGGGTACGGATCAGGCGCGACACGGTCAGGCCGACCGCTTCAAACATGCGGCGCACTTCACGGTTGCGGCCTTCGCCGATGGTCACGCGATACCACTTGTTCACACCTTCGCCACCGCCATCGGCGATGCGCGAGAACTGCGCCGGACCGTCATCGAGCTCCACACCCGACAGCAGCTTCTGGCGCATGCCTTCTTCCAGCTCGCCCAGGGTACGCACGGCGTATTCACGTTCGATGTTGTAGCGCGGGTGCATCAGGCGGTTGGCCAGGTCACCGGAGGTGGTGAACAGCAGCAAGCCTTCGGTATTGAAGTCCAGGCGACCCACGGCCAGCCACTTGCCGGCCTTCATGGTCGGCAGGCGGTCGAACACCGAGCTGCGGCCTTCCGGGTCGGCATGGCTGACGATCTCGCCCGAGGGCTTGTGATAGACCAGCACGCGCGGCGGGCGCTTGCTCACCTTGCGCTGGATCAGCTTGCCGTTGATGCGCACGGCATCGGTAGGCAGGATGCGCTGACCGATGTGGGCCGGCTCGCCGTTGACCGAAACGCGGCCAGCGACGATCAGCTCTTCCATGTCGCGGCGCGAACCCAGGCCGGCGTCAGCCAGCACCTTGTGCAGCTTGGGCGCATCGTCCTCGGCGGTCAGGTCGCGGCGGCCGTTCTTGCCGCGCATCTGGTGCGGCTGGCGGCCACCAGCCTTGGCGCCTTCGTCACGGTCATACGCCTCGGAGGTCACGTAGGAGAAGATGTCATCGACCGGTTCGGCCGAGCGCAGACCCAGTTGCGGGGCCTTGGGCTTCTTGCCGTTCTTCTCGAAATTCTTTTTGCCTTGCTGGCCGGGCTGGCCATTGTTCTTGCCGAACTGGCCGCGCGGCTGGCGCTCAACGGCGGCAACAGGAGCGGCATCGCCCTCGTGCTTGCCATGTGCAGGGGCGGCATCACCGCCTCCGGCCGCAGCGCGCTGGGCAGCGCGGTTGTTGCGCAGGGCACGCGGACCGCGCACGCCACGGCGGGCGGGCTTGGCGCGATTCGGATCAACGGGCGCATCCAGCAGGACCGGCGGCGCAACCACTTCTTCACCAACGGTGACAATGACCTTGGGCAGCTCAGGTGCAGCCGGTGCAGGCGCAGCCGCCTCGGGTGCTGCAGCCTTGGGCTTGGCAGCGCGCTTGGGCTTGGCCGGAGCGGCGGGTGCAGGCTCCATGGCCAGGCTCATCTGGGCGGGTGCGTCGGCGGCCGGGGCGTCTGCCGCATCTGCCTTCTTGGCACGCGGCTTGGTGGCGCGCGGCTTCTTTTCGGGAGCGGGTGCGGACTCGGCGATGGCGACGGCCGGGGCCGGCGCAGCCTCATCGGCAGCAGCCTTCTTGGCACGCGGCGCACGCTTCTTCGGCGCAGCCTCGTCAGCAGCGGCTTGCGGCGCAGCAGCGACTGCCTCGGCCGGTGCGGCGCTGGCCGCAGGCTTGCGGGTACGCTTTTTCACCGGCTTGTCGGATGCGGCGGCATCGGCCGCGGCCAGGTCGACCTGGGTCTCGTCTTTGGAACTAGTTGGCTTCATTCTTCGAATCTGGATGTGGCGGACGCGCGTCATCTTCCCGCTGATCGGCCCGCTCGGTGGTGTCGTTGTGCTCGCCTGCCGCTTCGCCGGCGACTTCGGTGGCGTCCGTGCCAGTTACGGCAACGTCTTGTTCAAAAGGTTCTTGCGCTTCTGGGGAAGCGTCTTCACTGCCTGCAGCACGCTCTTCCCCGGCGGCGGCTGCTTCGATATCGGTCTGCTGGAGCTCCTCTGTGGCGAGCTCTCCAGCCGCGGGCACTTCAAGGTCGTCAGCAGGATCATCCTGTGCCGGCGCTTCTGCCTCGGCGGCTTCAGTTATTTCATTTGTTTCAGTTGCTTCGGCAGTGGCAGCGGAATCAAGCGCTTCGGCCGCGCCTGCGTCCTCGCCCTCTTCCTGCTCCGCTTCAGCCAGAGCCGCCACGCCGCCTTCCAGCGCCTGCAATTCCAGCAGCGCGCCCTGGGCGGCAGCTTCGCCGCTGACCTGCTGCAGCGGCGGCAATTCTTCCAGCGAACTCAAGCCCAGGTCATCCAGGAACTTGCGGGTCGTGGCAAACAGCGCCGGCCTGCCTGGCACGTCGCGGTGGCCGATCGATTCGATCCAGCCCCGGTCTTCCAGCATGCGGATGGTCTGGGTATTGACCGCCACACCGCGAATCTCTTCGATGTCACCGCGCGTGACCGGCTGGCGGTAGGCGATGATGGCCAGCGTTTCCAGCGTGGCCCGGGTGTATTTCGGCGGCTTTTCCGGATTCAGGCGCTCCAGGTAGACCTTCATCTCCTTGCGGCTCTGGAAGCGCCAGCCGGTCGACAGGCTGACCACTTCCACCCCCTTGTCGGCCCATTCGGTGCGCAGTTCATCGAGCATCTGCCGGATCATCTCGGCATTGATGTCGCTGCTCTCTTCGCTCTCGGGATCGACGTACAGCTTCTTCAGATCATTGATCGACAGGGGCTCATGCGTGCAAAGCAATGCAGTTTCGAGGACTTTCTTGGCCTCAGCAATATTCATGTACCACTCTTGTGCGTCTTGTTGTTAACAAAGTTCGGCTTGCAGCTGGTCTCCGGCGCTACGGCTGCAGCCAGTCCGGCCTGCAGCGAAAGCTGAAACGGGCCAGATACGGCAAGTCTTGCGCAGTGCTGGATGCGGCGGCGCTGCCTTCCGGTGTTTGGAGATTGAATGAGCTGGAATCTAAGACCCGGGCAAATCGGCATCGCGGAGGACTCGCGCTTTCGCAAAGCCGTCATGTCGCGGGGTTGCGGACGGCCGATCTGCACCTTTTCAACTACCGGCCTTGCGTCATGGAGCCTTTGTTGGCCGCACAGGCTGCGGCGGTCGGGGCGCAAGGCATCAAAAGTACTGCGCGGAGTGTAGCACAAAGATTTGCGGGGATGCAGCCTGTTGCAGCCTGCGGACAATTATTTGCATGCCTGACCGCTTTGCGCCTGCCGGCTCATCCAAGCGGTGAAATCCTCTACCGCCATGGGCTTGCCGAAGAAATAACCCTGCACTTCGTCACAAGCATTTTCCTTCAGGAAAGAATGTTGCTGCTCATCCTCCACGCCCTCGGCAATGACACGCAAGTTCAGAATATGGGCCAGCGAGATGACGGCTTTGACGATGGCTGCACTGTCGGCATCGCGCGCAATGTCGCGCACGAAGGACTTGTCGATCTTCAGGGCATCCACCGGGAAGCGGCGCAGGTACGAGAGGCTGGAATAACCGGTGCCGAAGTCATCGACAGAAATCTGCAGACCCAGGCGCTTCAGGGCGTGCAGGGTAGCCACGCTCTTCTCGGCATCCTTCATGACCACGTTCTCGGTGATTTCCAGTTCCAGGCAGGAGGCCGCCAGGCCGCTCTGCTCGAGCACACCGGAAACGAATTCCGGCAGGCTCTGGTTCAGCTGCCGTGGCGACAGGTTCACCGCCACCGGGATAGGTGGCAATCCGGCCTCTTGCCAGCGCTTGTTCTGGTGGCAGGCGGTACGCAGCACCCATTCTCCGATCGGCACGATCAGCCCGGCTTCTTCGGCGAAGGGGATGAAGCGGTCGGGCGGCACCATGCCCTGCTCCGGCGACTGCCAGCGGATCAGGGCCTCGGCACCGATCACGCTGCCATCTTTCAAACTCAGCTTGGGCTGGTAATAGAGCTTGAATTCTTCCTGATCCAGCGCGCGGCGCAGATTGATGAGCATCTCCAGGCGATTGCTGACCTGGGTGTCCATCCACGGCGCGAAGAACTGGAAATTGTTGCGCCCCTGCTCCTTGGCCCGGTACATGGCCGAATCGGCTTGTTTCAGCAAGGTCTCGACATCCTTGCCATCGACCGGATAGCGGCTCACGCCGATGCTGGCCGTGACCTGAAACTCGCGGTCGCCCGCCTGCCAGGGCCGCGCCACGGCGGCCAGGATGCGCTGCATCACCTCGGCGATGCCCAGTTCGCCACCGGTCTGGTTCTGCAGCACCAGCACGAATTCGTCGCCCCCCTGGCGCGCCACCATGTCGGTATCCCGCAGGCAGGCTTGCAGACGCTGCGCCACGGTCTTGAGCAATTCGTCGCCGACCTGGTGACCCAGGCTGTCATTGATGAACTTGAACTGGTCAAGATCCACGAATACCACCGCCGTCAGTCCACCCTTCTGCCGCGCCACCTGAATGGCGCGCTGCAGGTGCTCATGCAGCATGTTGCGATTGGGCAATCCGGTCAGTGCATCGTGGGTGGCCTGATGCCGCATTTCGGCTTCATAGAGCTTGCGCTCGGTGATGGCCTCCACGGTGCCCTCGTAACAGACCAGCGCGCCGCTGTCGTCATAGACGGCGCGGGCGTTCTCGGAGATCCAGATGATGTCGCCGTCGCGCCGGTACACGCGAGATTCAAAATTGGAGACCGAGCCATGCTGCTCCATCAGGCGCATGAATTCCGTACGGCGCTCCGGCTCGACATACAGCTGGTGGCTGATGTCGCGCAGGCCGACGATCAGGTCTTCCGGCGAGTGATAGCCGTAGATGCGTGCCAGCGCCGGGTTGACCGCGATGTAGGTGCCATCGGGCGTGGTCTGGAACACGCCTTCGATGGCGTTCTCGAAGATGCTGCGATAACGGCGCTCGGCCTCCTGCAGCGCCTGGGCCGCTTCCTTGCGCTCGGTCACGTCCTGCAGGAAGCCTTCCATCGCCTCCACCTTGCCGGCCGCGTTGTACAGCCCCACGCCACGCTCCCACACCCAGCGCAGGCTGCCATCGGCGTGCACGATACGGTATTCGATGTCGATGCGACGCCGCTCGCGCATGCAGGTGTCGATATGGCTGCGCACCAACGCGCGGTCTTCCGGATGGGTCAGTTGCAGGAAGGAGATGCGGCTGTTGAGCAACAGGTCCTCGGGGGCATAGCCGGTCAGGGCATGACAGCCTTCGCTGACGAATTCCAGCGTCCAGTGGGCATCATCGCGGCAGCGGTAGACCATGCCGTCGAGATTGGCCAGCAGCGTCTCCAGCAGGCGCGGCGGGCGCGCCATGGCCAGCACCGCCTGGCTCTGCGCGGCATCCTGGCGGCACAGCGCCCGCGCCGCAGGGCGCGAAGAGGAGGAAGAGGCCGCCGATGCGCCTCGTGAAGCAACTGTTTTCATAACGACATCGTGTCTCCGGCCTCGGACAAGCAGGCGCGCTGTGATAGTGGAGTTCATTGATGCACAGGGCAGCGGTTCCCCACGCTGCCTGGCAGGAAGATACGTCAAAGCAATAAGGATGCCACTGCGCAAGCAGCGGGCTTGCCGGGCAGTATCGCGGCCAGTCCCGCCAAATCGGCAGGAAAAACCCTTCACTTCGTCGCGCACGACTGTTGAGCCCGGGCGGTAGAATCCTTGCAAACCCGACCATGGCCTTCGGCCGGTGCCGGTTCCATCCTGACAACTAGCGGACTCTTCTATGTGGGCAAATCGGTATTTCGTGTTCTGGGCGGTGATCGCGCTGACCCTGGCCTTGGTGGTCCTGGCGGCGACCCATGGCATCGGCTGGGGGTGGCCGCTCATTCCCCTGGTGTTGAGCGTGGTCGGCGTCCACGATCTGGTGCAGCGGCGGCACGCCGTGTTGCGCAACTATCCGCTGATCGGCCACTTCCGCTTCATGTTCGAGGCCATCCGGCCGGAACTGCGCCAGTACTTCTTTGAAGATGAAATGGATGGCCGCCCCTTCTCCCGCAAGAAGCGCAGCGTCGTCTACCAGCGTGCCAAGGCCGATGTCGACAGCCGCCCCTTCGGCACCGAGCTGGACATGCAGCAGGCCGGCCATGAATGGATAGGCCATTCGCTCTCCCCGACCAAGATCGCCAGCCACGATTTCCGCGTGGTGGTCGGTGGCGACCGGGCACAGCCGTATTCGATGTCGGTCTTCAACGTCTCGGCCATGAGCTTCGGCTCGCTCTCGGCCAATGCCATCCGCGCACTCAACCAGGGGGCGAAAAAAGGCAATTTTGCCCACGACACCGGCGAGGGTTCGGTCTCGGAATACCACCGCGAATTCGGCGGCGACCTGGTGTGGCAGATCGCCTCCGGCTACTTCGGCTGCCGCAACGCGGATGGCAGCTTCAATGAAGAAAAATTCACGGCCCAGGCGCAGTCGCCACAGATCAAGATGATCGAGGTGAAGTTGTCGCAAGGCGCCAAGCCCGGGCACGGCGGCGTGCTTCCGGCGGCCAAGATCACGCCGGAGATCGCCGCCACGCGCGGCATCCCGATGGGGGTGGATTGCATCTCGCCGGCCGTGCACTCGTCCTTCTCCACACCGGTCGGTCTGCTGGAATTCATCGAGAAGCTGCGCGGCCTCTCCGGCGGCAAGCCGGTCGGCATCAAGCTGTGCGTGGGCCATCCCTGGGAGTTCTTCAGCATCGCCAAGGCCATGCTCAAGACCGGCATCGTGCCGGACTTCATCACGGTGGATGGCTCCGAAGGCGGCACCGGCGCGGCCCCGCTGGAATTCGTCGACCACGTGGGCATGCCGCTGCAGGAAGGCCTGGTGATGGTGCACAACACGCTGACCGGCATCGGCCTGCGCGACAAGGTCAGGATTGGTGCCAGCGGCAAGATCATCACCGCCTTCGACGTGGCGCGCACGCTGGCGCTGGGCGCGGACTGGTGCAATTCGGCGCGCGGCTTCATGTTCGCGCTGGGCTGCATCCAGTCGCAGAGCTGCCACACCGACCGCTGCCCCACGGGCGTGGCCACCCAGAACGCCCAGCGCGCCCGCGCCCTGGTGGTGCCGGACAAGGCCGAGCGCGTCTACCGCTTCCACCAGAGCACCCTGCATGCGCTGCAGGAGCTGGTACAGGCGGCCGGGCTGCCGCATACGTCGGCGCTGCGCCCGCATCACATCGTGCGGCGCATCAACGACCACGAGATCCAGCTCATGTCCAACGTGCTGAAATATCTGCAGCCCAACGATTTACTGGAAGGCAATTACCGCTATCGGGTCTATGAAAAGTTCTGGCCGATTGCACGTGCCGAGAGCTTCCATCCGGAGCTGTAACGACAACTTCATTGATCGAAAGACAACAAAAAACCCGCAGTTCATCCGAGCTGCGGGTTTTTCAATGCTGCCAGCCTGATCTTTCCGGGATGGACAGGGATGCTGCTTATTTGCGCTTCATGAAGAAGATGAACTCGTGTTCATCATTCTGCGATTGCTCCAGCAGATCGTTGCCGGTCTGTTTGGCAAAGGCCTGGAAATCGCGCACCGAACCGGTATCGGTGGCGGTCACCCTGAGCACCTGCCCGCTGGCCATGTCGGCCAGGGCTTTCTTGGTCTTGAGGATGGGCAGCGGACAGTTCAGTCCGCGCGCATCAAGTTCCCGGTGAAATTGAATGGCCATTACTTCGACTCAAAATGGATCACGACGAAAACGATTTTACTGCAAAACGCGCCGAGTTGATGCATTGCACAAGTTCTGTTGTTTTCACCGCACTAGGCTTGTGCAAAAGCAAGAAAATCACGGCCCAAGATGGAACGCTGCGTCTTGACGGCACGCTTATTTCAGGACCTGCGGGGTTTCAATCGGCGTAGACGAACCGGCAAACTCGACATATTGCACCGGCAGTCCACGCTGGCGCATCCAGTCCGCCACCGCATGGCCGGTACCCGCCGGCCAGGGGCGCAGGTCGGCGGGTTCGCTCAGGCGGTATTCCAGCAGCTCCGGCGACAGCTTGATCGTGCCGCTCGCCTTCACGTAATAGGCGATGATCAGCTCGTTCTTGCGCATGAATTCATAGACGCCGATCAGTTCGATCTGCTGGGCGTCCAGGTCGGTCTCTTCCTTCAGTTCGCGGGCGATCCCCTGTTCCGGGGTCTCGTCGCGTTCCATGAAACCGGTGATGAGCGCAAAGCGCCCTTCGGCCCAGGCGGCGTTGCGCGCAGTGAGCATCTTGCCGTCGATCTCCACCAGTGCAGCCAGCACCGGCAGGGGGTTGTCCCAATGCGTCCAGTGCCCCTCGGGACAGGCCAGCCGGACCTTGCCGGCTTCGCCTTCATCGGCGCGCAGCACCAGCGATGCTGCGCAGACCGGGCAAAACTTGAATTCGCTCATGGGCGCTCCGGGCCAGGGCCTGTGGAAATTACAGCTTAGCCTGGACCCAGCCCGCCACGCCTTGCAGCGCGCCCGGCAGGGCTGCCGGTTCGGTGCCACCGGCCTGGGCCATGTCCGGACGGCCGCCACCCTTGCCGCCCACCTGCTGGGCGACGAAGTTGACCAGTTCACCAGCCTTGACCTTGGAGGTAGCATCGGCAGTGACGCCCGCGATCAGGCTGACCTTGCCATCCTTGACGCTGCCCAGCACGATGGCGGCGGTCTTGAGCTTGTCCTTCAGCTTGTCCATGGTCTCGCGCAGGGTGGCGACGTCAGCGCCTTCCAGCGTGGCCGCCAGCACCTTGATGCCGTTGATGTCGACCGCCTGGTTGACCAGCTCGTCGCCCTGGCTGGAGGCCAGCTTGGACTTCAGCGAAGCCAGTTCCTTTTCCAGCGCCTTGACCTGGTCCTGAACCTGGCCGATGCGCGGCAGCAGTTCTTCCGGCTGGGTCTTGAGGGCTGCAGCGGCTTCGGCCACGCGGGTCGACAGCGACTGCACCAGCGCCAGTGCGCCTTCACCGGTGACGGCTTCGACACGGCGGATACCGGCGGCGACACCGCCTTCGGAGACGATCTTGAACAGGCCGATGTCACCGGTACGGGTGACGTGGGTACCGCCGCACAGTTCGGTGGAGCTACCGATGGAGAGCACGCGCACCTGATCGCCGTACTTCTCGCCGAACAGGGCCATGGCGCCAGCGGCAATCGCATCGTCGTAACCCATCAGCTGGGCGCCGGTGGCGACGTTGGCCAGCACTTCGCGGTTGACGATGTCTTCCACGCGGCGGATTTCGTCGGCGGTCATCGGGGCGTTGTGGCTGAAGTCGAAACGGGTCTTGTCGGCATCGACCAGCGAACCCTTCTGCGACACGTGCGAACCCAGCACTTCGCGCAGGGCCTTGTGCATCAGGTGGGTGGCCGAGTGGTTGCGCATGGTGCGGGCACGCTGATCGGCATCGACCTTGGCTTCGACGGCGTCGCCGATGGCCAGGCTGCCCTTGATCAGTTGACCGTGATGGCCGAACACCTCGGCCTGGATCTTTTGCGTATCGGCCACGGCAAACAGGCCATTGGCTGCTTCCAGGGCACCGGCGTCACCCGACTGGCCACCGGATTCAGCATAGAACGGAGTGGTGTCCAGCACCACGATGGCATCCTGGCCGGCCTCGATCTTCTGCACCGGGCTGCCGGCCACGTACAGGGCTACCACCTTGGCCGACTGCGCCAGCGATTCGTAGCCGACGAAGCGGGTCTTGTCACCGGTGTATTCGATGGCGGCGGCCATCTTGAACTTGCCGGCGGCGCGGGCGGCGCTCTTCTGGCGTTCCATGGCGGCGGTGAAGCCGGCTTCATCCAGCTCGACATTGCGTTCGCGGCAGATGTCGGCGGTCAGGTCCAGCGGGAAGCCGTAGGTGTCGTACAGGGTGAAGGCGGTTTCGCCATCGAGCTTGCTGCTGTTGGCAGCCAGCGCGGCTTCCAGGATCTTCATGCCGTGTTCCAGCGTTTCGCCGAAACGTTCTTCTTCCTGCTTCAGGACCATCTCGACGCGCTCGGCGGCTTCCGGCAGTTCCGGATAGGCTGCGCCCATCTGCACCACCAGGTCCTTGACCAGCTTGTGGAAGAATGGCTTGGTCTGGCCCAGCTTGTGGCCATGACGCAGCGCGCGGCGGATGATGCGGCGCAGGACGTAGCCACGGCCTTCATTACCGGGGATGACGCCGTCGACGATCAGGAAGGAGGTCGCACGAATGTGGTCGGCGATCACGCGCAGCGAGGCGTTGGACAGGTCGCTGATGCCGGTTTCGCGGGCAGCGGCCTTGATGAGCGCCTGGAACAGGTCGATCTCGTAGTTGCTGTGCACGTGCTGCAGGATCGCAGCCAGGCGCTCCAGGCCCATGCCGGTATCCACGCAAGGGGCCGGCAGCGGGGTCAGGGTGTATTCGCCGGTGGCCGGATCGAGCTGGCGGTCGAACTGCATGAACACGTTGTTCCAGATCTCGATGTAGCGGTCGCCGTCGGCGTCGGGGCTGCCCGGGGGGCCGCCCCAGATGTCCGGACCGTGGTCGTAGAAGATTTCCGAGCAAGGACCGCAAGGGCCGGTCTCGGCCATCTGCCAGAAGTTGTCGGAGGCGTAGGGTGCGCCCTTGTTGTCGCCGATGCGCACCACGCGCTCCGGCGGCAGGCCGATTTCCTTGGTCCAGATGTCGTAGGCTTCATCGTCGGTCTGGTAGACGGTGGCCCAGAGCTTGTCGGCCGGCAGGCCATAGACCTGGGTCAGCAGTTCCCAGGCCCACTTCAGCGATTCACGCTTGAAGTAGTCGCCGAAGGACCAGTTGCCCAGCATCTCGAAGAAGGTATGGTGGCGCGCGGTGTAGCCGACGTTTTCCAGGTCGTTGTGCTTGCCGCCGGCGCGCAGGCAGCGCTGCACGGAGGCCGCGCGCACGTAGTTGCGCTTGTCGGTACCCAGGAACACGTCCTTGAACTGAACCATGCCGGAATTGGTGAACAGCAGGGTCGGGTCATTGCCCGGCACCAGGCTGGAGGAACGGACGATGGTGTGTTCTTTGGATTCAAAGAATTTCAGAAACTTGTCGCGAATTTCGGCTGAGTTCATGTTCGAAGACGGATAAATGGGCCTGATGCCGCCGCTAACGCGCAGATCCGGCCCGGATGGGAGTCGGTGCAAAAAACGATTGCGAACCGATGATTATACGTGATCCCGGCCCGGATACGCAGGCTTGCCCGCCCCGCCGCAACGCCTTGCCAGCCCGGCCGGCAGCAGTGCGCTGCAGGCGAAAAAAAACCCGCCGGGAAAATCCCCGCGGGTTACAGGCCCGGCTGACCCGGCATGGCGCGCTAACCTGCGCCGCCGGACCTTAACTGCGTCAGCCGAACCTTCCGGTAAAACCAAGTGCGGGCCGCGCTGTGCGGGCCGCCACCAGAAGTCCGGACGATCAGGCGCCCTTGTTGACCGGCACCGGATTGTTCTTCTTGGCCTTCTTGTGCTTGTGCTTCTTGGCCTTCTTCGCATGCTTCTTGTGCTTCTTGTGAGCAGGCTTGGCAGCCGGGGCTTCAGCGGCGGGAGCGCCAGCCGGAGCCGGTGCGGGCTGGGCCAGGACCGGCATGGCGAAGGCGGCGACGAGTACGGCAGCCAGCAGTTTGTTGATCTTCATCGTTTTCCTCTATCTCTCAGTGTTGTGTGCTTCCACAAGTCCACCGGCGTGCTCACAGGCGCCGGCCTTGTGCTTCCTTAACGCAAGATTTTCGCGACGCGTTGACAACAACTGTCGACTGCCCCCCCCAGTTATTGTTGTCCGCATGCAAATCATAGCTAGCATGTGAGGATTCAGTCCGCCGGTAAGAGCGTAATTTGCCATTCATTTCCACGCTGCGCGAGATGAACAATGCAGGCAGCGTGGGGATGACGTGGCTTACCAGGCGTCGGCCGCGATGAGATCGATGCGATCGGTGCAGAAGGCATCCACGCCCCACTGGCGGATTTCCTCGGCGCGCGCCATGTCGTTGACGGTGTAGCAGAAGAGGCCATAGCCCGCCGTCTTCACGGCAGCCGCCAGGGACGGGGTGAGGTGCTTGTGATTGGTGTGCAGGGCCACGGCCTGCAGCTGCTCCAGACGCGCCTGCCAGTCCTCGGGAATCACATCCACCAGGTAACCGCGCGGCAGGGCGGGCGCAGCTTCCTTGGCCGCCAGCAGCGCCTCGAAGGAGAACGAGGACAAGACCGGCAGTGCCGCCCCGCTCTTGCCTGCGAAGCGCCGCGCCACGGCCTGGGCGGTCAGCTCACCGGTACGGCGCGCGAATTCGGCGGCGGCGGGCTTGATCTCGACGTTCATCCAGATCCCTTCGGCCAGGCAGAAATCCAGCCCCTGCTCCAGCGTGCAGAGGCGTTCCCCGGCGAAGCGCGCATCCAGCCAGGCACCGGCTTCCAGGTCGCGCAGATTGGCCCAGTCGGTCTCGGCGATCTTGCCGGCCCCGGGCAGGGTGCGGCCGCGCTGCGGGTCGTGCATCAGGATGGGGACTTCGTCGCGGGTGAGCATGACGTCGAATTCGGCGGCGCGATAGCCGTGTTCCAGGCCGCAGCGAAAGCCGGCCAGGGTGTTTTCCGGTGCCAGGGTGCCGCCGCCGCGATGGGCGAGGATGCGGGGATAGGGCCACATGATGTTCTCTCCGAGGGTAGGCCTTGCAGAAGGATCAAGGCAATCGGCGCATAAGGTAGAGCAGATCACGCCGCGCCACAAGCCGTTGGCACCCGCCAGAATGCCGCCCGTCGCAAGTGGCTCGCCGGAGCCGGCGCGGCGGCGCATGCTTGCGCCATCATTCACCCCACCACTGCGAGGCCATCATGCGCGAGACTGCCCCCTCCTCCCTTTCTGACCAGAATCTTCATATCACCGCTGCCTCGCCCGAGGAGCTGGCCCATGCCGAGCGGCGGGTAGCGCGCCAGGTCGGCTTTTTCCATCATTTCGGCATTTACCTGGCGGTCAACACCGGCCTGATCCTGTTGAACCTGATGGGCCAGCACCGCCACTGGTGGAGCCTGGGGCCTCTCCTTGGCTGGGGAATCGGGGTACTATTCCACGCCTTGAGCGTATTCGGGCGTTTTCCCGCCGGCTGGAAGCAGGCGCTGATCGCCCGTGAACTGCGCCGCCGCTAAAGAGAGCCCGGTACGCCGGGCCGCTTGCTTGCTTCATCCCTGGAAACGCATGACCCAACACGACACCGCCCTTCCGCCCCGCCTGATCGTCCTGCTGCGCCAGCTGGCGCTGGCCTTGCTGCCCACGCTGGTCATCAACCTGCTGTGCGCGCTGGCCGTGACTTACCTGATGCGCATCGGCGGTACGTTCTACGAAAACCTGCAGGTCTCGATGTGCATCGGCCTGCTGGCCATGCTGCTCATCAACGGCACGCGGCTGGCGATCTGGGGCGATGGCGAGCCCAACAAGCTGGGCTTCCTCGCCATCATCGCCGTGATGGCCCCGCTGGCGGTGCTGCTGGGGCGCATCCTGGCCAGCCTGCTGATGGACCAGCCCATCCTCAACATGCTCCCGGAGCAGAGCGACAACATCATTGCGGTGATCGTGCTGACCTTCCTGGTCTGCTTCGGGGCCACGGTCTTCTTCTGGAACCGCCAGAAGATGGCCGCCCTGCAAGCCCACGCCAGCCAGGTCGAGAAGCAGGCGGTGCAGGCGCAACTGCAGATGCTGCAAGCCCAGATCGAACCGCACATGCTCTTCAACACGCTGGCCACGCTGCAGTCGCTGATCAGCACCGACCCGCTGCAGGCCGAGCTGATGCTGAACCAGCTGGTGCACTACCTGCGCACGACCCTGTCGGCCTCACGGGCTGACAGCACCTCGCTGCAAAAGGAATTCGACCTCATCAAGGCCTACCTGGGACTGATGTCGCTGCGCATGGGGCTGCGCCTTTCCTACACCCTGCAACTGCCGGAACACCTCGGCAAGCTGCGCCTGGCCCCGATGCTGCTGCAGCCGCTGGTGGAAAACGCCATCAAGCATGGCCTGGAGCCCAAGGTGGCCGGCGGCAACTGCACCGTGCGGGCCGCGGTGCACAATGACATGCTGGTCTTGAGCGTGCTCGATACCGGCGTGGGCCTGCCCACCAGCGTGAGCCTGAACCAGCCGCCCGCCCAGAAGGAACCGGTGATCGGCATGCACTTCGGGCTGGACAACATCCGCGAGCGCCTGGTGACGCTCTACGGCCCGCTGGCCGAACTCATCATCACCCACAACGTACCGGCCGGCGCGATGGCGCAGATCACCATCCCGCTCAAGGCCCTCAAGGCGGCGCACCGCAGCAGCAAGAACACCCGCCTGCTGGATCATCATTGAGCCCCCTGCCGCATTGTCCGGAGTCCACCATGGCCGCGCCCACTGCCCTGATCGCCGAAGACGAACCCCTGCTGGCCAATGCCCTGCGCCAGGCCCTGGCGCGCTGCTGGCCTGATCTGCCCGCGCCGCACCTGGCCGCCAATGGCGATGAAGCGCTGGAACAGGCGCTGGCCTTGCTGCCGGATGTGCTGTTCCTGGATATCAAGATGCCCGGCCGCAGCGGGCTGGAGGTGGCCGGCGAACTGGCGGACGAGTGGCCTGCCGGGCGCCCCTTCCCGCTCATCGTCTTCGTGACGGCCTATGACGACTACGCCCTGCAAGCCTTCGAGCGGGCAGCCATCGATTACCTGCTCAAGCCGGTCAGCCAGGACCGGCTGGCGGTGACGGTGGCGCGCCTGCAAGCGCTGCTGGCCCAGCGCGCCGCCAGCGACCAGGACAGCCATCTGGAACGCGCGCTGGCGCAGCTGCGTGCGCTGTCCGCGCCCGCCGTGGAAGACGCGCCGCCCCGGCTGGACTACATCCGTGCGGCGGTCGGCAACAAGGTGAAGTTGATTCCGGTGGACGAGGTGATCTATTTCGAAGCCACCGACAAGTATGTGAATGTGGTCAGCGCCGAGGGCAGCGCGCTGATCCGGACCAGCCTGCGGGAATTGATCCCGCAGCTCGATGGCCGCCAGTTCTGGCAGATCCATCGCGGCACCGTGGTCCAGGTGCGGCAGATCCAGGCGGCGCTGCGGGAAGAGAGCGGCAAGCTCTTCGTGACCCTGCGCGACCGCCCGGAAAAACTGGCGGTCAGCCGCCTGTTCGCCCATCTGTTCAGGCAGATGTAGGCCATCCCTCCTCAGCCATCAGCGGCCATAGTAATAACCGGGTCCGTAATAAGGACGGTAGTAATGCGGCTGCGGCGGGCCCACCGGCACCACCACGCAGGCCGACAGCGTGGCAGCAGCCACCGCAGCGGCGACGATCAGCTTGATCCAACGGCTCATGATGCACTCCTTGTGTTTTGGCGTTTTTGTTCACTGCGCCCGGCGGGATGCCAGGCCACGCTCGCAGAGTGCCAGCCGCCATGCCTGACAGGTAATGCATGGGCGTATCTTCTGTAACAAGACCCGGTAAAAAAGCTTCATATCGGCTCCAGCCGCCTTGCCAACGAGCAAAAATTCCCGCAGGAACGGCCGCAACGCCCGTGGAACCGGGCAGCTGCGGTAAAATGCTTGCCATCTGAATAAACAGGCATTCCTCCCGATTCATCCCATGAGCAACGAACTGAAAAACGGTCACACCCCTGCCCCCTCCACCAATTTCCTGCGCGGCATCATCGAATCCGACCTGGTCTCGGGTACTTATGCCGAACGCAGCAGCCAGGATGGCGAGGCCCTGCCGCAGGTGGTCACCCGTTTTCCGCCCGAGCCGAACGGCTACCTGCACATCGGGCACGCCAAGTCGATCTGCCTGAACTTCGGCCTGGCCGCCGACTACGCCGGCCGCTGCCACATGCGTTTCGACGACACCAATCCGGAGAAGGAAGAACAGGAATACGTCGACACCATCCTGGACTCGGTCAAGTGGCTGGGCTTCTCCTGGGAACATGAAGGCAAGTCGCACCTGTACTACGCCAGCAACTATTTCGATGTCATGTACGCCTGTGCCCAGGCCCTGATCCGCAAGGGTCTGGCCTATGTGGACGAGCAGAACGCCGAACAGATGCGCGAAAACCGCGGCACCCTGACCGAACCCGGCAAGGATTCGCCGTGGCGCGACCGTCCGGCGGAAGAGTCGCTGCGCCTGTTCGAGGAAATGCGCGACGGCAAGCATCCGGACGGCTCCATGATCCTGCGCGCCAGGATCGACATGGCCAGCCCCAACATGAACCTGCGCGATCCGGCCATCTACCGCATCCGCCACGCCACCCACCACAACACCGGCGACAAGTGGCGCGTGTACCCGATGTACACCTTCGCGCATCCGATCGAAGACGCGCTGGAAAACATTTCGCACTCCATCTGCACCCTGGAATTCGAAGACCAGCGCCCGTTCTACGACTGGCTGCTGGAACAGCTGGCCGAGGAAGGTTTCTTCAAGAAGCCGCTGCCGCATCAATATGAATTTGCCCGCCTCAATCTGACCTACATCATCACCAGCAAGCGCAAGCTGCGCCAGCTGGTGGATGAAAAGATCGTCTCCGGCTGGGATGACCCGCGCATGCCCACCATCGTCGGCCTGCGCCGCCGTGGCTACACCCCCGAGGCGATCCGCCTGATGTGCGACCGCACCGGCGCTTCCAAGAACAACAGCTGGATCGACTTCAGCGTGCTCGAAGGTGCCCTGCGCGAAGACCTCGATCCCAAGGCCCCGCGTGCGGTGGCCGTGCTGCGTCCCCTGAAGCTGATCATCGACAACTTCCCGGAAGGCGTGTCCATCGATTGCAGCGCCCCGGTCTATCCGCCGGCGCATCCGGAACACGACACCGCGCACCGCCACTTCCCGATTACCAAGGAATTGTGGATCGAGCGCGAAGACTTCATGGAAGAACCGACCAAGGGCTACTTCCGTCTCTTCCCCGGCAACAAGGTGCGCCTGCGCTACGGCTACGTGGTCGAATGCACCGGCTGCGACAAGGATGAACACGGCAACGTGATCGCCGTGCACTGCAACTACTTCGAAGACAGCAAGAGCGGTACCGAAGGCAGCTCCAACTACAAGGTCAAGGGCAACCTGCACTGGGTCAGCGCCGAACACGCGCTGGCCACTGAAGTGCGCCTGTACGACCGCCTGTTCTCGGACCCGCATCCGGACGCCGGCGGCAAGGACTTCCTGGCAGCCCTGAATCCGAACTCCAAGGAAGTCATCACTGCCTACCTGGAGCCGACCCTGAAGACCGCCAAGCCCGGCGAGATCTACCAGTTCGAACGCCACGGCTACTTCGTGGCCGACCGCGTCGATTCGACCGAGGGCCAGCCGATCTTCAACCGGGCCGTGACGCTCAAGGACAGCTGGGGCAAGTAAGCCTCAGCGCAGGCAGGACAACACCGGACCCGGCATGGGTCCGGCTGGGGAATACGGCCGCAAGGCCACACGGGCGGCAGTGCGCCAGCCGCCCGTGCCAACGGGATGGCGCAGCTTGATGGCACCGGCCACAAGCGGAGCAAGGGGAACGCATGTTCGAGCAGATCAAGATCCAGCGCCTGTCGATGTCGTCCATCTACAAGCTGCTGGCAGTGGGGACCACGTTTTCGCTGGTGCCGTTTTCGACGCTGATGGGCGTGCTCTCGCTGTTCGGCGCACAGACCATCACCTGGGATGGCAAGCACCTGATCGGCTATGACGGCCTGATCGCCTCGCCCTTCATCGGCCTGTTCCTGTCGGCCTTCATCACCCTCTTCATGGGCACCATGTGCTGCATCGGCCTGTGGCTGTATTCGCTGTGGCGTCCGCTGTCGCTGAAGGTGGAACCGGTGGACAACCTGGACATCGACAAGCTCATTCGCGAGAGCGAAGAGGCCATGGCCACGCGCGACTGAGCAGCCTCGCGCCGGGCCGCCACCGCCCGGCTGCGGATCAGAAAATCTTCATCCACTTCAGGAAGGCCACGGTCGCTACACCGAGGCCGCCCATCAATCCCATCACGATCCAGAACGAGGTCTCATCATGCAGGCCCGGCAGACCTGCCACGTTCATCCCGAAAATCCCTGACACCAGCGTGGCCGGCATCAGCAGCGCGGTCAGGACAGAGAGCGCCATCAGGTTGCGGTTCATCTGTTCCGACATCTGCGAGGCGATCTCTTCCTGCAGCAGCTTGGCGCGTTCATAGACGGCTTCCACGGTGGAATGCAGTTCGTTGAGTTCATCCAGCGCATGGGTCAGGTCTTCCAGCGCCTCGCGTGGCACCCAGGCCGGGCGCAGCCGCTGGAACTGCGCCAGGATGCGGCGTTCCGGCGCGATGAAGCGGCGCAGTTCGGCCAGCTGGCGGCGGATGCCGGAGAGCTCGGCACGGTCTTCGGCACGGCGGTCCGAGAGCACCGAGAATTCGATGTCGTCGACCTTGTCGTTGAGCTTGTCCAGGCGCGCATTGAAGCCATCGGCCAGGCAGCGCAGCAGCTCGGCGAAGAGGTCCATGGGATTGTCGAAGTCGCCGCCGTCAAGCACCTTCTGGCGCAGCATGTTGGTCGAGATCAGCGGCTGGGTGCGCAGCGTCAGCAGGCGCGTGCGATCCAGGTAGAAGTGCAGCGCGCCCTTCTCGGTGCCGGTGTCGCCGATCTCCATCTTCATATCGGTCAAGGTGCCATAGACCCCTTCTGGGGTGGCATGCAGGCCCGGATGGGTGTCGCTGCTCAACAAAAATTCAGTGATGTACTCGGGAATGTCGCTGTGATGGGCCAGCCATTGCTGAATCTTCACATCGGCAGTCTTGACGTGCAGCCAGGTGAAATCTGGCGCACTCGGATGATAGTCAACAACTTCATTCCAGTTCATCTGGCGCGCACGGCCGTCTTCGAAGCGGAAGGCGCAGATGAATCCGGCCGGCTCATAGAGCAGGTGCAGGGCTTGCGGGGTGTCCGGCGGATTGTGCATGGGCGGGCGGGTCGGGAATGGGCCAGGGGCAATGAACGACCCCGCATTCTAACCACCGCTTTTGACAAATTTGTGACAGCGCCGTGACGGCTGCTGGCCACAGCCGCGCCAGCTCAGTAATTGAAGTTGCGGTTGCCCCAGGCTTCGCGGGCCGCACCGCAGACCCGGATCTGTTCCTCGTTCATGCCCGAAGTGCCGTTGAGCTGGCACTGGTCGGAGACCGATTTGGCCTCCTCGATGTTCTTGCGGAAATAGGCGTAATCCTTCTTGCCGGCCACGGCGTCACAGGCCGACAGCAAAGGCAGGGCGATGCACAGCAGCGCTGGCAGGCGGAGGGCGGAGTTCATGCGGTGATTCCCCTGAAAGGCGGGCCAGGCCCGCGACAGGCAGCGGCCGGAATGCGCCTCCGGCCGGCCCTTCCCCGGGGCCGTAGCGGCGACGCTGCGCTGCAACGCGACAGAGTATAGACAGCCGCCAAGGATTGCTCAACGGAAATCTTCACTCTTCACACATAATGGTAGAACAAAAAAGGCCGGTCACGAGGACCGGCCTTGGGCTGTTGCATCGGCGTCTTGTCAGGATGAAATCATCCGCGACGTTTCAGCAGGGCATGCAGGATGATGGCACCGAAGGTAGCGGTCCCGATGCCACCCAGGGCGAAGCCGCCCATCTTGAGGGTGAAGTCGCCTGCGCCCAGCACCAGCGTGACGGCAGCCACGATCAGGTTGGTATTGTTGGAGAAATCGACCTTGTTCTCGACCCAGATGCGGGCACCCGACACGGTGATGAGACCGAACACCACGATCGACACGCCGCCCAGCACCGCGCCCGGAATGGTCAGGATGACCGCGCCGAACTTGGGCGAAAAGCCCAGCAGGATGGCAATGACTGCCGCCACCACGAAGACCAGGGTGGAGTAGATCTTGGTGACGGCCATCACGCCGATATTCTCGGCGTAGGTGGTCACGCCGGTACCGCCGACGCTGCCCGAGAGCATGGTGGCCAGGCCATCGCCGATGAAGGCGCGGCCGATGTAGCGGTCCAGGTTCTGGCCGGTCATGGCCGAGACGGCCTTGATGTGGCCCAGGTTCTCGGCCACCAGGATGATCGCGACCGGAGCCAGCAGTGCCATGGCGCTGCCCTGGAACACGGGAGCCGCGAAGTGCGGCAGGCCGAACCAGGCGGCATTGGCCACGGTGGAAAAGTCGATCGGCTTGCCCAGGCCCATGCCATTGGTCAGCACCGCGTAAAGCACATAGGCCAGCAGCAGGCCGATCAGGATCAGCAGGCGCTGCAGCATGCCGCGCGTAAACACCGCCACGAAGCCCACGCACAAGATGGTGGCCAGCGCCATCCAGCTGTCGAAGCTGCTGCCGGAGACGCCCTTGACCGCGATCGGTGCCAGGTTCAGGCCGATCACCGCCACCACCGCGCCGGTCACCACCGGCGGCATCAGGGATTCGATCCAGCGCGTGCCCACGCCGGAGACGATCAGGCCGATCACCGCATACACGGCACCACAGGCGATGATGCCGCCCAGTGCCACGCCGAGGTTGGCGTTGGGGCCGGAGCCGGCATAACCGGTCACGGCAATGACCAGGCCGATGAAGGAAAAGCTCGAGCCCAGGTAGCTCGGCACGCGCCCGCCCACCAGCAGGAAGAACAGCAGGGTACCGACGCCCGACATCAGGATCGCCAGGTTGGGATCGAAGCCCATGAGCAGCGGGGCCAGCACGGTCGAGCCGAACATGGCCACCACGTGCTGCACGCCCATGGCCAGCGTCTGCGGCGCAGGCAGCCGCTCATCGGCGGCGATCACGGCCCCCTGGCCGTCGTTGGTGCTTTGGCGCAGCCGCCATTGGGGGAAATACGAACCCGACATGGAGATCCCTTTCGTTGTGGATTTGTTTTGATTTGTACGTGGATGTGGAACGGGGGCTAGTGTATTGAGCGACCGCACAAATAACAATTGCTGCGGCGCTGCCCCGCAAAAAAAATCCGTAAAAGATTTCGGCCGCCCGGCGCGCTGCTGCCCGGCGGTGCAAAAAGCGCGACTGCACCAGGCTGGCGCCCCAAAACAGACCGCCCGTTTGCGCAAACGCCGGCGACCGTTCCCGGGCATGTTTCTTGCGCCTCGGGAGAGGTTAGAATCACGTCCCCGATTGTTCCCTGCCATGTCGATGATCAACCTCACCACCCCTGCCCTGCTGTTTCCCGCGACCTCGCTGTTGCTGCTGGCCTATACCAACCGCTTCCTGGTGCTGGCGCAGCTGATCCGCAACCTGCAGAACCAGGGCCAGAACGATGAACGCGGGCTGGTGATCCGGCAGATCCTCAATCTCAGGAAACGCATCGTGCTGACCCGCTACATGCAGGCGCTGGGGGTCTCCAGCTTCATCATGTGCGCCGTCTCGATGTACCTGATCTTCGTCGACTTCAATCGCTGGGCCGAGGTATTCTTCGGCATCAGCCTGATGCTGCTGGTGGCGTCGCTGCTGGTGTCGCTGTGGGAAATCATGATCAGCACGCGCGCCATCGAGATCACGCTGGAAGACATGGCGCAGAAGCTGGAAAAGCGCGGCATCCTGGTCGAGTGAAAGCTTTTCAGGCAGGGTTCAATTCCGTTGAACGCCCGCTTCGGACGAACATGTGATAATCGAGCCGCCCGGTTTGTGCCGGGCACCCCTCGACTATGCACTGGAGACCTACATGATCCTGGAACTGGCGGACATCCGCATCCAACCCGGCAAGCAAGCAGAATTCGACGAAGCCATCCAGCGCGGACTGGCGCAGACCATCAGCAAGGCGCGCGGCTATCTCGGCCACAAGGTCCAGAAAGGCATCGAATCGCCCGAGCGCTACCTGCTCATGGTGTACTGGGCCACCCTGGAAAACCATACCGTGGATTTCCGTGAATCGCCCGCCTTCACCGAATGGCGCGGCATCGTCGGCCCCTTCTTCGCCGGGGCGCCGGTGGTGGAACACTTCGCGCTGCTGACCGAATCCGCGTAAGACCGATGTGCGCTGACCGCGCCCGCCGAACAACGGAGACCCGCCGCGCCACCCGACCTGGCGCAGCGGAACGTTTGCGGCCTTCCCCTGACTAAAGGGCAGGCCCGGGGGGCTGGCCGAACCGCCCGCCCCTGCCGGCCTCACGACGATGATGTGCCGCCATGACAACAGCGCCGGTCCGCACCGCGCGCAGGAACACCAGAATGACCACACTGCTCCGTTTAGCCTCCCCCTCCGCTCGCCCTCTGCGCGCCACCGCCTGTGCGCTGGGCCTGCTGCTGGCCCTGTCCGGCTGCAACAACTTCAGCGGCGACGAACAGCAGCAGGCCGAGGTGATCGGCAACTTCTACCGCATCCATCTCAAGATCCACGCTCCCGGCCTGCCATCGGCGGACGAACTCAAGCAGTTCGAGCCACTGGTCAGCCGTGCGCTGTACGCCCTGCTGACCCGCGCCGAAGCCGCCGATGTGCGCTACCACACCGTGGCCGGCCCGCAAGCCGCTCCCATCATCGAGGGCGACCTGTTCACCTCGCTGTATGAAGGGGCCACCTCCTTTGCCGTGCAATCCTGCGACAGCGAGGCCGACCGGGCTTCCTGCCAGGTCAGCTTCCGCTACCAGAAGGATGGCGCGGATGAATCCTGGAACGACAAGATCCTGCTGGTGCGCGAAGAACGTCAGTGGCGCATCGACGATATCGAGTTCATCGGCAACGACCAGTCCTCCCAGCGCGAATACCTGAGCGACAACCTCACCGACGCCATCCAGCAGGCCGAATGAGCCGGCCCGGCTCGCCGGGGCCGGTGCGCTGCGGAATTGGCGGCTTTTTGGCGGTGTGTTCCCGGTCTTCCTGCTGAGCCGCAGCGCGTAAGATGCCGCTCTGTCAGGCTGGTCGTGTTGCGCCCCTCGGGTCCCGCTGCGCACCGGCAGACAGGAAATATCAAAATGACAATGGCATCATGAAACAACACGCCAGTGCGCACGCGCGGCTGGACCAGGGAGAATCGGATTGAAGCGGATCGGTAAGACACTCGTCGTCGCCGCCAGCCTGTTGCTTGCAGCATGCTCGGCCAATGAAGAGGGCAAGGCCAAGGAGCTGGTGACGGAGTTCTACCAGGCCCATGCCTCGAACCGTCCCTCGGGCGCCCTGACGCTGAAGGAACTGATTACCTTCCGCCGCTTCCTGTCGGTGCCGCTGTTCGATCTGTTGAAGGATGTCTCGGTGGCTGACGAAGCCCGTGCGACGCAGTCTGCCGCCGAAGTCGCGGCCGATCCCGATGCCGATCCCCTGCCGCCGCTGGTGCAGGGCGATGTCTTCACCGGCAACCCGAATGGCGCTTCCACCTTCCGCGTGGTCCAGTGCGAGGCGCAGGAGCGCGAGGCCAGTTGTAGCGTGGAACTGATCTATAGCGACGCCAAGCTGCAGTCACCGGCCAAGTGGACCGACAAGATCCTGATGACCCGCGACGCGCGCGGCTGGATCATCGACAACATCCAGTACGCCGGTGGCAATGCCCCCATGCGCAGCGGCACGCTGCAGGAGGCCATGCGCACGGTCTTGAAACGCGACGCGGCCCCCATGGCGCCGCTGGCACCGGCCGCTCCCGCCGCGCCGGCCAAATGAGCCCAGGCCGGTAACGACCCCGGCCAGCGCAGCGCAGCAGCTCGAAAAAACCAGCTTCATCACGCCGCTTGCCCCTTTGCGTGGCGGCAAGGGCAGCGCAAGGCTCTATAATCGCGCGATTCCCTTAGAAGCCGTCCGCGATGTCCAATCACACCTTCCTCTGGCACGACTACGAAACCTTTGGCGCCGTGCCGCGCCGCGACCGTCCCTCGCAGTTCGCCGCCGTGCGCACCGATGCCGAGCTCAACGAGATCGGCGAGCCCATCATGCTGTACTGCAAGCCGGCGCCGGACTACCTGCCCGACCCGGTGTCCTGCCTGATCACCGGCATCACCCCGCAGCACTGCCTGGCGCACGGCGTCCCCGAGCACGAGTTCGCCGCCCGCATCGAGCAGGCGCTGGGCGAGCCCGGCACCATCGGCGTGGGCTACAACACCATTCGCTTCGATGATGAAGTCACGCGCTTCATGTTCTGGCGCAACCTGATCGATCCATATGCCCGCGAATGGGCCAACGGCTGCGGCCGCTGGGATCTGCTCGACGTCGTGCGCCTGACCTATGCGCTGCGCCCCGAGGGCATCCAGTGGCCGACCAAGGAAGACGGCAGCGTCAGCTTCAAGCTGGAGCATCTGTCCAAGGCCAATGGCCTGGTGCATGAAGCGGCGCACGATGCGCTGTCGGATGTGCGCGCCACCATCGCCCTGGCGCGCCTGATCCGCCAGAACAATCCGCGCCTGTTCGACTTCGCGCTGGCCTTGCACAAGAAGGACAAGGCCGCAGCGGAAATCGGCTTGCCGGCCGCCAAACCCTTCCTGCACGTCTCCGGCATGTTCCCGGTAGCCAATGGTTGCCTGGCGCTGATGTGGCCGCTGGGCATGCATCCGACCAACAAGAATGAAGTGATCGCCTGGGATCTCGGCTATGACCCGAGCGAACTGGCGGGCATGGATGCGGCCACCGTACGTGAACGCATGTTCACCAAGCGTGACGAGATGCCGGAAGGCATGGTCCGCCTGCCGGTCAAGAGCATTCACCTGAACAAGTCGCCGATGGTGGTGGGCAGCCTCAAGACGCTGTCTGCCGAGCGCGCCGCGCAGCTGAACATCGATGTCGACCTGGCCCTGCGCCACGCGGAAAAGGCCGCCGCCCTGCCCGACCTGGGCCCGCTGTGGCGCGAGGTCTACCAGCGCGAACACGAGGCGTCGCCGGACGTGGATGAAGATCTGTACGGCGGCTTCATCGGCAACGGCGACCGCCGCCAGTTGACGCAGCTGCGTGCCTTGCCGCCGCAGGCGCTGGCCGGGGCCAGCGTGGCCTTTGACGATATGCGCTTGAATGAAATCCTGTTCCGCTATCGCGCACGCAACTTCCCCGAGACCTTGAGCCCCGAGGAAGCACAGCACTGGGAAGAACACCGCGCCGCGCGCCTGTTTGAAGGCGCTGGCGGCGCGCGTACCGTCGCGCAACTGTTCGAGCAGATCGACCAGTTGCAGGAGGAGGCGGATGACGAACGCACCCAGGACATCCTCGGTGCGTTGTATGACTATGCGGAGATGATTGCGCCGGCCAATCAGTAAGGTCCGGCGCGCATCTTATTCGGCGGCGGCTTCGCCCTGCGCTGCGGCAGCGGCCTTGCCCTGCGACTTCAGCTTCATGATGAAGTCGCGCAAGGCCGGCTGGATGTCCTCAAACAGCGGATGCTTGCGATTCTTGAGCATCACCTCCGAGAACAGTTTCAAACCCAGCGCCAGCTGCGCGCTGGTGTCGCTGTCGAACTGCCCGTTGCCACGCAGGCGGGCGACGATACTGAAGATATCGTCATGGTTGCCGGCCTCGAAACTCAGGGGCGCATGCAAAGGCTGTCCCTCCGAGGCGGTGGCCAGATGCTCCAGGGTGATGCGGTAGCGATGTTCTTTCATGTGAAGTTCCTTTCCAAAATCCCGGATCGCCGGATCAGGCGCGTTCCACCGCCACGGCGGCGCGATCGATGATGTCGATGATGGCGTGCAGTTCTTCCTTGGCCAGCTTGCCCTTGGCCAGGCGCGTATGCAGGGCCATGCGGAAATTCTGCACGGCGCGGCGCAGTTCGGGCGAATCGGCGTCGGGACGCTCTTGCCGGCGCAATTCGAACTTGCGCAGCACCTGCTGCAGCAGCTCGGCGTTTTCCTTTTCTTCCAGATAGGCCTTGCCCTCGGCGCTGAGGGTGTAAAGCTTCTTGCCGCCATCCTCACCCTGCACCGAGGCATGGCCCATTTCTTCCAGCAGCGTCAGGGTCGGGTAGATCACGCCGGGGCTGGGGCTGTAGCCGCCGCCGACCAGTTGCTCGATGGCCTTGATCATGTCGTAGCCGTGGCGCGGCTTTTCCTGCAGCAGATGCAGCATCACGATGCGCAATGCGCCCTGCTCGAACATGCGCGCGCCGCGTCCGCCGCCGCCTTCACGGCCGCCGGGGCCGTGATGGCCACGCGGACCGCGCGGCTCGTCGTCTTCAAACAGGCCGCCGCCATGATGCGGGCGGTCGTGACGCTGGTGCTTGGGGCCGTGGCCGGGTTCGCCGGGTTGATTGAATAAATGCTTGAACATGGTATTTCCTTCTTGTCAGGTGGCTGAGGCAGCGACTGACGCACGCTGCGGGTCGATCGATATAGCCAAGATATATCTTAATTCGCCGCATTTCAAGATATATCTTAATAATATTTCAGAAGGGTTTCCAAAAAGGAAATCTGAAGCAAAAAGCTTCACCGTCAGTCCGGCGACATTACCTGTGGGCCAGAAGTGCTAAGTTCTTGATGCAGCATCCACAACAAATGAACAAGGAGACAAGCATGACCCCAGCCACCGCTCCCGATGCGCCCATCGGCCGCTTTCCCATCCCCGATCTTCATACCCTGCCGGAGGACATCCGCAGCCGCATCCTGGCCGTGCAGGAAAAGTCGGGATTCATCCCCAACGTGTTCCTGGTGCTGGCGCATCGTCCGGATGAATTCCGCGCCTTCTTCGCCTATCACGATGCGCTGATGGACAAACCCGGCGGCCTCACCAAGGCCGAACGCGAGATGATCGTGGTGGCCACCAGCAATGCCAACCAGTGCCAGTACTGTGTGGTGGCGCATGGTGCCATCCTGCGCATCCGCGCCAAGGACCCGCTGCTGGCCGACCAGGTCGCCATCAATTACCGCAAGGCCGATATCAGCGCGCGGCAGAAGGCCATGCTGGACTTCGCCATGAAGGTCTCGGCCAGCGCCTGGGCTGTCAATGAAGAGGATTTCGCCACGCTCAAGGCGCATGGCTGGAATGAGGAAGATGCGTGGGACATGGCCGCCATCGCGGCCTTCTTCGGCATGTCGAACCGCCTGGCCAACGTGACCAGCATGCGGCCCAATGAAGAGTTCTACCTGCTGGGGCGCGTGCCCCAGCAGTGAAGCAGGAAAGCGGTGGCGATCAGCGCTGGTCCGCGTGCCAGCGCGCTACCCTTTGCAGGCAGTCATGCACATCGCCTTGTACCAGCTCGGCGGCATGCGCCAGCATGAGGTTGCGCGGCAGGCCGAAGTCCTCGATGAACATGCCGGCATGGCAGACGCCCGGTTCGGCCTGCGGCACCTGTTGCAGCAAGTCTTGCGCGGGCGTGTTGTAGCCCCACACCTTCTTGCCGCGCCCGACGGCATAGCCGATCTCGAAGACCGTGCCCGAGTCCGGCTCATGGCCACGGAAATCGCACACATTGGCCACCACATAATCGGCCGAATCGATCAGGGCCACGTTGATCTCGTAGATGCGGCGTGCCACCTCGGCCTTGCTCTCGCCGCTGACCTCGTCATCCCCGGGGCACAGGGCCACCAGCCCGAGTTCGGCGCACCACTGCTTGATCTGCAGTTTGTGCTGCGCATAGTCGCGCTGGAAGACGTCGGGGCCGGCCATGTAGATGCGGGGCTGCGGGGTCATGGTTCATCCTGTGGAATACGCGGGAACCGGCAGGATAACGCAAACCTTCATATCCTTATGAACGCTGCTGCGCCACGATCTCCGCACGGTCGAAATCTGCGCCAAAATCATCCACCTGCACGCTCTGGTCGCCATAGTGGGCAAAGGCATCGACCGCTTCCTTCTCCTGCTGCGAGATCAGCTGACGTTCCAGCGCCAGCGCACTCCAGGCCGGGACTTCCAGCAGGCTCTGCGGCATCGGTGGCAGCTTGCCTTCCTTGATGTCGGCCTTGAGGCGATGCTCCAGTTGCTGCACCACCGGTGCGAGCAAGAAGGCTTTTTCGCCGCAGGCCAGCGGATCGCCCTCGCGCGGCAGGTAGGCACCGGCCACCAGGCGGCTGCGGCTTTCCCCCGGGGTCTGCATGGCCTGGGCCACGCGCGTGCCGAGCACATCGGAAGGCTTGCGATACGGCAGGCCCAGCGGGAAGATCAGCACCCGCAGCAGTACCGCGATGAACGGATTGGGGAAGTTGTGCAAGACATCGATGATGGCTTCCTGGGCGCGATGCAAGGCATCCTGCACCGACCAGTCCACATAGGGCAGGTCTTCTTCCTGCCGGCCCTCATCCTCGAACCGCTTCAGTACCGCCGACACCAGATAAAGCTGCGAAACCACATCACCCAGCCGCGCCGAAATCCGCTCGCGGAATTTGAGCGTTCCGCCCAGCACGCCCATGCTCACATCGGTGAGCAGCGCAAAGGCCGACGACAGATGCACCACCGCACGGAAATAGCCCCGCGTGGCCCGTGCGGCATGGCTGGACGAGGGCAGGAGCCAGCCCCGGCTGATGCCGCCCACGAAGCTGCGCGCGGCATTGGCAGCCACGAAGGAGAGATGCCCGAAGAGCAGGCGGTCGAATTCCTGCACGGCGCGCTCGCGGTCTTCATCGGCGGCGGTGGCCAGTTCCTGCAGGACGTAGGGATGGCAGCGGATCGCGCCCTGGCCGAAGATGATGAGGCAGCGCGTCAGGATATTGGCCCCTTCCACGGTAATGGCGATGGGCACCTGCTGATACGCGCGCGCCAGGAAGTTGCCCGGCCCCATGCAGATACCCTTGCCGCCGATCACGTCCATGCCGTCATTGACCACCATGCGCCCGCGCTCGGTGACGTGGTACTTGGAGATGGCCGAGATGACCGAGGGCTTCTCGCCCGCATCCACTGCCAGCGCGGACAGGCGGCGCGTGGCATCCATCATGTAGAGATGCCCGCCCATGCGCGCCAGGGCCTCCTGCACGCCTTCGAACTTGCCGATCTCGATCTTGAACTGGCGCCGCATGGCGGTGTAGGCACTGGTCCCGCGCACGGCCAGCTTGGAAAATCCGACGCTGGACGACGGCAGCGAAATCGCCCGCCCTGCCGCCAGGCATTCCATGAGCATGCGCCAGCCGCGTCCGACCTGCCCGGCACCGCCGATCACCCATTCCATCGGGATGAAGACATCGCGCCCCTCGGTCGGCCCGTTCTGGAAGACGGCATTGAGCGGCCAGTGACGGCGTCCGGTGATCACGCCCGGATGGCCGGTCGGGATCAGGGCGCAGGTGATGCCGGGTTCGGCGTTGCTGCCCAGCAGGCCATCCGGATCGCGCACGCGGAAGGCCAGGCCCAGCACGGTGGCAATCGGTGCCAGCGTGATGTAGCGCTTGCTCCAGGTGACGCGGAAGCCCAGCGTTTCGCGGCCCTCATGCTCGCCCTTGCAGACGATGCCCACATCGGGAATGGCGGCCGCATCCGAACCCGCATAGGGACTGGTCAGCGCGAAGCAGGGAATCTCCAGCCCCTGCGCCAGGCGCGGCAGGTAATGATTTTTCTGGGCGTCGGTGCCGTAATGCAGCAGCAACTCGGCCGGGCCCAGCGAATTGGGCACCATCACCGCGATGGCCGCAGCCGAACTGCGCGAGCCCAGTTTCATCACCACCTGCGAATGCATGTAGGCCGAGAACTGCTTGCCGCCGTATTGGCGCGGAATGATCATGCCCAGGAAACCCTTGTCCTTGATGAACTGCCAGGCGTCGGGCGGCAGGTCCTGGGTCTTCACGCTGGTGTCCCAGTCGCTGACCATGGCGCACAATTGCTCGACCTCGTTGTCGAGGAAGCTCTGCTCTTCCGGCGTCAGGCGCGGCGCGGGCAGGTCGAAGAGGCGCTTCCAGTCCGGCTTGCCGGAGAACAGTTCGGCATCCCACCAGACGGTACCGGCCTCGATGGCATCGCGTTCGGTGGCGGACATGCGCGGGGCGATCTTGCGGAACAGGTCCAGCGCCGGACGTGTCATCAGCGACTGTCGGACGGACTTGATCGCCACCAGCAGCGTGGGCGTGAAGAAAAGGATGGCCAGCAGCACCAGCACCGGCAATTCGATATCGGCCAGGCGTGCGCCCAGCCAGATCAGGACCGCTTCAGCGACCAGCCAGACCCAGGCGCTGGCGCGCGTCATCATGAGGGCCAGCGCGCCGGCGATGAGAAGAATGAGCCAGATGATCATGTCGTCTCCTGTACTGTTGTCATTGTGAGCATGAGGAATGCAGGCTGCCGGGAACAGTGTGGCATCGATTGCCGACAGCGCCAAGCCGCTCCCCGCTTTGTCACCCTCCTGCTGCCTCAACCTACACCGCCAGCTCATCCGGCGGAATCGGACAGAGCAACCTCACACGGTCAGACAACGCCCGACATGCCGAGGCCCATGCCATCCATTACAATCGCGCCATTGCAGACTGCAGCACCGGAGAACAGATCATGAAATGGGAAGGCAATCGCGAAAGCGACAACGTGGAAGACCGCCGTGGCGAGGGTGGCGGCGGGGGTGGCGGCTTTGGCTTCGGCGGGCGCTCCATCGGGCTGGGCACCGTCGCGGTAGCCCTGGTGGCCTCCTACTTCCTGGGCATCAACCCGCTGACCATGCTCAACCTGCTCTCCGGCGGCGGCTCGCCTGCGCCGGTGCAACAGCAGGCACCGGCCCACAAGCCTTCGCCCAATGACCAGATGGCGCGCTTCGTCTCGACCGTCCTGGCCGATACCGAAGATACCTGGGGCCAGATCTTCGCCAACAACGGCAAGCAATATGTGCGGCCCAAGCTGGTGCTGTTTTCCGGCAGCACGCCGACCGCCTGCGGCACCGGCCAGACCGCCACCGGCCCCTTCTACTGCCCCGGCGACCAGAAGGTGTATATCGACCTGTCGTTTTATGAACTGATGAAGCAGCGCTTCAAGGTGTCCGGCAATTTCGCGCAGGCTTACGTGATCGCGCATGAAGTCGGGCACCACGTGCAACACCTGATGGGCATCTCCGACAAGGTCGATGCTGCCCGCCGCAATGCCACCGAAAAGCAGGCCAATGCCATGTCGGTGCGGCTGGAACTGCAGGCGGACTGCTTCGCCGGGGTCTGGGCCTATCACGCCAACCAGGCACGTCACATCCTGGAAGAAGGCGACATCGAGGATGCCTTGAATGCCGCCTCGGCCATCGGCGACGATGCCCTGCAACGCCAGGCGCGCGGCGTGGTGGTACCGGATTCCTTCACCCATGGCAGCTCGGCGCAGCGCGTGACCTGGTTCAAGCGCGGCATTTCCGAAGGCAAGGTCAGCGCCTGCAACACCTTCGCCGCCAAGGAACTTTGATTCACTGACAACTGACATCACAACGAGGAGACCTCCCGCATGACCCTATCCTACTGGTGCATCCTGATTGCCGGCCTGATGCCGGTGTTCACCATCGCCGTGGCCAAGTATGGCCGGCGCGACTTCGACAATGCCGAACCGCGCGCCTGGCTGGACAAGCAGACCGGCGTGCGCCGCCGCGCCGACTATGCGCACCGCAACCATTTCGAGGCCTTCCCCTTCTTCGCTGCCGCCGTGCTGGTGGCGCAGCAAGTGGGCGCAGCGCAGGGACAGATCGATAGCGCCGCGCTGGTCTTCATCGCCGCCCGCATCCTCTACACGGTGCTGTACCTGACGGACAAGCCCTCGGCCCGTTCGGCGGTGTGGATCATCGGCTACCTGAGCGTGATTGCACTGTTCGTCATCGCTGCGCGCGCCTGAGACGGGAAGCTTCGATGAGCCACCCTGCCGCTTCCCGACTGCATGCCATGCGTGCATCATTGGATGCCCTGCGCACCGGCCAAGGCAATATCGCCGGCCTGTGCAGTACCTGGCGGGCCCAGGAAGAGGTCATGACCGCCTTGCCGCCGCGCTATAGCCAGGTCGCCGAAGACCTGCTGGGCCGACTGGAAGCGGGCAGTCTCTTCACCGAAGAAAGCTGTTCCTTCAGCCAGAAGGACCTGACCGACAGCCTCTCCACCTGGCTGGACAAGGCGCAGCAGACGCTGGAAAGCGCCACCTGAACGTCGGGGCGGCTGGACAAATGGCCGCGCCGGGCGTACCGTACCGGTCCCCCGTGCCGCCTGTTGCAGCCGGGGTTTCCGAAAGAAAGCACATGCAAAAGATCACCTTCCCGCTGCAGGGCCATCCCTACGTCGAACTGAACCAGCTGCTCAAACTCTGCGGCCTGTGCGACAGCGGCGGTGCCGGCAAGCAACTGGTGGCCGACGGCCAGGTCAAGGTCGACGGCAAGCTGGAAACCCGCAAGACCTGCAAGATCACCGTCGGCCAGAAAGTCACCCTGGGCGACGTGCAGATCACGGTGCTGGCCGAATGAGCCCGCACGCCGGCGTCGACGCGATACTGGACTTCTGGTTCGGCCCCGATTGGGAGCAGCTCCCTGCGCATCAGGTGGCCGAACGCCAGAAGAAACTCTGGTGGAGCAAGAACCCCGACATCGACGCCGAATGCCGCACCCGCTTCGCCCCCCTGGTGCAGCAGGCGGCCGCCAACCAGCTCGATGACTGGACCGAATCCCCGCGCAGCATGCTGGCCCTGATCCTGTTGCTGGACCAGATGCCGCGCAACATCTACCGCGACACCGCCCAGGCCTTCGCCCACGATGAACTGGCACGCCAGTGCAGCCATCTGGCGCTGGCCATGGGCCTGGATGCAGAGTTGCCGCCGCTGGCCCGGGTGTTCCTCTACCTGCCGCTGGAACACGCCGAAGACCTCGACGACCAGGAGTACGTAGTGCAGCTCATGGGCGCACTGGCCAAGGCGGCCAGCGCGGAAGACAAGGCGACCTTTGACGGCTATGCCGACTATGCGCGACGACACCATGCCGTGATCGCGCGCTACGGCCGCTTCCCGCACCGCAACCGCATCCTGGCGCGCGAGAGCACCCCGGAAGAAGTCGACTTCCTCAAGCAACCGGGCTCTTCCTTCTGAAGTTTTCGATAGCAGCGCACTGATTCGGGGTTTTGCTGGAGCGGCATTTTCTTTTTCCCTAGACTCGCGGGCTTTCCTTTCCAGGATTTCCCATGCGCGGTCGCTCCCGAGGTTTCTCGATGATGGAGGTGCTGGTGGCCATGCTGGTCATCGGCACCGGTGCGCTGGCCATCGCCATGCTGCAACTGCACGCGCTGCGCAGCAGCCAGGACAGCAGCCTGCACGCCCGTGCCACCCTGATGGCGCAGGAACTGGCCGAACTGCGCGCAGCCTTGCCGGCCACCGCTGGCGTCGCCGATCCCCTGTTGTTTTCCCTCGCGGCGGGCAAGCCGTTCACGGCCCATGCCGATTGCGAACAGAGTGCCTGCAGCCCGGCCGATTTCGCCCGGGCCAGCCTGGCCGACTGGAGCGGCCGGCTGGTCCGCGATTTCCCGCAAGCGCGCGTCATCGTCTGCCGTGACGGCCCGCGCCCGCCCCCCGAAGACTGGCGCTGCGACGGCCTCGAAAGCAGCCCTGCCGTCCTGAAGATGGCCTGGCACCGCCCCGGCTCGGCCAAGGGGACGGCCGCTGCCGCCGCGCCGCTGGTGAGCCTGAACCTGGGCCGCTGACGATGCCGGCGCGATCCCCCTTCCCGGCGCGCGCGATGCGTCTGCATGAGACCGGACTGACCCTGGTCGAACTGATGATTGCGCTGGCCATCGGCCTCCTGGTGGTGCTGGTGGCCGGTACGCTGCTGCAGCAGGCGCGTGCGGCTTACCAGGAAATGGACGATGCCGGCCGCGTCGAGGAAACCGGCCGCGTGGCCCTGGATCACCTGCAACAGGTGTTGCGCCAGGTCGGCCATCTGCCGCTGGAAAGCCTGCCCGACGGCAGATGGCCCGCCCTGCTGCCGGGCCTGCGCGGGCTGGATGACAGCCGCCAGGCCGACGCCCTCGATCCGGCCGCAGGACTGTTCGGCAGCAGCACCGGTGACGGCGTCAACCACAGCGATCTCCTCATGCTCGGTTTCTTCGGTGCCCCGCGCGGCAGCCATGCCGAAATCAGCCACTGCAGCGGCGCGCAAGCTCCGGTCGGCAAGCCGGAAGAAGCCGCGCGCCACTGGGTCATCTACTACATCGCACCCGGCACGGGCGACGAGCCCGAGCTGCGCTGCCGCTACCAGGGCAAAAACGGCAACTGGACCTCGGACGCCATCGCCCGTGGCGTGGAAGCCATGCAATTGCGCTATGCCATCGACAGCGATGGCGATGGCCGTCCGGACCGCTGGCTGGATGCCTCGGCCATGCCGGGCGAGGCCTGGGGCCGGGTGATCCTGGTGCGTATCGCGCTGCTGGTACGCGGCGTGCAGCGACGGCCGGCCGCGCCGGGCAGTGAAACCCGCAGCTACGACCTGTTCCTCCCCGGCCGACGCAGCGATCCGGCATGGCGCGTCACCGAGACCGGCCAGGAGCAGCGGCGGCGTGCGGTCTTTCAAGGCAGCGTCATGCTGCGCAACCAGTCCATGGCGGAGGCCGGGAAATGAAGAGGCCACCATGTCACCCGCGCCAGCGCGGTGCCACGCTGATGATCACGCTCATGCTGCTGAGCGTGATCCTGTTGCTGGGTGCGGCCACCACCTCGCTGCTCCTGCTGGAGGAACGCGGCGCGCGCAACCATCGCGAACGTGCCCAGGCCAGGCTGGCCGCCCAGGCGGCGCTGGAAGATGCCTGCGACGACCTGCGCTACCACCGCCAGATCGATCCCGGGCAATTCACTGCCAGGCGCGCCTGCCGCAGCGATGCTGCCGGTGCCGGCCTGTGCGTGGGCCAACACGACCGCGCCGGCTGGGAGCCCGCACAACTGCATGGGCCCGACGCCCTCTCGGCCACCTACGGCCAGTTCACCGGACGGCGCTATCGCGCCCTGCCCGGCGTGGCGACGCCGCGTTACCTGATCGAACGTCTGGCACCGAAGTCCGACAAGAGCCCAAGCAAGCTCCCCGGCGACGAAGAGGCTCCCACCCTCTATCGCCTCAGCGCCGTCGGCTACGGCCGGCAGGGTGCCATCGTGGCGCTGCAGGCGCTGGTGCAGTTGCCCGCCCGGCCCGACAGCGTGCCCGCCAGTTGCCCGCTGCGGGCCTGGCGCCCTCTTTATCTTCCTTTGACGGAATGACCATGCATCCTCCCTTGCGCTCCTCTCCGGCTCCGGCAAATGGCTTCACATTGCTGGAAATCCTGGTCAGCCTGGCCATCGTGATCCTGCTGGCCGGGCTCGGCTGGAACGGTTACCTTCACATCGTCAAGAAAGCCAGCCGCGCCGAAGGACGCGCGGCCATCCTCCACGTGCTGCTGCAACAGGAACGGCACTACGCTTACCAGCATCGCTACCGGCCCTTCCAGCCGGGCAGCGCAGCCCAGGGTTTCAAGTGGTATTCCGGGGCCACGCCGCAAACCAGCGCCTATGCACTGTCGGCACGCGCCTGCGAGGATGAGGATCTGGCCAGCTGCGTGCTGGTCATCGCCACGCCGGGCGGCAGCGGCGTCAACACCGCCTATGAAGATGCCCAATGCGGCGTGCTGCAAGCCGACAACCGGGGCAATCGCCGCGCCGACGGCAAGGAGTGCTGGTGACCTCATGCGCGCAACCGGATTCTCGCTCATTGAACTCATGGTGGTGCTGCTGATCGCGGCCCTGGTGCTGGCCGCCGGCATCCCGGCGCTGCAACAGCTCTCCACCGAACACCAGCTGGAGGCGGCCGGCAGCGATTTCTTCCACGGCGTGCAACTGACCCGCTCCGAAGCCCTGCGCGCCGGCCGCCGCGCCGAGATGCGTCCGCGCGATGGCCGCGACTGGCAGAGCGGCTGGGAGATCCGGGTCGGACAACAAGTGGTCGCGCATCATCGCGCTCTGGAGGTCGGCATCGCCGTGGCCTACACCACCGGCGGCGAACTGGTGGCTTACCAGCCGGACGGCCAGCCGGTCACGCGCGGCAGCTGGTACTTCAGCAGCGGCATGAATTCGCGTGCGGTGGTGATCAACTTCCTGGGGCGGGTACGGATCTGCAATCCCGTCCTCGATAACCAGTGCAGCCTGGCCGCGCCCGAGTAGATCGCCGGTGCCGCCGGCCTTGCGGACGATCCGGCAAAGCCGTGTATATTGACGGGCATCCGGCCTCGCCCCTGGCAGGCCTTGCCGCCTACTTCGTGTTAGCACACCATGACTTCCACTGCAGATCCGCTCTACCTGTTCGACATCGAGAATGACCAGCAAGCCATGGCCCTGGCCTTGCTGCAAGCCGGCTTCGGCATGCTCGACACCACCCCCAATCCGCGCGTGGGCTGCGTCATCGTCAAGGACCGGCGCATCATCGGTGCCGGCTTCACCCAGCCGCCCGGCGGCAACCACGCCGAAATCCAGGCCATGGCCGATGCCGCCGCGCGCGGACACGAGGTGCGCGGTGCCACCGTCTACGTCACGCTGGAACCCTGCAGCCATTTCGGCCGCACCCCACCCTGTGCCGATGCGCTGGTGCGCGCCGGCGTGGCACGCGTAGTTGCCGCCATTGCCGACCCCAACCCGCTGGTCGCGGGACAGGGCCTGGCCCGCCTGCAGGCGGCCGGCATCGAGGTCGCATGCGGACTGCTGGAAGAAGAAGCGCGCGAGATCAACATCGGCTTCCTGCATCGCATGCGCACCGGCCGTCCGTGGGTGCGCATGAAGAGCGCCGCCAGCCTGGATGGCAAAACCGCCCTGCACAATGGCGTGAGCCAGTGGATCACCAGCCAGGCCGCGCGCGACGACGGCCACATCTGGCGCGCCCGCGCCTGCGCCATCATGGCCGGCATCGGCACCATCCAGAAGGACGATGCGCAACTCACCGTGCGTGCCATCGACACCCCGCGCCAGCCGCGCCGCATCGTGGTCGACAGCAAGCTGATCGTCTCGCCCGAAGCGCGCGTGATCCAGGGCGGCAATACCTGGGTCTTCACCGCCACCGATGACCGCGAAAAACGCGCCGCGCTGGAAGCCGAAGGGGCCGAAGTCATCCTGCTGGACAACGCCGAAGGCAAGGTGGACCTGCCGGGCCTGGTGCGCGAACTGGGCCAGCGCCAGATCAATGAATTGCACGTGGAAGCCGGCGCCAAGCTCAATGGCGCGCTGATCCGCGCAGGCTGCGTGGATGAACTGCTGGTCTACCTGGCCCCGGCCCTGATCGGCGATGGCCGCAACATGTTCGAGCTGCCGCCGCTGGAAGACCTGTCGGGCAAGATCGGCATCCACTTCCACGAGGTCAAGCAGGTCGGGCCGGATTTGCGTATCCTTGCCCGTTTCGCGTAAGCGTTTTTGCTTTTTCTTTCAGATTTTTTGTATCAGGACTGAATCATGTTTACAGGAATCGTTGCCGCCGTCGGCACCATCACCTCCGTCACCCCCCTGGCAGCCGGCCCTGACGCCGGTGTGCGCCTGACCATCGATGCGGGCAGCCTGCCCATGGCCGACGTTGGCCTGGGCGATTCGATTGCGCTCAATGGTGCCTGCATGACCGTAGTGGAGAAGACCGCCAGCGGCTTCACCGTCGATGTCTCGCGGGAAAGCCTGCGCCTGACGGCCGGGCTGGACGCCCCTGGCGAAGTCAATCTGGAAAAGGCCCTGACTCTGGCCGAGCGCCTGGGCGGCCACCTGGTCTCCGGCCACGTCGATGGCCTGGGACAGGTGCATTCCTTCGAGCCCGTGGGTGAATCGCGCGAGCTGATCGTCGATGCACCCAAGGCACTGGGCAAGTACCTGGCTTACAAGGGATCGATCGTGGTCAATGGCGTGTCGCTGACGGTCAACCGCGTGGAAGACCTGGCCGATGCCTGCCGCTTCTCGATCAACCTGATTCCGCATACGGTGGAAGTGACCACGCTCAAGCATCTGAAGGCGGGCAGCAAGGTCAATCTGGAGATTGACCTCATTGCGCGCTATGTGGAGCGCATGCTGTCTTCCTCGACCGTTTCCTGAGCCTCACGCCTCCCTGCAGGTCGTCCTCAGCGGCGGCCTGCATCACCGATCTCCGCAATCACCGCACGGCACACCGGAGTGTCTCCATCAGCCAGCGGAAACAGCACCGTGTAGTGATGCGTCTGCGGCACCACATGATGCGCCACCACCTGCGGCCAGCAGTTGGCCATCACGGCCGCCTGCAGATGGAATTGCGCGGTCTCCAGTTCACCAATGATGGTATGCATGCGCGTACCCGTGGGCCCGGCCTGCAGCACCGGTGAGAGCGCATCCGCACGCTGCTCGTCCAGCGTCAGTGCCTTGTTGAGCGAAGTCGGGATCAACGGCACCAGATCGAACACGCCACTGATGGCAAAGACGGCCTGCACCGGCAAGGCACTCGCCTGCGCGGCCACGAAGGCGGCCAGATGGCCGCCCGCCGAATGCCCCATCAGCGAGACACGATTCACATCGATGCCCAAGCGATCCGCCTGCTGCGCAATGGTGGCAAGCAACGCCTGTACCTCTGCCACCATGTCCTCGATGCGTGCCTGCGGGGCCAGCGAATAATTGATCACCGCCACGCTGATGCCCGCCTTGACGTAAGGCGCGGCGATGAAGCCGATGTCACGCTTGTCGCCGCCCTGCCAGTAACCACCGTGGATGAACACCAGCAAAGGCCGCTGCGCCCCTTGCGCACGATAGAAATCGAAGCGCTGCAGCGGTGCATCACCATAGGCGATGTCGGACTCGGTCAGCAAGGTAGTGGCAATGGCCGCCGTCGCCTGCTGCCATTGCTGCAGCACCTGCGGAAAATCCGGAAAGGCAGCCTTGAGGTTGTAACCCGCCTCGCACTCGGCGATGGGGCAAAGGACGCGGCGAGCGTCCGTCTTGACTTGATGGGGGAGCATTCAGTTTTCCTTAATGCTGTTTACAACAGCATTAAACCTGCGTTAATGGATCAATATCCGCGCAACAAGCGCCTTACACGCTCAGATACTGATCCCACAATTCCGTCTGCACCGACAGCTGTGCCGAATCGCCCTGCCAGACCACCTTGCCCTTTTCGAGGATGGTGTGCTGGTCGGCAAAGCCGATCAGACGCTTGATGTACTTGTCGATGACGATGATAGTCAGCCCATATTCGCGCAAGGCTTTCAGGCAAGTCCAGATTTCTTCCCGCACCAGCGGCGCCAATCCTTCGGTGGCTTCATCGAGAATCAGCAGATGCGGATTGGTCATCAGCGCCCGGCCGATGGCCAGCATCTGCTGCTCGCCGCCGGAGAGCTGGCCGCCGCCATTGTGGCGGCGCTCCTTGAGGCGCGGGAACTGCTGATAAATCTTTTCCAGCGTCCACGGATTGTCGCGGCCGTTGCGGCGCGCCGCGAAGGCAGACAGATTTTCTTCCACGCTCAGGTTCTTGAAGATCTGCCGTCCCTCCGGCACGATGGCGATGCCGCGCCGGGCAATCGCATCGGCACTGGCGCTGTGGATGGCTTCGCCACGAAAGCGCACCACGCCGCCGGTCGGGCGATTCAATCCGAGGATGGTGCGCAGCGTGGTGGTCTTGCCCATGCCATTGCGGCCCAGCAGGGTCACCACTTCGCCTTCCCTGACCTGCATGTCGATCCCGAACAGTACCTGGCTCGCACCATAGCCGCCGGTCAGGCCTTCCACTTCCAGCAGAGCACTCATTGCGTTTCCTCCTCGCCCAGGTAGGCCAGCTTGACCTCGGCATTGGCGCGGATCTCCTCCACGCTGCCGGTGGCCAGCACCGCCCCCTGCACCAGCACCGTCATGCGGTCGGCCAGGGCGAAGACGGCCTCCATGTCATGTTCCACCAGCACCACCGTCAGCTCCTCTTTGAGGGACTGGATCAGCGCGATCATGTCGCCGGACTCCTCATGCCCCATGCCGGCCATCGGTTCATCCATCAACAGCACGCGCGGACCGCAGGCGATGGCCAGGCCCACATCCAGCCGACGCCGCGCTCCATGCGAGAGCTGCGACGACAACTGATGCACGACCTTCTCCAATCCGACCCGGCGCGCCACCGTCATGGCCGCTTCGCGGGCGGCGCGATCACTCGCGCTGGCATGGAAGAAGCCATAGCTGCGATGCTGCCCGCGCTGCACGGCCACCTGCAGGTTGTCCAGCACGCTCAGTTCATCAAAGACGCTGGTGATCTGGAACGAACGCACCAGCCCGGCCGCCACCCGCGCCTGTTCCGCGTGGCCATGCATGGGCTGCCCGAACAGGTAGACCTCGCCCGCATCCGCTGCCAGCGCCCCGGAAAGCAGGGACAGCAAGGTCGTCTTGCCAGCGCCATTGGGACCGATGATGGCGTGCACGTGGCCCGCCGCAATCTCCAGGTCGACATCGCGCGTGGCCGCCAGGCCGCCGTAGTTTTTCTTCAGCCCCTTGACCGAGAGGGCCACCGCTGCCTGTTCACGCCCCATGCTGCTCTCCCTGCTTGAGTGTCTTGCCGATGGTGGCCAGCGAGCTCACGCCGCGCGGTGCCACCATGACCACCAGCAAGAGGATCAGGCCGACATAGATCTGCCAGTATTCGAAATGGGTCGACAACACTTCCTCCAGCAACAGGAAGGCCGCTGCACCGAGCAGGCCGCCGTAAAAATAGCCGACCCCGCCCAGCGCCACCATCACCAGCAGGATGCCGGACTGCGACCAGTGCAGCAGCTTGGGGCTGGCAAAGAGATTGCTCATGCCGATGAGGCTGCCGGCCAGTCCTGCAATGACGGCGGCGATCACGAAGGCCGCCAGCTTGTAGCGCAGCGCCGGATAGCCGATGGCCTGGGCGCGCCGCTCGTTCTGCCGGATGGCATTCAAGGCCAGCCCGAAGCGCGAAGCCAGCAGCCGCTGCAGCAACACGAAGCTGGCCACCAGCCAGGCCAGCACGACCCAGTAGAAGGCGTTGTCGCCGCTCATGTCGAGACCGAAGCCCAGCAGCGGACGCGCCGTCACCTGCAGGCCATCGTCGCCGCCGTAATACCGGAAGCCGACGAAGAAGTAGTAGAACAATTGCGCCAGCGCCATGGTGATCATGATGAAATACACCGCCCGCGTGCGCAGGGCAATCACCCCGATCACCAGACCGACCAGGCCCGTCACCAGCGCAGCCAGCAGCCAGATCAGCCAGGCGCTGGTCACGCCATGGAAACTGGCGATGGCCGTGACATACGCACCCAGCCCGAAGAACACCGCATGACCAAAACTGACCATGCCGCCGTAACCAAGAATGAAATTGAGGCTGGCCGCCACCATCGCAAAGATCAGGATGCGGGTGACCACGCCGATGTAGTACTCCATCCCGCTGGCCTGCGCCAGCAGCGGCAGCAGCACCGCCAGGACGAGCAGCAGGGGAACGAACAGACGTTGCATGGGATTCCTCAGGTACGGGCAGGGAACAGACCGCTGGGGCGCCAGAACAGCACCGCGATCATCACCAGGTAGATCATCATCGAGCCCAGCGCCGGACCGACCGAGGCGGCCGCATCGGCACTGAGGAAGAGCGCGAAGAGCTGCGGCAGCAAACTGCGCCCCAGCGTATCGACCACGCCCACGATGAGCGCGCCGATGGCCGCGCCCGGCACCGAACCAATGCCGCCGATGACCACCACCACGAAGGCCAGGATCAGCACGTCATCGCCCATGCCGGCCTGCACCGCCACCAGCGGGCCCAGCATGATGCCCGCCAGCGCCGCCAGCAGCAGACCGAAGCTGAACACCAGCCGGAACAGCAGGCGGATGTTGATGCCCATGGCCGTGACCATCTCCAGGTTGTTGGCCCCGGCGCGCACCCACATGCCGATACGCGTGCGGTTGATGAGCAAGTACAGCGCCACGGCCACCACCACGCCCACCGCCATGACCAGCAGGCGATAGCTGGAATACGGCAGCCCGAACAGGGTGACCGGCCCGGCAAAGGCCGGCGGCATGTTCAGCGGCAGCGGCTGCGGGCCCCAGATCATGCGCACGCCATCGTTGAAGATCAGGATGAAGGCGAAGGTGGCCAGCACGTGCACCATGTGGTCCTTCTTGTAGAGCCGCCGGAACACCAGCCACTCCAGCAGGAAGCCCAGCGCTGCCGTGGCCGGCAGGGCCACCAGCAGGGCCAGCCAGAAGGAACCGCTGGCCCCCGCCACCACCGCCGCCACGTAGGCGCCGATCATGAAGAAGCTGCCGTGCGCCAGGTTCACGAAGTTCATCACGCCAAAGATCAGTGTCAATCCCGAGGCGATCAGGAACAGCATGACGCCGAACTGCAGGCTGTTGAGCACCTGCTCGAAGATCAGATTACCCAAGGTACACCGTCCTCAAGGCATCTTGCATTGACCGACGTAGGCGTCGACGTGATCGGGCAGCAGCGTCTGCGTCATGTTGTTGACGTACTTGCCGTCGGCCCCCTTGGTCACCACGCGCGCATATTGATTCTGGACCGGGAAGTGATTGGCCGCGAACTTGAAGCCCCCGCGCACCGACTTGAAGTTGGCCGCCTTGATGGCCGCAATCAGGGCCTCGCGATTCTCGACCTTGCCGCCGATGGCCTTGACGGCGCTGTCGATGAGCATGGCCGCGTCATACGCCTGGGAAGCGAACATCGAAGGCTGATGGCCGTATTCCTTGATGTAGGCCGCCACGAAGGCGCGGTTCTGTTCATTGGGCAGGTCGGCCGACCACTGGCCGGTGTTGGCCACGCCGGCGATCAGGTCACCATTGGAGAGCATCTGCTGGTCGGCATCATAGGCGGGCATCACGCGCACGATCTTGGGGTCCATGCCGGCGGCCGCATATTGCTTGACGAAATTCACGCCCATGCCACCCGGCAGGAAGAAATACAGGGCATCGATATTGGCCGCACGCAACTGCGCGATTTCAGTGGCGAAATCGAGCTGGCCCAGCTTGGGGAAGAGTTCGACCGCGGGGTCTTTCTTGAGGAAACGCTTGAAGCCTGCCGAGGCATCCTTGCCCGCCGGATAGTTGGGGGCGATGATGGCCACGCGCTGGTAGCCCTTGTCGGCCATCAGCTTGCCGGCCGCTTCATGGGTGGCGTCGTTCTGGTAGCTGGCGCTGAAGAAATACGGGTTGCAGCCCGCACCGGCCAGTTGCGCCGGACCGGCATTGGCGCTGACCACCACGGTCTTGCTGGCGAAGGCGGCAGGGGCCACGGCCAGCAGGATGTTGGAATAGACGAAGCCGCTCAGGATATCGACCTTCTCGCGCTTGATGAGACGGTCCGCGCCCTGCTTGGCAGCATCGGGGCTGAACTGGTCATCGACCACGATGACTTCGGCGGGCACGCCACCGAGCTTGTTGCCCAGCATCTTCATGGCCAGCATGAAGCCTTCGCGCTCATCCACGCCAGGGGCACTGGCCGGGCCGCTCAGGGTGGTCAGGAAGCCCACCTTCACCACATCGGCCGCCTGCGCGGACAGGCTTGCCCCCGCCGCCATCGCCATCATTACCGCACCTGCCACTTTAGTGAGTCGATTCATGCCTGGATTCCCCTCTAGATTCTTTGGTTTGAATTCGGTGTGAAGCTGGAAGCGCAGCGGCGCGTGAAACCTGGATTTCACCGCGCGTCCGGTCTGGAAAACTATTTACGCAGGTCGGCTTTGGAGACGAAGGCATCCGCAAAGAAAGCCGTCCCCGGCAGGCCGTAGGACGTCGTGAAATCGCGCCGCGCTGACTCTACCACGACCGGCGCGCCACAGGCATAGACCTGGTACGACTGCATCGCCGGCGCATCCTGCATCACGGCCTGGTGGACGAATCCGGTGCGTCCGTTCCAGCCACTGGCGGCATCGGCCTCCGACAGCACCGGCACGTATTCGAACCACGGCAGGCTTGCTGCCCAGTCGCGGCACAGTGCATCGAGATACAGGTCGGCGGCACGACGGCCACCCCAGTAAAGGCGCATCGCACGCGTGCTGCCGGTGGCGATGGCCTCTTCCACCAGTGCCTTGACCGGAGCAAATCCTGTGCCACTGGCCAGCAGGATCACCGGCTGCGTTCCCTCGCGCATGAAGAAGCTGCCGGCCGGTCCTTCGAGCGAGAATTGCTGGCCCGGCCGCATGCCGTTGAAAAGGCGGTCCGTGAACACTCCACCGGGCAGGTGGCGTACATGCAGCTCCAGCACATCACTGCCGTCCCTGGCATAGGTCGCCATGGAATAGCTGCGGCGCTGGCCGTCTTCCAGCAGCAGGTCGATGTACTGGCCGGCGCGATAGGACAGCGGCGCCGCACAGCGCAGGCGCAGGATGGCCACATCCGGAGCGGCGCGCGTGATGCTTTCCAGCGTGGCCTGCACTGGCTGCAATGCCGGTTCGGTGCTGGCGATGGCGGCTGCATCGCCCTCCCCGCCCACGCCAATTTCGACCCGTCCCGCGACTACACGCACCGGGAAGCTGCGCACCGCCTCGGTCACCGGCGCACAGCGCGGTGCACCGCTGCGAATGTCGAACAGCCCCTGGTGCAGCGGACACTCGACGCAGCCATCTTCCACATAGCCATCGGAGAGCTTGGCATTGCCGTGGGTACACAAGTCCTTGAGCGCAAAGATCTCCTCGCCCAGGCGGAACACCGCCACCGCCTGGCTGCCCGCGCGGGCCGCGGCCACTTCGCCCTCGGCGAAATCATCGGCATGGCCGACATCGAACCACTCGCTCATGGCCGCCTCAGATCGGGGTGGCCAACAAGGTCGCCACGCGCAGCGTGTCGTAGATCACGCGGCGGCGGGCATAGCGCCAGCCGGCCTCGGTCCTGACCACGCGGTCCTCATAGCGGCCTGCCTGGTAGACAAAGGACTCGCCGTTCTGCAAGGTCTGCACAACCACGTAGCTCGATTGCGCATCCACCGAACCGTCGGCGTTCTGCGTGAACACCAGCCCCGAAGTCATGTGGCGATAGGTGTGCGCCTCGTAGATGTTGGCGTGGCGCAGCGAGAGCACGCGATCCTGCAGCATCTTCTTGCTGTCGCAGTAAATGATGCCGATGGGCAGGCCGGCATCGGCGTTCTCGCGCGGCACGATTTCATACAGGCAGTCGTCGGTGAAAAACTCCGGCCACTGTTCCAGGCGGTCGTTGTCGAGCGCATGCACGTAGCGCTCCTGCAGTTGGTGCAGCTCGAACCACAAGCTCATCTGTTCCATGTTTTGCATCTGCTTTGCCTCGCTCATGCCTTCTCGATGGACGGGAAGCCCATCAGTTTCTGGTAGCCCATCCAGAATTTGCGGATCAGGCTTTCGGTAATCAAAGTGTCTTCCTGGTCGGGGTTGTCGCGCGCCATGTCGATCACCGAGCAGTGGTCCGGGTCACGGGCGGTGCCACGCTGCACCAGTTCGGTGGCCTCGGTATCTTCCATCGAGATGTAGCCGGCCGGCCCCACCAGGTTGGCTTGCTTGATGCGCAGCGCGCGCAGCTCGGGGGTGTCGTCCTCGTAGCCGAAGAAGTGGAAGACCAGTTCGAAGTTGCTCGGTCCCTTGGGTAGCAACTGGCGCGCCACCAGGGTGTTATGGATCTGCTGCACCACCAGCTGCGGGAAGATGGGCTGGATGTGGTTGGTGGTCAGTTCCTCGAATTCCTTGATCTGGCCCAGCACCGACGGGTCCTGCAGCGAGAAGCCCTCATCGAAGGAACGGATCTCCTGCTGCTTGTAGGCGTCCGCCGTCTCCACTTCATTCTTGGTGGCGGTGATGATGCTGTGCAGGCCGTGGTGCTTGTCGGCCAGCGAGCGCGCCTTCATGCCCACGCGGAAGATGTTGAAGGTGGTGTGGAACAAGTGCAGCAGGCTGGCGTGATACGGGTCCTTGACGTTTTCCAGGTAGAGCTTCCAGTTCGACTTGGAATACTGGCGCGTGCAGCCGAGGTAGACGATGGGCTTGTGGAAGATGCGGTCGATCCACGGGCGCATCTCGGCGCCGATGTAGTCCGGCAGCGATTCCACGGTCTCGCTGAAGGTGGCGAAGACCAGGCCTTTGTAGCTGTCCACGCGCAACTGGCGCAGGCCGTGGCACTTGGGATCGAAATCCTTGGCCATGCCGGTGGCACCCTTCTGGCCACGGCGGAAAGGCACGCCCAGCAGGTTGCCGCGCGAATCGAAACTCCACTGGTGATAAGCACAGCTGTGCGAACTGGCATTGCCGCGCGGCGTGCGGCAGACGATGGCGCCACGGTGCGAACACTTGTTGACCCAGGCGGCCAGGCTGCCATCTTCGGTGCGGGTGACTACCACCGGGGTGTCGCCGACGAAGGTACTTTTGTAATCGCCGTTATTGGGGATCTCGGCTTCCAGGGCCAGGAAGCTCCAGGTCTCGCCACGGTAGATGCGTTCCTGTTCCAGGTCATAGACCTCTTTGGAACTGAATACCTTGTAGGGAGTACGCGCACCATCGGTGCGGGGGAATTGCACCAGCGGTGCATAGCCTTGCTGTTCGAGTTCGGTGGATGTGCTCATGCGACGGTCCTCATCGTTGGATGCCAGGCGGGGCCTGGACGATGAGCCATCTTAGGCAGAGTGTGCAAGGACGAATATCCGCCATTTGCATAGTTGCGGGGCAGTCTTGTCCGTTTTTTGCATACCCTCCACGTTATACCCAAAAGGTATGCAGCATGCCCGAATCGGTCTTGGACACCCGGGCGCCTTTGTTCCTATCATCCATTCCAAGTCAGACATCGTCAGCATTCGCCTTCTTCTTTTCTACGGACTGCATCTTGAATTCCACCCTGCCCGCCACCTCCATTGAAACCGTCGAGGTCCTGCTGCTGGACGTTCCCACCATCCGCCCGCACCGCCTGTCGATGACCACCATGCACCGCCAGACCCTGGTGCTGGTGCGCATCACCGGCAACGATGGCGTAGCCGGCTGGGGCGAGGCCACCACCATCGGTGGCCTCGCCTATGGCGAAGAAAGTCCGGAAAGCATCAAGGTCAACATCGACACCTACATCACGCCGCTGCTGCTGGGCGCCGATGCCAATCAGGTCGCCGCACGCATGCATCACATTGCCGAGCATGTACAAGGCAACCGCTTCGCCAAATGCGCCATCGAGACCGCGCTGTCGGATGCGCTGGCGCGCCGCCTGGGCGTGCCCCTGTCGACGCTCTTCGGTGGCCGGGTGCGGGAAAGCCTGCCGATTGCCTGGACCCTGGCCAGCGGCGACACGGCGCGTGACATCGAGGAAGCCGAGAAGATGCTGGCCCAGCGCCGCCACAACATCTTCAAGCTCAAGATCGGCGCACGGTCCGTAGAACAGGATTGCGCCCACGTGGCCGCCATCAAGCGCGCCCTCGGCGAGCGCGGCAGCGTGCGGGTGGATGTGAACCAGGCCTGGACCGAAACCGAAGCCATGCTGGGCATGCAGCTGCTGGCCGATGCCGGCGTGGACCTGGTGGAGCAGCCCATCGCCGCCACCAATCACGATGGCCTGGGCCGCCTGCGCCAGAAGAACCGCATCGCCATCATGGCCGACGAAAGCCTGCATGGTCCGCAGGATGCCTATCAACTGGCCCGCGTGGGTGCAGCCGATGTATTCGCCGTGAAGATCAATCAATCCGGCGGACTGGCCGGTGCGCAACAAGTCGCGGCCATCGCCGCTGCCGCCCAGGTCGAACTGTATGGCGGCACCATGCTGGAAGGCGCCATCGGCACCATGGCCTCGGCCCAGTTGTTTGCCACCTTCGGCACGCTGGCCTGGGGCACCGAACTGTTCGGCCCGCTGCTGCTGACCGAAGAAATCCTGGCCACGCCGCTGCGTTACCGCGACTTCGCCCTGGAACTGCCGAGCGGCCCCGGCCTCGGCATCACCCTGGATGAAGATCGCGTCAACGCGCTGCGCCGCGACCGCAAGACCCCGCTGGTCTCCGTGGCCTGATCCATCGGCCCGGACCAACCGCACTCACCCCCACACATATCCAACCAGAGACAGGAGAGACAACGTGGACAAGAAAGCCATCGACGCCGTACTGCAAAAAATCGAAAGCACCGAACTCGCGGAGGGCAACCAGCGTGTCAAGACCATCGTCAACCGCCTCGTGCGCGACATGTTTTATACGATTGAAGAGCTGGATGTGCAGCCGGAAGAATTTTGGGCTGCCGTGGATTATCTGACCTCGGCCGGCAAGTCGGGCGAGTTCGGCCTGATCGCCGCCGGCCTGGGCTTCGAGCACTTCCTCGACCTGCGCATGGATGAAGCCGAAGCGCGCCGTGGCGTGCAGGGCGGCACCCCGCGCACCATCGAAGGACCGCTGTACGTGTCGGGTGCGCCCGAGCAGAAGGGCTTTGCGCGCATGGACAAGGATCCCCAGCCGGGCGATACCCTCTTCATGCAAGGCCAGGTCTTCGACGAGCACGGCAAGCCGCTGGCCAATGCGCTGGTGGAAGTCTGGCACGCCAATCACCTGGGCCGCTATTCCTTCTTCGATCCGGCCCAGAGCCCGTTCAACCTGCGCTGCTCCATCCGTACCGACGAGCAAGGCCGCTATCGCTTCCGCAGCCGCGTACCGGTCGGCTACAGCGTGCCGCCGGGGGGCGCGACCGACCGCCTGCTCAACAAGCTGGGCCGTCATGGCAGCCGTCCTGCGCATATCCACTTCTTCGTCACGGTACCGGGCTATCGCAAGCTGACCACGCAGATCAACATCGCCGGCGATCCGTACCTGTGGGATGACTTTGCCTTCGCCACCCGCGAAGGCCTGGTGCCGGAACTGAAGCACGTCACCGATCCGGCCGAGATCCGCAAGCATGAAGTCGATGCGCCCTTCTATGCCATCGAGTTCAACTTCAACCTGCTGCCGGAACAGAAGGACCTGCCCAAGGCCGACATCAATCGTCCGCGTCTGGCCGCGTGATATTGCGCTGAACTGAACGACCACGGGCCATGCGATTGCATGGCCCGTGTGCATTGCACCTGGCGCATGGAAGACCTGCGATCAGGCGTATTCCTCGGCATGCATGCGTGCAATCGAGGCTGCGGTGGCCCGCAATGTTTGCAGCAGCAGCGAGCGGTCATTGGCGCGGAAATTCATGATCACCGGCGAATGCACGCCCTTGTTCGACAGCGGCCGGTACACCACATCCGAACGGTGCAGCCCCTGCACCGAACGCGGCACCAGGGTCACGCCCACGCCGGCTGCAACCAGGCCGATGGCGGTCTGCATCTCGTTGGCTTCCTTGACGATGGCCGGCCGCAGGGCGCGGCTGGAAAAGATGTCCAGCACCTGGTCCGCATAGCTGGGACGGGGCTTGGCCGGATAGAGAATGAAACGTTCCTCGGCCAGTTGCGCCAGCGTCACCTTGCTGCGCGCCAGCAGCGGATGGCCCAGCGGGAACACCGCCACCAGCGGTTCTTCCACGATGGTCTCGCAGAGGATGTCAGGGTCGCTGATGGGCAGGCGTCCGAAGCCTACATCGATGCGCCCGGACTTGAGTGCCTCGATCTGTTCCATGGTCACGATCTCGGAAAATCCGATTTCGATGTCCGGCATGTCGGCGCGGAAACGCTTGATCATCTCCGGCAGCAAACCATACAGCGCCGAGGGCACGAAACCGATGTTGAACCAGTGCTGCTGTCCGTGTGCGATGACGCGCGTTCCTTCCTCGATCTGTTCCAGCCGGGACAATACCTGCAAGGTCTGTTCATAGAAAAACTTGCCTGCCATGGTGAGCGCAATCGGACGCGAGGCGCGGTCGATCAGCTCGGCCCCGAGCATTTCCTCGAGCTGGCGGATCTGCCGGCTCAGGGGCGGCTGGGCGATGTGCAGCAATTCGGCCGCACGGCTGAAACTGAGCGTGCTGGCGACGGCATTGAAATACTTGAGATGACGCAGTTCCACTATACCTCCGAGGCATACCATGATGCTGATTTGATATTGTACGTTCACCCGCCAAACGCATAGAATCGGCGATCAGCCGGCCGCAGAGCCGTGCCCCACAGCAACGAGGCCCGTGTCCACGGCAGCAGGGTCCGACCAGAAGACCGTAGAGGAGACCGACATGATCCACCCCGCCCATGCTGGCGCGCTTTGCTCTGCGCACCGCCGACGACCTTCCATCCCGGGCATGAAACTTGCACTTGCATGACACTGAACGCAGCCGCCGCTGACTGAGGGAAAGCAGACAGCGCGCACTTCGTTCGCATCGTCCATGAAGGTGCAAGGCAGACCGGCTCCCGCGCCGTCTGCACGCAGCAGCACCCCTACCCGGTACCACCGCTCTTCCGCCACCGGCCCGTGCGGAAGCGCAGCGTTAAGAGGTTAACATGCTCAACACTGTCCATGCGCTCAGTCTGGAGCCCTTGTATCGTCGCCGCGTTTTTCATTCCACCCGCAAGGTCGACTGTCACGCCCAGGTCGCCAACGAACTCGCGGAACATGACCTGTTCTGGAAGGGCGACGATGTCGATACCGTTCTCTTCAAGGCGGCGATCCAGCAGTTGCAGATCTTCATGCTCAAGTATGGTGCCGAGGTCGTCGTGCGGCCGCGCCTGTTCAATGGTTTTGCGCTGGTCCACATGACGCTCTCGGGCAGCGCCGAGATCGAATCCGATGGCCGCAAGGTGTGCATCCCGCAAGGCCATACAGCGCTGATTGCACCAAAGAAGAATCTGCGCCTGTGGTGGCAGGCGGGCTCCGAGCAACTGATCCTGAAAGTGCCGCTGGCCCTGTTCGAGGAATTGCGTGCGGTCGGCCAGAGCGGTCCGATGGATGTCCCCTCGGTGTTCCTGCTGCCGCAGCAGGCCGCGCCCTATTGGGACTTGCTGATCCAGTCGCTGCTGCGCGTGCTGGCCCTGCCCGGCCAGGGCGCAGGCCAGGGGGAATGGGTGCAGCACTTCGAACGCAGCGCTGCGCAATTCCTGCTCTCGCAACTGACGTCCACGGTAGAGCCCGTGCATGCCTCCAGTAGCGGTCAGCGTGCGGCCAGCGAATCAGCCGACAGCCTGGTCGGTGCCGGCAAGCTGCAGCGCCTGGACATGCTGGAGCGCTACATCCGCAGCCGTCTGTGCGCGCCGCTGGCGCTGGCCGACCTGGCCGGTGCGGCCGGCGTGAGCGTGCGCGCGCTCAATGCGCTGTGCCATCAGCAATATGGCGTGGCGCCGATGGACCTGCTGCGCAATATCCGGCTCGATGCCGTGCGCGAACGCCTGCTCACGCATCCCGGTGCCAACATCACCGATACCGCCTTCGAGTTCGGCTTCGGGCATCTGGGACGGTTCTCGGCTTACTATCGCGAGCGGTTTGGCGAATTGCCCAAGCAGACGCGCAGCGTCACGCGCTGATTTTTCGGCCCTGCACCACGCGACGGCATCCTCGCTCGTTCTTGCACCAGCGCGCAGCAAGGCTCACACCGCGTGCCTCCCTTGTGAAAAAAACGGGAAAATCCGCGGCTGCATGACGCAGGCGGCGGATATTTTTGGTCAATTCCTTCACCAAGATCGCCGCAACAAGCATGGGCATGCGCATGTCCACACACGCTGCCTGTCGAGAAATTCATCCGTGCTTGTTACCACCGCGCTTCAGGATCTGCAGAGCGGCCATTGTGGTGTGCACAGCCCCGAACACTCAATCGACAGAAAATGGGGGATGAACATGAAGAACTTGTTCGCACTCAGCTGGCAGACTCCATGGCCTGCATCCATTCCCTGCAGGCCGTCAGCGCCGAGGGCTCGCCCGCCGTGATGGCGTGCTGGAGTTCGACGCTGCGCGCTGCCAGGTCATCCAGCCCCATGGCTTGCAGCCCGCCCTGCAGGCGATGCAGGATGCGCAGCACGCGCTCATGCTCGCCGCGCTCGATGGCCTGCTGCAGCTTGTCTTTTTCCGCCGGCCAGCTCTGCCGGAAAGCCTCCCGCACTACCCGTTCAAACGGGTCGAGCGGCATCGTCTGCTCCGCCTGCACCGATGGCGCTGGCGTCGTGCGTATCAGGCGCGTCAGGATCTCCTGCATCTGCTGCAGCGAGGCTGGCTTGATCAGAAGGGCATCGAACAGCGCTGCCGGCAGTTGCGCCAGACTGCCCGGCCCCGCCGCCGTGGTGGCGATGATGCGAGCATGCGGCTGCAGCTCGCGCACGCGCGTGGCGAGCGCCACGCCATCCAGGCCGGGCATGCCGAGATCGGTGATGAGCACATCGGCCGGGTGCGCCTGCCATTGCGCCAGTGCATCCAGACCATCGCGCGCCAGCCGCGGAGAGGCGCAGCCCAGCGCCTGCAATTGTTGCTGCATCAAGGTCAGGTTCACATAGTCATCCTCTACCACCAGTACGTCGAGTCCGGCGGCCACACTGACCAGCTCTGCCACCGGTTGCGGCTCCACAGCAGCAGGCCGGCTGGCCAGCGCGCGCAGCCAGTCGTGCCGGTCGAAGGCGCTGACCTGTTGCCAGCCAGGCGCAAGACTGGCGCGCATGGCCACGTCAGGACAGATCAGCACGGCCGGCACGGACTGGTTTTGCACGCAGGCGATGAAATCATCCACGCAATCCGGTGCGACCAGATGGATCGCAGCGCCGGGCGCGCTGGCGCTGTCAATCCGCGTTGCGCCCCACGCGGCGAGATAGTCGCGGAGCGTGGCTGCCATGTCGGCATCGTGACAATGCAGTGCCACGGTCTTGCCCGCCAGGGGGCGCGAGACCGCCAGCGTGCCGTCCGTCCCGGGCAGCGACAGCGTGACCTCCGCACCGAAAACACTGCCCCGGCCCGGCTCGCTGTCGAGAGTGATATCGCCCCCCATCAGCTCGGCCAGGCGGCGGCACAGCGACAAACCGAGGCCGGTGCCGCCGAAGCGCTGGCTGATGCTGTCATCGGCCTGTTGCAGCGACTTGAAGATGCGTTGCCGGGCACTGGGCGAGACGCCGATGCCGGTATCGCTGACGTCGAAGCGCACCACCATGCGCGCCGGTTCGCGGCGCAGGAGCCGCACCGACAAGCGGATGCGCCCCTGCGCCGTGAACTTGACGGCATTGCCGACCAGGTTGTGCAGGATCTGCATCAGCCGCCGCGGATCGCCCAGCACCGGTGCTTCCAGTGCCACGGCGGGCAGGCATGAGAAGCTCAGTCCCTTGTCCAGTGCCAGCGGTGCGAACAGCTGCGCGCACTCTTCCAGCAAGTCGTTGAGCTGCAGCGTTTCCGAGGCCAGCGTGATGGATTGCGATTCGATCTTGGTGATGTCGAGGATGTCGTTGACCAGCCCCATGAGCATGTCGAAAGCATGGCGAATCAGCTCGATGCGTTGCCGCTGCGGCAACGACAGCTCTTCCCGCGCCAGCAGCTCCATATGCCCGATGGCCCCATGCAGGGGCGTGCGGATCTCGTGGCTGACCTGGGCCAGGAACATGGACTTGGCCTGGTTGGCGCGGTCGGCCATGCTCTTGGCTTCGCGCATCAGGGCTTCGTGCGCCTTCTGCATGTTGAGGTCGATCATGCCCAGCAGCAGCACATCCTGGCCCGAGAAGCGCGTGCGCGACCAGACCGCGCCCAGATGGCTGATGCCGCCATCGCGCAGCGGCAGTTCGGCTTCGATCATGGCCTGGCGCAGATTGTCGCCGACCCGCACTGCGGTGAGGATCTGCGCGTAGAAGGCCGCGCAGGGCAGCGCCGACTGCTCCAGCATGCGCGAAGCCACCGCATTGCGCAGTACCACTTCGCCCGAGCCGGGCGCATAGACGGCGATGCCGACCGGCAGGGTATCGATGATGGTCTGGCTGAACTGGCGGCTCTCCACCATGGCCAGCGCCTTCTTCTGCAGCGGCCCGATCACGCAGCGGTCGAAATACAGGGTAGCGACCCAGACGAAGAGCAAGGCAAACAAACCCCAGACGGCCCCTGTCGTGAAGTCGCCCTGCAAGCCGGCCAGCACGTCGCGCCAGGTGAAGGTGAGCACCACCACCCACTCCGGTCCCTCGATGGTCTGGGCAATGAAGAAACTGCCGTCATCGTGGAAATGGCCGACGTGATCGTGCGGATCGGTGGCATGCCGCACATGCTCCTGGATGTGGCGCATCAGCAGCGGATTGACGTGCGGATCGGGACTGCTCAGCAAACGTGTGCTGCCCTGCCCTTCAAACACCATCAGGCCAGGCATCTCTTCGTTCTTCATGAAGAACTGGCGGAACTGGCTGGCCGGCACCGAGAACACGGCCGTTGCCTGGTCACCCTTGTCCAGCGCAATGCGCACGGCCAGCCGGGTCACGGCCGAGCGCTGCAGCGGTGCGCTCAAGGCCGGACTCATCCACAGCACGCGCTGCCCGGTGCTGCCCTGCGCGCGCGCCGCCCGTTCGCGCTCGGCGGCGAAGGCCGCATCGACCGGTGCGCTGATGGCGCTGATGTAGGGCGAGATACCGAGCCGGCGCACCTCTTGCTCTTCCACGCCGGACAGCGGCGGCGAGACCGCCAGGAAGCCGGCCTCGGCGGTATAGATGAAGCCGTCCAGCGTAACACCGGGCTCGGCCGGATTGAACATCGGCAAGGCCGAGGCCTGCCGCAGCAGGAGCAGCAGCGTGGCCAGGCGCAGGCGGTCGGCGGCGGTGTCACCGCGTATCACGAGGGAAAAAGGCACCACCGTCAGACTCTCGGGACTGCGGGTAATCTCGCCAGGATCGACACGCTCGCTGTAGGTATCGAGCACCATCAGTTCCTTCTTGTAGAGATGCTGCAGGCGGGCATACATCTCGGCGAACTGGACCACCCGCGCGGTGAGACGATCGACCTCGGACTTGATCTGCTCGCGCTTGCTGGTGAAGCTGCCGATCTGCCGTTCGCGGAATTGCGTGAAGGCGCTGTAGCCCAGAAACATCACCGCGCAGACGATGGCTACCGACAGCAGCGTGGCGCAGCCATACAGGAGCCGGCGATAGTAGCGCTCCGACAGGGCAAGGATCTGGCGCGGCATCGCTGCTCTCAGTGGCCCAGGTTCTGGAAGATCCGGCTCAGTTCGACGTCATTGCTCACCCCCAGCTTCTTCATGGCCGCCACCTTCTGGTTGCTGATGGTCTTGGGACTGCGGTTGAGGCGCTCGGCGATGTCGCTGATGGACATGCCCTGGCAGATCATGCGCGCCACCACCAGTTCGCGCTCGGACAACTGGGCCAGCCCGGTCTGGCGCGCGTTGACATTGAACAGACTGCCCAGCAAGGCCGACGACAGCGACTGCGGCAGATAGACCTGGCCGTGATGGACGCTGCAGACGGCTTGCGGCAGGTTGACGAAATCACTGCGGTTCTTGCCGATGAAACCGGCCGCCCCCAGCTCCAGTGCGCTGGAAATGATCTGCGGCTGGGCATGGGCACTGAGGAAGATCACCTTCATCGCCGGATGCTGGCGTCGCAGGCGCTTGAGCAGGTCCAGGCCGTCGGCCTGGGGGTCATCATCAAAGGCATAGTCGCACAGCAGCACGTCCACCGGATCGCGCTCCAGGCAGCTCATCAGCTGCGCGATGCTCTCGGCCGAGAAGGCCAGCGCCAGGTCGGCGCAGGTGGCCAGGATGGCTTCGATGCCCCGCAACACGACCGGATAATCATCTGCGATCCCGACCCGTATCAATGTCCCCTTGGTCGCCATGTTGGCATTCCCTTTCCGCGCTGCTCAGTTGGTGGCCGCCTGGCCCCGGCGGCGCTGCATCTGCCGGAAGAACTCCGGCATCGCCAGCGGCCTGGCGAAATAATATCCCTGGAAGCGCCGCACCCCCATCCGGCGCAAGCGCTGCCACTGGCCCCGGGTCTCGATGCCTTCGGCGGTGACGGTCGCATCGAACTCGGCGGCCAGGCTGACGATGGTTTCGATGAGGCGACTGTACAGGGAATTGCCCTGCATGGCAGCAACAAACGATCGATCGAGCTTGAGGCAACTGACGCGGCCACAGGCCAGCTGGTGCAGGCGCGCGTCGCCGATGCCGAAATCATCCAGGGCGATGGCGATATCGGCCCGCTCGCACTGGGCGAACAGGCGGCGGCAGCGCTCCGGTCCGAGGTCGGCACCGCGCTCGGGCATCTCGATCATCAGCTGCAACTGCGGCCACGGCAGGCGGCGCAGGAGGGCCTGGCACTGGGCCACCAGCGACTCGCCCTGCAACTGCTCACCACAGGCATTGAAGGACAGCACGAAGGGCTGCCGCAGGCAGGCGGGTGCGCTGTCCCACGCCGTGCGTACCTGCTGCAGCATCTGGCGCGTGCTGGCGGCCAGCAGGCCCTCCTCGGACAAGCGTTCCAGGAAGATAGCCGGTGCCAGCACACCGGCGTGCGGATGCTGCCACCGCATCAGAATCTCGGCCCCCTGCCAGTCCCCTTCCTCTCCGACGATGGGCTGCAGAAAGGGCTGGAACTCCCGCCGGCGCAAAGCCAGCAGCAAGTGTCTGCGGTCCATGGGCGGGACGGCGGCAGAGCGGCCGCAATGAGCGGGGGCATGCATGGGAATTTCCTTCATGGCAGGTTGGGTGGGATCAAGAGCCGCACGTGATCGCTGGAACGCCCGCTGTCATCGATGAGCTGGAACGTCAGGCGCGGGTGCTGCCATGGCAACGCGGCATCGTCTGTGGGCAGCACGAAGGCCTGTTCACCGTAGGGCGGTGCCATCTGGTCGGGGGTCACGCGCGGCACCAGTTCGCGGCTACCGTCACTGACCCGCAGGCTGGCAAGGGAAGCAAAGTAAGGGCTGTCATTGCGGCAGACCAGGACCCATTGCCCGGCTTGCCATTGCAGCCGGAAGTGCAGCGCATCGCTCCACTGCGGCCCCGGATCGGCAAGGCCGGGGGGACGATGGAACACCTTGATCTGGGTGTTGAGCCCGAGCAGCAAGCGCGGCGCGCTTGCCTGCGGCGCATCCGCCAGCAGGGGGATCTCGTAGAGATTGAGCCAGAACACCGATTCGCGGTCAGTCGGCAGCGGCTCGCCGGTGTACAACACCCGGACCTGGCTGATGGCCTGCGGCGACAACCGCTGTACCGCAGGCAAGACGAACAGCGCGGACTGCACCGTGTCCGGTGCCTGGCTGCCCTCGCCCTGGTCTACCCAGCTCTGCACCACCACGGCATGCGGGTTGGTGTTGGCCAGGCGCAGGCTGAGTTCGCGCTCTCCCTGGCTGAAGACCAGCCGCGTGCGCTCGGGCATGAGCCCGGCCTCGGCTCGCGTGCAGCAGAGCAGCATGGATAGCAGCACCCAGCGCGCCAGCCGAGCGATCCGGCGGCGGCTCATTGCGGGGCTCCCGGAGCGCGCGGTTGTGCGGCCTCTGCCGGCAGGAACTCGGCACGGCGGGGTGCGGCCACACAGGCCGCTTCCAGCCGGATCAGCTCCTGTGCCAGATCCTGCCCCTGCAGATCGTAGCGCGCGGAACAACGCTCCTGCTGGCCGTCGCCCCAGCGCACCAGCAGCTCGCCCTGCAGCTGGTCGGTGCGCAGATAAGCCTGGCTGCCCTGCCCGACCATGCCGATCACGCTGCCTTGCGCATCCAGCACGTCTGCCCCCATCGGCAAGGGCGAGGCACCGTCGCGCTGCAGACGGATCAGCAGGGCATGGCCGGTGCGCGTCCTGAAACTGAGCTTGAGCGTGGCCCCGGCATACGGGATGACGGTGCGCTGGCTTTCCAGCAATTCAGTCTTGTGGCGCTTGCCGCTGGCCGCCAGTTCGACCACGTTGCGATGATAGGGCGAGAGCGAAGGCAGCAAGGCGTAGCCGTGGCTGTCGATCACCGCTCCCTGGCCGTTGAAAAGGCGCGCACCTTCCGCCCCCTTGGCTTCGATCAGGGCAAAGGTATCGCCCAGATAGGGACCGAGGGTGATACCGCCGGCATGCACGGCGAGCGCACCGCGCACGTTGCCGGCCACCTGCCAGTAGTCGCGCCCGTGCGTAAGATTGAGATTGAGGTTGGCCTTGGGCAGACGCGCGCCGAGGTTGCCGTTGATGCTGTCCTGCTGGCCGCCCGGCACATGGCTGGCCCCCACGCTGTAGCTGAGCTGGCGCTCGCCCGCCAGCATGCCGGACACCTGGGTCTGATAGAGGTCCTGGTCCGCCGCCCGGACCACCGACGTACTGGCGACAGGCCGCTCACCGCCCTCGCGCCCCAGCGGGATCGACAGCGACAGCATCAACGAGGAGCCCGGTTGCGCCACCGCTGCCAGCCGCCCATCCAGGTCATTGGGGGTCCGCGCCACACTGCTGACCTGCTGCCGCTGGAAGGCGAGGTTCAGGCTCACGCCGTTGCGCCACAAGGTCGAATACCCGAACTGCAATTGCGTGATGCGGCTGCGGTCATGGTGGAAGGTCTGGGTCAGGCCGGAGAGATAGAGCGAGCCCAGGCTCCCCAGTTGCTGGCTGAGCGAGAGATCGATGCGCGAGTGCTGCTGATAGCTGGTGGAACTGGCCAGAGAAGAGAATCCGGTACGCCGCACCTGGCGCTCGCTGATCACGTCGGCCAGTTCGCGGTAACCGGACGTGGAGTAGCGATAGCTGGCGATGGAGAACTGCGTGCCGGTGACATCGAAGGCCCGTGAATAAGACACGCCCATCATCCAGCCGCCACGCGCACCGCCACCCGTATCGGCATGCGAATAGTTCAGCGACAGGCCCAGCGAACCGGCCGGCCCGGCCAGGGTGGTGCCCAGCACCGCCGACTGGTATGCCGGCGCCAGGCGCAGTCCGAGGCTGCCGGTCATGCTGTTGCTCAGCCCCCGCTGGTAGAGCGCATCCACGAACGGCAAGCTGCTGTCGGTATCGCGGGTCCGCCCCAGTGTGACGCTGTAACGCTCACTGCCAGGCCGCATCGATTCCGGCAGCGCCGAGTAAGGCACGCTGAAGCGGGACCGGGTGCCATCGGCCTCGATGACGGTGACATCAAGATCGCCGTTGTAGCTGGTCGGATACAGATCATCGATCACGAAACTGCCCGGAGCGACGGTGGTGCGGTAGATATCGCGCCCCTTCTGGCTGACGATGACCTGAGCGTTGCTGCGCGCAGTGCCACGAATGACCGGTGCATAGCCGCGCTGCGAATCGGGCAGCATGCGCTCGTCCGAACTCAATTCCAGTCCCTGGTAGGCCAATCCCGACAGCAGCTTGCCGGAGGTATAGCTCTGGCCCACCGTCAATTCGCTGGTCCAGTCGGGCAAGGCGCGGCGGGCATAGGTGCGCACCGGATTCCAGCGCAGTCCGCTGCGGCTGTCATAGCCCAGGCTGCCTTGCTGGCGCAAACGCCACAGGCCCAGGTTCACGCCGCTGTTGGTAAAACCGTAGACCGAACTGCTGCTGGCCTGGGCGGTATGGGCGTAATACTGGCTGATGCTGTAGTTGAGGAAACCCATGCTGTCACCGGCATCGTAGAGCGCGGGATCGATGTAGCCCCGCGCGACATGGTTGCGTTGCGCCTGCGGCAGGCTGACGTCCAGCCGCAGGCGTGAGAGATCGAACACGGCCTGCGCCCCGGGCGCCAGCTCGTCGATGCGGGCGCATTCGCGCTGGCCCAGCTGCGCGACCAGATCCTGCCGCAGGTCAAGCAAGACGGCGTCCTCGGCCTTGAAGCAGGCCGCCGCGCCCATCCCTTCAACCAGGTCGAAGCGCAATGCACGGCGGTGGCTGTAGCTGCCATTGACAAACACATCCACACTGTAGATACCGGGCTCGACATTGCCCACGCGATTGAAACGAGACAGGCTGCCCTTGTTGATGGGCGAGGCCATCTCCAGCGATTCCAGGAATCGATAGCTGTTCTCCGCCGGGCCGGCCACGGCCACCGGCCAGGCCAGCAGCCCGGCCCCGAGCGACAGGACGGACCGGGCCACGCGCCGCAGAGGCGAAGGATGCACACTCACCGTGATCACCTCACTGCACGGGATAGTCGCGCGGCACTTCCACACCCACATCGTTGAGCAGACGCAGACGCATGCGCATGCCTGCACGGTCGGCCGGCACATGGTCCAGCGGCCAGCGCAGTTCCTGGAAAGGCTGGATCACCGTGGTCCTGGCCAGCGCTTGCGCCTGGTCACCCAAGACCAGATCGGCCTGCTGCACCATCAGGTGATAGCCACTGCCGTTGCGCACCACCATGCTGGCCATCCCATCGCTGCTGTCGATGGCGAAGGAAAGCGCCGCGGGTGCGCGCGCCGCATCGGCCTCGCTGGCCAGGGCGGGGGGACGATAGAAGACTTTCATGCGGCTGCGCACGGTCAGCACCAGCTGATTGTCGTTGACCGAATCGGCCTTGAGGGCCGGCACCTGCAGGAAATTCAGAAAGAACAGCGACTCGCGGTCCTGCGGCAGCGCTGCGCCGATGTAGGAGAGCCGCACCACCTGGCCGCCGTGCGGCTCGATGCGGAACACCGGCGGAATCACCAGGAAGGGCGAGGCCTGCCCATCGGGCCGGCCGGCGTGTCCATCATCCAGCCACAGCTGGACCAGATTGGGATGATCGTCAGGGTTGCTGAAGCGCAGCACCTGCTCGCCGGCGTCAGCCGGATAAATGACGCGCGTACCGAGCATGGTCACGCTGGCGCTGGCGTGCGCACTCAGCAGGAAGACCAGCAACATGAGGAGACCTGCGCGCAAGCTTGTTCTGTTCATGGCAAAAACGGGGATGCGCCGCCGGGAAATATCCCGGCAGCGACAGGGGTGAGACCAACGGGGAAACGGAAGTCCGCGCCCGGACAGGCGCATCAGAAGTAGTCGAGGGCGTACTGCACCGAGCCAATCACGGAGCCGGCTTCGGCCGCGCCGCCTTCGGCGACGTAGCGTACGGCAAAGGTATGAGAAGCGCTGGTACTGCCGGCGGCGATCTCCAGCCCCTCGACCGACACGCCGCTGCCGCCCACCAGGCTGATCGGATCGCCGCCGACGCTCTTGCGCAATTGCAGCGCCACGTTCTTGGCGCTGCCCAGGTTGGGAATGTTGTTGCCGCTGGTGGCGGCGCTGGCCAGGAATTGCGTCTTGACCTTCAGTTTATCGGTGGCCGATGCCGTGCAGCCACTGACACTGACCACGAAGGGCGTCTCGCCCGCTGAAGCGCCTGTCGCCGCGAGGTCGCCGGTGGCCACCGTGGGCAGCAGCACCACTGGATTGGCCGCACCGTCGACCATCACCTGGCAGGTCTGGCTGTTGACCTGGCCACGGAAATTGATGGTACTGCCTGCCGCCAGTACCACCGACGGCGAGACCAGCAACAGAATTGCGAGATGCTTTTTCATTTTTACCCCCAAGGAGAATTCGGTCGATCCACGAAGAATGCCGACGCCAACCGATGCGTCCGGCACCAGACGAATCATAGGCAGGCAGGTGGCGCAGCAGAATCGGCGCTCCCCCAAGCAGCCATTGGCAATCGCTGATTCAGCAATGGGCAAAATCCCAAACGCGGGCATCGCTGCACAATGGGATTTGGCCCATGCACATTGCAGAGCTGGCCCATGTCGCGCACAGACGCGCTTGCGCGAACATGCAGGGCTTCCCATCCTTGCCGGAGTTTTCCCTTGTCTGCTCGCCCGCCCGATCACGCCAGGCCCGGCGTACCTTCCCACTGGGTCCTGCCCTGCCCTTTGCACCTGCTGCTTGCCTTGCTGGCGCTATGCCTGCTGTCGGTGCCGGCAGAGGCCATCTGCAAGCGCAACAATCGCATCGCCTATCCCTTTACGCCCTTGAGCGATGGCGGCTCGGCCCAGTTCTGGTTCGGCCGCATCAATCTCGCCAGTACCGTCCTGCAGCCGGCCGGCACACTGCTGGGCAGTGCGGTGGCGACGGCCGCCGAGGCCTCCGGCATCAGCGGCGATACGCTGCTGTGGACCTGTGACCTGGCCGATGCCGGGCAGATATCCGAAGTGTTTTCCACCAATGGCGATGACCGCGTGGGCGGATTTGCCGAGATCGGCACGCAGGATGGCTTGCCGGGTTTCTACCGCACCTGGTTTCCCGGTGTGGCGATCCGGCTCACGCATCTGCGCTCAGGGAAGGTGTTTTCGCGCTATTACCAATCGGCCCGTCTTGAGAACTACGACGTCGATGAAGCCAGCAAGAAGATCCTGATCCGCGCCAGGCATCTCAGTCCGGTCAAGGCCGAGATCGCCCGTGTCTCCGATCTCAGTCCGGGAACCGGCACCAGCAACTGGTGCGGCGACCGCCCGGACAACCGGCTGCAGGCGGCGGTTCCTTACCGCTGTCTGCAGCCCAATGGCTACCTGATGCTGCGGGGCCCGGGCTACAACCGCGCCAGCGGTGACATGGATGATGATGGTGAAGATCACGCGACGCGCTTCCTCTTCTTCGGTGCCGCCAACGGCATCGCTTTCGGCATGCGCCAGGCGGCCACCCTGAGCGTGCTGCCCTCGTGCGTGGTGCAGAACGTGACGCCGGAAGTGGTTTTCCCGACGATCTCGGAAGAGGAACTCAGACAAGGCGAGACAAGGCAGGCGGAATTCACGCTGGCCTTTCGCTGTGACGAGGGCGTCAATACCCGACCGCCGGCCACAGCCGGGACCGACGACAACCAGACCGCCTTTGGGATCCAGGTCTCACCGGGCGCACTGGCGGCAGCGCGGCAGCTGGGGTATGTCAATCAGGATCAGGGCGTGCGGTATCTGCTCTCGGACTACTACGGCCTGGATCCTTCTCTGGCCAAGGGTGTGGGCATCAGCCTGAGCGACAGCGACAGCCAGCAGCCGATGCAATTCCTCAGCTCGCCGCTGGCCGGTCAAGGGATGACCTCACCGCTGCCTGCGGGACGCAATGCCGGCTGGCATCGGCTCGACACCAGCAATGCGTCACGCTGCCTGCCGTCGGCACCTGCTGCGCCCGCGTATCAGTTCACGGTGGAAAAGCGGCTGACCGCTACGCTGCAACGGCTGCCAGGACAAGCCGTGGCAGCAGGCAGGGTGTTTGCGACCGCCTATGTGATCGTCAAGGTGCAGTGAGGCGCGCGGCCGGTGCGTAACCGGCTGGGGCCGGAGCGCCCGCAGGGAAGCTTGCCCTGAATGCTATCCATCGTGACTGATGCAGTATTGCTGTGCAGTTCGAACACGGATGGAGATTGGCCTGACATCGATGCGACCTCACCGGCATGGGCGCATATGCTTATGAGAAATCATTTCTTTGCGCCCCTGCCCGCTCGCGCTAGCGTCTGGGGTGTGACAGTGTTCCCGCATCCCATTCACGAGAAGAAGAGAGACAACATGCCAGACAATCCGCAGTGGAAATTCGAAACCATCTCCGTCCACGGCGGCTACGATCCTGATCCGACCACGCGCGCCGTGGCCGTGCCGATCTACCAGACCGTGGCCTTCGCCTTCGACGATACCCAGCACGGTGCCGACCTGTTCGACCTGAAGGTCCAGGGCAACATCTATTCGCGCATCATGAACCCGACCCAGGACGTGCTGGAAAAACGCCTGGCCGCGCTCGAAGGCGGCATCGCCGCCCTGGCCCTGGCCTCCGGGCAGGCCGCCGTGACTTACGCGATCCAGACCATTGCTGAAGCGGGCGACAACATCGTCTCAGCCTCCACCCTGTATGGCGGTACCTACAACCTCTTCGCCCACACGCTGCCGCAGTTCGGCATCCAGACGCGCTTCGCCGATCCGCGCCAGCCGGAGTCCTTTGCCCCGCTGATCGATGAGCGCACCAAGGCCATCTTCATCGAATCCATCGGCAACCCGCTGGGCAACGTCACCGACATCGCCGCCGTGGCCGAGATCGCACATCGCCATGGCGTCCCGCTGATCGTGGACAACACCGTGGCCACGCCCTATCTGCTACGTCCCTTCGAGCATGGGGCCGACATCGTGGTGCATTCATTGACAAAGTATCTCGGCGGCCATGGCACTACGCTGGGCGGGGCCATCGTCGATTCGGGCAAGTTCCCCTGGGCCAAGCACAAGGAACGCTTCAAGCGCCTCAATGAACCCGACGTCAGCTATCACGGCGTGGTCTATACCGAGGCGCTGGGCGAGGCTGCCTACATCGGCCGTGCGCGCGTGGTCCCGTTGCGCAATACCGGCGCCGCGCTCTCGCCCTTCAATGCCTTCCAGATCCTGCAGGGCATCGAAACCTTGTCCCTGCGGCTGGACCGCATCACCTCCAATGCGCTGGCCGTGGCGCAATACCTGAAGCGCCACCCGAAGGTGCGCTGGGTCAACTATGCGGGGCTGGAAGATCATCCCGACCATGCGCTGGCGCAGAAGTATTTCAAGGGCCGTGCCTCGGGCGTGCTGACCTTCGGCGTGGCCAATGGCCGCGACGGCGGCGCGCGCTTCCAGGATGCGCTGCAACTGTTCACGCGGCTGGTCAACATCGGTGATGCAAAGTCACTGGCCACGCATCCTGCTTCCACTACGCATCGCCAGTTGTCTCCCGCCGAACTGGAGAAGGCGGGCGTGACGGAAGATACCGTGCGGCTGTCCATCGGCATCGAGCATATCGACGATCTGCTGGCCGACCTGGAACAGGCCTTGCAGTCGGCGTGATCTGATCTTTCCTCAAAAAAAATGGCTCCGCATGCGGAGCCATTTTCGTTTCAGGCAGTGGATAAATCAGGCGGCCTGCTTTTGCGCTGCCCGTTGCTGCAGGCGCTGCGCCACCAGCTCACGCGTCCGCGGGATCAGTTCACTGCCATAGTCGATGGCATCCTCCAACGGGTCGAAGCCTCGGGCAAGACAGGTGGCACGTCCAGGTCGCAGTAAGCCAGCAGTGCCTCAGCGCAGCTCGCCCATGGACACACCCGGAACGCCTTGCCGGATGCGCTTGCTGTAGTCCTGCTCCGGGCCGCTTTGCAGGGCGCGTTCGGTGATGCGCCCGGCCTCGCGCAATTGCGCGAAGCTATATCCCGGTGTCAGCACGTCGTGGTCAAACACGTAATCGGCGAAGTAGCCGGAGAGCAGCAGGCGATAGTCCAGCGGCAGCGAGGGCGAGAGACGGCGCGCCAGTTCGAAGACGATGGTGGTGCAGTTGCTGGTGAGGGTGTTGTAGAAACGCGGGCTCTCGCGCAATTGCGCGGCGCGTTCCAGATAGCCGAGGAAGACGCGGCGCAACTGGTCCGGGCGCAATTGCAGACGATACAGATAAACATCCTCCCCGCGTGCGTTGGTTCGGGTACGGATGATGTCGGCTTCGTCGGCGGCGACGATGACGGTCTCGAACTTGCGGAAGAAGCCGCCCAGGGCCGAGAAGGCTTCATCACGTTCACGGCGGATTTCCAGCGAGAACACCAGACGCCGTCCATCGGCAAAACCGAAGGACACCAGCGTGTGGGCAATGGCCGGGCCCATCCAGTAGGACAGCAGCAAGTCGGCCGAGACCAGTTGCGCGAGATCATATTGGCGCGATTCCCAGCGGAGGTCGACATCGGTCTCGCTGCGCCAGACGAAGTTGCGCACGTTGTCCAGCGTGACGGTATCGCCTTGCACCTGCGACACCAGCATGCGCGCCACATCATCGGCCCAGTCGCGCGCGTGGCTGGGGCGGATGCTGCTCCACCAGCCGGCCATGGCGATACCGGCCAGCACCAGGGCCACCGGTCCCCAGCGCCAGGAGTGAGGCAGGCCGGGCAGGCCCGGCACTGCGGCCACCAGCGCCAGCGTCGCGGCAGGCGGCAAGCTCCACAGCACGATGGCGGCGATGCGCAGCCAGGCGGCGCACGGCAGCTGGAACCACAGCGCAAACCCGCCCCACACTGTCAGGCCCACTGCCAGCAGGCCCAGCACCATCATCATCGCAGCATGCACAACAGCCATCGGCAACATCCTCAACTTGTCTCGGTTCGGTCCAGCCGCATTGTAGCGGCCTTGTCCGCATAAGTTCATGCGAAAGCATTCGTGGCCGTCACGGCGAGCGCGTTCCACAATCGACGACCCGCTTTGTCTTCTCCGAGGAATCCGCATGTCCCAGCCGCCCAAGCCGCCGCAGCAACTGCACCTGAACGTCAACATCCTGCATTCCGGTTTCATCCCGTCCGCCTGGCGTCTGCCAGGGGCTGATCCGCATGCCTTCGTGAAGGCCTCGCATTACGTCGAGGTGGCGCGCATCGCCGAGGCGGCCAAGTTCGATGCAGTCTTTCTCGCCGACAATGCGGCTATCATCGAGCAGATCGATTTCCGCCCGATCACGGCGCTGGAGCCGACCGTGCTGCTGGCCGCCATCGCTGCCGCCACCACGCACATCGGTGTGATCGGCACGGCCTCCACCAGCTACAACGAGCCCTACAACATCGCGCGCCGCTTCGCCTCGCTGGATCACATCAGTGGCGGCCGTGCCGGCTGGAACATCGTCACCACGGCCGACCTGCCCTCGGCGCGCAACTTCGGGCTGGAGCAAGTCCCCGACCATGCGGCGCGCTATGCCCGCGCCGACGAATTCACGCAGGTGGTCAAGGCCTTGTGGAACAGCTGGGAAGACGATGCCGTCGTCGGCGATGCCGCCAGTGGCCGCTTCATCGACGACAAGCGAGTGCATCCGATTGCCCATCGCGGCACTCACTTCCAGGTACAAGGGCCGCTGAACCTGCCGCGCACGCCGCAAGGCCAGCCGGTGCTGGTGCAGGCCGGCGGCTCCGGCGATGGCCGGGAACTGGCAGCACGCCATGCCGAGGCCGTGTTCTCGGCCGCCCACACCATCGAGGAAGCGCGCGCCTACCGCCTGGCCATCCACGCCCGCGCCGCCGCGTTGGGACGCCGGCCGCAGGGAGTGAAGATCCTGCCAGGCCTGGCCACCATCATCGGTGCCACCGAGGCGCAGGCACTGCAGCGGCGAGATGAACTGATCGACATGATTCCCTGGAGCTACAGCCTCAAGCGCCTGGCGGGCATCCTGGGGGTGCCGGTGGCCAGCCTGGACCTGGACCGTCCCCTGCCGGACAAGCTCGCCCTGCCCAATGGCGGCAACGGCAACCACACCTTCTTCCAGGCCACGCTGTCGCTGGTGCGCGGACGCACGCATACCGTGCGCGACGTGATCCGTGCGCTGTGCGGTGGCGGCGGACATCGCGTGCTGGTCGGGACGCCCGAGCAGATTGCCGATGAGATCGAACGCTGGTTCAAGGCGGGTGCCGCCGATGGGTTCAACCTGATGCCCGATGCCCTGCCAGGCGGCTTGCAAGACTTCGTCGATGGCGTGGTACCGCTGCTGCAGCGCCGGGGTTTATTCCGATATGACTATGAAGGCAGCACCTTGCGCGAGCACCTCGGACTGCCGCGTCCACTGGCGTCTGCAGGGGGGGAGCAAACAGTACGGGCAGCATGAGCCCGCCACTGTGAAGACATGGACAAAAAAGCCGGACCGCGCTGCTGACTCCAGCGCGGTCCGGCTCAGGTGCAGGGGTCAGTTCTTGCCGAGTTTGAGCGTGCTGGTGGCGCTGAAATAATCGGGCAAGGTGAAGCCGTCATAGAAGGGTTCCGAACGGATGGCCTTCTGGAAGAATTCGGAACGATAAGCCTGCACGATGTCCTGTGCATAGGTCTCGTCCTGTTTGGTCTTCTTGACGGCCACCACGTTGATGTAGGGCGGCTTCATGTCTTCCAGGATGAAGGCTTCGGAGAGCTTCAACTTGGCGAAGATCGCGAAGTTGCCCTGGATCGCCGCGAAATCCGCATCATCCAGCGCGCGCGGTCCCTGGGCGTTTTCCAGCAGGACCAGTTTCAGGCCCACCTTGTTTTCCACGACATCCAGTTCGGTCACGTCCACCGGCTTGTTCTCGCGGATGCGGATCCAGCCCAGGCGCTGCAGGATCCAAAGTGCGCGCTGCAGGTTGACCGGGTCATTGGGGACGGCCACCGTAAAACCCTTCTTGAGATTGTCCAGGCTCTTGTGCTTGCGCGAATACAGCCCCATTGGCGGCGTAGGCACCTGCACGATGCCGACCAGGTCGGTCTTGTTGCGCTCGTTGTAGGAGGCCAGGAACACCGAGTGCTGCATCACGTTGGCATCGATGTCGCCCTTGAAGACGGCGCTGTTGGCTTCCAGTCCGGTGGAGAATTCGTAGTAGCGGATCTTGTAGCCCTTCTGTTCCAGCTGGGGCTGCACGCCCAGCTTGAATTCATCGATGTAAGGGCCGGGCACGAAGCCGAGCTTGAGTTCGCGCACGGGCGGTGCCGCTTGTGCGCTGCCGATCAGGACGGTGGCAAGGAGGACGATGTGCGACAAGCGCAGCAGGGGCCGCAGGGACTTCAACATGGCAGGTTCGCTTTCCGGGAGAAGAAGGGTCGCCCGCCAGTGTAGGGATGCGCGGCACGGAACTGAACGAAGCAATCCGCATGTCGATAGTTGATCGTTGCTCGCCTAGGCCAGCACAGGAGTCGCTCAGGACCCGTCCGCACCCAGCAGGGTGGCCAGGCGCGGCAGCACCGACTCGGCATCCTCGCGCAGCTTGAAGGCCAGCAAGTCATCGGCACGGGTCACGCCGCGGTTGATCGCCACCACCGGCTTGCCGGCCGCGGCCACCGTACGCGGGAAGCGGAAGCCCGACAACACCATCAGCGAAGAGCCGATCACCAGCATGGCATCACAGGCCTGGGCCGCCGCTTCGGCCTGAGCCGTACGCGCGGGCGGCACGCCATCGCCGAAGAACACCACGTCCGGTTGCAGCATGCCGCCACAGGCCACGCAGGACGGCACATGGAAGGCGGCATCGGCCTCCGGTTCCAGGCGGGCATCGCCATCGGGCAAGGCCTCGGCCTGCAGGTTGACGAAGGAGGGATTGCAGCGCGCCAGTTCCTGCTGGATCTCGGCACGTGGATAGACGGTGTCGCAAGCCAGGCAGCGCACCGCATGGATGCTGCCATGCAGTTCGATCACGTCGCGGCTGCCCGCCTGCTGGTGCAGGCCGTCGACGTTCTGGGTCAGGATGCCGCCGAGATGGCCGGCCTGCTGCAATTGCGCCAGCGCGCGGTGCGCCGCATTGGGAACGGCTTGCGACAGCCGTGGCCAGCCCAGCATGCTGCGCGCCCAGTAGCGTTTGCGAGCCGCTTCCGACTGGCGGAACTCGGTGCCCTGGATGGGCAGGCGGCCACGCCGCACGCCGCTGTCGTCGCGGTAATCGGGAATGCCGGAAGCGGTACTGATGCCGGCCCCGGTCAGGACCAGCACCTGACGATGACGCTGCAACAGCTGCGCCAATGCGGGCAGCAGGTCGGTATCGGCACTGCTGCTCACGTCAGTTGCACCAGGGAAAGCGGCATCACGCGGAATGGACAGACTCGGGCTCATGGCAAGGATTCGCGGGAGGAACACACACGGCAGACTACGCGAATTCGGCCGAGCCTGCAGCCGCGAGGACCGCTCCTGCCAGGGGGCGACGGACGCGATTTGCCGATTCTCCCTATAATTCGCGTGCAACTTTCAAGGCGCACCCGGCCCGCAAGGCCGGGCCAGCGCCGACATAAAAATTCTTCCGCCAAAAGTTCGAGGAGCATCAATCATGCGGCTATTACTTCTGCTGCCTTTCATCGGCCTGCTCTGGGTCCCCTTCTACAACGCCGAATTGCCGAGCCTGTTCGGCTTCCCCTTCTTCTACTGGTACCAGTTCGCCTGGGTACCGCTGACCTCGCTCATCATCTGGCTGGTCTATCGTGATGGCCTGAAGAAGGGAGTCGAATGATGGAGACCTCCAACATCCACTGGACCGCGCTCTGGGTCTTCCTGTTCTTCTTCGTGCTGGTCACCGTGATGGGCTTCCTGGCCTCCAAATGGATGGCCGGCCCCAGCAACAAGGGCGCCCACCTCGATGAGTGGGGCCTGGGTGGCCGCAACTTCGGCACCTGGATCACCTGGTTCCTGGTCGGTGGAGATTTCTATACCGCCTATACCGTCATCGCGGTACCGGCGCTGGTGTATGCGGTCGGGGCCTATGGCTTCTTCGCCCTGCCCTATACCATCCTGGTCTACCCGATCGTGTTCGTGATCATGCCAAAGTTGTGGCATGCGGCGCACAAGGCCGGCCACGTGACCGCCGCCGATGTGGTGTGGGGACGCTATCAGTCGCGTCCGCTGGAGTTCGCCATTGCGCTGACCGGCGTGGTCGCCACCATGCCCTACATCGCCCTGCAGCTGATCGGCATGGAAGTGGTCATCAAGGCCCTGGGCCTGACCGGTGAACTGCCGCTGCTGGCGGCCTTCGTGATCCTGGCGCTGTACACCTACTCGGCCGGCCTGCGGGCACCGGCGCTGATCGCCTTCGTCAAGGACATCATGATCTACATCGTGGTGCTGGTGGCGGTGGTGGTGGTGCCGGCCAAGCTGGGCGGCTATGGTGCCGTGTTCAACTCGGCGCGCGAGGCGTTCGCAATCAAGGGCGGCGCTACCGGCCTGACCCTGAAACCCACGCAGTTCCTGCCCTTCGCTTCACTGGCACTGGGTTCGGCACTGGCGGCCTTCATGTATCCGCACACGCTGACCGGCATCTTCGCGGCCAAGGATGCCAATACCATCCGCAAGAACGCCGTGTTCCTGCCGGCCTATACGGTGCTGCTGGGTCTGATTGCGCTGCTGGGCTACATGGCGTATGCGGCGGGCATCAAGGTGCAGGCCAACAACGACGTGGTGCCGGCGCTGTTCAACGGACTGTTCCCGGGCTGGTTCGCGGGCTTCGCGTTTGCGGCCATTGCCATCGGTGCGCTGGTGCCGGCGGCGGTGATGTCCATCGGGGCCTCCAACCTGTTCACCCGCAACTTCTGGAAGCCTTACGTCAATCCTGGCATCAGCCATGAAGGCGAAGCCAAGGTGGCCAAGGTGGTGTCGCTGGTGGTCAAGTTCGGTGCGCTGGTGTTCATCCTGTTCCTGCCGACCAAGTTCGCGCTGGACCTGCAATTGCTGGGCGGGGTGTGGATCCTGCAGACCTTCCCGGCGCTGGTGTTCGGCCTGTTTGTCGGCTGGTTCGGTGCCCGCGCACTGCTGTGCGGCTGGGCCGTGGGCATCGTCGGCGGCAGCTGGCTGGCCTTCAGTGATGGCATCAAGCCGGTCCACAGCTTCCTGATCGGCGGCGAGACCTACACGCTCTATACCGGCCTCATTGCGCTGGCCCTGAACGTGGTGGTGGCCGTCATCGCCAACCTGATCCTGGGCAAGGGCTCGCAGCCTGCATTGAAGCGTTGATGTGATGATGCAAGGATGCATCGGCGTTTGATCAGGCGATGCATCCGCGCATCAGTTCGTCACCGCGCTGCGCCGGCGTTAACCTGAAAGTTGCAACGCCCGTGCAAGAAAAAATGCTCCTCGATGAGGAGCATTTTTTTTGCCAGGCTCGGTTCGATGAAGCGCGTTGCGGACCGGGGTCAGCTGCCCTGCCCCGCCTCCGCCAGTAGCGCCACCAGTCGCTCCAGCGGTGCCGGTTTGGTCAGGTGGTGATCGAAGCCGGCGGCGGCCGCTTCCTGGCGATCCGACTCGGCACCGCGGCCGGTGAGCGCGATGAGCTGCATGCGCGCGCCCGCCTCGGTCGCGCGCAACTGCGTGGCCAGTGCATAGCCCGACATGTCGGGCAGGCCGATGTCGATGAAGCCGACATCAGGGCTGACCTCCTGCGCCAGCCGCAAGGCCTCGGCCCCGTTGCCGGCCACATGGGTGGCATGGCCGCGATAATTGAGCAGCATGGCCAGCATGTCGGCATTGTCGAAGTTGTCATCCACGATCAGGATGTCCAGTCCCTTGCCGCTCTCCGCCTGGGGCAGCTCGCCGGTCGCCTCGCTGCGGTCCTGAGTCGCGGCCTGCGGCCGGCGCACCGCGAAGGTGGCTCCCAGTCCCGGGCCGGGGCTGGTGACCGAGACGCTGCCCTCATGCAAGTCCACCAGCCGCTTGACCAGGTGCAGGCCAATGCCCAGGCCGCCCTGGGCGCGATCCACTTCGGACTGGATCTGGGTGAACATGTCGAATACCGTGCCGATATCCTCGGCGGCGAGGCCCACGCCATTGTCACTGACGCTGATGAGGACATCGTCGCCATCCATGCGCGCCATCACGCGGATGAGACCGCCCGGGGGCGTGTATTTCGCCGCATTGTTGAGGATGTTGCTAACCACCTGCACCACGCGATGGGTATCGGCTTGCAGGAAGAGGTCGCTTTCCGGGGCTTCCAGTTCGAGCTTGTGGCGATTCTTCTCGATCAGCGGCATGCTGATCTCGACCGCACTGGCCAGCGCCGACTTGACCGACATGTGCTGCTTCCTCAACTTGATCTTGCCCTCGGTGATGCGGGAGATGTCGAGCAGGTCTTCGATCAGGTGCGCCAGATGGCGGATCTGGCGATCCATCATCTGGTGGATGTTGTGCTGGCGCTCGTTGCCGGCCCCCATCAGCTTCATCACTTCCAGCCCGTTGCGGATCGGGGCCAGCGGATTGCGCAACTCGTGCGCCAGCGTCACCAGGAATTCGCGCTGGCGGCGGTTGATGGTGGTCAGGTCCTGCGCCAGCAACTCCAGGTTGCGCTTGGCTTCGCGTTCCTCATGCACGTCCACGATGGCACCGACGAAACCGCCGGGCTGGTCTTCATCTGTCTGCAAGGGCGTGCCCGAATCAATCACCCAGCGATAGCCGCCATCGGCATGGCGCAGGCGATAGACGGCGTGGAAGGCACTGCGTGTCTGCTGGCAGCGGACGAACTCGGCGACGGCGGCCTCGCGGTCCTCCGGATGGATGCAGGCGATGTGGCCGCCATCGGCGATGGCGCTGGCCGGCAGGCCGGTGAAGGCGTGCCAGCGACGGCTGAAATAGTTGGTGCGGCCATCCGGGCCGGTGGTCCAGATGATGGCCGTGGAGGCATCGACCAGCGAACGGAAATAGCGCTCGCTGGCCTGCAGCGCCTCGCGCGCAGCTTGCCGGCGGCGTGCCGCTTCCACCTGGCTCTTGACGCGTATCATCAGCTCGGTGGCCGCAAAGGGCTTGACCAGGTAATCATCGGCACCGGCGGCGATGCCCTCGATGCGCGCTTCTTCACCGGCACGTGCCGAGAGCAAAATCACTGGCACCTCGCGCGTGCGCGCATCACGCTTGATGCGGGCCAGCAGGCCGAAGCCATCCAGCCCCGGCATCATCACGTCGCTCAGGACCAGGTCCGGTGGCGCGGCGCATACGGCTTCCCAGGCGGCCTCGCCGTCGGGACAGGTTTGCACGTCGGCGTAGTCACCGAGCAGGCGCTGCAGGTAGTCGCGCATGTCGCGGTTGTCGTCGGCAATGACGATGCGTACCGGATGCGCCGCGTCGCCTGCCGGAGGCAAGCCCGGGGCCACCGCGGTGACGGGTTCGGCGGCCGTCGTGGCGAGCAGCGCTGAGGTGGCTGCAGGCAGCCAGGCTTGCGCCTCCTCGACAAAGGCCTGGCCGGGCTGGCGGTCCTGGCTGATCGCCACGGCGTCGGCCCGGATCACGTCATCGGCCTGCAGGTGCGCAGTGCCGAACGGGATCTCGACGAAGAAGGTCGAGCCCGCGCCCGGCACGCTGTGCACGCCGATCTGACCGTGATGCAGCTTGACCAGCTCCTGGATCAGGGCCAGGCCGATGCCGGTGCCTTCATAGGTGCGGCCGTGCGCGTTGTCGATGCGATGGAAGCGCTCGAAGACACGTGCCTGCTGGTCCAGCGCAATGCCGGAGCCGGTGTCGGTGACCGACAGGCGCACGCTGTGCGCCAGCGGCTCCAGCAGCACCGTGATGCTGCCCTCGAAGGTAAATTTGAAGGCGTTGGAGAGCAGGTTGAAGACGATCTTTTCCCACATGTCCCGATCGACGAAGACCGGCTCGGGCAGCGGCGTGGTCTTGACCTCGTAGTGCAGTCCGGCCTTTTCCAGGGTCGAGCGGAATACGCTGGCCAGATCTTCCGTGAGGCTGGCCAGATCGGTGGCGACGAAGCTGGCCTTGGCGCGACCGGCCTCGATGCGCGAGAAATCCAGCAGCGCATTGACCAGCTTGAGCAGGCGCAGCGAATTGCGGTGCGTGACCTCCAGCCGCTTGCGCTGCGCCGGTCCCAGCGGCTCGGCCTGATCGGCCAGGGCATCATCAAGCGGGCCGACCATCAGCGTGAGCGGGGTGCGGAATTCGTGCGAGATGTTGGAGAAGAAAGCGGTCTTGGCGCGGTCGATCTGGGCCAGCTCCTCGGCCTTGCGCTGTTCATGCAGGTAGACCAGCACGTTGGAGACAGCCGTGCTGAGTGCTCCGCCCAGCAGTGCATAAAAATCCTGGTACTCCGCGTCCAGCGCACGGCGCGCACTCACGCCCGCCACCACGAAACCGAAGGGCTGTTCCATCCCGGCCACGGTGACCGGCAGGATCACGGCCTGCACCGGGGCTTCTTCATACGGGCCGGCCACAAAGGGGCCGAAGCGCGCGGCCAGATCGTCGACCTGCACCATGCGCTGTTCGGCCAGAGCCTGAGCGAAAGGCCAGGCTTGCGCATCGTCCAGACGTACGCTGGCCGGGGCCAGCGCACTGTCGGCAGCGATGCCGGCCAAGCCGCGGCGCTGCAGGACATCGCCTTCGAGCTGGTAGAAGAGCGTGAAAGGCAGGTCCAGTTCCATGGCGGCGTGGCGCTGTTCCAATCCCAGGCACAGGTCATCGATGGAGAGGCATTTGCCGAGTGCGGTCGCCAGTTCGCGCAAGGCGGCGGTGCGGCGCGCGCCCAGCACCTTGTCGGTGGATTCCGAGATCGGGTGGAACACGCCCCCCACCTCGCCCGACTCGACCCGGATCGGCGAGAAGGAGAAGGTCATGAAGGCTTCTTCCAGATAGCCGTAACGATCCAGGAACATGCGCTGGTCGCGGATGTAGGTGCCCTCGCCCTGATGCGCGCGGTCGAAGGCATCACCCACCACCGGCAAGGCGGTGGCCCAGCAGATGCGGAAATCCTGGCCCATCGACTCGGGATGCTTGGCCCCGCAGATGGGGCGGTAGGCATCGTTGTAGATCTGGATGTCGTGCGGCCCCCAGGCGATCAGGATGGGGAAGGTGGAAGACAGGCACAGGCTGACCGCCGTGCGCAGGCTTTGTGGCCAGCTGTCGAGGGGACCCAGCGGGGTGGACGACCAGTCCATCGCACGAATCAGTTTCCCCATCTCGCCACCACCGGAGAGCCAGCTGAATTCCGACTGTTGTTCGTCCACTTCGCTGACCTTTATGTGCGTGAAACCTTCAATAGGCGGTCATGCTACTCCCGATCGCGACGATTGCCCCGTTTTATTGCTCCTTGTGTACAAAAACGACGCCCGGGGCCTGGCGTGTGCGCCCGGGCCATGAGTAGATCGTCGACAGCAGCGCGGTCAGAACGAGGTGCGCAGGCCGGCTGTGATCGCCCAAGGGCTGAAGCCGGGCGAGACCGTCGCGGAGGCCGAATTCAGCAGCGCAAACCCTTGCGTGGAGCGGCTGTTGTTGCGGATGGTCGTGGCGTAGGTATAGAGCTGGGTGCGCTTGGAGAGGAAGTACACGTAACCCACGTCATAGGCCATGGCATGGGCATCGCCGTTCTGCAGACGGCGTGCGGCCCCCAGTTCGACATCGCCTTGCCCAACCGCAATCCTGGCATTGAGCATGACAGCCGAGGAGAACCAGCCGGTGGCATCGGAGCGGGTCGAGTGCAGGTAGTTGGCCCCCACGACGTTGCTGCCGATCTTGTAGGTAGCGGCCACCACCTGGGTGATCTGCGAGGATGCGACTGCAGGGGAGGCGGCGGCATAGTAGCGATAGCGGTTGTAGCCATAGCCCAGCGTGTAGCGGTCGCGCGCATATTGCACATTGGCACCAATGTTGCGGCCTGCTTCGCTTTGTACGCCGACATTTTCTGCACCGAAGGAATAGCCGATCTCGCTGGTCAGTCCGCCGAAGAGCACCGGGGTACGGTAGCGCAACGCATTGGGATAGAAGCCGCCAGTCCCGGACGTGCCCAGCGTGGAAGAATGTTCCAGCGACATGATGGCCGCCGGGTTGGCCAGTCCGTAGGTCGAGACATCCGAACTCAGGAAGACCCAGTAAATCGGCAGGTACAGGAGGCCGGCATCGATGCTGCCATAGGACCGGCTGGACAAGCCCACCGACGCGCCGCGATTGAACAGGGTCGTGCCTCCGCCAGCGCCGGTATCGGTGGAGAAGCCGGTTTCAAGCTGGAAGTTGGCACTGTTACCGCCGCCCAGGTCTTCGGCTCCACGAAATCCGAAGCGCGATGCTTGCAGGTTGCCGCTGGCCATCGTCGGCGTGGTCGCAACGTTGCGATCAAACTTGCCCACCTGCAAGGCGGCATCTACGATGCCGTAAAAGGTCACGGAGGATTGGGCATGTGCCGTCGATACGCCGCTGGCCAGCAGACCGGCACCGGCCATCATGGCCAGCAGGCGGGCACGATGACGCAGGCTGGAACATGCGGTCTGGGCGAGAGGTATTTTTTTGTATTGCATGAAGTCTCCTGGTGTTGTTATGCGTGGATGAATGCTTGGAGGCCTGTGCAGCGCTGCGAAAGGATGAATGCTTGCGTGATCCGCACTGCCTCAGCCGACTACCGAGACCTGGGCCAGGCCGGCATCGACGATGAGGTTCTGGCCGGTAACGGCGGCGGCCTGGGGGCTGGCCAAGAACAGCACGCTGTCTGCGATGTGCGTAGGCTCGACGCGGAACTTGAGGCACTGCAGGTCGAGGAACTGGCGGTCCGAGCTGGCGTCGCGCCACAGCGCGGTCTGGCGTTCGGTCACCACGGCGCCTGGCAGCACCGCGTTGACGCGGATGCCGGCCTCGCCCAGCTCACGCGCTAGGGTACGGGTGATGCCCGAGATGGCGGCCTTGGACGCGGTGTAGCCGATCAGGTTGGGACGGCCGCGCAGCCAGGAGATCGAACCGAGATTGATGATCGCGCCACCGCCCGCCTCGCGCATGCCGGGTGCGACGCGCTGGGTCGCGAAGACGTGATGGCTGAGATTGACCGAGAGCATGTCGTTCCACATCTCTACCGACAGCTCATCGAGACCATGGCGGGTGTCGCGACCGGCATTGTTGACCAGCACCCGGATCGCCCCCAGTGCTGCAGCGGCGTGGTCCAGCACGACCTGATAGGCCGGAATGTCGCGTACGTCGCAGACGGCAAACCAGGGCGTGTGGCGCGCGGGAGCGCTGCCAGGCTGAGCGGCCAGGCGTTGGCACAAGGCCTGGCCGGCGGCCGGGTCGATGTCGCAGAAAGCGACTCGCGCGCCCTGCTCCCAGAAGGCCTTGACCAGTGCTTCGCCAATGCCGGACGCGCCGCCGGAAATGAAGACTACCTGCCCGGCCAGCCAGGGATAGCTGGCGCGAGGAAGGGGGGTGGATGGAGAGGTGTTCATGCTGCGCTCCTGGGATCAGAAGATGGCACCGCGCTCAGTGACAGGCGCATCTCGCCTGCCAGGCGTTGACCGGGGTCTAGGATGTGCATGGCGGGGGCGATGCCATGCAGTGCATTGTTGGGATGGCTGACCGGCTCGAAGGCATAGAACGGCTGTCCGGACGGACGGAACAACACGGCGCAGCGCAACGCCGTACTGGCGGTCAGCGTGATGCGGTGATGCGGGCCGGTCAGGATGGCCTGGCCGCTCCAGTCGGTAAAGCAGTTGTCGATCGTCAGCGTGTCGAGATGTCTGGTGTCCGGGGGTGGGACGCTGCCGCAGGGCAGCTTGTCGGGACCATTGAGCAGCATGGCCTGCCAGTGAGTCTGCAACTGCGTGGGTTGCGCCGCCGAGATCAGCGGGAAGAAAGGATGCCAGCCCAAGCCGCAGGGAGCCCGGCGCTGGTCGAGGTTCTTCACCTCCAGTTGCAGCACCAGATCATCGCCCTCCAGCGTGACGACCTGCGTGGCGCGCAAGGCGAAGGGCCACTCGCCTGCTGCGGGTGAGGCATGTTCCAGCTGCATCGTGACCGATTCCGCACTGCTGCTCCGCACCTGCCATGGTCGTTGGAAGCCCAGGCCATGGATGGCGTGCGGTTCGTTGTCGAAGTTGGCGGTGAGCACATACGCCCGGCCCTCGAAGCTGAACGTCGCGTCGGCAATACGATTCGAAAACGGCAGCAAGGGATAGCAGGCGCTGCGCCGCACCAGTCCTTGCTGCAACGCTTCTTCGGCACTGGGCCGCAGCACCGGCTGGCCGCGCCAGCTGGCGGAAGCAAGCGCCCCGCCCAATGCAGGCAGCACGCGCACCTGCCAGTCGCCCCGGACCAAATCGACCGCGAGCAACGGGGCCGGCATCAGTAAGGTCCTCCGGCATTTGCCTGGGGTGCGGTCTGGTCGAACTCGGCGATGAAGGCATTGGCCTGGCGCATCATCATGCCCATGTCGGAAGCGATGGCGACGTAGTCATACCCCATCGCCACGAACTCGCGCACCATCAGCGGCGTCGGACCGACGATGCCGACCGGCTTGCCCACTGCGTGCGCACGGCGGGCTACATCGGCAATGGCCGCGCGCACCTCGGCATCGGCCAGATTGCCGATCTTGCCCATGGCGGCCGAGAGATCGCCGGGGCCGAGGAAGAGCGCATCCACGCCCGGGACGGCGGCGATCTCTTCAAGGCGCGCAATGGCTTCGGGCGTTTCCAGCTGCACGATGCAGCTCACCGCTGCATCGGCACGGCGACCGAATTCGCTCCATGTGCCGTAGCGGCTGGCGCGGTGCATGGCGGCGAAGCCACGCGTTCCTTGCGGTGGAAACCGCATGGCCGCTGCAGCGGCACGGGCCTGCTCGACGGTCTGGACGAAGGGAAACATCAGCGTGGTGGCCCCCATATCGAGCGCGCGCTTGGCCAGGGTGTGATCATTGCTGGCCAGGCGCACGATGGGCATGGCGCTGCCGCAATCCACCGCGCGCAGCAGATTCTGCACGTCGGTGAATTCCAGCGGGACATGTTCCATGTCGATGAGCAGCCAGTCAAAGCCGGCGTGCGACAGGCCTTCGGCGCTGGCGCTGCCGCCCGACATCAGCCAGGTTCCCAATGGCGTGCTGCGCGCGGTGCTCTGCCGCGCGCGGGCCAGCATGCCGGCGAAACGATTGGCAGCCGGATCGCAGCGCTGCGAGGTGAAGGCGGTGGATGTAGTCATACGGGTCCGATCAGAAGATGGAAGGTTCGACCGGTGTTTCGAAACCGGTCAGGAAATCGAAGTCGCAGCCCTTGTCGGCCTGCGAGACGTGCTCCACGTAGAGGCGGATATAGCCGCGCTGGCGCGGCAGCGGCGGAGCCTGCCACTGGCCGCGGCGCTGAGCCAGCTCCTGCTCCGAGAGCAGCACGTTGATGCTGCCGGCGGCAACGTCGAGCTCAATGATGTCGCCCGTGCGGATCAGGGCCAGCGGGCCACCCACGGCAGATTCCGGCGAGACATGCAAGACACAGGTACCGTAGTGGGTGCCGCTCATGCGGGCGTCGGAGATGCGCAGCATGTCGCGCACACCGGCGGCCAGCAACTTCTTGGGAATGGGAAGGTTGCCCCACTCCGGCATGCCTGGTGCACCGATGGGACCACCGCCACGCAAGACCAGCACGGTATCGGCATCGACATCGAGGTCAGGATCGTGGATGCTGGCGTTCATCTCGGCCATCGAATCGAACACCAGCGCCCGCCCGCGATGCTTGAGCAGGTGCGGACTGGCGGCGCTGGGCTTGATGACCGCGCCGTTGGGGGCCAGGTTGCCGCGCAGCACGGCCAGCGCAGCGCCCTCGGTCACCGGCTGGTCCAGCGGGCGGATGGCGGTTTCGTTGGCAGTGCGAGCGCTGGCCGCACAACGCGCCAGATTCTCGCCCAGGCTCAGACCGGTGACGGTGAGACAGTCGAGCGCCAGATGTGGCTTCAACTGGTCCAGCAGTGCGGGCAGGCCGCCGGCATAGTAGAAGTCTTCCATCAGGCGTGTGCCGGAGGGGAAGATGTCGGCCAGCACCGGGATGCCGGCTCCGACCTTCACGAAATCGTCCAGGGTCAGCTCCACGCCGCCGCGTCCGGCAATGGCGATGGTGTGGATGGCGGCGTTGGTGGAGCCCCCCAGGGCCATGTAAGCGATGATGCCGTTGTCTACCGCAGCGCGGCTGAAGATGCAGCTGGGCTTCAGATCCTCCCACACCATGGCAACGATCCGCTCGCCACTGGCAGCGCACATGCGCGGATGCGCCGCATCCATGGCCGGGATGCTGGTGGCACCAGGCAGCGTGAAACCCATGGCCTCGACGATGGAGGTCATGGTGCTGGCCGTGCCCATGGTGTTGCAGGTACCGGGCGCGCGGGTCATGCGCGATTCCAGAGCGATCCACTCTTCCTTGTCGATGTTGCCGGCCACGTACTCATCCCAGAATTTGCGGGTGTGGGTGCCGGCACCGACCACCTGTCCGTTGTAGCGGTCGCTGAGCATCGGGCCGGCGGGTACGTAGAGGCAAGGCAGATCAGCAGAGAGCGCGCCCATCATGAGGCCGGGCGTGGTCTTGTCGCAACCGCCCATGAGGATGGCACCGTCGATCGGCAGCGAACGCAGCAGTTCCTCTGTTTCCATGGCCAGCATGTTGCGGTAGATCATGGTGGTGGGCTTGACCATCACTTCGCCCAACGACATGGCGGGCAGCTCCACCGGCAGGCCGCCGGCCATCAGGATGCCGCGCTTGACCACCTCGGCGCGTTCGCGCAGGTGGGCGTGGCAGGGCGAGAGATCGCTCCAGGTGTTGATGACCGCGATGACCGGCCGGGTCATGAAATCTTCCCGGCGCAATCCCATCTGCTGCAGGCGCTGGCGGTGGGCGAAGGAGCGCATGTCGTCCGGAGCGAGCCAGCGTTGACTGCGCAGGTCAGCCAGTTGTTTGCGTTTTTCTTGCATGATGTAGAAGCGTTGAAATCAGGTTGGGGAAAGCGCCGGGGCCACCAGGCTGCCGCCGGCCACCAGCAATAACAGGAACACGATGCGTCGGACCGTCAGCGGTGACCACTTCGGGGGATGGCGGCGTGCCAGCCAGGTCACGCCCAGCACCACCGGCAGCGCTTCCAGGCTCAGCGCCAGCGATGCATGGTCGAAGCGGCCCTGAGCCAGCACGATCACCAGCCGCAGTACGGCGTTGACGGCGAAGAGCAGCACCAGCGTGTCGCGCACGACGACGCGGTCCAGCGGTTGCCGGTACAGGTGGAACACCATCGGCGGACCGGCACTGGCGAAGACGCCTCCCATGATCCCGGAGAGCACGCCGAAAAAGGCGAAGGAAGGCGCAGACGAGAGCTGCTCGCGCACCTGCGTCCGCAACACCAGCAACAAGCTGCACGCCAGAATGGCCAAGCCCAGCGCCAGCCGCAGCACGCCGATGGCATGATCCGACATCCAGGCCAGCAGGCAGGCGCCCAGCCCCACGCCGATCAGGCTGCTGCCGAAGGCCGGCACGATCAGCGCACGCGGCAGGCCCGGTGCGGTGCGCACGATCACCGCCGCATTGGCCAGCACCATGACGGTCACGACATTGGCCGCGACCGCCAGCGGGGCCAGGTGCAGCATCGCCACCAGTCCCAGCAGCACCAGCCCGAAGGCAAACCCGGTGAGGCTCTGCACGAAGGTCGCCAGCGCCACGCAAGCGACGAAGAGCAGATGGCTGCCGATGCCGTTGAGCAGCATCAGAGACTCCGCGCCAGCGCCAGGAATTGCTCGGCGCGTGCTGCGCCTGCCCGTACGAAGACCGGCGGCTGGCCCAGCGGTGCAGCCACTTGCACACGCTGGCCGCCAGCGTGGCGCTGACCGCTCCACAGATGCAGCCAGTCATCGCCCAGGGGCAGGTAGGCACTCCAGCAGTTGGCCTCCGCCGCATGCACGGGCGCGACCAGCAAGTCGGGACCATAGAGATACTGGTCCTGTATGGCGTAGGTGGCGCGGTCCTGTTCGTAATGCAGGAACAGCGGACGCTGCAGCGGCAGGCCACGGGTGGCGGCTTGTTCGGCCAGTTCCTCCACGTAGGGCTTCAGGCCGACGAACAGACGCGTCATCCGGGCAAAATGCGCCAGCACAGCCGGGTCCTGCCAGAACTGGAAGTTCTCGTCGGGACGGTTGCCTTCGTGGGTGCGCATCATGGGGGTGAAGGCCGCCATCTCGGCCCAGCGCTGGAACAGTTCCGGCGTGCGGCGGTTGCCGAACAGGCTGGTGTAGCCGCCGATATCGCTGTGGTGGTAGGCATTGCCCAGCAGGCCCGATGAGAGCGCGCCGCAGATCACGGTCTGCAAACCGTCATGACGGCTGAAGTCGACCGATTGGTCGCCCGCCCACAGCAGCGGGCAGTGCGCCTGTACACCGGTATAGCCGGCGCGCATGAAGAACACCGCGTCGCCGGTACGCCCGGCGTCGGCGATGGCGCGGGCGTTGACCTCGGCCCACAGCGTGGGCCAGGCATTGTGCATCAGCATGGCTGACTGGCCATTGGCCAGAGTGACATCGGTGGGCAGGTATTCGCCGAAGTCGGCCATCCAGCCATCCAGGCCCTGGTCAAGCATCTCGTCGCGGATGACGCGCTGCTCGAACCAGCGCGCGGCTTCCGGCTGGGTGAAATCGACCACGCCGCAATCGAATTCACCGAAGTCGACCAGATAGTCGCTGCCATCGGCGTGGGTCGCCAGGAATCCCTGGGCGTGTGCTTCGCCATAAAGCGCGCCATCCACGCACAGATAGGGATTGACGTAGCCGAGGAAGCGCACGCCCTCCTGCTTCAATTGCGCCAGCCAGTCGGCGTGGCCGGGATAGCGCTGCGCGTTCCAGCGCCAGTCCCAGAACAGGCGCTTGCCGAACGAGGTCTGACGGATACCGACCCAGTCCTCGCACCACAGGCCGCTGACGGCCAGGCCTGCGCTGCGGCTCTGCTCAAGGATGGTGGCGGCATGTTCGCGGCCATTCTTCAGGCCGAGAATGGCCCCGTCGAGTACCCACGAAGGCAGGCGCGGCTGGCGGCCGAAGCGCTGCGAGATGCGTTCCACCAGGGTCGGGAAATCATCGGCCAGCAGGAATTCGATGCGCTCGGGGATGGCCCAGAATTGCAGCTCGTGATACGTCCCGGCGCGAAAATCGAAGTCGGCATAGGCGGTGGTGTCGGCGTGCAGGCAATAGCGCTGCGACGACACGAAGCTCGGTTGCGGATAATTGGTGTGGTAGTAGTCGCCACCGGCCTTGGCGGTGACGTCGGCCTGCCAGGTCAGGTAGGTACTCTTGTCTCGTCCGACGCCTGGCTCGGAGGTCCACAACGGAAAATGACGGCCGCGCAGGTCGAAGTAGGACATCTGCTCGCCACACCCCCAGACGTGTTCCTCGATCTGGGCCGGCACGCGCCACCAGAGGCGGTTGGCGATGGCGCCAGCGGTGCTGCCCGACCGTGCGCACAGGCTGAACTGCACGCCATGGGCCTGACGGGTCGCCATCAGTACCAGCTCGGGCTCGCTGTGGGCATCGCGGGCAAAGCTGACCTGCACGCTGCCATCGGCCTGCACCGCGTGCTGTGCGTAGCGCAGGGCAATGCGCTCCTCGACGTAATCGCTGATGTCGAAATTGCCGCGATACATGGCCACGCTCTCCCGGCCATAGCCGATGAAGACTGCCGGCGCCTGTGGCGAATGGGCAAGCAGCAGGCGGCCCGCCACGTCCAGTTCGAGCCGGCCATCCTCATGCTGGGTCCAGCGCATGGTATTTCCTGTGTGTGTCATTGCATTCCTTGCTTGGTTCGGTTCAGCGGATAGCCGCGGCAGCGCGGGCGCGGCCAGCATCGGCGGCATGGACGCGACGGCGCAGCACCACCAGCAGCAGCACAGCCACGGCCCAGGTCAGGCCCATCCACAGGTAGTACTGCTGGGTCACGCCACCGGCGCGCGCCACGCCCAGCGGCGAGAAGGTCAGGTAGACACTCACCAGCAGGGCCATCAGCAGCACGCTCATGCGACTGGCATAGCGCCAGGGCGTGAGATCGCCATGCTGACGGATATGCGCTTGGTAGGGCTGCGCGCGGCGGAAGAACTGGCCCAGCACCAGCATGAGCAGCACTTCGGTGACGAACAGCATGCCCATGATATGGATGAAATGAATGCCATAAGTGCTGTCGACCTTGAAGACGAAGATCAGCAGGGTGTAGGCGATCACATGCAGCAACAACACGATCTTGGCAGGCAGTGCATCGATGCGGCCATTGAAAAAGCCCATCAGCACCACCGCAATGATGGGAATGTTGAAGAAGCCGCTGAAGCGGCGCATGACCGTGTAGATGCCGTCGGGCGCGAACATCAGCAGCGGGGCGATCAACAGCGAGATCACAGCCACTGCGATGCTGGCCATCTTGCCCACGCGAATCATCTTCTCGTCGCTGGCATCGGGTTTCCAGACGCGATAGAAGTCGAAGGCGATCAGGGTCGCGGTACTGTTGATGACGGCATTGAAGTGGCTCATCACGGTACCGAACAGCACGGCCACGAAGAAGCCCTTGGCCCACCACGGCAGCAGGTCGGCCACCAGCTGCGGATAGGCCAGGTCGGGACGCGCCAGGGGGTTGCCGGCATACAGGTGATAGGCGATCACGCCGGGCATCAGCATGATGATGGGCACCATCAGTTTGAGCAGCCCCGACAGCAGCACTCCCTTCTGCCCTTCGGCCAGATTCTTGGCCGCGAAGGTGCGCTGGATGATGGACTGGTTGGTGCACCAGTAGAACAGGTTCGCAAAGATCATGCCGGTGAAGACGGTGCCGAACGGGACTGAATCATGCGCCCCGCCAATGGCCGACAACTTCTCCGGCGCTTCGGTGGCGACCACGTGCAGGCCGGCAAAAAAATCGCCCTGGCCCAGTGCCAGCAGCCCGAGCGCCGGCACCATCAGTCCGGCGATGAGCAGACCCACGCCGTTGATGGTGTCGGATACGGCCACCGCACGCAGGCCGCCGAAGACTGCATAGAGCGCACCAATGACACCGGAGATCCACACCAGTGCGGTAATGGTGACCGGATAGGAGGTGCCGAATGCCTGCTGGACGCCGAACACCTGGTTGAAGGTGATGGCACCCAGGTACAGGCCTGAGGGATTGACCACCAGCATGTAGCTGATGACAAAGAAGGCACTGACGACGCGGCGGGTGGTGGCGTCAAAGCGCTCTTCAAGGAACTGCGGCAGGGTCGAGAAGCCGCCGCGCAGATAGCGCGGCAGGAAGAACATGGCCAGCGCCACGGTCGCCACCGCAGCGGTGCACTCCCAGGCCATGGCCGAGAGATTGTGGGCGTAAGCGTCGCCGTTCAAGCCCACCAGCTGTTCCACCGACAGGTTGGTGAGCATCATGGAGCCGGCGATGAACCAGCCATTGAGTCCGCCGCTGGCCATGAAGTAGCCGCGCGCGCCGACGTCCTTGGCGCGCCGGGTGAACAGGTACGACACATAGGCCACCAGTGCCGTAAAGAGGATGAAGCTGAGTAGGGTAATGATGATCGTCTCCTTGTAGTTTCTTCATTCTTTCTTCGGGCCGTCTCGACGGACTGGCCCTGTCGTCATGCTGCAAGGGCTGGCATTCAGGCCACCTGCAGGCAGAGGTATTTCAGTTCCAGATACTCCTCGATACCGTACTTCGATCCTTCGCGACCCAGGCCCGACTGCTTGACGCCACCGAACGGTGCCTCCGCCGTGGAGATGAGACCGGTGTTGACGCCCACCATGCCGAACTCCAGCGCCTCGGCGACGCGCCAGACTCGGGCCATGTCGCGGGTGTAGACATAACTGGCCAGGCCATATTCGGTATCGTTGGCCTGGCCGATGACTTCCTCTTCGCTTTCGAAGCGCAGCACGGGTGCCACCGGTCCGAATATCTCTTCGCGTGCCACGCGCATGGACGGCTTCACGCCGGTCAGCACGGTGGGCGCGAAGTAGCGCGCCTGTTCATCGCCTTCCAGTACCACCGGAGTGCCGCCGCAGACGATGTGCGCGCCCTGGCTGCGCGCGTCCTCCACCAGTTCGCTGATCTTCTCCAGCGCGCGGGCATCGATGAGCGGCCCGATCTGGGTACGCGGTGCGCGGCCATCGCCCAGCACCAGCTTGCTGGCACGGCTGGCCAGGCGCTCGACGAAAGCATCGTAGAGACCGGCCTGCACGTACATGCGGTTGCTGCATACACAGGTCTGGCCGCCATTGCGGTACTTGGAAATCATGGCGCCCTCGATCGCCGCGTCCAGATCGGCGTCATCGAAGACGATGAAGGGTGCATTGCCGCCCAGCTCCAGCGACAGCTTCTGGATGTGACCGGCCCCCTGCGCCATCAAGCGCGCACCGACAGCGGTCGATCCAGTGAAGGACAGCTTGCGCACCACCGGGTTGCCGGTCAGCTCGGCACCGATGGCTTCGGGATGGCCGGTCACCACATTGAGCACACCCGGCGGAATGCCGGCGCGCTCGGCCAGTGCCACAATGGCAAGCGCCGAATACGGTGTCTGGCTGGCCGGCCGGATCACCATGGTGCATCCCGCAGCCAGTGCCGGCGCGGCCTTGCGGGTGATCATCGCTGCCGGGAAATTCCACGGCGTGATGGCTGCGCATACGCCAACAGGCTGGCGCAGCGTGAGCAGACGACGGTCATTGGAGGGGCTGGCGATGACATCGCCGTTGATACGGCGCGCCTCTTCGGCAAACCATTCGATGAAGCTGGCGGCAAAGGCGATCTCGCCACTGGCCTCGGACAGCGGCTTGCCCTGCTCGGCGGTCATCAGCAAAGCCAGGTCTTCCTGGTTTTCGATCAGCAGCGCATGCCAGCGGCGCAGCAGCGTGGCGCGTTCCTTGGCGGTACGCGCGCGCCAGCCGGGCAAGGCCGCTTCCGCAGCCTGCACGGCGGCGCGGGTCTCGGCCGTCCCCATGGCCGGCACCGTGCCCAGGATCAGGCCGGTGGCAGGATCCGTGACGGCTATGGTGGTGCCATCCAGGGCATCCTGCCAGTGGCCGCCAATGGGGCATTGCATCCGGAACAGGTCGGGATCGTGGAGCGAAAGCATGTGATGAAGATCCTTGGAGAGTGAAAGTGGTTCGATACTGGAGGCCGTTGCCGGCTCACCCGCGCCAGCGCGGCTCGATGCAGCCGGGCACGTCGGTACGCATGGCGAACAGGCCGCCGGCCAGCGGCTGCTGCGCCAGCTCTTCGCCGGGCCGACCGGCACGGGCGCTGGTGATGAAGAGCGTACGCAGGTCGGCACCGCCAAAGGCGCACATGGTGGGGCACTGCACGGGCAAGGGATAGCGCGCCACGACGCTGCCGTCAGGGGCAAATCGCACAAGTCGACCGCCTTCGTAGAAGGCGCTCCAGTAATGTCCTTCGGCATCGACCGCTGCACCATCGGGGCGGCCCCGGTCCGTGGCCGTGGGAGTGATGATGGCCCAGACCTGGCGCGGCCCGCAGTCACCGGTGATCGGATCATAGCTGCGCCGCCAGATGACGAAATTGGGGGTGTCGGAATGGTACATCCAGCGTCCGTCGGGGCTGAAGGCCAATCCGTTGGAAGTGAGCAGGCCATCAGCCAGTACCTCCAGAGCGCCGGAGGGGCGCAGGCGATAGAGGTGGGCACGCGCGCCGGACTTCGGTTCGTCGATGGTGCCGGCGAGGAAACGCCCGGCCGGATCACAGCGACCGTCATTGAAGCGACTGCCGGCCTGATCTTCAGGATTGACGGCCAGTTGCTGCTGCAGCTGCCCTGCTCCGTCCAGTTCCCACAGACCTGAGCGCAGCCCGGCGATGTAGCCGCCGTGCTCACCCAGCGATACGCAGCCAATCGTTTCCGGCAGAGTGACGTAGCTGTCCTCGCCGGTGGCGGGATCATAGCGGTGCAGTCGCTGCTCCAGGATATCCACCCAGACCAGATGCTGACGCTGCTCATCCCAGCGCGGGCATTCGCCCAGCGCGGCGGCGGCAGGCAGGACGCAGACCGGCTCGAAAACGGGCACGCCCTCAAACAGCACCTGCAGCGGGCGCGGTACAGCGGGGACGGCTGCGGCGGCGAGTGAATTCAACATCCTGTGTCCTGCATGAAAGTGAGGGGAATGAGCACAGAAACACGCTTTCGCAGCGCTGCGAAATAATAGCGCTGCGAAATTGTCCTTGTCAATTGGAATTGGCACCGGCATGCGGGTAGCGGAAATCGGCCAAGGGAACTCCCCGCCTCCCCCCCGTGGAGAGCGGCCGGACAAGCAGCGCATGACTGGGGGACCTGCTGCGTCTAAAATGGCCGCTTGATGCACTGTTGCGGCCCGGCCGCCCTCACCGTCCCATGTCCCAGAACAACAAGACCGCCGCGCGCAGCCGGCGCGGCACCAATCGCGTCACGATGGAAGATGTCGCCGCGCGCGCCAAGGTCTCGGCCAGTTCGGTCTCGCTGTACCTGCGCAATCCCGAGGCTGTCTCGCCGCGCCTGTCGCCGCGCATCAAGCGCGCCATCGACACCCTGGGCTATGTGCCCAACAAGCTGGCCGGCAGCCTGGCGGCGGCGCGCACGCGGGCGATCGGCGTGATCGTGCCCTCGCTGGGCAACGCCTTCTTCACCGAGACGGTGGCGGCCTTGCAAAAGGAATTTGATCGCCACGACTACCAATTGCTGCTGGGTGCGACCGAATACGACCTGGAGCGTGAAACCGAGCTGGTGCGTACTTTCCTCTCCTGGTCGCCAACGGCGCTGGTGGTAACCGGCTGTCATCACAATGAAGCCACGCGCACCTTGCTGCGCATGGCCGACACCCCCGTGGCGGAAATGTGGGAGATCGGCGAAGAGCCGTTTCATTTGCAGGTCGGTTTTTCCCACGTGGCGGTGGGCGAAGTGATGGCGGCGCACCTGCATCAGCAGGGTGCCACCCGTATCGCCTTCGTGGGGGCGCGCATGGACGCCGACCGGCGCGCCGGTCAACGGCGCGATGGATTTTGCCAGGCACTGGCACGGCATGGCATCAAACCGTTGGTGATCGATACCGGCAATGATGTGTCACCTGCTGCCGGCGGCCTCGCGCTGCGCCAGGCCCTCAAGCAGCAGCCCGGCCTGCAGGCGGTGGCCTGCGCCAACGATGTATTGGCCCTGGGGGTACTGTTCGAGGCACAGCACCGGGGACTGGCAGTGCCGCGACAACTGGCCGTCACCGGTTTCGGCAACCTGCCGTATTCGCAGGTTTGCGTCCCCCCGCTTACCACGGTACAACCGCATGCGGCGGAAATCGGTCTGCGCGTGGCGCAAGAACTGCTGGCGCAACTTCAGCGCGACGAAGCGCCAGAACAGGAAGAGGATAGTGACGATGGCGCCACCAAGGTGGTCGATGTCGGTTTCGAACTGATCCTGCGCCAGAGTTCGAGCCATCGCTTCAAATGAAACAGGCCGGCAGATGCCGGCCTGTTTCAATCAATGCTCGTCAGAGCTTTTCGGTCTCCCCGCTCTTGGGCTGCCATTTCATGAGCCGTTTCTCGATCACCCCCACGGCCAGGTCCAGCACCAGCGCAAAGATGGTCAGCACGACGATGCCGGCAAAGACGGTGTTGATGTCGAAGCTGCCCTCGGCCTGCAGGATCAGGTAGCCCACGCCACGCGCCGAGCCCAGGTATTCACCGACCACCGCCCCGACGAAGGCCAGGCCGATGGAAGTGTGCAGACTGGAAAACACCCATGAAGTGGCCGAGGGCAGGTAGACCGTACGCAGCAGCTGGCGCGCATTGGCCCCCAGCATGCGGGCATTGGCCAGTACCACCGGGCTGACTTCCTTGACGCCCTGGTAGACGTTGAAGAAGACGATGAAGAACACCAGCGTCACCGCCAGCGCCACCTTGGACCAGATGCCCAGGCCGAACCACATCGCGAAGATCGGCGCCAGGATCACGCGCGGCATGGAGTTGGCGGCCTTCACATAGGGATCGAGGATGGCCGAAGCGGTCGGCGAGAGCGCCAGCCACAGGCCGATGGCCAGGCCGAAGACGGTGCCGATGAGGAAGGCCAGCACGGTTTCGGTCAGCGTGATCAACAGGTGTGAATAGATTTCTGCCGGGAAGCTGAGCGTGAAGAAGGTGGTGTCGCCCATGCCCACTTCCAGCGAGCCGCTGCCGACGGTGAACCATTCCCAGATGCGCTGCGCCACCTTCAGCGGTTCACCGAAGAAGAAGGCGGTCTGCGGATTGCGCGTGGCCACGTGCCAGACCAGCAGCACGATGGCCAACACCATCAACTGCCAGAAACGGATGTTCTTGTGATTCGGTTTAAATAATTTCCACATGATGCTGATTCTCTTCCCTGATCTGTTCGGTACGGCTTACGCTGCGCGCTTTTGTTGTTGGTAGCCCTTGAGCACTTCATCGCGCAGCACGTCCCAGATCTGCTGGTGCAGTTCGACGAAACGCGGATGCATGCGGATCTCGGCGACGTCGCGCGGGCGCGGCAGGTCGATCCTGAATTCACCGATGGGATGCGTGCCGGGGCCGGCCGCCAATACGATCACGCGGTCGGACATGGCGATGGCTTCATCCAGATCGTGGGTAATGAAGAGGACGGCTTTCTTCTTGGCATTCCACAGGTCCAGCACTTCGTTTTCCATCAGCTGGCGGGTCTGGATATCGAGCGCGGAGAAGGGTTCGTCCATGAGGATGATGTCCGGGTCCAGGATCAGCGTCTGCGCCAGTGCCACGCGCTTGCGCATGCCGCCGGAGAGCTGGTGCGGATAGCGGTCGCCGAAGCCTTGCAGGCCCACGCGCGCCAGCCATTGTTCGCCCAGTTCTTGTGCCGCCTTTTCCTCATGGCCGCGATACTGCAGGCCGGCGATCACGTTCTGGAGCGCGCTGCGCCAGGGCATCAGCGCTTCGGCCTGGAACATGTAGCCGGCGCGGCGGTTGATGCCCTTGAGTTCCTCACCGAATACCTTGACGCTGCCCGAGGACGGTTGCAGCAATCCGGCCCCGACATTGAGCAAGGTGGACTTGCCGCAGCCGGTGGGGCCGACCACGGAAACGAATTCACCCGGCGCAATCGAGAGGTCGGTATTGGCCACGGCGGTGTAGCGCTGGGAACGGTCGTCCTTGGAGACGAAGGTGCAGGTGATGTTGTCGAACTGGAGTGCTGGCGTCATGGTGGTGCGGGCGGTTGCGGCCCGGTTGGAGGAGACGAAAGAACTTGAAAGGAAGCTCAGCGCTCCCGGCCCAAGATGCGCAAATGCCCGTTGCCGGGCATTTGCGGTGCGTTCGCACGGGCCGGGAGCGCCGGGCCTGTGCTTACTTGTACTTGGCGTTGGCCTTCTGCACGAAGGAATTGGTGAAGGTCTTGGACAGATCGATCTGCTTGTCCGCCAGCGAGGGCTCGAAGGCCTTCAGCGTGCGCAGCGCGGTATCCGGACCGCCCGGCGGGAAGTAGCCGTCCGGCGAAATGGCCTGGCGCACCTTCATGAAGGCATCGATGTAGAGCGAACGGTCGCCCAGCAGATAGCTTTCCGGGACGGCCTTGATGATGTCGGAGGGACCGGCCTTCTGGATCCACTTCAGCGCGCGCACCATGGCATTGGTCAGGGCTTGCGTGGTATTGGGATACTTCTGCACGAAGGCCGCCGGTGCATACAGGGTTGCCGCCGGCATCGGGCCACCGAAGACATCATTGGTGTCCTTCAGGGTACGGGTGTCGGCAACGACCTTGATCTCGTTGTTCTGCTCCAGCATGGAGATGACCGGATCGAGGTTGGCAATCGCGTCGATCTGGCCCGAACGGATCGCCGAGATGGCACCGGCCGCCGCCCCCACGCCGATGAAGGAAACGTCGGTAGGCTTCAGGCCCGCCTTGGCCAGCACGTAGCTGGCCATGATGCTGGTCGAGGAGCCCGGTGCGGTCACGCCGATCTTCTTGCCCTTGAGGTCGGCCACCGTCTTGTAGTTGGGCATGGTCTTGTTGTTGACCGCCAGCACGATCTGCGGGGCCCGGCCCTGCAGCACGAAGGCGACGATGGGCTGGTTCTTGGCCTGCATGTTGATGGTGTGTTCAAAAGCGCCCGAGACCACGTCGGCGCTGCCGCCCACCATGGCCTGCAGCGCCTTGGCACCGCCGGCGAAGTCGGAGATCTCGACCTGCAGGCCTTCATCCTTGAAATAGCCAAGCTGCTCGGCAATGGTCAGCGGCAGGTAGTAGAACAGGTTCTTGCCACCCACGGCGATGGAGACCTTGGGTTTTTCCAGCGCCTGCGCGCCGGCGCTGCCGTTGAATGAAAAATAGCCGGCCAGGAACAGGCCAGCGGCGATCAGCAATTGCTTCCAGCTCAATTTCATTGTGTCTCCTCCGTGTGTGGATGGGGGGTGCTGCTTGTTGTCCAGCTTGTTGCAGGCGACCCCGTGCCGGTGCCTGCCTTTGTCATGCTGCTTCAGACCACGCCTGCGTCCCGCAGCTTCTTGATGTGGGCCTCATCATACCCCAGCGATTGCAGGATTTCATCGCTGTGGGCACCCAGCTCCGGGCCCAGCCATCGGGTCTGGCCGGGCGTCTCCGACATCTTGGGCGTAATGCCCGGCAGCTTGACCGGCGTGCCATCGGCGAACTGGTGCTGCTCGAACATGTCGCGCGCCAGGAATTGGGCATCGTTCATCATGTCCTTGACGGAGTAGATCTTGCCGACCGGGACGTCAGCTGCCTGCAACGTGGCCAGGGCCGAATCGATGGTCTGCGTGCTGCACCACTGCTGGATGGCGGCATCAATTTCTTCGGTGCGCGGCACGCGGCCATCGTTGCGTGCCAGGCCCGGATCATTGGCCATGTCGTCGCGGCCGATGGCACTCATCAGACGTTTGAAGATGGCATCGCCATTGCCGGCGATGACGATGTTCATGCCTTCGCCGGTGGTGTAGGTGTTGGAGGGGACGATGCCGGGCAACGCACCGCCGGTGCGCTCCCGCACCACGCCGGCGAAATCGAACTCGGGCACCATCGATTCCATCATGTTGAAGACCGCTTCGTACAAGGCCACATCGACCATCTGGCCCTGCCCTGCCACGCAGTCCGCACCGGACTTGCCGTTCCAGCGGCCACCGCTGACATCGCGATGGCGCAGCGCCATCATGGCCCCGATCACACCGTGCAGCGCGGCGATGGAATCGCCGATGGAAATGCCGATGCGTACCGGCGGCCGGTCCGGATGGCCGGAAACGTAGCGGATCCCGCCCATCGATTCGCCGATGGCACCGAAGCCGGGCAGGTCGCGCAGCGGGCCGGTCTGGCCGTAGCCGGACAGGCGCACCATGATGGTGGCGGGATTGAGTTGCTTCAGGTCCTCATAGCCGAGCTTCCATTTCTCGAGCACGCCGGGGCGGTAGTTCTCGATGATGACATCGGCGTCCAGCGCGAGCTGGCGGGCGATCTCCTGGGCGCGCTCATCCTTCATGTTCAGGGTGATGCTCTTCTTGTTGCGCGCCTGGACCGACCACCACAGCGAAGTGCCGTCCTTGAGCACGCGCCAGTGACGCAGGGGGTCGCCATCACCGGGCGCTTCGATCTTGATGACCTCGGCACCGAACTCGGCCAGCATGCGCGAACAGAAAGGACCCGCAATCAGCGTGCCCAGTTCAAGAACCTTGATGCCGGCCAGCGGGCCGGGCTTGGATGTGGCTGTGCTCATCGTGCTTGCACCGGATGCCTGGCAGGCGCGGCCTGCGCGGGCGCTCCGGTGTTCTCCTCTTGGTCGATGCTGCGGACCGGGCTCTTGTGGGGTATTGGCCAGTGTCCTGGAATGCGATGGATTCGGGTGATGCTGCGCGGCGGGCGAAGAGCAGTGCGCGGTATGTGGGTAGGTCACCCCCTTGCGGCTCCTGGCCTGACGTCGTACGTGCACGCCGGCAAGCCCACATTCTATTGCAGCATGCGCGCGATGTCGCGCATTTTGACCTGCATCGGCGACGTCATGCCTGCAAGTTTTTCATCTGAAAACGATCTCGTCCGCGTTTCGTACGGATCTTGCGGTCGCCTCGGGTTCAGGTCGAACGGCGATCCAGCATGGCGCGGGCGATGGTGCCGGCGTCCACGTATTCCAGTTCGCCCCCGACCGGTACGCCGCGCGCCAGGCGGCTCACCTTCAGGCCGCGGGCCTTGAGCGTTTCGCTGATGTAGTGGGCGGTGGCTTCGCCTTCGTTGGTGAAGTTGGTGGCCAGCACCACTTCGCTGACTACGCCATCGGTGGCACGGGTGATGAGTTTTTCGAGATGGATGTCGCGCGGGCCGATGCCGTCCAGCGGCGAGAGCCGGCCCATGAGCACGAAATAGAGGCCTTTGAAGGTCAGGGTCTGCTCGATCATGACCTGGTCCGAGGGCGACTCCACCACGCACAGCTGGGTGTGATCGCGCTGGCTGTCCTGGCAGGTCTCGCAGACGACCTGCTCGGTGAAGGTATTGCACAGGGCGCAGTGACGGATGGTCTCCAGCGCCTTGGTGAGCGACTGACTCAGGCCGGCGGCGGCGTCGCGGTCGTGCTGCAGCAGATGGAAAGCCATGCGCTGCGCGGTCTTGGGGCCGATGCCGGGCAGCCGGCGCAGCGATTCGGTCAGGAGGGTGAGACTGGAGGGCGTTTTCAATTGCGGTCTACGGAATAGCGGAAGGCTTCGAGTGCCTCGGCCGTCATGGAGGGGACGAATTCGATGATCTCGTATTCGGCCACGCCGCCGATGAAGAAGGGATCGGATTCCATGATGGCTTCGATCTCGGCACGGTCGGCACAGTCGGCAATGATGATGCCGCCGGTACGCGGCACCTTGCGGCCGGACATCAGGAATACGCCTTCGGCATATTGCTGGTTGAGGAATTTCTTGTGCGCGGTCAGCAAGGAATCGATTTCGCTTGCCGGCTTGGTGTACGTGATCGAGACGATGAACATGGTGCCTCCACTAAGCAATCCTGCATTCCATCAGAATCAGACTGTCCTGCGCGATGCTGCCTGCGCCCGGCGGTCGCAACCACCGGGCGGGCGCAGCATCAGAACGGCATCTTGAAGCCCGGGGGCAGCGGCATGCCGGCGGTCACGCCGGACATCTTTTCCTGGGCGGTGGCTTCGGCCTTGCGTACGGCGTCGTTGAAGGCAGCGGCGACCAGGTCTTCCAGCATGTCCTTGTCGTCCGCCAGCAGCGACGGGTCGATGGAGACGCGCTTGACGTCGTTTTTACAGGTCATCACCACCTTCACCAGGCCGGCACCGGACTGGCCCTCGACTTCGATGCTGGCCAGCTGTTCCTGGGCCTTCTTCATGTTGTCCTGCATGGCCTGTGCTTGCTTCATCAGACCTGCCAGTTGACCTTTCATCATGCTCATTGCTCCTTGTTTCAATTCACGGAATTCTATCGCGTTTGGCTCGGCGCCCGGCAATCTCGCCAGCAGCGCCGTGCACGTCTCACAACGCCTGGATTGACCCCGGCACGATGGTGGCGCCGAACTCGCGCATCATGCTCATCACGAAGGGATCGCTCTTCATCTTCTGTTCGGCCTTGCGCTGGCGCTCGGCCCGTTCGGCCTCGGCCACCGCGTTGGCGGTATCGGAGACGGCACCGATCTCGGTCTCGACGCGGATTTCCTTGCCAAAGCGCTCGGACAGGGCGGCGATCAGTTTTTCGATACTGCCCGAGGAGCGCAAGGTTTCCAGCGGGATACGCAGATGGAAGCACACATTGCCCCCATTGAGCGCTTCACAGCGTACCAGTTCACTCTGAAATGCCATCTGGTGCGCCACGCCGCGCAGCGTGGTGAGGCTGGCAGCCAGCGTCGGCCAGTGGCCATCCCAGCCCAGTTCGGCGGCGATGCGCGCGGTTTCCTGCTGCTGTGCGGGGGTGGCGGCCGGGCGCTGGGGCGCGGGGGGTTCTGCGGAGGCCGGTGCCGCAGGAGCTGGGGCAGCGGCGGGAGCAGCCTGCATGCGTTGCTCCGCGAACTCCGGCATGGGGGCGGACGGCGGCATGGCGGAGGCACCGGTGTCATCTTCCCAGGGCGGGATGGAATCGAACGGCGGCGGTTCCGGCATGTCCGGCGGCATGGCGGAGGCGGCACGGACAGCCTTGGGAGCCGGTGCCGCTGCGGCAGCTGGAGCGGCGGCCGGCGCGCTGGCCATCGGCGCAGCTGCTGCCGGGACCACTGAGGGTGCCGGGGCTGGCGTAGCCGCTGCGGGTCGGGCAGCGCCCTTGCCGCCCTTGCCACCACGCAAGGCCATCAGTGCAGCTTCACGGGCGGATGTCGGGGCTGCGGGGGCTGCGGGGGCTGCGGGGGCTGCAGGTGCCGCAGGCATCGGTGCTGCTGGTGCGGGCGCCGATGCTGCCATCGGGCTTGGGGCAGGCGCTGACGCCGGTGCGGCCGGCGCAGCAGCGGATACAGCGGCCGGTTGCGCGCGGCTGACCGGCGCACTGGTCACGGCCGCCTGCGGCGCCAGCAACGGGGCAGCCTGGCGCGGCGTGGCCGGACGAGCACCACCCGGCGCGGGCGCTGCCGGTACCGGACCGCTCGCGCTGGCACTGACCGGGCGGAAGGCCAGCATGCGCAGGAGCGTCATGCTGAAACCTGCATATTCATCGGGGGCCAGGCCCAGTTCATTGCGGCCGTGGACGGCGATCTGGTAGAACAACTGCACATGTTCCGGACTGAACTGAGCGGACAGGCGCAGGATATCTTCACGATTGGGCAGGTCATCGGCCAGCGCCGCCGGCACTGCCTGCGCCAGTGCAATCTGGTGCAGCAGCGTGCCCAGGTCCTGCAGGGCGGCGTTGTACGACAGGCTGCGGGTGGCCATGTCATCGGCCACACCCAGCAAGGCGGCACCATCCTGCACCGCCAGCGCATCGAGGATGCGAATCAGGTAGGACTGGTCCAGCGCACCCAGCATGCCCTGCACGGCTTCCAGGGTGACCTTGCCGGCGGCGTAGGCGATGGCCTGGTCGGTCAGCGACAGCGCATCGCGCATGGAACCCGAGGCCCCTTGCGCCAGCAGGCGCAGCGCGGGCGGATCGAATTCGATGCCTTCCTGGTTCAGGATGTTGTCGAGGTGGCCGATGATGTGGCCGGGCGGCATCTGCTTGAGGTTGAACTGCAGGCAGCGCGACAGCACGGTCACGGGAATCTTTTGCGGATCGGTGGTGGCCAGGATGAACTTGATGTGCTCCGGCGGCTCTTCCAGCGTCTTCAACATGGCGTTGAAGGCGTGGTTGGTGAGCATGTGCACTTCGTCGATCATGTAGACCTTGAAGCGTGCATTCGACGGTGCATAGATGGCCTGCTCCAGCAGCTGCGCCATCTCGTCCACGCCACGGTTGGAGGCCGCATCCATTTCGATGTAGTCGACGAAGCGGCCGGCATCGATCGCCACACAGGCTTCGCACACGCCGCAGGGCGCAGCGGTGATGCCGCCGGTGCCATCAGGGCCGATGCAGTTGAGCGACTTGGCCAGGATGCGCGAGAGCGTGGTCTTGCCCACGCCGCGGGTCCCGGTGAAGAGATAGGCGTGGTGCAGCCGCTGCTGTTCGAGCGCGTGCGTCAGCGCGCGCACGACGTGTTCCTGGCCGACCAGGGTGTCGAAGCTGCGGGGACGGTATTTACGGGCGAGAACTTGATAGGACATGGAGTGGCTGCTGTGGGCTTTTTGGCTCAGGGGGGCATTTTAAGCTATTTCGCCGCCGCCAACGCCTTTGCCTGCATCCACTGCGCTGCCGTCCCTTCAAGCCGGGGCGCTGCGCGCCTTCTTGCGCTGATACATGGCGTGGTCAGCGCTGCCCATCAGGTCTGACAGATCGGCATGGCTGGCCGCATCGTACTGGGCCACGCCGACGCAGTAATCCAGCTGGTACTCGCGCCCACCGTTCTGGTTGAAGGCCTGTACGGCCTTCTGCAGATGCGACAGGACCACCGGCACATCGGTCTCGGCGGTATTGGTCAGGAACACCGCGAATTCATCCCCGCCCAGGCGACCGACGACATCGGACTCGCGCAAGGTCGTCAGCAGCAGACCGGCAAAATCGGCCAGCGCCAGGTCGCCGGCGGCATGGCCGAAGCGATCGTTGATCTGCTTGAAGTGATTGAGGTCGAATCCCAGCATGCAGGCCGGGCGGCCGGTGCGCTTGCTGGTGGCCATGGCGTGCCGCGCCAGCGCCTCGAAGCCGCGCCGGTTGGAGACACCGGTCAGGTCGTCGATGGTGGCCAATTTCACCGCGGCCAGCTCCTGTTCGACCATGGCGGCCAGATCCTTGAGCAGGGCCTGTTCATCCGCATCGAAGTCGCGCGGCTTGAGATCGACCAGGCACAAGGTACCCAGAGTGAAGCCGCTTTCACTCTTGATGGGGCAGCCCGCGTAGAAACGGATGAAGGGTTCGCCGGTGACCTGTGGATTTTCGGCAAAACGCTCATCCAGCCGGGCATCGGGCACGATGGTCATGCCTTCATGCAGGATGGCATGAGCGCAGAAAGAAATGTCGCGCGAAGTTTCCGAGGCGTCGCCCATGCCCACGCAGGATTTGAACCACTGCCGGTTGACGTCGATCATGGTCACCACCGCCATCGGCACATCGAACAGTCGCCGCGCCAGGCGCGTCAGCCGGTCGAATCGCTCTTCGCGGGGCGTATCGAGGATGCGCAGCGAATGCAGGGCGTCGATACGGGCGGCTTCATTGGCGGGTAGCTCGGCGATTCTCATGGTCATCAGCGCAGAATGGACGTTGTTGCCGACGTTAACGACAGGCTTCGGACGACTTTAACCCCAAATTTTTGCAGAAACAAGAAATAGTTGTTCACAATTGCATATACCAATATGAATCGTGAGAACCGACTTTCGTTGACGCTTGCACCGCCGGAAACGACAGGCTCCCCAACTCCCTGGCCTGCCTTTGCATCACTTGCCGCCGGCCTTGTCCTGGGCCTTGTCAGCGCTCTTCTCTGCCGGCTTGTCGTCGCTCTTGCCGGACTTGGCCGCGCCCTCCTTGCCCTTGTTCTCAGCGCGTGAGGCTTTGCCTTCCTTGGCGGCCGGTGCAGCGGCTCCCGCCTTGGCCTGGCCGTTGACGGTCAGGCCATTGGCGGACAACTTCACGGCCGCCTTGTCCTTGATGCCCTTGACGCGCTTCTCCAGATCGGCCCAGTCCTTGAAGGCACCGCCCTTCTGGCGCTCTTCCAGGATGCGTTTGGACATCGAGGGGCCGATGCCGCGCACCCCATCCAGGGCGGCCTGGTCGGCCTTGTTGACGTCCACCTCGGCCCAGGCCAGGGCGGTGGCGGCGAAGACGCTGAGGATGAACAGCAGGGTTTTCTTCAACATGATGTGTCCTTTCGACTTTCAACGTTCGGTTGGAGGAAAAAACAAAGGGCAGTCCACCGGAAGATGGACTGCCCTTGCTCAACGAAAACCGAACCCGCCTGTTGACCGAAATTCCGCTAGAAACAGTCCTCAAATCAGCCCGCCAGCAACTCCTCGCGCGTGACGGTGGCGGTGCCCAGCTTGCCGACCACGATGCCGCCGGCCCGGTTGGCCATGGTCACCGCATCGACCAGCGATGCCCCCGCGCCCAGCATCACGGCCAACGTACCGATGACGGTATCGCCGGCACCGGAGACGTCAAAGACTTCACGCGCCATGGTCGGGAAGTGCGTGACCTCTCCCTCGCGATACAGGCTCATGCCCTCTTCCGAGCGGGTCAGCAGCAGGGCTTCCAGGTTGAGCTCGGCGCGCAGCTTCTGGGCGCGCGCGGTGAGGTCTTCCTCGTTCTTCCACTGGCCGACGATGCGCACCAGTTCCGACTTGTTGGGCGTGAGCACGGAGGCCCCGGCATAGCGCGCAAAATCATCGCCCTTGGGATCGACCAGGATACGCTTGCCGAGCTTGCTGGCCGTCGCGATCATCTCGGCCACGTTGACCAGGCCGCCCTTGGCGTAATCGGAAAAGATGATCACATCGTAATCGGCCACCAGTGAATTGAATTGCGTGAGCTTGTCGCGCAACACCGTATCGGTAGGCGCTTCTTCAAAATCGATGCGCACCAGCTGCTGCTGGCGGCCGATCACGCGCAGCTTGACGATGGTGGAAATGCCAGGATCGCGGTTGAGATGGCTGCGAATGCCCATCTCGCCCAGCATGCTCTCCATCACGCGTGCCGGTTCATCGTCGCCGGTCACGCCCAGCAGCGCCGTCTGCGCACCCAGGCTGGCGGTATTGCGGGCCACGTTGGCGGCACCGCCCAGGCGCTCTTCCTTGCGCTCCACGCGCACCACCGGTACCGGGGCTTCCGGCGAGATGCGATTGACTTCGCCGAACCAGTAGCGGTCCAGCATGACGTCGCCCACGATGAGGATGCGGGCGGAATCCCAGGCTGCCGCGATGTTCTTGTCCACGATCTTGTCCGTCTTCAGGTTCAGGGGCGCGGCAGCTTACTGCGCGCGGGCTTGCAGGGAACGGCCGATGCCGTAGTACTCGATGCCGCTGTCGGCCATCAGCTGCGGATCGAACAGGTTGCGGCCGTCGAAGATCACCGGATGGTTCAGCGCCGCCTTGACGCGTTCCAGATCGGGGCTGCGGAAAGCCTTCCATTCGGTAACGATGGCCAGTGCATCCGCACCCTGCAGGGTATCCATCGGCGAAGCCGCAAAGCGGATCTGCTGCAGACGATCGGACTCGTCGGCGAAGTCCAGTTCCAGCACGCGTGCAGCTTCCTTCATGGCGACCGGATCATAGACCGCCACGCTGGCGCCACGGCGCACCAGTTCGCCGATCAGCACGCGCGAGGAGGCCTCGCGCATGTCGTCGGTATTGGGCTTGAAGGCCAGGCCCCAGATGGCGAAATGCTTGCCGGAGAGGTCTTCGCCGAAGCGCGTCACGACCTTCTTGCCCAGCACGTGTTTCTGCAGGTCGTTGACCTGCTCCACGGCCCGCAGGATCAGCAGCGACTGGTCATAGTCACGCGCGGTGCGTTCCAGCGCCTGCACATCCTTGGGGAAGCAGGAGCCGCCATAGCCGCAGCCGGCGTACAGGAAGCTGTGGCCGATGCGCGGATCGGAGCCGATGCCGTGGCGCACGGATTCGATGTCGGCACCGACGCGATCGGCCAGATTGGCCAGTTCATTCATGAAGGAAATGCGCGTGGCCAGCATGGCGTTGGCCGCATACTTGGTGAACTCGGCCGAGCGCACGTCCATCCAGTAGGTGCGTTCGTGATTGCGGTTGAAGGGTGCGTAGAGCTTCTTCATGAGGGTCTGCGCGCGCAGGCCTTCGGCGGTCTGGTCATGGCCGATGACGATGCGGTCAGGACGCATGAAGTCTTCGACGGCCGCGCCTTCCTTCAGGAATTCCGGATTGGAGACGACCGAGAAGCTCAGTTCAGTCTTGCCACGCCCGGCCAGCTCCTCCCTGATTGCTGCCGTGACGCGGTCGGCAGTTCCGACCGGCACGGTGGACTTGTCGACCACGACCTTGAAACCTTCCATATGGCGGCCGATGTTGCGGGCCGCCGCCAGCACGTATTGCAGGTCGGCCGAACCATCTTCATCCGGCGGCGTGCCGACGGCGATGAACTGGATGTCACCATGGGCCACGCTGGCTGCCACATCGGTAGAGAAGTGCAGACGACCGGCAGCGCGGTTGCGGGCCACCACTTCTTCCAGGCCGGGTTCGTGGATGGGAATGCCGCCGTTGTTGAGGATGTCGACCTTGCGTTGGTCAACGTCCAGGCAGAACACGTCGTTACCCAGTTCGGCCAGGCAGGCGCCGGTCACCAGGCCTACGTAGCCGGTGCCGATGATGGTGATTTTCATGGTAGATCCAGAGTTCAAGTACGGCCCGCGAGGGCCTCAATTCATGACATTCAATTCTTCAGTGCGGCGCGGCGGGTAAGTTTCCCACTGGCTGCAGCCCGGGCATTGCCAGTAGAACTGGCGCGCCTTGAAGCCGCAATGGCTGCACTGGTAGCGCGCCAGCTTCTGCGTATAGCCGTGCACCAGGGTCTTGACCACGGCCAGCTCGGGACGCACGGTCTGGGGCGCGCTCATCATGCGCGCTTCCAGGAACTTGTCCAGGCCCAGCAGCGTCGGCGTACGGCGCAGTTCGTCGCTCACCAGCACGTTGGCGGCATCGATGCCGTCGGCGTCCAGCACGGCCTTGAAGACCACTTCCAGCAGATCGATCGACGGGGCTTCCGCCAGGTAGGCGCGCAGCAGGTTGATGCCCTCTTTCGGGCGGCCGACGGCGATGTAGCCATCCATCAGGCGCTGCGCCACCAGGGCGGTGTGCGGCACGCTCTGGTGCTCGACCCGCCGCCAGGTTTCCAGCGCGCCTTCGATGTCGCCGCGCGCGCGCAGCGCATCGCCGATCAGCATGGTGGCGCGTACGCTCTTGCGGTCGGCGGCCAGGGCCTTGTCCAGCAGGGCCATGGCAGCATCGGTGTTGGTACGCACCAGTTCATCGGCGGCCAGTTCGCAGTAGAACTGGGCAATCTCGCGCTGGCGGCCACCGGCACCCGTGGCTTGCAGGATTTCGGCGGCGGAGAAGGCGCGCTCCCATTCCTTCTCGCGCTGGTAGATCTCCAACAGGGCGCGGCCGGCCTGGGCGCTGTAGGGGGTGTCGATGAGCTTGTTGAAGGTTTCTTCAGCGCGGTCCAGCAAGCCCGCCTTCAGGTAATCCTGACCCAGTTCATAGAGCGCATGGCCCTGGTGCTCGGCCGGCAGGTCGGGACGCGCCAGCAGGTTCTGGTGCACGCGGATGGCGCGCTCGGTCTCGCCGCGGCGGCGGAACAGGTTGCCCAGGGCGAAGTGCAGTTCCACCGTCTCGGGGTCCAGCTTGACGATCTCGATGAAGGCGTCGATGGCCTTGTCGGGCTGCTCGTTCAGGAGGAAGTTGAGCCCCTTGAAGTAGCCGCGCGGCAGGGTGCGCGACTCGGACAGCAACTGGTTGATATCCACCCGCGCGGCAATCCACCCCAGGCCGAAGAAGACCGGGATGCCGAGCAACCACCAAAATTCAAATTCCATAAACAGTGAGGGGCAATTAGAGGATGTGCTGCGCGGTGATCACGCTGTCAGGCTGCGGCGGCTGGGCCTGCACCTGGGCGATCTCTTCCTGCTGCTTCTGGACTTGCGACAGGGCTTTCCTGTAACGCGAGGCTTCGCGGCGGTGGCGCATCACCAGCGGCACCATGGCCAGCACGCCCAGGATCGCGCCGATCACGAAGAAGGCCAGCAGTACCAGTACCAGCGGGTCGGTGCGTTCATAACCGAGGAAGAAATGCATGGTCACTTCCTGGGTATTGCGCAGGGCGAAGAAAAAGAAGAACACGAACAGGATGGCCGCGATCAATCGGGACAGTATTTTCATGGCGTAATCCTTTCTGGCGGGTCGTGGTTAGCCCGGAGGCCCGAAGGCCAAGCTCGCCGGCAAGCGATGCGCAACACCCATGACGATAAAGGCGATGCGCGAGGGCGGTGCCGGTCCGCGGCATTATTGCGCTGGCCGGAAAAATCGCGTCGATTTCGCGCGCATTCCCGGTCAATCCAGGGTAAATCGGGATTGTACGTGAAAAAAAACGGCATCCAAAGATGCCGTTCATTTTGTTGATCTGCCTTTACACCCGTTCACCTCGCGGTGCGCGAGTGTGCAGCCTTCAACCATTGTTACTGCTCGCGGGCGCAGAAAACTTCATCTGCGCACCGCAAGAACTGCCTGGTCACAGGCCCAGCCGGGTCAATCCTCGCGGATTGGCTGGCCGACCATCGCATCGACGCGTTCGCGCAATTCCTTGCCCGGCTTGAAGTGGGGGACCCGTTTTTCAGGGACCATCACCTTGTCGCCGGACTTGGGATTGCGGCCGATACGCGGCGGACGGCGGTTGAGCGCGAAGCTGCCAAAGCCACGGATCTCGATGCGCTGGCCGGTCGCGAGCGCGTCGACCATGGCATCGAGGATGGTTTTGACCGCGTAATCCGCATCCTTGGCAACAAGTTGCGGATAACGCTCAGCCAGACGGGCGATCAGCTCCGACTTTGTCATCGTGACCGAAAGATCAGTTCTTGTTGTCGAGCTTGGCCTTCAGCAGCGCGCCCAGGCTGGTGGTGCCCGAAGCAGCGTTGGAGTCAGCCGACATCTTCTGCATGGCTTCCTGGGTCTCGGCGTTGTCCTTGGCCTTGATCGACAGCTGGATGCTGCGAGCCTTGCGGTCGATGTTGATGACCAGGGCTTCGACGGCGTCGCCAACCTTCAGGTGGGTACCGGCATCTTCCACGCGGTCGCGGGAGATTTCGGAAGCGCGCAGGTAGCCTTCGACTTCGTCGTTCAGCTGGATCACGGCGCCCTTGGGCTCAACCGACTTGACGGTACCGTTGACGATCGCACCCTTGTCGTTCAGGGCGGCGAAGTTGTTGAACGGGTCGCCTTCCAGCTGCTTCACGCCCAGGGAGACGCGCTCGCGTTCCACGTCGATGGCCAGCACAACGGCTTCCAGCTCGTCGCCCTTCTTGAACTTGCGCACGGCTTCTTCGCCAGCTTCGGTCCAGGACAGGTCGGACAAGTGCACCAGGCCGTCGATGTTGCCCGGCAGGCCGATGAACACGCCGAAGTCGGTGATCGACTTGATCGAACCCTTGACCTTGTCGCCCTTCTTGTGGCTCATGGCGAAGTCGTCCCACGGGTTCGGCTTGCACTGCTTCATGCCCAGGGAGATACGACGACGCTCTTCGTCGATTTCCAGAACCATGACTTCGACTTCGTCGCCCAGCTGGACAACCTTGTTCGGGGCCACGTTCTTGTTGGTCCAGTCCATTTCGGAGACGTGCACCAGGCCTTCGATGCCTTGTTCGACTTCCACGAATGCACCGTAGTCGGTCAGGTTGGTGACCTTGCCGAACAGGCGGGTGCCTTGCGGGTAGCGACGCGACAGGCCGGTCCACGGATCGTCGCCCAGTTGCTTGACGCCCAGGGAGACGCGGTTCTTCTCTTGATCGTACTTGAGGACCTTGGCGGTGATCTCTTGGCCAACCGACAGCACTTCCGACGGGTGACGCACGCGACGCCATGCCAGGTCGGTGATGTGCAGCAGGCCGTCGATGCCACCCAGGTCAACGAACGCACCGTAGTCGGTGATGTTCTTGACGATACCGGTGACGACGGTGCCTTCCTTCAGGGTTTCCATCAGCTTGGCGCGCTCTTCGCCCATCGAGGCTTCGATCACGGCACGGCGCGACAGAACGACGTTGTTGCGCTTGCGGTCCAGCTTGATGACCTTGAATTCCAGGGTCTTGCCTTCGAACGGGGTGGTGTCCTTGACCGGACGGGTGTCGACCAGCGAACCCGGCAGGAAGGCACGGATGCCGTTGGTCAGAACGGTCAGGCCGCCCTTGACCTTGCCATTGACGGTACCGGTGACGATCTCGCCGGACTCCATCGCCTTTTCCAGCGAGAGCCACGATGCCAGACGCTTGGCCTTGTCGCGCGACAGGATGGTGTCGCCGAAACCGTTTTCCAAGGATTCGATCGCAACGGAGATGAAGTCGCCGACGTTGACTTCGACTTCGCCGTTGTCGTTCTTGAATTCTTCAACAGGGATGAACGCTTCGGACTTCAGGCCGGCGTTGACGATCACGAAGTTGTGATCCAGGCGCACGACTTCTGCCGAGATGACTTCACCCGAACGCATGTCCTGACGCGACAGCGATTCTTCGAACAGAGCAGCAAATTCGCTGGAGGTATCAACACCTGCAGCGATAACGGTAGTGGTAGACATAAAAGAAAGTAAGAAAGATTGGCCGGTATCCGTGTGATGCAATCAGGCTGACTTGCACTGCCGTCTTCGTTGCCGCCGACGACATGGGTACTGGGTTAGGTTTATCAACACCCGTCAGACTTTGCATCTGCCGGGCACCAATGGCACTACGGGTACAACAAGGACTTGCCCATGATGGGTACTGAACGGGCCGTTTCAAGCGGATTGCAACGGATTTCAGTGCCCCAGGGCAGCGTACCAGCTGAGTACCTGCTGCACCGCTTCGTCAGCGGTCATGTCGGATGTATCCAGGTGATATGCACCCTCCGCAGCCTTCAAGGGGGCCGACGAGCGATTCATGTCGCGTTCGTCGCGTTCCTTCAAATCTCTGGAGAGGTCTTCGATATTAGCAGAAAAACCCTTGTCAATCAATTGCTTATAGCGTCTTGTGGCGCGCGCTTCCACACTGGCGGTCAAAAACACCTTCAGACGGGCACCGGGGAAGATGACGGTGCCCATGTCGCGGCCGTCGGCCACCAGGCCGGGAGGTTTCCTGAATGACAACTGCAGGCCGTACAAGGCCTGCCGCACGGTGATCAGGGCCGCGATCTTGGAGGCGGTATTGCCGACCTCTTCGGCGCGGATGGCCTGGGTCACGTCTTCATTGGCCAGGAAGATGTGGCCGCCATCGAAATGACAGTGCAAGTGCTCGGCCGCCTTGGCCAGGGCATGTTCGTCATCCAGGGCCACGCCGCGCCGCAGCACGGACAGCGCCGTCAGGCGGTACAGCGCGCCCGAATCCAGGTAATGGAAACCCAGTTGCCGCGCCACCTTCTGCGCCACGGTGCCCTTGCCGGAGGCGGTCGGGCCATCGATGGTGATGACCGGTATCTTTGCTTTTTCCATGGCCTGAACCCTTTATCTGTGAATAATTTAGTGCTTTTACTTTCAGAGACAGGGTGTATCAGATCAAGGTTTGCTCGGCAATCTTTTTGAAGACGTCGAAATAGTCGGGGAAGGTCTTGGCCACGCACTTGGGGTCGTTGATGCGGATACGGTTGCCGCGCCGCAATGCACCATCCAGCGCCGCCAGCGAGAAGCACATGGCCATGCGATGGTCGTCATAGGTATCGATGGCGGCCGTACCGATCTCGGCCGGGGGGATCACCGTGAGGTAATCAGCGCCCTCTTCCACCTGCGCACCCAGCTTGCGCAACTCGGTCGCCATGGCCGAGAGGCGATCGGTTTCCTTGACGCGCCAGCTGGCGATGTTGCGCAGGGTGCTGGGGCCGTCGGCGTAGAGCGCCGCCACGGCGATGGTCATCGCTGCATCCGGAATGTGGTTGAAGTCGGCATCGATGGCCTTGAGCGGGCCATTGGAGGAGGCCTCGATCCAGTTCTCGCCCATGGTGATGGTCGCGCCCATCTGCTCCAGCGCTTCGACGAAGCGCACGTCGCCCTGGATGCTGTCGCGGCCTACGCCCTCGACCCGGATCGGGCCACCGGTGATGGCACCGGCGGCCAGGAAGTAGGAGGCCGACGACGCATCGCCCTCGACGTGGATGCTGCCGGGGCTGCGGTAATGCTGGCCCGGCTTGACGGTGAACTGTTGCCAGCCGTCACGCTCGACCTCGACGCCGAAGCGGCGCATCAGGTTCAAGGTGATCTCGATGTAGGGCTTGGAGATGAGCTCGCCGACCACCTCGATCTGCATCGCTTCTTCGCGCGCCATCAGGGGCGCGGCCATCAGCAAGGCCGTCAGGAACTGGCTGGAGACGTTGCCGCGCACCTTCATGCGCGCCGATGTCAGCTGGCCACGGCGGATATGCAACGGCGGGTAGCCCGGATTGCCGGTGTACTCGATGCGCATGCCGACCGCATTCAAGGCATCCACCAGGTCGCCAATCGGCCGCTCATGCATGCGCGGCACGCCATGCAGCGTGTAGTCGCCGCCCAGCACGGCCAGGGCCGCCGTCAGCGGACGGATGGCAGTGCCGGCATTGCCCATGAAGAGATCAGCCTGGTGCACCGGCAACACGCCGTTGACGCCATGAACGATGTAATCCTGGGTGCCTTCGATCTGCTCCCACTTCACGCCCAAGGTCTGCAGGGCCATGAGCATGACCAGCGTATCGTCGGAAGCCAGCAGGTCGAAGATGCGGGTGGTGCCGCCCGAGAGCGCCGCCAGCAGCAGGATGCGGTTGGAGATGCTCTTGGAGCCCGGCAGCTTGACCGTGCCTTGCACGTGCGGGACCGGGTTCAGGTCGATATGGCGGGGGTAGGAAGGCTGTTTCATCTGGCTTGCTTTTCTGTGGATGATGCGGTGGTGGAATCGGGCCGCCCAGGCGGCCTTGACGATGTGACCGGGAAAGAATGTTCAGTTGGCCTTGCGTTCGGCCGCCTCGATGGCGGCAGCCCATTGCTGGCGGGCATGCTGGGCGCTGGCATAGATCTTTTCGAGGCCCGCGCCGTCGCTGTCGGCAATCATCGCGCGTATGCCCTGCAATTGCACCAGATAGGCATCGACCTCGGTGAGCAAGGCATCTCGGTTGGCCAGCGTGATGTCGCGCCACATCTCGGGCGAGGAGGCAGCAATGCGGGTGAAATCGCGGAAACCGCTGGCGGCATACTGGAACAGGGTCTCGGCATGCGGCTTGGCAGCAATGTCATCCACCAGCGCAAACGCCAGCACGTGCGGCAGGTGGCTCACCGAAGCGAACACCGCATCATGCTCCTGCGGCGAGAGGCGATGGATGATCGCACCACAAGCGCGCCAGGCGGCGGCCACGGTCTCGACATCGGCCTCGCTGTTTTCGGGCAAGGCGGTGATGACCACTTTCTTGCCTTCATACAGTTCGGCCAGCGCGGCTTCCGGCCCATGTTTTTCACGGCCCGCAATCGGATGCGCCGGGACGAACTGCGCAATGCGCTCCCCCATCGCCTTGCGGGCGGCGGCCACCACATCGCTCTTGGTACTGCCGGCATCGGTGACGATGGCCCGGGCCTCCAGATGCGGCTTGATGGAAGCGAGGATGGCTTCGGTCTGCGCCACGGGTGCGGCCACCAGGATCAGATCGGCACCGGTAACGGCGGCGGCCGCATCGGTGGCAACGGCATCGATGATGCCCAGCTCGAGCGCACGCTCCAGGCTGGCCAGCGAGCGGCCCACGCCGACGATGTGCGCGGCCTGGCCGGCACGGCGCAGCGCCAGGGCGAACGAGCCGCCGATCAGACCGACACCGAAGATGACGACTTTCTTGAACACGTTGAACTCAGCCTTGAAGAATGGCGGGACGGCAGGCGCTCACAGGCCCAGCGGATAGGAGCCCAGCAGCTTGAAGAAGGCGGCGTTCTGGCGCAGCTCTTCGAGCGCCTTGGCGACCTTCTCATCCTGCTCGTGGCCTTCGAGGTCGACGTAGAAATAATATTCCCACGCCCCCATGCGGGCCGGGCGCGACTCGAAGCGCGTCATCGACACGCCATGCCGCGCCAGCGGTGCCAGCAGGTTGTAGACCGCACCGGCCTTGTTGGGCACCGACAGCACGATGGAAGTCTGGTCGCGCCCAGACGGTGCCGTACGCAGGCGGCCGATCACGGCGAAGCGGGTGCGATTGTGCGGATCGTCCTGGATGTGGGCATTGACCGTCTGCAGGTTGTACTTCTGGCCCGCGATTTCACCGGCAATGGCCGCCACGCTATTATCTTCACCCGCCATGCGCGCGGCCTCGGCGTTGGAGGCCACCGCCTGGCGTTCGATGGCAGGATAGTTCTGATTGAGCCACGCGTTGCACTGAGCGAGGGCCTGCGAATGCGCGCAGATGCGGGTGATGCCGTCCATCTTGCCGCTGGCGGTCATCAGGCTGTGATGCACGGGGATCGCCACTTCGCCGCTGATGGTCAGCGTGGTCTGCAGCAGCAGATCGAGCGTGCGGTTGATCACGCCTTCGGAGGAATTCTCGATGGGCACCACGCCGAAATCGGCGGTACCGGCTTCGGCATCGCGGAACACTTCATCGATGGACACGCAGGGCAAGCCCTCGATGGCATGGCCAAACTGCTGGTACACGGCCTGTTCGCTGAAGGTGCCTTCCGGGCCCAGGTAGGCCACCACCACACGCTTTTCCAGCGCGCGGCAAGCCGACATCACTTCACGGAAAATGGTCTGGATATCGGTGCCCAGCAAGGGGCCGGGATTGCGGTCGGCGGCGCGGCGCAGGACCTGTGCTTCGCGCTCGGGACGAAACACCGGGGCATTGGTCTCGGCCTTGACGTGGCCCACTTCCTGCGCGACGCGGGCGCGCTGGTTCAGCAGGTCGAGGATCTGCGCATCGATGGCATCGATCTTCTGGCGCAGGGGCAGCAACTTGTCGTCACTCATCTTGCTCTTTCAGGTTCTGCACGGCGCACGGGCGCTATGAGCGGCCGGCGGCGCACCGGGCATGGCGTTGGCTTGGCGCACGGCCACGGCCTGCACTGCGCGGGCGATGATGCGCCCGGCCAGATGCGGCCTCAGCCGTGTTGCTGTTCGAAGTCTTTCAGATAATCGACGAGAGCCTGTACGCCCTCGATCGGCATCGCGTTGTAAATCGATGCACGCATGCCGCCGACCGACTTGTGGCCTTTCAGCTGCAGCAGGCCGCGCTCTTTGGCGCCGGCCAGGAAAGTGTCATTGAGCGCCTCGTCGCGCAGGAAGAACGGCACGTTCATGCGGGAACGACAGTCCGCTGCGATCCGGTTGCTGTAGAAATCGGTGCTGTCCAGGTAGCCGTAAAGCAGCTCGGCCTTGGCGATGTTGCGCGCTTCCAGCGCGGCCACGCCACCCTGGCGCTTGATCCACTGGAACACCAGGCCGGCGATGTAGATCGCGTAGGTCGGCGGGGTGTTGTACATGGAATCGTTGTCGGCCACGATCTTCCAGTCGAAGGCCGAGGGACAGAACGGCAGCGCATGACCCAGCAGGTCTTCGCGCACGATGACGATGGTCACGCCGGCCGGGCCGATATTCTTCTGGGCACCACCATAGATGACGCCGTATTGCGAGACATCCACCTCGCGCGAGAGGATGTGCGAGGACATGTCGGCCACCAGCGGTGCGCCATCGGTGTCGGCGGCGACCTCGGGCGTATATTGGTATTCGACGCCGTCGATGGTCTCGTTGCTGCAGATGTGCACGTAGGCGGCATTGCGCGAGAGCTTCCAGTCGGCACGCGCCGGGATGCTGGAGAACTTGTGATCGGCCGAGGAGGCCGCCACGTTCACGCTGCAGTAGCGCCCCGCTTCCTTGATCGACTTGGTCGACCAGGAGCCGGTGTTGATGTAGTCGGCCACGCCGGCTTCATGCTTGCCTGCCGGCGAACGCAGCGCCGCCAGGTTCATCGGGATGATGGCGTTCTCGGCGATGGCCCCGCCCTGCAGGAACAGCACCTTGTAGTTGGAAGGGATGTTCATCAGCGCGCGCACATCAGCCAGCGCGGCTTCGATGATGGACATGTATTCCTTGCCGCGATGGCTCATCTCCATGACCGACATGCCACTGCCATGCCAGTCCAGCATCTCGTTGGCTGCCTGTTGCAGCACTTCCTTGGGCAATACCGCCGGACCGGCGGAAAAGTTATAAACCATGTCTGCGTTCGCCATCAAAAAAGACGGCAGGCATGCGGCCCGCCGCCCTGGACTTGCTTTACTCGCCTGCGGCTGGTGCTTCGCCGCCGGCCGCCTCTGCGCCTTCGCCTTCGATCACGTCTTCCACATCGGACTCGACCACGCGCTGCAGGCCCGACAGCTTGGTGCCGTCTTCCACTGCGATCAGGGTCACGCCCTGGGTCGCGCGGCCCATCTCGCGGATCTCCGAGACACGGGTGCGGATCAGCACGCCACCGGTGGTGATGAGCATGATCTCATCGCTGGAATCGACCAGCGTGGCGGCCACGACCTTGCCGTTGCGCTCGCTGGTCTGGATGGCGATCATGCCCTTGGTGCCACGGCCGTGACGGGTGTACTCGGTGATCGGGGTACGCTTGCCGAAGCCGTTTTCGGTGGCGGTGAGCACGGACTGCTGTTCGTTCTCGGCCACCAGCAAGGCGATGACCTGCTGGGTTTCTTCCAGGTTCATGCCGCGCACGCCACGGGCGGTACGGCCCATCGGACGCACGTCGTTTTCATCGAAACGCACGGCCTTGCCGCCGTCGGAGAACAGCATCACGTCATGCGCGCCATCGGTCAGGGCGGCGCCAATCAGGAAGTCGCCTTCGTCCAGGTCCACGGCGATGATGCCGGCCTTGCGCGGGTTGGAGAAGTCCGACAGCGGGGTCTTCTTGACCGTGCCCAGGCTGGTCGCCATGAAGACATAGCGGTCATCCGGGAAGCTGCGATTGGCACCCGACACCGGCAGGATCACCGTGATCTTCTCGCCATCCTGCAGCGGGAACATGTTGACGATGGGCTTGCCGCGCGAATTGCGCGAACCCTGCGGCACTTCCCAGACCTTCAGCCAGTACAGGCGGCCACGGTTGGAGAAGCACAGGATGTAGTCGTGGGTATTGGCGATGAAGAGCTGGTCGATCCAGTCATCATCCTTGGTCGCCATGGCCTGCTTGCCGCGTCCGCCGCGCTTCTGCGCGCGATACTCGGAGACCGGCTGCGACTTCATGTAGCCGGTGTGCGACAGCGTCACCACCATGTCCTGCGGGGTGATCAGGTCTTCGGTGGCCAGGTCGGTGGCGTTGTGCTCGATGGTGGAGCGGCGCTCGTCCTTGGCACCGATGCCGTAGTCGTTGCGGGCGGCGTTGAGTTCGTCGGTGATGATGGCGGTGACGCGGGCCGGCTTGGAGAGGATATCCAGCAGGTCGGCGATCTGCGCCATCACGTCCTTGTATTCATTGACGATCTTGTCCTGCTCCAGACCGGTCAGGCGTTGCAGACGCATCTGCAGGATTTCCTGCGCCTGTTCGTCGGAGAGCTTGTAGAGGCCGTCGGACTGGATGCCGTAATGGGCCGGCAGGCTTTCCGGACGGAAGGCTTCGATGCCGCCCGGATTGCCTTCGCCAGTGCGGGCCAGCATCTCGCGCACCATGGACGAATCCCAGGCGCGCGTCATCAGTTCTGCCTTGGCGATCGGCGGGGTCGGTGCGGCGCGGATGATGGCGATGAAGTCATCAATGTTGGCCAGCGCAACGGCCAGGCCTTCGAGCACGTGGCCGCGTTCGCGCGCCTTGCGCAGTTCGAACACGGTGCGGCGGGTGACCACTTCGCGACGGTGCGACAGGAAGCATTCCAGCAGTTGCTTCAGGTTCAAGAGGCGCGGCTGGCCATCGACCAGCGCCACCATGTTCATGCCGAAGGTGTCTTGCAGCTGGGTCTGCTTGTAGAGATTGTTGAGCACCACTTCAGGCACTTCGCCGCGCTTGAGTTCGATGACCACGCGCATGCCCGACTTGTCGGATTCGTCGCGCAGGTCGGAGATGCCTTCGAGCTTCTTGTCGCGCACCAGCTCGGCGATGCGTTCCAGCAGCGCCTTCTTGTTGACCTGGTAGGGCAGCTCATCGACGATGATGGCGATGCGGCCTTCACGGCCATACTCTTCGAAGTGGGTCTTGGCGCGCATGACCACGCGACCACGGCCGGTGCGGTAACCATCGCGCACGCCCGAGACGCCATAGATGATGCCGCCGGTCGGGAAGTCCGGTGCCGGCACCAGTTCGATCAGTTCATCGATGGTGCAGTGTTCATTGGCCAGCAGGTGCAGAGCGCCATTGATCACTTCGGTGATGTTGTGCGGCGGGATGTTGGTGGCCATGCCCACGGCGATGCCGGAGGAGCCGTTGACCAGCAGGTTGGGGATACGCGTCGGCAGGACCGAGGGTTCCTTTTCCTTGCCGTCGTAGTTGGGCACGAAATCGACGGTTTCCTTCTCGATGTCGGCCAGCAATTCGTTGGAGATCTTGTCCAGGCGGCACTCGGTGTAACGCATCGCCGCAGCGCCGTCGCCGTCGATGGAACCGAAGTTGCCCTGGCCGTCGACCAGGGTGTAGCGCAGCGAGAAGTCCTGGGCCATGCGCACCAGGGTGTCGTAGATGGAGGCGTCGCCGTGCGGGTGGTATTTACCCATGACTTCACCGACCACGCGCGCGCACTTCACGAACGGGCGATTCCAGACGTTGTTCATCTCGTGCATCGCATACAGCACGCGGCGGTGCACCGGCTTCAAGCCATCGCGCACATCCGGCAGTGCCCGACCCACGATCACGCTCATGGCGTAATCGAGGTAACTCTTGCGCATCTCTTCTTCGAGGGAAATGGGGATGGTTTCTTTAGCGAATTGATCCATTGGAGAGTCGAAAGATGTTTCCCGGCCAGAAAATCGTGCCGGGCGGGCGTGGCCCTTGGACTGATCAGAACAGCGCATTCTAGCACGCCAGGAGGGTCAAAAGCCCGTCAAACGCCCTCAATGACCCTGCAACGGCATGCTTCGCGAGGACACCCGGCCCCTTGCAGGCCCTCACCGCATGCGCCGCAAAGCGCCTCCCAGCGCCTGGGAGCGACGAAATGCCAGGTCCGAACGCCTATATATATTAGAGCGCCCGAACTCAGCGACCGACATTGCCGCCCGGCATCGAATGTTTCTCCGCCGCAGGTTGCTGTCAAATGACCAATTTGGGGAAAATTTTCCGAAACTCACTTTCCCGGTGCACGCCATCAGGAGAATTCCGAGGGACCGGGAATCGCGATGCTGCGGAGAAAATGGCAACTACTTGCCCGAGTGAAAATGCGCGAACTGTATGAAATATAAGGATTTTCTTTAAAAAATCCGGCTTTTTTCAGCCTTAAAGGAACAAAAACGGCCCGAAAATATCGCGTTGCGAAGAAACAACACAGTCCCAAAAACGTTGTCTGGACCAATTGGCAAGCATCGCTGAAGGTCAATCCGTGTGGCAGAATGGCGGCTAAGTTCATTACTAGCCCCATGGAACAAGGGCCTGTGACGACCTGAACACATGATATTATTCATTTTTTTGATGTCGTAATCTTGTAGCGCAGTTTATCTGCGGATATCTCACCCGAGAGGAGAAACATGAACAAATTAGCAAAACTCGTCTTCGCTGCTGCGTCCGCAGCCATCGCACTGTCTGCCACCGCTCAGGAAACCAAGGACATCAAGGTTCGTCCCGGCAGCCTGTATCTGCAAGATGGCCGTGACGTCGTGACCCGCAGCGGTTACGGTCTGTGCTGGCAAACCGCTTACGTGAACGGTCCGTGCGAAGAACCGCCCGCACCGGCTCCGGTTGCCGCTGCTGCTCCTGCTCCGGCTCCTGCTCCTGTCGCTGCCCCGACCTCGGAAAAGGTCACCTACGCTGCTGACGCCTTCTTCGATTTCGACAAGGCAACCCTGAAGCCGGCTGGCAAGGCCAAGCTGGACGAACTGGTTGGCAACCTGAAGGCCATCAACCTGGAAGTCATCATCGCCGTCGGCCACACCGACTCGATCGGCTCCGTCGCCTACAACCAGAAGCTGTCGGTTCGCCGTGCTGAGTCCGTCAAGGCCTACCTGGTCTCGAAGGGCGTTGAAGCCAACCGCGTCTACACCGAAGGCAAGGGCAAGTCGCAACCGGTCGCTGACAACAAGACCGCTGCTGGCCGCGCCAAGAACCGTCGCGTGGAAATCGAAGTTGTGGGTACCCGCAAGTAATCGATTGCTGCTACAAGGCTGTTATGAAAACCCCGCTTCGGCGGGGTTTTTTTATTCCTGTTTCATTTGCTGGTCATGCAGGCTTTTGCAAGCACTTGCCCCTTCATTGCGGCGCATCTTGACCTGGCGCAGGCTACCCGCTGCGTCGGATTGGGCTATCATTAGGCCCCATGAACACGACCAATGCGACCATGAACGCCGATCCCCAAGAGATCCAGAAATTCAGTGAACTGGCCCATCGCTGGTGGGACCCGGGTTCTGAATTCCGTCCCCTGCACGAAATCAACCCGCTGCGCCTGGAGTGGATCAACGCCCGCGCCCCGCTGGCTGGCAAGAAGGTAATCGACATCGGCTGCGGTGGCGGCATCCTGGCGGAATCGATGGCCAAGAAAGGGGCCGACGTCACCGGCATCGACCTCTCCGACAAGGCCCTGAAAGTGGCCGACCTGCACAGCATGGAATCCGGCGTGCAGGTGCGCTACGAAAAGATCGCCGCCGAAGACATGGCCGCGCGCGAAGCCGGCCAGTACGACGTCGTGACCTGCATGGAGATGCTGGAACACGTCCCCGATCCAGCCGCCATCGTGCGCGCTGCGGCCAGCCTGGCCAAGCCGGGCGGCAAGCTGTTCTTCTCGACGCTGAACCGCAACATGAAGTCTTACGTCATGGCCATCATCGGTGCCGAATACGTGCTGCGGCTGCTGCCCAAGGGCACGCATGACTATGCCAAGTTCATCACCCCGGCCGAGCTGGCGCATTACACGCGCGAAGCCGGTTTGCAGATCGATGGTTTCAAGGGCATGGGCTACAACCCGCTGACCAAGATCTATTCGCTCAACGACGACACCAGCGTGAACTACCTGGTGGCCTGTACCAAGCTGGGCTGAGCGGCCTCGCTCGCGCCTCGCCGGTTCGTTCCCCTCGCCGCAGCTGCCCGCTGCGGCGCTTTTCTTCCTGCCATCCTGAAGCCCATGCCACTCCGCCCTCCCCGCGCGATCCTGTTCGACCTCGACGGCACGCTCGCCGACACTGCTCCCGACCTGGCGGCCGCCGCCAACTACCTGCGCCAGCAAAGGGGCCTGGAAAATGCCCCCTATGAAAGTTTGCGTCCGGTCGCCTCGGCCGGTGCCCGCGGACTCATCGGTGCAGCGCTGGGCATCCATCCGGGCGATGCGGAATATGAAGACTTGCGCGTACTTTTCCTGGACCGCTACCAGGCCAACATGACGACCCACAGCGGCCTCTTCGACGGCATCCCGGAACTGCTGGCGCAACTGGAAGCGCGCGGCATCGCCTGGGGTATCGTCACCAACAAGGCGGCACGCTTCACCGACGTGCTGGCCCCGCAGATCGGGCTGGGCCATGCCGGATGCATCGTCTCCGGCGACACCACCCCGCATCCCAAGCCCCATCCCGCACCGCTGCTGGAAGCTGCCAAGCGCCTGGGACTGCCCCCCGAGGATTGCTGGTACGTCGGCGACGACCTGCGCGACATCCAGGCCGGACGCGCCGCCAACATGCCGACCATTGCCGCTGCCTGGGGCTATTGCGGCCATACCGAACCGGCTGCGTGGCAGGCCGATGCGCTGCTGCATGCACCGCTGGACATCCTGACCCTGCTGGACTGATCCGCTTTCCCGCCTTTGCTGGCGCGCGCAAGGAAACTTGAGCGCGCCATTTCCCTCCTAGCAGTGCCATGTCGCCTCGCATTAGAATGGCGACAACCCGGCGCACGCCGCAGCACCACACACCATCACAACCAGAACCGGCCACCTGCGCAGGCATCGCCCCAGGACGGACCGGCACCGACAAGGGAAACCGTCATGAGCAAGCCGGACCGCGCCTCACTCACCCAGCACCTCGCCTGGCAACGAATGAGACGCCCGCTGCGCTGGGCCGGCTGGACGCTGGCCGTCCTGCTGGTCCTGGCCGCGTTGAGCTGGGCCGCCCTGCCCGCGCTGGTGCGCAAGATCGCCGTCGACCAGACCCAAGCCCAGATCGGCCGCAAGCTGGAAATCGGCGAGATCGCCTTCAACCCCTTCAAGCTGGCCCTGCGCGCCTCCGACATCACACTCTATGAAGCCGATGGCACGCAGCCCTTCTTCAGCGCCAAGGGCTTGCTGGCCGACCTCTCGGCCGCCTCGCTGCTGCGCCTGGCACCGGTGCTGGACGAGATCAGGCTGAGTACGCCGCAATTGCACGTGGTGCGGGTAGATGCCGAGGGCAGCGGCCATTACAACTTCTCCGACATCCTGGATCGCCTGGCCGCGCAGCCCAAGAGCGAAGGCCAGGCGCGCTTCTCGCTGGCCAACGTGCAACTGCAGGATGGACAGATCCGCTTCGAGGACAAGGTCAGCGGCAAGAACATCGACATCGCCGCGCTGCAGGTGGGCCTGCCCTTCATCTCCAACCTGCCCGGCAACATCGACAGCTTCGTGCAGCCGCAACTGTCGGCCACCATCAACGGTACGCCGCTGCACCTGAAGGGCCGCAGCAAACCCTTCGCCTCCACGCAGGAATCGGCCTTCGCCATCGATATCGACCAGCTTGACCTGGTGGGCTACCTGCCCTTCGTCCCTGCCGAATTACCGGTCATCATCCAGAGTGCCAAGCTGAGCACCAAGCTGGATCTGGGTTTTACCCGCAAGGACGACAAGCCCACCGTCACCCTGGCCGGCGATGTGCGCATGGATGACATCGCTCTGCAGGACAAGGCCCGCGCACCGCTGCTCAAAGCCAAGTCGGTAGCGCTGCAGGTGAAGCAATTTGACGTATTGGCCGCCAGCGGCGAATTGAACCAGCTCACGCTGGAGCAGCCGCAAGTCTGGGCCGGCATGAATGCGCGCGGCGAGATCAACTGGCAGCGTGCGCTGGCCGGTGGCGGCAGTGCCGGCGGCAAGAACAGCGCTGGTACCGCGAAGAAGGATGCCCCCGCTCCTGCGGCCAGCACACCCCAGCCGGCAGCCCCCATCGTGCTGCAACAACTGACCGTGCGCGGCGGCGAAGTGAACTGGCGCGACGAAGCCAATGCGGCGCCTGCCCAATCGATCAAGCTGAGCAAGATCGACATCAATGCCACCCAGCTCTCTACCGCCGCTGATGCCAAGCCCGCGCACCTGACCCTGTCGGCGGTGGAAAACGGCCATGGCAAGCTGGCCTTCGACGGCCAGCTGCAGCCGCTCAAACCCGGTGTGGCAGGCAAGATCACGCTGGAGAACATCGACCTCGCCGGCTACCAGAATTACCTGTCACGCGCCCCCATCAGCGGCGTAGCCGGCAAACTCTCCGGGCAGACCACACTGCAGCTGCGTGACGGCCATCTCAAGCTGGACGACAGCAAGGTACAACTGGCCGACCTGCGCTTGACGCCCCCGGGCAAGGGCGCACAGCCGCTGGCGCTGGAATCGCTCTCGCTGCAGGCACCCACGCTCACCGATACGCTGGACCAGGCCATTCCCTTCAAGCTGCAGGCGCGCTTCGACAAGAACGGCAGCGCCGATCTGGCCGGACAGGCTGCAGCGCACTTCAGGAGCGTGGCGCTGGATCTGGATGTGAAGGATTTGCCCATCACGCCCTTCCAGCACTATTTCACCGATGTGCTCAATGTCACCATCAGCAGCGGCCTGGCCAGCGCCAAGGGCAAGCTGGAGCTGACGCCGCCGCTGGACGATCGCAAGCTGGCGCTGGACTACAAGGGCAGCGCCGCCATCACCAACCTGCGCATGCAGGACAAGCAGACCTCCACCGACTTCCTGCGCTGGCGTACGCTGGAACTGGCGGGCATCCAGGCCAAGCTGGGCGGACGTCCGCAAGTGGCGCTGGAGAAAGTGACGCTGTCCAACTTCTACGCCCGCGCCATCCTCTCCGACAAGGGCCGCCTGAACTTGCAGGACATCGTGGTGGCTGATGCGCAGGAACAGGGCTCGATCACGGACGACAGCAAGAAAACCGACAAGCCTGCCAACACGGGAAGCTCGCGCAAGACCGTGTCCGCCACCCCGGTCACGCCCGCGACCGCGCCCGCCGATGCGCCCATCGTGCGAGTCGGCCAGGTGGTGCTGGCAGGCGGCAACATCAACTACACCGACAACTTCGTCAAACCCAACTACACCGCCAACATGACGGGACTGTCCGGCAGCATCGGCCAGATCTCATCGGAGAAACCGCAACCGGCACCGGTCAATATCAGCGGCAAGATCGACAATGATGCGCCGCTGCAGATCTCGGGCTCGCTCAATCCGCTCTTCAAGCCCATGTACCTGGATCTCAAGGCCAGCGCCAACGGTGTGCAGCTGCCGCGCCTGACGCCCTACTCGGCCAAGTACGCCGGCTATCCGATCACCAAGGGCAAGCTCTCGATGGATGTGCAATACAAGATCGAGAACGACAAGCTGGTGGCCCAGAACGATCTGCGCATTGAACAGCTGAGCTTCGGCGAACGCGTGGACAGCCCGGATGCCACCAATCTGCCGGTGATGCTGGCGGTGTCGCTGCTCAAGGACCGCGATGGCAACATCAACCTGAACCTGCCGATCTCCGGCTCGCTGTCGGATCCGGAGTTTTCGGTCGGCGGCATCATCGTGCGGGTATTCGTGAACCTGATCGTCAAGGCCGTCACCTCGCCCTTTGCGCTGATCGGGTCGATGTTCCGGGCGGACGAGCACATTGGCGAGCTGCGCTACATCGAGTTCTCGCCGGGCTCCTCGGAAGTCACCGACGAGGTACGCAAGAAACTGGATGCGCTGGGTTACGCGCTGCATGAGCGTCCGGGCATCAAGCTCGACATCACCGGCCGCGTCGATCCCCAGGTCGATGACCAGGGCCTGCGCCGCGAAGCGCTGGAACGTGCCATGCGCAGCCTCAAGCGTGCCGACCTGATCGCCAAGGAAGGCCAGCCGGACGGCCCGGTGCGCGTGAGCGCGGCCGAGCGCGCCAAGTACCTGGAGCGCGTCTACAAGGATGCCAAGTTCGACAAGCCGCGCAACATGATCGGCTTGAGCAAGAGCCTGCCCGAGGCCGAGATGGAAAAGCTGATCCTCGAGCACACCGAGGTGACCAAGGATGACTTGCGCAACCTGGCCCAGCGCCGGGCCGACCAGGTGCGAAATTATTTGCAGGAACAGAGCGTGATCGATCCGGCGCGCATCTTCCTGATCGCACCCAAGCTGGATGGTGCGGGCATTCCTGAGAAAGAACCGAAGGCGCGGGTGGAGCTGACCATCCAGTGAGAGGGCGATGCGCCAGTGGCCAGCGCGGGGCTTGAAAAGCCATGCGCTGCCCATACAGTAGGGAGTAGGTTATAATTCACCTCCCGCCGAACAAGCGGGCGCCTCTTGAAGAGACTCGGAGAGAGGCAAGCGTAATACGCAAGTTCACGCGCCCAGCGGGATTTGCGAAGCTTCAACACCACGGGGCCGACTTGGTTTCGACAGGGGTTGCAAAGCGGAACAGGGCATGCCGAGGACTGGTTACCTCGTTAATCCATCCGGAACTGCTTAAATGCAAACGACGAATCTTACGCTCTCGCAGCGTAAATCGCACCTAGAAACCTAAGAAACTTCTAGCTCTACAGCACTTCTTCCCTGGGGTGTGCTGGCAACAGCGGTAGAGTCATTTACAGGGAATCGTGGCGTATGGGGTTACTTCATACGTCATTAAATCCAAGGTAACTCGTCCTGTCGAAGCGTGTGCGTCCGCGTCGCCAGGGTTAAAACCAATTGACTGCACTACGCATGTAGAACTGTCTGTAGAGTGCTTCTGGACGCGGGTTCAATTCCCGCCGGCTCCACCAACATCACAACCATCAGCAATCGGCACTACGCCGGTTCCTGGTGGTTTTGTCTTTCTGTCCTCAGCGATTGCATGGACTTGCCGTCTTGACGATGCCGAATCCCGGACGGGTATACCCCTCCTGATCTTGCTGAATGAACAATCTCTTGAACTGTAGCGGCCCAATTTGGATCGAGTATGTCAAAAATTGTTAGAGAATCAGGCACAAAATTCAGCACAGTTTTACCCTGCAGGACGACAGAGCGCGTACCCAAACGACAACGTCCACTCAGTGCATAAGCCCTTGGGCCATGGCTCTCCGCGATTCTTCGTGAAAATTTCGTGTTATTTCAATGAGGTTTTGTCGTACCATTACCCGGTCTTACAAATTGTAACGTTTCAAGACACCGGATAAACGCTGTAAATCAACAAGAAAACAGCGTGTTGACCGCGGGCCGCACCGAAGAATGGGGTCCGACCTGGTAGGGGGATCCGGTAAATAACACCGCCAAGCAGAAGCCTCGGGCTTTTCAAGATATGTATTCAGGGGATGTCAGTTTTTCAATCGCGTCGCACGCGCAGTGGGTTCCGGGTATCGAATCCCATGCCGATTGGCAACGCTGGATCAGCGATGATCGCCAGGCCGCTGGTTCGGGGGAACCAGCAGTCAAGTCCATGCCGCCCATGCTGCGTCGACGGACCAGCCCAGTGGGCAAGCTGGCGCTCGAGGCGGCCTATGGCGCACTGAGTGCGGCCTCGCCTGCCATTGCATCCAGCCCCGCCGACGACGCCAGCAAGGACGCGCAAGACATCCCGGTCGTGTTTGCCTCGCGCCACGGCGAATGCGCCCGTTCGGTGGAATTGCAGATGGCCCTGGCCGCTGCTGCACCCATGTCGCCCACCGCCTTCAGTCTTTCGGTACACAACGCCAACGCCGGCCTGTTCTCCATCGCCCGTGGCAGCCAGGCCAATACGGTGGCCATCGCAGCCGGCCAGAGTACGGTCGAACATGCCGTCATCGAAGCCTGCGGCCTGCTGGCCGATGGCGCGCGGCAGGTACTGCTGGTGGTCGCCGATGCACCGCTCCCCACGCTCTTTTCCGATTTCGCCGATGAACACGAAGAGCCCTGCGGCTGGTCCTGGCTGATGCAGGCCGCCGACGAACACGGCGCGCTTCCGACCGTGTCTCTGCAATGGCAACCGATTCAGCCGGGCCACGGCACCCTCCCCTCTGCGAATGCCACCGCTGGCGCGGCCGCGGTGCTGCGCTTCTTCCTCGACGCGTCCACGTCCACCCTGCACCGCCAGGCCGATGGCCGCCGCTGGCACTGGATGCGGCATGCTTGAACGGGCCCTGGCATTGATCGACCGTGGCTGGCGCATCGTGGCCACGGGGATGTGCTTTGCGCTCTTCGGCCTGGGCGGGCTGATGTTGCGGCTGGTGGTTTTCCCCATCCTGCAGTGCCTGGTCCGCGATCCGCAGCAGCGCGTCAAGCGGGCACGCCACATCATCCGCCTGGCGTTTCGCGCCTTCGTCGAGGTCATGCGCATGAGCGGCGTGATCCGCTACGAAATTACCGGACTCGAACGGCTGGATCGCAATGGCCTCCTGATCCTGGCCAACCACCCCACGCTCATCGATACCGTGCTGCTGATGGCCTTCGTGCGCCATGCCGACTGCATCGTCAAGGGCGCACTGTGGCGCAATCCCTTTACGCGCGGCCCGGTCCGTGCGGCGGGTTACATCAGCAATGCCCAGGGACCTGACCTGATCGAGGACTGCATCCGCTCCCTGCGCAGCGGCGGCAACCTGATCATTTTCCCGGAGGGCACCCGCACGCCCAGCGATGGCCGGATCAGCCTCAAGCGCGGCGCAGCCAATGTGGCCGTACGTGGCGGATGGGCCATCACCCCGGTGCGCATCCGCTGCACGCCCGGCACCCTCGCCAAGGGCGAGAAATGGTGGAAGGTACCTGCTACGCGCGCACATTTCCGGCTGCATATCGGCGAAGACCTCCATCTCGACCACATCATCGCCAGCGAGCAAGCAGCCGGCGCCGACCAACCGACCCTGGCGGCGCGCCAGTTGACGACTTACCTGCAACAGTACTTCACGAAAGAGAACTAGGCGATGCACGATCTGGAACAAGACATCAAGCAACTCATCATCGAGGCCCTCGACCTGGAGGACCTCACTCCCGGCGATATCGACAGCGCCGCGCCCTTGTTCGGCGATGGCCTGGGACTGGATTCGATCGACGCGCTGGAACTGGGCATGAGCCTGCAGAAACGCTACGGCATCAAGCTCTCGGCCAACTCCGAAGAAACCCGCAAGCACTTCGCCTCGGTTCAGGCGCTGGCTGCGCTGGTAGCGAGCCACCAGGCCACTGCCTGAGCAGCCCTCCACGCTGCACATTTCAATAACGACCCCGCCAAGCCACTTGCAAGAAAAGCAGATCATGACCACTCTGACACCTGACATGACCAAGGACGAAATCACCGTGTGGATCGTCGATATGCTGCACGAGATGTTCGAGCTCGACAAAGCCGCCATCACGCCCCAGTCCAACCTCTACACCGACCTCGACATCGACAGCATCGATGCCGTCGACATCGTCGTCAAACTCAATCAGACCACCGGCAAGCGCATCCAGCCCGACGTCTTCCGTAGCGTGCGGACCGTGCAGGATGTGGTCGAGATCCTGGCGAACCTGATGCGCGAACAAGCGCACGCATAAGGCATGAAGCCTCCTGCGATGTCCCGGCTGGCCAGCCTGGCCGGCCCGCTGTTGATCCTGCTGTATCCCCTGCTGATCTGGTATGCCCACGGCAAGCTTGAACCGCGCCTGCTGGCCCTCTTGCTGGTGCTCATCGCCGCCGTGCGCCTGTTCACAAGCCGCACTGGCCGCCCCCTGCGCTGGATGGGCGTGGCCGCGCTGGCGCTGGCCGCACCGGCCTTGCTCTGGAACGCGCTGCTGCCGCTGAAGCTCTATCCGGTGGCCATCAGCGCCGGCATGCTGGCGCTGTTCGGCTACAGCCTCTACAAGCCGCCCACGGTGATCGAACGCATGGCGCGCCTTAGCTCTCCGGACCTGCCCCTGTTCGTCGTCGCCTACACGCGCCGGGTCACCCAGGTCTGGTGCCTGTTCTTCGCGGTCAATGGCAGCATCGCCCTCGGCACCGCCCTGTGGGCCTCTCCTGCGGTATGGTCGATGTACACCGGAGTCATTTCCTACGTCGCCATGGGCGCGCTGTTCGCCGGCGAATATCTGGTGCGTCTGTATGTACGCCGCCAGCATCATGCGTGAGGTGGCCGCCATGAACACGACCGCGCAGCTGGACCTGCTGCTGCTCCCCTTCCAGGCCTTCGACGGTGAGCGCGTGATCGGGTGGCGCGATGGGGCCGCACTCACGCACGCTGCCTGGCGCGCCGAAGTGCTGCGCTGGCGGCAGCTGATCACGGCCACGCCCGGCGAGCGCATCGCGCTGTTCCATCACGATTCCCTGCACTTCGCCGCCGCCCTGTTTGGTATCTGGCTGGCCGGCAAGACAGCCTACCTGCCCAGCGATACCCTGCCCGAAACCTGCCGCCAGCTGCGTACCGAGGTCGATGCATTCGCGGGAGACTTCGGTGCCCACTGCCCGGCCCTGTGGCCGGCTGCGGATGCCGTCCCTGACGATGCTCTCGCACCTTGGCCTGACCTGCGCGCCGATTTCACCGGACTGGTGGTCTACACCTCCGGCAGTACCGGCCAGGCGCAGGCCATCCCCAAGCAGCTCGGCCAGATGGCCAATGAAGTGGCCACGCTGGAGGCGCTCTTCGGCAGCATCGCGGGCCAGGCCGACGTGGTGGCCACGGTCTCGCACCAGCACATCTACGGCTTGCTGTTCAAGGTGCTCTGGGCCCTCTGTGCGGGACGTCCCATCCATGCCAACAGCGCCTTCTTCCCGGAGGATCTGCAGCGCATGACGGGTTCGCGTCCCTGGCTGCTGCTGTCCAGCCCGGCCCATCTGACGCGTCTGCCCGAGCAGGCCACGCAGCCGGACCCACGGCAGCTGCGCGCCATTTTCTCGTCCGGCGGTCCACTGCCGGCACAGGCCGCGCGCGATGCCGCCCGCCTGCTGGGTCACCGTCCGCTGGAAATCTATGGCAGCTCCGAGACCGGTGGCATCGCCTGGCGGCAGCCGGAGAGTGATCTGCTGCAACGCCTCGAACACTGGCAGGCCATGCCCGGCGTGTCGGTACGCATCGGTGCCGAAGGCGCGCTGCAAGTCCGTTCTCCGCATCTGCCCGATGACCAGTGGTTCAGCATGGCTGACCGCGCGGTGCTGGTGGACGGCCTGCCGGCGGCTTTCGAACTGCGCGGACGCAGCGACCGCATCGTCAAGCTCGAAGAAAAGCGCATTTCGCTGACCGGCATCGAACAAAAGCTGGCCGCCAGCCCGCTGGTGGCAGACGTGCGCGTGATCGTGCACCAGGGCCGCAGGGCGCGCCAGTTCATCGCCGCCTTCGTGGTGCCGACGGCGCAAGGCCAGGCCGTGCTGGATGGCCAGGGCAAACTGGCCCTCAATGCCGCCCTCAAGGCCAGCCTGGCCGATGCCGTCGAAGCCATTGCCCTGCCTCGCCTGTGGCGTTACCTGCCGGCGCTACCATTGAATCCGCAGGGCAAGGTCACGCTCTCGGCACTGACCGCGCTCCTGGAGAGCGCAGGCGCGGCCAACGCCAGCCCGCCGACCCTGCCCAGGGTGACCGAACTTGAACGCACCGCCGAGCAGGTCCAACTGGTGCTGGAGATCCCCGCCGACCTGCTCTACTTCCAGGGCCACTTTCCCGGCTCCCCCATCCTGCCCGGCGTGGTGCAGACCGAGTGGTCCCTGATCCTGGGCCGGCGCTATTTCAGCCTGCCGCCAAGGTTCCTGGGCCTGCAGGCCTTGAAATTCCAGCGCGTCATCACGCCCGGCATGCGCGTCGTGCTGGAACTGCAGCACGATGCGGCCAAGTCGCAACTGGCCTTCCGTCTGCATTCGGAGGCCGGGCAGCATGCCAGCGGCCGCTTCCTGCTGGGGGCGGCATGAAGACCGGCATCTCACACAGCACCGTCGTAGTGATCCCGGTTTATGACCACGAACACGCCATCGGCGCGGTGGTCGCCGCCGTGCGCGGCCACGGCTTGCCCTGCATCCTGGTCGACGATGGCAGCAGTCCCGCCTGCGCCACCGTGCTGCAGCAGCTGGCCGCAGCCGAACCGCAGCACGTCACCCTGCTGGTCCACCCACACAACCAGGGCAAGGGCGGTGCCGTCATGACCGGCCTGCGCCATGCTGCAGCAGCCGGCTACACTCACGCCCTGCAGATCGATGCCGACGGCCAGCATGACAGCGCCGACATCCCGCGCTTTCTGGCGGCCTCGCAGGCAGCGCCGGCCGCCGTCATCAACGGCAAGCCGATCTACGACGAGAGCGTACCCAAGGGCCGGCTCTATGCCCGCTACCTGACCCACGTCTGGGTGTGGATCAACACGCTTTCACTGGAGATTGCCGATTCGATGTGCGGCTTCCGGCTCTATCCGCTGGCTCCGACGCTGCAGCTGATGGACCACGCTCACATCGGCCGGCGCATGGATTTCGACACCGAGATCCTGGTACGCCTCTACTGGCGCGGTCTGCGCGTGCAGAACCTGGCCACGCGGGTGCGCTATCCGGCCGACGGCGTGTCGCATTTCCAGGTCTGGCTGGACAATGTCCTGATCTCGCGCATGCATGCCCGCCTGTTCTTCGGCATGCTGCTGCGCGCGCCCCTGCTGCTGGCGCGCGGCAGCTGGCGTCGGCTGGGCGGACGCAGCGCATGAGCCAGCCACCCCGCGCGCGCCATTGGGCGCAGATCAACGAAGTCAGCTTCGTGGCCGGCATGCGCTTGCTGTTCGCGGTCCATCGCCTGCTGGGCCGGCTGCCCTTCCGGCTCATGCTCTATCCGGTGCTGTGCTGGTACATCGCCGCCAATGGGCGCGCCCGCCAGGCCTCGCGCAGTTTCCTGGCGCAGGTCCGCAGCTACCGTCCGCAACTGCCGCTGCGGTCCGGACTTTTTGGCGTTTTCCTTCACTTCGCCGCATTCGGCGAAAGCCTGCTGGACAAGATGTTGCTGTGGGGCGGCCTGTTCCCGATCAATAAAGTTCATTTGACCGGTAGCGCCCATATCACCGATGCCATCGCCGCCGGACGCGGCGGACTCATCATCTGCACCCACCTGGGCAACCTCGAACTGTGCCGCGTGATCGGCCGCCAGCATCCGGCTCTGAAGCTCACGGTGCTGGTGCACACGCGGCATGCCCAGGCGTTCAACCAGATGCTGGCCCAGCTCGATCCCGGCAGCCAGCTCAACCTGATGCAGGTCACCGACATGTCCCCGGCCACCGCCATGGTGCTGGCCGAGAAAGTGGCGCAGGGCGAGTTCGTGGTCATCGCCGGTGACCGCGTCCCGGTCTCGCCGCAGCCTCGGGTAGCTCGCGCATCCTTCCTGGGCCGGATCGCGCCTTTCCCGATCGGGCCCTACGTGATGGCGGCGCTGCTGCAATGTCCGGTCTACCTGATGTTCTCGCGCCGCAGCGCCGAGGGCGCGGAGGTGAGCTTCGAAGCCTTCCGCGACAGCATCGTCCTGCCGCGCAAGCAGCGTGACGAGGTGCTGGGCGAACTGGCGAGCGCCTACGCCGCACGACTGGAAGCGCATTGCCTGCAAGCGCCCTACCAGTGGTTCAATTTCTATGATTTCTGGGCCGACTCGGCCCTGGACGAACACCATGCCTCACACTGACGTTTCCTCTTCCGCCAGCAGCAGCCCCATCCGCTTCGGTGCCCAGCCTCTCTCCATCGAGGATGTCGTGGCACTGGCGCGGCGCGAGCGCACGGCGCAATTGCACGATGCCGACAGCTTCCGCAAGCGAATTGCACGCGGTGCCGATTTCCTGGACCGCCTGCTGCGCGAGGATGGCACCATCTATGGCGTCACTACCGGCTATGGCGATTCCTGCACGGTGACCGTCCCGCCCGAACTGGTCCCGGAACTGCCGCATCACCTCTACACCTACCACGGCTGCGGCCTGGGCGCGCTGTTCACGCCGGAGCAATCGCGCGCCATCCTGGCCGCCCGTCTCAATTCGCTGTGCCAGGGTTTCTCGGGTGTGAGCGTGGCCCTGCTGGAACAGATCACCGGCCTGCTGCACCACGACCTGCTGCCACAGATTCCCTGCGAAGGCTCGGTGGGTGCCAGCGGCGACCTGACGCCATTGTCCTACCTGGCGGCGGTGCTGTGCGGTGAACGCCAGGTCTGGCGCGACGGCGCCACGGTGCCGGCCGCCGAGGCGCTGGCGGGAGCGGGGATGACACCGCTGCGGTTGCGTCCCAAGGAGGGCCTGGCCATCATGAACGGCACGGCCGTCATGACCGCGCTGGCCTGCCTGGCCTTCGACCGCGCCCGCTACCTGTGCCAGCTGGCCACCCGCATCACGGCCATGAGCAGCTTCGCGCTGGACGGCAATGCCCACCATTTCGATGCCACCCTGTTCTCGGCCAAGCCGCATCCGGGCCAGCAGCAGGTGGCCGGCTGGCTGCAGCGCGACCTGCCGTGCGGCCAGGCGCACCGTAACGAAAAGCGCCTGCAGGATCGCTATTCGGTGCGCTGCGCGCCGCACGTGATCGGCGTGCTCAATGACGCCCTGCCGTCGCTGCGCCAGTTCATCGAGAACGAACTCAACAGTGCCAACGACAACCCGCTGATCGATCCCGACGGCGAACGCGTGCTGCATGGCGGCCATTTCTATGGCGGCCACATCGCCTTCGCCATGGACAGCATGAAGACCGCCGTGGCCAACATCGCCGACCTGCTCGACCGCCAGATGGCACTGATGGTGGACCAGCGCTACAACAACGGCCTGCCTGCCAATCTGTCCGGTGCCCAGGGTGCGCGCGCCCCCATCAACCACGGCCTGAAGGCGCTGCAGATCAGCGCCTCGGCCTGGACCGCCGAAGCCCTCAAGCTGACCATGCCGGCCTCGGTCTTCTCACGCTCCACCGAATGCCACAATCAGGACAAGGTCAGCATGGGCACGATTGCCGCACGCGATTGCCTGCGCGTGCTGGAGCTGACCGAACAGGTCGCCGCCGCCCTGCTGATCACGGTGCGCCAGGGTGTCTGGTTGCGCAGCCAGCGCCAGCAGGCCGGCGACACGCCCTTGCAGGATCTGCCCGCCGGCCGCCTGGCCGCCATGCAAGCCGCACTGGCCGAAGACATTGCCGTGGTCGATGAAGACCGCATGCTGGAGCCCGACCTGCGCCTGCTGCTGCAGCGTATCCGCGCCCAGGCCTGGAGCCTCTATGAGTGAGACCGTCCTGCCGGCGGGCAAAGTCACCCTGGCCAATTCCCCGTGGCGCGGCGAAGTCGAATTGCAGATCCAGTTCTATGACCTGGATCCGATGGAAATCGTCTGGCATGGCCGCTACGTCGAATACATGGAAGCCGCGCGCTGCGCCCTGCTCGATGGCCTCGGCTACAACTATCCGGCCATGAAGGAATCCGGCTATGGCTGGCCGGTGATCGATCTGCACCTGCGCTATGCCGCACCGGCCCGCTTCGGCCAGCGCATCCGCGTGAGTGCGGCCATCGTCGAGTGGGAAAACCGCCTGCGCATCGATTACCTCATCAGCGACGCCGCCAGCGGCGCACGCCTGACCCGCGCCTCCACCATCCAGGTGGCGGTGCAGATGAACAACCACGAGATGTGCTTCGTATCGCCCCCGGTACTGTGGCACAAGCTTGGACTGACCCCTCCTGCCCCATGAACGCAAGAACCTTCCTCGTCTCCCTGGCCTGGCTGGCCGTGCTGCCCGCCGCTCACGCCGCCGCCCCGGTGCAAGAGATCCAGGCCACCCTGGCCAAGCCGGCCGTGATGTGCGGACGCTTCGACCAGACCAAGCAACTGACCGGCATCAAGAAGCCGCTGCAGGCCCAGGGCCGCTTCTGCGTGCTCAAGGGCCGGGGCATCCTGTGGCAGACACTGCAGCCCTTCCCCAGCACCCTGCGCATCACGCGCGAGGCCATCGTGCAGATCCAGGATGGCCGCGTGGCCATGAAGCTCGATGCGCAACAGGAGCCGGTGGTCAAGATGATCAACAGCGTGCTGTTCTCCCTGCTGGCCGGCGACCTGAGCCAGCTCGATACGCTCTTCGAACTCGATGGCAGCCTGCGCGAGGGCCATTGGCAGGTCGCGCTCAAGGCGCGCCAGCCGGCACTGGCAAAGGCCATCGGCGACATCAGCCTGGCCGGTGCCAGCTATGTGGAAAAGGTCGACATGAAGGAAGCCAGCGGCGACCGCACCGAGATCCGTTTTTCGGCCATCAAGACCGGCGAGGGTGCGATGACGGCCGACGAAGGAGCCCTGTTTGACTAAGCCCGCGCGCCGCCAGCCGCGCCTGCTGGCGCTGGCCTGGCTGCTGGCGGTGCTGCTGGTGGCCGGCCACAATGCCTGGCTGTGGCTGGGCCAGCGCGCCAGTCCCGATACCGACATCCTGGCCCTGCTGCCGGGCACCGGTGGCCGCGATGCGGTACGTCAGCAAGCCTTCTCGCACATGGTCGATGCGGCCCAGCAGAAGCTGGTGGTGCTGGTGGGCGACCGCGACTGGAGCCGGGCCCAGGCCGGTGCACAGGCTTACCTCACGGTCCTGCGTGCGCACTCCGGCCTGATCGCCCCGATCAGCGGCGACAACGCGCAATGGCAAAACCAGTGGCTCGACAGCCTGGCGGGCAGCCGCAGCCTGCTACTCAGTGAGGCCCAGCGCGCCCAGCTGGCAAGCGGCACGCCGCAAGCATGGAGCCAGCGCGCCTTGAGCGGCCTGTACGGCGCGTTCGGCGGCCCCCGCCTGGGTGCCTGGCAGGATGATCCTTTCGGACTCTTCAGCGACTGGGTACAGGAACGCGCCAGGGAGACGCCCGTGCGCCCGCGCGACGGCCAGCTCTTCGTCGAGCGCGATGGCGTGAACTACGCCCTGCTGCTCCTGGAACTGAAGGCCCCGGCGTTTTCCATGCAGGCGCAGGAGCAGATCGTGCCGCTGCTGGCGCAGGCGCGCCAGGCGGCCCGCAGCCAGGCCAGCGAGGTCATCACCGGCGGCGTGATCCTGCATGCCGCCGCTGCCAGCGCCCAGGCCGGCAGCGAAAGCGCCACCATCGGTGCCGGCTCGCTGCTGGGCATCCTGCTGCTGATGTGGCTGAGCTTCCGCTCGCTCAAGCCGATTCTCTACATCGCCCTGTCCATCGCCGTCGGCTGCCTCGGTGCGCTGTCGGTAAGCATGCTGCTGTTCGGGAAGATCCATCTGCTGACGCTGGTATTCGGTGCCAGCCTGATCGGCATCGCCCAGGACTACGGGATCTACTTTCTCTGCGCGCGCCTGGCCGCGCCGGCCACGCAGGACTCGACAACGCTGCTGCGCCGCCTGTTGCCGGGGCTGGCGCTGATGCTGCTGGCGGCACTGATCGGCTATCTCGGCATGGCCCTGACGCCCTTCCCCGGCCTGCAGCAAATGGCCGTGTTCTCGGCCCTGGGACTGGTGTTTGCCTGGCTCACGGTGGCTTGCTGGTTCCCTCGCCTGATCGGTCCGCACAGCCTGCGTGCCAGCGCGCAAGCGCAGCGCTTCGGCCGCAGCATCGCCCGCTGGCCTGACCTGCTGGGCGGCGCGGCCTGGCACCTGGTTCTGCCGGCGGCGGTGGCATTGATCGGGCTGGCCATCGCCGGCATCACCCGCCTGCACAGCAGCGACGACCTCCGCGCCTTGCAGAACAGTCCGCCGGCCTTGCTGCAGGATCAGATCCGCATCAGCCAGTTGCTGGACATGGCCGCTCCGGTCCAGTTCTACCTGGTGCGCGGCGCCTCGCCCGAGGCCGTATTGCGGCAGGAAGAAGCCCTGCGCGAGAAGCTGCAACCCCTGGTGCAAGGCAAGCTCATCAGTGGCGTACAGGCGGTGTCCAACTGGGTCCCCTCGCAACAGCGCCAGCAGGACAACCTGACCCTGCTGCGGCGCGCGCTGCTGGAGCCACAAGCTGCCACGCCCGACGCCGTCACCCTCGCCGCGCAAGCCATCGATGAAAGCCCGCAATGGGCGCAAGCGTTGCGCCAGCGCATGCTGGACAAGGCCCAGCCGCTCACCCCGGCAGAATTCCTGGCCACCCCGGCCGGTACCGCCTCGCGCCACCTCTGGCTGGGACAAGTGGAGGGCCAGTACGCCAGCATCGTGGCCCTGCGCGGCCTGACCGACTATCGCCAGCTGGACCGCCTGGCCGCCGTGGCCGATGGACTGCCGGGCGTGCAATGGGTGGACAAGGTGGGCGACATTTCGTCCGTGCTGCGCCAATACCGCATCACCATGGGCTGGGCGCTGCTGTGTGCCTACGCCGCCATCTTCGCCCTGCTGGCGCTGCGCTATCGCCGCCGCGCCTGGCGCGCGCTGGCCCCGCCGCTGCTGGCCTCGCTGCTGACGCTGGGCCTGTTCGGCTGGCTGGGCCTGCCGCTGCAGCTGTTCCACGTCCTGGCCGGACTGCTGGTGCTGGGGCTGGGCGTGGACTACGGCATCTTCCTGCTGGAAGCCTCCGGCCACCAGCGCCCCCACGCCTGGCTGACCGTGGGCCTGTCGGCCGCCAGCGCATTGCTGTCCTTCGGCTTGCTGGCCCTGAGCCACAGCCCGCCGCTGCACGCCTTCGGCCTGACCATGCTGTGCGGCATGCTGCTGGTGTGGCTGCTGGCCCCTCTGTTCACCCATCCCGGCCGCGACCCGCTCCTGGTTCAGCGCGCACAGCCGGACAAGGAATCCGCATGAAACCCTCCCGCCTGCTGGCCGCCGTGAGTGCCGCCACCCTCCTGCTGCTGGGCGGCTGTGTCAGCCCGCCACCCCCGGATACGCGCCCGTCGGCACGCCTGTCCCTGCGCCTGCCGCCGGCCGCGCTGGGCCAGGACATCAGCCTGCAGCAACACCTGACGGTGGAGCGCGGCAACCGTGTCGACCAGCTCGACACGGCGCTGGAAATCGATGCCAGCCATGTCGACCTGGTCGGCCTGGCGTTTGGCCAGCGTGTCATGTCGCTTCACTATGACGGCCAGCAATTGCAGGTCTGGCGCCACCCCATGCTGCCCAGCCAGGTGCAAGGTGAAGATGTACTGCAGGACGTCCAGCTGACCCTGTGGCCGGCTGACGCCATCCGCCAGGCCCTTCCCGAGGGCTGGGAGTTGCGCGAAGCCCGGGCTCAACGTACCCTCCTGCTCCACGGCGAAACGATTGCCGTGATCGACTACCCCGACCAGCGCCGCTGGGGAGGCAAAGTGATCCTGAACAATCTGCGTTACCACTACAAGCTGACCATCCAGTCGGTGGTGACCTCTGAATGACATCGCCACACGCATGAGCCTTTATCTGAAAGCCCTCGGCATGGTCTGTCCGCTCGGCAGCACGCATGAGGCCATCCGCGCGCGCCTGTTGGCCGGCCACAGCGGCCTGCGCGCCGATGCGCGCTACCGCGATGCCCAGGGCGTGCCGCTGGCCCTGGGCGCGGTGACCGATGACACGCTCCTTCCCGCAGACGACCACCTGCCGCTGCGCGAGCGCAGCCGCAACAACCGCCTGGCGCTGGCCGCGCTGGAACGTATCCGTCCCCAGGTCGATGCCGCCATCGCCCGTTACGGTGCAGAACGCATCGGCATCGTGCTGGGCACCAGCACCTCCGGCATCGCCGAGGGCGAAACCGCCTTTGCAGCGCGTGCCGCCAGCGGCAGCTTCCCGCCCGGCTACCACTACGGCCAGCAGGAGCTGGGGTCGCCGGCCACCGCGCTGCAAATGACGCTGGGCACCAGCGGTCCGGCCTACGTGCAATCGAGCGCCTGCGCTTCCAGCGGCAAGGCCATCGCCAGCGCCGCGCGCCTGCTCAACATGGGCCTGTGCGATGCCGTCCTCTGCGGCGGGGTCGATACCTTGTGCGAATTCACCATCTCCGGCTTCACGGCGCTGGAATCGGTAAGCAGCGAACCCTGCAATCCGCTCTCGCTGCATCGCTGCGGCATCAACATCGGCGAGGGTGCGGCGCTGTTCCTGCTCACGCGCGAACCCGCACCGGTCCGGCTCAGTGGCTGGGGCGAGTCTTCCGACGCCTATCACATCTCGGCCCCCGATCCCGAAGGCCGGGGCGCGCAACTGGCCATCGGCCAGGCCCTGCGCCGCGCCGGACTCAATGCCGCCCAGATCGATTACATCAACCTGCACGGGACGGCCACGGCGCAGAACGATGCGATGGAGTCACGGGTGGTGCAGGCACTGTTCGGGCTCAAGGTGCCGGTGAGTTCGACCAAGCCCTTCACCGGCCATACCCTGGGTGCGGCCAGCGCCATCGAAGCCGGCTTGTGCTGGCTGCTGATGCAGGATGACAACCCGCAGGGCCTGCTGCCGCCCCACCTGTGGGATGGCGTTGCCGATCCGGCGCTGCCGCAATTGGCTCCGGTCAAGGTCGGCCAGCGCCTCGGCAGGCCACTGCAGCACGTCCTCTCCAATTCATTCGCCTTTGGCGGCAGCAATGTCGCGCTGGTCTTTTCGCGCGAGGAAAACGCATGAGCTCGCTCCCGCACGGCATCCCGCCGGTAGAGCAGTTGTTGCCGCACGCCGCGCCGATGATTCTCATCGACCGCGTGGTCGCAGTGAGTGAAGACCGGCTGCAGGCCGAGCTGGAGATCCGTCCCGAGAGCCTGTTCCACAACGGCACTGGCGTGGGCGCCTGGGTCGGCATCGAATACATGGCCCAGAGCATCGCAGCCTGGGCCGGTTACCAGGAACGGATCAAGGGCGGCCACGCCAAGATCGGTTTCCTGCTGGGGGCACGCCGCTATGGCTGCAGCGTGCCGGAGTTCGCCACCGGCATGCGGCTGGGTGTATCGGTGCAGTTGCTGCTGCAGGCGGAGAACGGACTGGGTTCCTTCGAGTGCCGCCTCACCGACCTGGCGACCCAACAAGAACTGGCGCAAGCCACCGTGTCGGTATTCCAGCCGCACGATGCAACACACTATCTTCAAGAAGGCATGGCATGACCACATCGGGAGCACACAGCATTTTCGTTACCGGCTCAAGCCGGGGCATCGGCCGCGCCATCGCGCTGCGCCTGGCACGCGAGGGATATGACATCGTCCTGCATTGCCACGCCCGGCGCGACGCCGCCGATCAGGTCGCCGCCGAGATCGCCGCGCTGGGCCGCCAGACCCGCGTGCTGCAATTCGACGTGGCCCATCGCGAACAGGCCGCGCAGGCCCTGCTGGCCGATGTGGAGCAGCACGGCTGCTATTACGGCGTGGTCTGCAATGCCGGCATCACCCGCGACAACGCCTTCCCCGCCATGCCAGGCGAGGACTGGGACAGCGTGCTGCGCACCAACCTAGATGGCTTCTACAACGTGCTCAATCCGCTGGTCATGCCCATGGTGCGGCGGCGTGCGGCCGGCCGCATCGTGACCCTGGCCTCGGTGTCGGGCCTGATCGGCAATCGCGGCCAGGTCAACTACAGCGCCGCCAAGGCCGGTGTCATCGGTGCCACCAAGGCACTGGCGCTGGAACTGGCCAAGCGCGACATCACCGTCAATTGCGTCGCACCCGGCCTGATCGATACCGACATGACCGAAGACGCGCCCGTCGACGAGATCCTCAAGCTGATCCCCGCGCGCCGCGCCGGCAAACCCGAAGAAGTGGCCGCCGCCGTGGCCTTCCTGATGTCGCCCGATGCGGCCTACATCACGCGCCAGGTGATCTCGGTCAATGGAGGCCTGGCATGACGCGCCCTCTCAACGAGCGCCGGGTGGTGGTCACCGGCATGGCCGGCATCAGTCCCATCGGCACCGACTGGAACAGCGCGCTGGCGCATCTGCAGACCCTGCGCAATGCCGTGCAGCGCATGCCCGGATGGGATGAATACATCGGCCTGCACACCCGCCTGGGGGCCCCGGCCGTGGAGTTTTCGCTGTCCGAACGCTACAACCGCAAGACCACCCGCAGTATGGGCCGGGTCGCCCTGATGGCCACGCGCGCCAGCGAATGGGCACTGGCCGATGCGGGGCTGCTGGAAGATCCGCTGCTCAAGAGCGGCCAGTTGGGTATCGCCTACGGATCTTCGGCCGGTACGCCCAATGCCATTGCCGACTTCGCCATGATGTTCGCCGAGAAGAACACCCGCGACATCAATGCCAACACCTACCTCAAAATGATGGCGCATACGGCACCGGTGAACATGGGCGTGTTCTTCGGCATCACCGGCCGCATCATCACCACCTCCAGCGCCTGCACCTCGGGCAGCCAGGGCATCGGCTATGCCTATGAAACCATCCGCAGCGCGCGCCAGGTGGCGATGGTGGCCGGCGGTTCGGAAGAACTGTGCGCCACCGAAGCGGCCGTCTTCGACACCCTCTACGCCACCAGCGTGCGCAACGACACGCCGCAGCTCACCCCCAGCCCCTTCGACCGCGACCGCGACGGCCTGGTGCTGGGCGAAGGGGCCGGCAGCCTGATCCTGGAAGACCTGGAACACGCCCAGGCACGCGGTGCCCGCATTTATGCCGAGATCGTCGGCTTCGGCACCAACAGCGACGGTGCCCACGTCACCAATCCCAATGCGGCCACCATGCAGGCGGCCATCCAGATGGCGCTGGACGACGCCGGCTTGCCGCCCTCGGCCATCGGCTACATCAATGCGCACGGCACCGGCACCCGCCAGGGCGACATGGCCGAAACCCAGGCCACCGCGCGCGTGTTCGGAAACGGTACGCCGATCAGCTCGCTCAAGAGCTACATGGGCCACACCCTCGGGGCCTGCGGCGCGCTGGAAGCCTGGCTGTCCATCGAGATGATGCGCCACGGCTGGTTCGCCCCCACCATCAACCTGCAGCAGCCCGATCCCGAGTGCGGCGAGCTGGACTACCTCACCGGCGAAGGCCGGGCACTGCAGTGCGAGTACGTGATGTCGAACAACTTTGCCTTCGGCGGCATCAACACCTCGCTGATCTTCAAGCGCTGGCCCTGACGCTCGCCTGCCCCCTGCTGCCCTCCCTCTGCATCCACTCATGACAAGGAAAAAAAGCGATATGAAGACAATTTCCATCACCCTCGCACTGACCCTGGCGCTGGCCGCCGCCCTGCCGGCCCAGGCGCGCGATACCAAGCACCTGCTGCCGCTGAACAGTACCGCCGACATGAAGGACAAGGAAGGAATTCTGGATGGCTCGGTCAAGTTCTACTTTGCCGGCCAGGCGCACCCGGCAGTGCTGGAGAAGATCGCCACCGACGTCACCAACCAGAAGACCAATGCCGTCGGCAAGAGTGATGAAGAGGCCTGCAAGTGGGTCTTCCTTTCGGCACTGGTACAACTGCACAAGAAGGCCCGCGAGCTGGGCGGCAATGGCGTGGTCAACATCGTGAGCTATTACAAGAAGAATGAAATGGCCAGCGCCACCCAGTTCGAATGCCACGCCGGTGCCACCATGGCCGGTGTCGCCCTCAAGGGCGACATCGTCAAGCTGGGCCAGTAAGCCGCCATGCCATCCACCGTGGCCTGGGTCGTGGATGGCCGCGCCTTCGTCGGCGCGGACGCGTGTCCGGCCACGCTGGGGCGGCTGGCCGCGGTCCTGTCTCCGGATGAGCGCACGCGCCTGCAAGGCTTCCTGCGCCCGCAGCGCGCCTGCGAATTCCTGCTGGCGCGGCTCTTGATGCGGCATGCGCTGATGCAGGCCAGCGGTTGCCGCCTGGACGATATCGAAGTGAGCGAACGGCACGGTGCCGCCCCGCTGGTGCGCATCGCCGGTGCGCCCGCCGATGGCATCACACAGCCAGCGGCCAGCCTCTCGCACAGCCGTGGCTGGATCGCCTGCGGCGTGAGCGTAGGCACGCAGATCGGAGTGGACATCGAAGCACCGGCTCCCGAACGCGACCTGTCTTCACTGGCCGACCTCGCCTTCACGCCGCAAGAATTGTCCGGCCTGACAGAGCTCAGCGGGGAAGCGCGGGAAGCCGCCTTCTATCGTCTGTGGTGCGGCAAGGAAGCCGATTACAAATTCCGTCACAACGCCGCCCGGCATGAAGGCGCCATGGCCGCCGATGCCACGCCATTTCTGCATCACGAGCAAGGGACGCACTATCACCTGTGCGTATGTACTGCAAAGCCGGCGCGGCAGCATCGTACGCAAGACCTCGCGCTGCAGGCGCTGCTGGAGATGGCGGCCAGCAGTACGGCGCTGGGAGCGTAGCCAGAAGCCAGCAATACAGTGGCAATACACAAGCAAGACCAAAGCAATACAGCAGCAAACCGGAGCAATACACCTTCGCATGGCGCGAACAATACAGTGGCACTCCGGAGCAACACACAAGACCTACAACCAGCAGACACTTCAAGGGGAAATCATGTCCGCATCACGCACCTGGCTGCTCGCAGCCGGCACACTTCTGTTGACCACCGCCTGCTCCACGCCGGAAGAGCGGATGGCAAAGCTGCAGATCAAGCAGCAGCGGCTGGAGATCAAGGCGCAGCAAGCAGCACAGCGCAACGAGGCCCGCAATGAATTGCGCACCAAGGTTCAGGCCAGCGCAGTGACCGACCAGCGCGGACCGTACGAGAACGTGATCAAGGCCCTGGCCAGCTGCGACGCCAGCTTTGCGGCCACCTTGCGCCAGTTCTCCGGCAGCCTGCCGCCGGCCTTCGTAGTCACGCTCAAGGGCCCGGTAGCCAGCATCGATGTGCCGGACCGTCGCACGCCCGGCAGCAACCGCATTGCGGCCGCTGGCAGCGCGCAGGCCTACGGCCAGACCCTGAGCGGCTATTACGATGAGCGCACGGAAAGCAACGGCCAGTTGCAGAAGATGAGCTGGGGCTTCTACAGCCCGGCCGCGCCGGAACAGCTGGCCAAGGTGCTGGGCGCGGCCATCCCCAACTTCAAGCGCACCAGCCGCGAACTGGACGGCAACTACGTGCGCATGGAAATCTTCGATCGCGGCGGCTGGCACCGCACGACGCGCTTCGACTATTACCGCGGCCAGTCCAACGTGCTGGGGGAACGGACCCTGGTCATCGAACCTTCGCACGACCCCTCCTTCCCCGGCAGCCGCATCGGCTGCTCGGTGCGCGGTGCACAAGTGGCGCAGTTCCAGGATGAGTTGCGGCCTGAGGTGGATTGACGTCTGGCATGGAGATGAACGGGCCGGTTCAAGCCGGCCTCCTCTTCATGTACATCTTGTGGCCGGACCGCAAAAAAGCTAGCGTATGCCCTCATCTATTTGGAGCATGGTCATGCGCTACCGCTTATACGCCAACCCCGTCGGCTTTCTCATCGGCCAGCACGGGAGAAACCCGGAAGTCCGGGCCTTGTTGCAGATCCTGGCGCAGGGCGACCAAGAGGTCATCATGGGTAAAGTCAGCCGCGTTGGAATGGTCGTCGCCAGACTCTATGCCAAACATTGATGCGTAAATGCATCAATGCCTCACCGCCCCACACAAACAAAACTCCCCGCCTCATTCACGGACCCGCTCCCCCGATACTGCGGCCAAGCCGGATACCGGCACAGCGGCCGGCTGCGGCCCGGTACCACGGTGGTATCCGCCACGATCTGATCCACCGGTGCCTTCCCCTGCTCCACCCATTGCTCCAGCGCAGTCAGTGAATCCCAGGACGCATTGAAAGCGGTACCGAACACATGCCCATAGCCGGGGATCTCGTAATAACGCACGAAGCCCTCAAGCTGCTGTTCCCCCATCGCCTTCTGCAAGCGCCCCAGATACTGCCGCGTGGCCTGCGTGCTGACCAGCGCATCGGCCGTGCCATGCGCGATCAGGATCTTGCCGCCCTTGTTGCGGAAGGCCGAGAGATCGGTCTGATTCACATCCTGCAAGCCGTTCAACGCCACCACCCGCGCCTGATACCCGCCCGGCCGCAGCGGATCCAGCGCCAGCGGATTGAAGTTCACGTCGCGCGTAACGAAGTAGCGCACCCACTGATCCCAGAAAGTGCTGTGATACGGCGGACTGCCTTTGCTGCTCACGCCCGGCATCGGATTGGCGGGCTGCTCGGTGCCCAGTCCCAGTGTCTGGATGATGGTCTGGAAAGGACTGCCTGTGCCCATGCCCCAATCCGTGCCCCAGGTGTTGAATCCTGGATACCGCGTCTCGCCGCTGGCCAGTGGATAAGGCAACTCCAGCGGCGTGCTGAAGACCTTGAAGGCAGCAATCTGCGCGTCCGACAGGCACCCGTCGCCGCCCTCGCCTCCGCCCTCGCAACGCAAGGGCTTGCCGTTGAGCGAGGCCGTGGCCGGATCGAAACGCGCATTGCAGGCATCAACGTTGCTGATGACGCCATCGGCCACGCCATCAAGACGGTCACACGCCGCCATGGCGGCATCGAACAGGAGCTTGCGCTTGGCCGCATCGGGATAAGCCCCCGGCTGCGCCATGGCCTGCGTCATGCGGCCAAACTGCAGGTTCAGTGCGACGGCATTCCAGGCCGGATACAAGGCAATCACGCCATCCACATCAGACGGCCAGCGACTAGCCATGGCCAGGGCTTCACGTCCGCCTGTGGAGCCGCCGGCGAAATACACCCGTGCTGGCCGCTGTCCATAATGGGCGGTGACGATGGCCAGCGCCACGTCGCGCGTCTTCTTCAAGGCATCGCCCGCGAAATTGCGCAAGGCTTCGTCGTTGCTGCCAAACGAACCATCGCGCGACGTGGTGGCATTGGCCTGGTGGCCGGAATCACTGGCGAAGGTGGCATAGCCGCGCCCCAAAGGACCGGGCTGCATGGCCGCGCCGGCAGGGACGTTGGCGGCCACGTCCGGAATGGTGCCGTCATAGCCGCCACCACCGAACATCAGGGCCTTTCCATTCCACTGCGCAGGCAGGTCCACCTGGAAACGGATCGCCGGTGCAGCGGGATCGAGCGGGCTGATCTCGCCGCTCACCTTGCAGTAAGCTCCGATGGCCTTGGCCCCCTCGCCGCTGGCAACCACGGTCTCGGTGGCGGTCACGCGCGCACCGCGCGTAGCCAGGCCAATGGCCGCGGCCGGAAGGGTGAAGGTACGCAAGGCGGCGCAGCTTTGTGGCGTGCTCACCGGCGTGTCGGTGACAGGCTTCTCGGGCGCGCTGCTGCAGGCGGCCAGCAGCGCGATGAGGCAAGGACTCAACAAGGCCGGATACAGCATGGGCCTGCGGGTGGTTCGTGGCATGGCGGTCTCCTGATGGTCTCAACGTTGTCTACGTAACGCTTGCACCGCCACACTATACGTCACTCAGGCGCATGCCCCTGCCAGGCATTCTCCAGCAAGGCCCGCAGCGCCGTGCGCTCCAGCGGGCGCGGATTGGCATAGGCATTCTGCAAAGCGATGTCGGTGCAGCGATCCAGTTCCTCATACGGCATGCCCAGCTCGCGCAGGGACAACGGTGCCTGCAGCCGGGCAGCCAATGCATGCACACCTTGCGCGGCATCGTCGGTCCCCAGGGCGCGCGCGATGCGCTGCATGGCTTCCGGTGCCGCCGGTGCGTTGTAGGCCAGCGCGTGCGGCAGGATCACGGTATGCGTCTCGGCATGCGGCAGGTTGTAGCTGCCGCCCAGCGTGTGGCACAGCTTGTGATGCAGCGACATGCCGACATTGCCCAGCACCGTGCCACACAGCCAGGCTCCATACAGACACTGGCTGCGCGCGGCCAGATCAGCGCTGCGCGCCACCAGCTGCGGCAAGCCCTCGGCCAGTGCGCGCAACCCCTCTTCGGCCAGCAGCGACATGATGGGGTTGGCATCCGGCGCATAGAGGCCTTCGGCTGCATGCGCCATGGCATTGATGCCGCTGGTCACCGACAGCTTCAGCGGCAAACCCGCGCTCAGTTCGGGATCGTAGATGACCGTGCGCGGCAGCACGCGCGCATCGCGCCCGGTCTTCTTGAGGCCGGCTTCGGTGATGCCATAGATGGGCGTCATCTCGCTGCCGGCATAGGTGGTCGGGATGGCCAGGATGGGCAGTTCGGATTCCAGTGCGATGGCCTTGCCCAATCCCATGGTGGAACCGCCGCCGATGGCGATGGCGCAGTCCGCACCGAGTTCGCGTGCGACTTCACGGGCATGGCGCGCGGTCTCGATGGGTACGTGCATGACGGCCTGGTCGAATATCCCGGCGCAGCGCTCACCGATCAGGGCGGCGACGCGCTCGGCCTCGGCGCGCTGGCCGGGCGTGCACAGCACGAGGGCGCGACGCGCGCCCAGCAGGTCGGTTTCGCGCACCAGGTGCTGCAGGCTGCCGGCACCGAAGATCACACGGGCGGCGGAACTGGTATAGGTAAAACTGTGGTGGGCAGGCAGGGACATGGCAGGATCAGGTGCGCTGAGGATTGAGGATGAAATCATAGTCCAGCGTGTAGAACGGTTGCTCACAGGTGCTGCCATCGGGCGCGCGTCCGGCCTCATGGCGCGGCCAGTCGGCAATGAGCGTGGAGCGCACGCCGAAGACGGCATCGGACTCCAGATACGCGTCCCCGCGGCGGAAGACATGGGTGATCAGCGTCTCATATCCCTCGGCCTGGATGCGGAAATGCAGGTGCGCCGGCCGCCAAGGATGACGGCCCAGCGTCTCCAGCATCTTGCCGACCGGTCCGTCATGCGGGATCGGATACGAATTGGCGAGGATGCTGCGGAAGTGGTAGCGTCCCTGCGCATCGGTATGCAGCGTGCCGCGCGCCTGCAACTGGTCGAGGTCGGGATACTGGACGTCATAGAAGCCATCCTCATCGGCTTGCCACACTTCCATCCTGGCATGCGCGACGGGCTGGCCATCGCGCCCGCGCACGCTGCCGCTGACGAAGCAGGGCTGGCCCTTGGCTCCGTTGGAGATATCCGCACCCAGCGGATAGACCGGCGAATTCTCCACGTGGAAGGGACCGAATACGGTCGCCTCGGTGCAGCCGGCGGGCTTGTGATTCTGCTGCGCCATCACCAGCGTCGACAGTCCCAGGGTATCGGACAGGAGGATGAATTCCTGGCGCTTGTCGGAACACAGCTGCCCGGTCTCGGTGAGGAAGCGGATGCCCTCGAACCATTCCTCCTCGGTCAGCTGTACCTCGCGCGCGAAGGCGTGCAGGTGCTGTACCAGGCTGGTCATGATCTGGCGCAGCCGTTCATCGGGCATGCCGGCATGGCGCGCCAGCACGGCCTGGGTGATGGTGTCTTCATTGAGATTGAGCATGGTCTCCTCGTCGCTGTCGTGTGTTGTACGTGTGTGTTGTGATTGGACTGATTTTTCCGCTGAGCGGTAATATAGGTCTTATCTTTTCGCAGATATATGACGAAAGTGGAAAACTGTTTTCCACTTCGGCCCGCTCCCTTCCCCGGAAAGCCCGTCCCATGGACCGCTGGAATCAATTCGAACTCTTCGTGCAGGTGGCCGAGCTGGGCAGCCTCTCGCGCGCCGCAGAGGCGCTGGGGATGTCCAATGCTGCCGCCAGCCGCAGCCTGGCCGCGCTGGAAGAGCGCCTGGGCGCGCGCCTGGTGGAACGCAGCACACGCCGGCTGGGGCTGAGCCAGGCGGGCGAGGCCTTCTATCGCCACTGCAAGGCGGCGCTCACGCAGATGAAGGAAGCCGAAGCCCTGGTCAATGCCAACAGCGTCGCCCCCGGCGGCCTGCTGCGGGTGACTTCCTCGCTGTCCTTCTGCATGAAGCACATCAGCCCGCTGCTGCCGCGCTTTCATCGTCTCTATCCGGACATCACGCTGGAGGTGGTCGCGGCCAACCGCTACGTCGACCTGCTCGACAGCGGCATTGATGTTGCCATCCGCACCCGCGAGTTCGAACCGGATTCCAACATCGCCGTGCGCCGGCTGGCCGCCACCCGCCGCATCCTGGCGGCTTCGCCCGGCTACCTCGCCGCACGCGGCGTGCCGCGCGCGCTCGATGACCTGGCCGCGCACGACCTGCTGGTGTACAGCCACTCCAACCATCCCAACCTGCTGCACTTCACCCATCGCGATGGCCGCGAACGGCAGCTCGACATCACTGCCCTGATGCAGTCCAACGATGGCCAGATCATCCGCGCGGCAGCACTGGAAGGCCTGGGCATCCTGATCCAGCCCAACTACATCATCTATGACGACGTCGTCGCCGGCCGCCTGGTGCCAGTGCTGGACGAATGGGACCTGCCGCGCCTGACCATCAACATCGCCTACCAGGGCCGCAAGCATCTGCCGGCCCGGGTGCGCGTCTTCGTCGACTTCCTGCTGCAGCATTTCGAGGAAATGGACTATGAGCGCAAGTGGACACGATGAGCAGCGCTGCGCACGATTTTTTCCGTACACCCCACCACCAATACCGATTGGTAAATATAAAATACCGATCAGTAGCTTTTATCTTAAACTGGTAGTAATCTTGTTGCCCGAGGTGTTGCTGACACCTCGACACTGTATTGCTGGGCGCCTTGCAGACTGTATTGCCAAGGCCCTCAGCGTGTACTGAGGAACACCGCAGACTGTATTGTCGGCATGCAGCGCACTGTATTGCTCGCTGACAAGACTGTGATGCTGCTTCTTGCCCATGAGGAGACCCCCGATGCCCAATGCCACCGTTCGCTCCCTCGATCTGCAACAGGATCTGCGCCAGCAGCACCTGCGTCTCACCTGCTGCGCGCTGTTCCTGATGGCGCTGTTGACCCTCTGGCCCGGCCGCGCCGCACACGCTGCACAACCCTGGCGCGAAGCCTTGCCCGCGCAGATCCAGACCGTGGGCAGCGGCACCATGACCTGGCTGGGTTTCCGCATCTATCAGGCCACGCTGTGGGCAGCGCAGAAGCCGCTGGATGAAAGCCAGCCCTTTGCCCTGCAACTCGACTACAAGGTCAAGATCAGCCGCGACAAGCTGGCCTCCACCTCCATTGAAGAGATCCAGCGCATGAGCCCGGCCCCCATCGCCGGCCCGACACTGGCGCGCTGGAAAAGCGAACTGAACCGCGCCTTCGTCGACGTCGCCGACGGCGACGAGCTGGTCGGTGTCTATCTGCCCCAGCGCGGCATGCGCCTGTATGACCGCGACAAGATGCTGGCCGAGATCGCCGATCCCGAACTGGCCCGCTCTTTCTTCAACATCTGGCTGGGCCAGCCCAGCCGCGATGAAAGCCTGCGCCGCCGCCTGCTCGGGGAAACGCCTTGAGCACTGCCGCGCAGCCCGCAACGCCCCCCTCCGCGCGCCTGAGCAACGCCGCCTACGGCCTGCTGGGCGCGCCGCTGGCAATGGCCGCGCTGCCGCTGTTCGTGCAGATCCCGGCTTACTACGCCAGCCATGTCGGCGTGGCCCTGGCACCGCTGGGTTGGGTGCTGTTCGCCGCGCGCCTGCTGGACATGCTGCAGGATCCCCTGTTTGGTCACTTGCTGGATCGCTCGGCGCAACGCCAGAAGCGCTGGATGGCTGCTGCCGGGGTGGTGCTTGCAGTTGCCTTCATCTGTCTCTGGAAGCCACCCTCCACGCCGCAGGCGGCCATGGTGTGGCTGGTGGCGATGCTGGTGCTGGCCTATGGCGCGCACAGCATGCTGAGCATCGCCTATCTGTCTTGGGGCTCGCGCCTGCCGGAACAAGGCATGCGCGCCGTCCCCTGGCGTGAAGGTGCGGGGCTGGCCGGCGTGATCCTGGCCAGCGTGGTGCCGGTCGGCATCCTGGCTGCAGATCCGGCGCTGATCGACCAGCGCATCACCTGGTACTGCCTGTTCTTCGGCGCGGTCCTGGGCGTGGCGCTGCTGTTGCTGCTGCGCCAGCCGGCTCCGCCGATGATGGCGCAGGGCGAGCGCTGGGCCGTGTCGCTGCGCGGACTGTGGGCCAACCGGGCGTTTCGTTCGCTGCTGCCGCCTTATCTGCTCAATGCCCTGTCGGCCGCCATCCCGGCTACGCTGGCGCTGTTCTTCATCGAGGATCAATTGCAGGAACGCGCGCTGGCTGGCGGCTTTCTTGCGGCCTACTTCGGCGCGGCCGCGCTGGGGCTACCGCTGTGGAGCGCACTGGCACGCCGCTTCGGCACCATCGCCTGCTGGCGTCAGGCCATGCTGCTCTCCATTGCCGGCTTCGTGGGTGCGGTGCTGCTTGGGCCGGGCGACCGCTGGTCCTTCCTCGTGGTGTGCCTGGCCACCGGTGCTGCACTGGGTGCCGACCTGTTGCTGCCCCCCGTCCTGCTGGCGCGCGTGGTCACGCAGCGCGCTTCGGTGGGCGCCGCCTTCGGCATCCTGACCATGCTGGGCAAGCTGGCCCTGGCACTGGCGGGCATCGCCCTGCCACTGCTGTCAGCCCTCGATTACCAACCCGGACAAGGGCCCAGCAGCAGCCTGCCGCTGGTCTACGCGGCCCTGCCTTGCGTGCTGAAGCTGGCGGCGTTCGTGGCGCTGGGGCGCTATGGCCGTCAGCACGCTGCCTGAGCGATTTTCCGTTCGCAGATCATGAAGAAAAAGACCGACACGCACGCCACTCCCGCCTCCACCCTGCGCCTGATCCTGGGCGACCAGTTGAATGCACAGCATTCCTGGTTCGACCAGGCCGATCCCGAGGTGGTCTACGTGCTCATGGAAGTGCGTTCCGAAACCGACTACGTGCTGCATCACGCGCAAAAGATCCTGGCCATCTTCGCGGCCATGCGGGCCTTCGGCGAGCAGTTGCGCGCGGCCGGACACCGGGTGCGCTATATCCGGCTGGATGATCCCAGCAACCGCCAGTCGCTGGTGGACAATCTCGACGCCCTGGCCGCACACTACCAGGCCAGCCGCGTTGAATGGCAGGCACCGGATGAATGGCGCGTCGACCAGGCCCTGCAGCAATGGGGCGACACCTGGGCGCAGGCCCATCAGGGCCAGACCGCCGTGGTCGACAGTGAACACTTCCTCACTGCGCGCCATGAATTGCCACGCCTCTTTGAAGGCCGCAAGCAATGGCTGATGGAGCATTTCTATCGCCAGATGCGCCGCCGCTTCGAACTGCTGCTCGATGCCGATGGCAAGCCCGAAGGCGGCCAATGGAATTTCGACCACGACAATCGCAAGCGCTGGCCCGGCAATCCGCCCGAGCCCCGGGATTGGCGCCAGCCGCACGACCATGGCGCCCTGTGGGAAATGCTGCAGGCACAAGGTGTGCGCAGCTTCGGCGAGCCCCAGGCCACGCAGCTGCGCTGGCCGCTGGACCGTACCGAAGCCCTGCAGCACCTGGATCACTTCATCACCACCGTGCTGCCGCACTTCGGCGACTATGAAGACGCCATGAGCAGCAAGGCCCGGCGCCTGTTTCACTCGCTGCTGTCCTTCGCGCTCAATGTGAAGATGCTGCATCCGCTGGAAGTGGTGCGCCGCGCCGAGGAGGCCTGGCGGGAAGGCAAAGCGCCGCTGGCGGCGGTGGAAGGTTTCATTCGCCAGATCATCGGCTGGCGTGAATATGTGCGCGGCATCTACTGGTCGCAGATGCCCGGCTATGACGAGCGCAACGCACTGGCGCACCGCCTGCCGCTACCAGCCTGGTTCTGGACCGGCCAGACCCGCATGAACTGCCTGCGCCACGCCATCGGCCAGTCGCTGGAGACGGCTCATGCGCATCACATCCAGCGCCTGATGGTGATCGGCAATTTCGCCCTGCTGGCCGGGCTCGATCCCAAGGAACTGCACCACTGGTATTTGGGTATCTACATCGATGCCTTCGAGTGGGTGGAACTGCCCAACACCCTCGGCATGAGCCAGTGGGCCGATGGCGGCATCATCGCCACCAAACCGTATGTCAGCAGCGCCGCCTACATCGGCCGCATGAGCGATTATTGCCAGGGCTGCGCCTACGATCCCAAGCAGAAAACCAGCGCCGACGCCTGCCCCTTCAATGCCCTGTACTGGGATTTCTTCCTGCGCCATCAATCCACCTTCGGCAACAACCCGCGCATGGGCATGGCTTATCAGCAGATCAAAAAAATGCAGCCCGACGATATCCAGGCCCTGCAACAACGCGCGGCCGACCTGCGCAGCCAGCTCGATACCCTCTGAACCCGCACCGGCAGGCGCTCCCAGCGCGCGATAATTGCTGCCGGCTGCGGTAAACGCAGGCAAAATACACAAAATCTGACGAACTCACGAAATTCTCTGCATAATGGGCCGTCAAAGGCTTGCCCATGGGCAGCACTGTTGCTTTTCGTCGAAAAACGATTATACCGAATTCAAATTCTATCTAATGAATTTGATTTATTTGTGTAAAATACCGATAATGAATTTATGAAAACCGCAAAGACAACCAGCTCCGAGGTGTGCACCACGCAGGAAGCGGCGCACATCCTGGGCATCTCGGTGTCCTCCGTCCAGCAGTTGGTGGAGGCCGGCATCATTGAGGCCTGGAAGACCAAGGGCGGGCACCGCCGCATTCCGCTGGCGGCGGTGCATGCCTACAAGTCCACGCCGGGCTCCGCGTCGTCCGGCGAGACGGCCGAGCACGGACGCAGCAGTCCGGCAGCGCGTCCCGGCAACGGCCGCACCGCCGTGCTGGTGATCGAGGACAACCGCCTGCAGCGCGAGCTGTATGCCGGTGCCCTCGGTTCCTGGGGCTTGCCACTGGATCTGGTGTATTGCGACAACGGTTACAAGGCGCTGCTGGAGATCGCGCGCAGCAAACCCGACGTGGTGCTGGCCGATATCGTGATGGAAGGCATGGATGGCTACGAAGTGGTCAAGACCATCCTCCACGATCCGGAGCTTCAGGATGTGAGCATTGCCATCGTCAGCAGCCTGGATGCGGAAGAGATGGCCATGCGCGGCGGTATTCCGGCCGGGGTGGTGTTCTTCCCCAAACCGGTCAATTTTGATGAATTGCGCGGTTACATGCGGGCCTGCTGTGCCCGCAGGGAGCGCGAGACCCGCTAAGGGATCAACCAGGAAAGGCCCGCAGTGCCATGGATGACCGGAAACACCCCCCTCTCCCCCTCCGGTTCGCGCGCATCGACCTGCGCCTGGCCCTGGGCCTGTTTTCGCTGTTGCTGATCTGCGGTCTCTGGCTGGGGGCGTTCAAGGAACTCAACGCCAGCCGCGAGAACCATCTGCAGGATGCCCGCCGCGATGCCCAGTCGCTGTCGCGGCTGTTCCTCGAACACGCCTACCGCACCATCGAGGCCGCCGACCAGGCCGCCCTCTACCTGCGCTATCGCTATGCAGAGCGCGGCCAGTCGCTGGACCTGGCTACCGAGATCTCCAACGGCCTGGTGGCGCGCAATGTCTACAATCTCTTCACCATCGTCGATGCCAAGGGTGACGTGGTGCTCTCCAGCAAGCCCTTCACTCCGCTGAACCTGGCCGACCGCGAGCACGTACAGGTCCACATGCAGGGTGGCGAGGACAAGCTGTTCATCAGCAAGCCGGTGCTCGGGCGCGTCTCCAAGAAATGGTCGCTGCAGCTGACCCGCCGCATCAACCGTCCTGACGGCGGCTTTGGCGGCGTGATCGTGGTATCCATCGATCCGCAGTACTTCACCAGCCTGTACCACCAGATCGATGTCGGTCATCATGGCGTGATCACGCTGGTCGGGGCCGACGGCACCGCGCGCGTGCGCCGCACCGGCGACATGGACGCCATGGGCGAGCAGGTCAACGGCGGCAAAGTCTATGCGGCCATGCTGGCGCAAGGAAGCGGCGTGATCGACGCGTTCAGCCGGGTCGACGGCCGCGAGCGCATCTACGCCTTCCACAAGCTGCGCGACTATCCGCTCTACGCCTCGGTGGGCATCGATATCGAAGAGCGCCTGGCCCCCTATTACCGTGAACGCAACCGGACCTTGACGCTGGCGACCCTGATCACCCTGGCCGTGCTGATCTTCAATGCCGTCCTGATCTGGATGGCCGGCTCGCTGGTGCGGAGCCGCCAGGAAGCCATGCAGGCCAGCCAGGCCAAGTCGCGCTTCCTGTCCAACATGTCGCACGAATTCCGCACCCCGCTCAACGGCGTGCTGGGCTATTCGGATGCGCTGCGCGAGGAGCTGGGCGAATCGCCCCTGGCGCAATATGCCACCGCCATCCATGACAGCGGCAACCGCCTGCTGGAACTGGTCGAGTCCATCCTCGAAGTGACCGCCCTGGAAGACCGCCGCGTGGCCGTGCATCGGGAACCGGAGAACATCCGCGAACTGGTCAGCCAGGCCATCGCCCGCCATTACCAGGCAGCCCAGACCAAAGGCCTGCAGCTGGAATGCCGCATCAGCGACGACGTCCCGCAGATCATCGTATGCGACCAGCGCAAGGTCCTGCGCGTGCTGGAAAACCTGATCGGCAATGCCGTGCGCTATACCGACGCCGGCCGCGTGCTGGTCGAAGTGGATCGCAGCAGCGACCAGCTGGCGATCCGCATCAAGGACACCGGCATCGGCATTCCCGCCGGGCAACTCGATACCATCTTCGAGAAGTTCACCCAGGCCGATGACAGTGAGCGCCGCGCCAAGGACGGCGCGGGCCTCGGGCTGACCATCGCGCAACGGCTGGTGACGCTCATGGGGGGCCAACTCATGTTACAGTCCAAACAACATCAAGGATCGACGTTCAGCTTCACATTGCCGCTGCAAGAGCCGAAGTAAATCGGCCACCAAGCCATGAGAACAGAGGGGATTACCGTGCAACTGGGCCAGTCACTGACCGATTATCACCACATCGACCCGAGCCAACTGCTGGAAGCGGTGGGCGGGGACACCGGCACCGTCGCCTCACTGGCGCGCACCTTCGCCGACAGCGCGCCGGCCATTTTTGCCCGGCTGGAGCAGGCCGCCCGGGAGGGCAATGCCGAGCGCAGCCGGCACGAAAGCCATAGCCTCAAAGGCATGAGTGCCATGTTTCAGGCCCAGGTACTGACGATGCTGCTGCAGCAGACCGAACAGGCCGCCCGCAACGGCCAGACGCCGCGTCCGGAAGAACTGGCGCAATTGCAGGCCAGCTTTGCTCTGGTGCTGGATGAAATCGGGCGCTGCGCGCGCTCCCTCCCCCAGTCCTGACCTGCACGGGCGCATCTTCCCTGCCCGCCCTGCCCATGACGCCATCCACGCCCGCTCCCGGCTCGCCGCCCGCACCGCCGCGCATCCGCAAATCCGCCGTCACGCTCGGTGCCCTGCTGTTGGGGCTGCTGGCGGCGACCGTCATCATTTCCGGCAGCCTGCTGTACCGCGCCAGCCTCAACGACTGGCGCAACGACCTGGCCACGCTGTCCACGGTGCTGGCCGAAAGCACCGCCCAGACCATCTCCTCGGCCCGGCTGGTACTGGATAGCATCCAGTCAGACATCGACGCCGCCAACGTCAGCGATGACGCCCAGCTGCGCGAACACGTCAGCACGCCCGAGTACTCCCGGACCATGCGCGAAAAGATCCGCGGCCTGCCCTTCATCTCGGGCATCGGCATCAGCAATGCGCAGGGCCGCATCATCAGCCTGTCCCGCGTATTTCCGCCGCCACCGCTGGACCTCACCGACCGCGACTACTTCTTTCATCACAGCCAGAATGCCTCGACCGATGATTTCCTGAGCGAAACGGTCAATTCGCGCGCGGCGGGCGTACCCACCTTCTATCTCACCCGCCGCATCAATGATGGCCAGGGCCGCATGCTGGCCATCGTGGTGGTGGCGCTGCCCTGCGGGTTCTTTGAAGATTTCTTCAGTGCGGTGACCAAGGACAAACCCTTTTCCATCCTGCTCGCGCGCGAGGACGAGAAACCCCTGATCGCCACCTCCCTGGTGCACGACACCACCGTGCGGCGCGACATCAAGCCGCTGGCCGACCTGCACCTGCCGCGCCCGCCCGGCACCGACGCCAAGCAACCCTATTACTTCATGCAAGCCCACTGGCTGGGCATCCACCGGCCGGTACGCAATGCGCCGATGTACCTGGAAATCGGTGTGACCGACAAGGTCTATTTCAGCGAATGGCTGGAATCGATGTATCCCTTGATGCTGGTGGCTGCCATCAGTCTGGTCGGCCTCATCGGCGGCTTCGGCGTGGCCCTGCGCCAGGTCCAGCGGCGCGAACAGGATGCGCAGCTGGCCCTGGAACTGAAGGAAGCAGCGGACCATGCCAACGAGGCCAAATCGCGTTTCCTGGCCATGGTCAGCCATGAAATCCGCACCCCGATGAACGGCATCCTGGGCCTGTCTGAACTGCTGATGGAATCGGGCTTGTCGAGCAAACAGCAGCACTATGCCGACAGCATCCACAACGCCACCGGCGGACTGGTGCGCATCATCAACGACATCCTCGATTTTTCCAAGATCGAATCCGGCAAGCTTGATCTGGAGGGCGTGGCCTTCCACCCGGCGCGGCTGGTGCGCGAGGTGGCCGAACTGTACCGGCCCTCGATCCACAACAAGGACGTGCAGCTGGATGTGCGCATCGATTGCGACGACGCGCTCTGTCTGGTCGGCGACCCCTCGCGCCTGAAACAGGTGCTGGGCAACCTGCTGAGCAATGCCATCAAATTCACCCAGGCCGGCTATGTGCGGCTGAGCATGTCGGCGCAACATGAAGAAGAAAGTCCGGAGCGCTGGCGGCTCTTCTTCGCCATCGCCGACAGCGGCATCGGCATTGCCCCGGAAGCGCTGGCCCAGCTGTTCCAGCCCTTCACCCAGGCCGACACCTCGATTTCGCGCCGCTTCGGCGGCACCGGGCTGGGCCTGGCCATCAGCAAGAATCTGGTGGAACTGATGGGCGGCAAGATCGCCTGCCAGAGCGTGCCGGGCCAGTCCACCAAATTCAGTTTCGACATCCTCTGCCCGGAAGGGGTGGCTGCAGCCCGCCCGGATGCGGCCCCGAAGACGGAAATGAAGAATAAGGCTTCACTTGCCCCGGAAGCCCCCGCCAGCGCAGCCTCCTTCCCGCCAGCGCCTCCCGCGCAGATGCCCCCGCTGTCGGCGCTGACGCCTCCGCCCGCGCCTGCAGGCGCAGCTTCGCCCCTTACCGGGGCGCGCATCCTCGTGGCCGAAGATACCGAAATCAACCGCCAGTTGCTGCGCATCCTGCTGGCGCGCCGCGGCTGCATCCTGGAAGAGGTGGAAAACGGACAGTTGGCCCTGGATGCCCTCCGCAGTGCCAGCTATGACCTGGTGCTGATGGATTGCATGATGCCCATCATGGACGGCTACCAGGCCACCGCCGAAATCCGCGCCTTTGAACAGGCCAACGGGCGCCCGCGCACGCCCATCATCGCCCTGACCGCCAGCGCCATCGAAGGCGACCGCCAGCGCTGCCTGGATGCCGGCATGGACGACTACCTCAGCAAGCCCTTCACCCAGGTCGGGCTGATGAATGCCGTGGAAAAGTGGCTGCAAAAAGCCTGAGATCGACAAACCTGAGTTGAATTCAGGAAAATCCCTAAGAAAACAAAACAACTGCTTAAATTGTTTTATTTGATTTATTTGTTTGACCGTCTTATGATGGTTCCTGAGCGCACATCATTATTCCAAAAGAGCGCATTTATCAGGAGTGTCATCATGAAATGGTTCTACGATCTGAAGATTGCCAACAAGCTCAACGCCGCCTTTCTGGTTGTGCTGGCATTCATCATTGCCCTGGGCGGTTTTTCGATCGCGCAACTGGCGGGGGTCAACAAGGCAGCCAGCGAAGTGTCGTCCAACTGGCTCCCGAGCATCAACGCTCTGTCCAGGATCAGCCTGGCCCTGGCACGCTCCCGCAGCTTCGACATGCAACAGCTGCTGACCGACGACAAGAAGGAAGAACTGGCATCCCGCGAGCGCGCTGACAAGCAGATGGCCATCCTTGCCAAGGAGATGGCGCAATATGGCACGCTGGTGTCGGAACCGCGCGAGAAGGAGCTTTATCCCGAGATGCAGCGCAACATCGCTGCCTACCAGGAAGCTCATGTGCGCATTATGAAACTCTTTGAAGAAGGCCAGAAGCAGGCCGGCCATGCGCTTCTCAATACCAGTTCCACCCCGGTCTACCGCAAGCTGCAAGACCAGATCAATGAACTGACCGAAGTCAACAACAAGGGAGCTATCGCTTCCGAGCAGCAGGCCAGCCAGGTCTACCAGCGCGCTCAGATGGCTATCATCGGACTGGTCGGCAGCTGCATCGCGCTGGCCATGCTCCTGTCCTGGTGGATTGCCCGCCTGGTCTCGCGTCCGCTGATCCAGGCCGTCTCGATCGCCCGCCAGGTGGCCGAAGGCGACCTCACCGCCCGCATTCCCGACAACACCGGCCGCGACGAGACCGCCCAGTTGATGGCCGCCCTGAAGCAGATGAACGACAACCTGCTCAACATCGTGCAGGAAGTCCGCACCGGCACCGACACCATCAGCACCGCCTCGGCCGAAATCGCCACCGGCAACATGGACTTGTCTTCCCGTACCGAACAACAGGCCGGTGCCCTTGAAGAAACCGCCTCGGCCATGGAAGAACTGACCTCCACCGTGCGCCAGAACTCCGACAATGCACGCCAGGCCAACCAGTTGGCGGTCTCGGCGTCGGAGGTGGCCCAGGCCGGAGGCCAGGTAGTGGGCAAGGTTGTTCATACCATGGATGCCATCAATGAATCGTCTCGCAAAATCGCAGACATCATCAGCGTCATTGACGGGATCGCCTTCCAGACCAACATCCTGGCCCTGAACGCCGCCGTGGAAGCAGCCCGTGCCGGGGAGCAGGGACGCGGCTTCGCAGTGGTCGCCTCGGAAGTCCGTTCGCTGGCCCAGCGCAGTGCCTCGGCCGCCCACGAAATCAAGGCCCTGATCGACGACTCGGTGGCCAAGGTCGATACCGGCACCAAGCTGGTCGGTGAAGCCGGCCAGACCATGAACGAGGTGGTAGCCAGCGTCAAGCGCGTCTCCGACATCGTGGCCGAGATCACCGCCGCCGGGGCCGAGCAGAGCCAGGGCATCGAGCAGATCAACAATGCCGTGGTGCAGATGGACGAAAACACCCAGCAGAACGCCGCCCTGGTCGAACAGGCTGCCGCCGCCGCCAAGGCCCTGCAGGAACAGGCAACGCGCCTGAGCCAGACGGTCGGCGTGTTCCGCCTCGATGCCAGCGACGTACCCGCCACGGTGCATGCCAAACATGCCAAGGCAGCGATGGCCACCGCAGCAGCACGCGATATCACCCCGGCTCGTCCGGCAGTGGCGGCACCGCGTACCCCGAGCATCGCCCGGTCAGCACCGGCCGCACGCCCGGCCACACCGGCCAAAAGCCAACACGACAGCGCCGACAACGGTGACTGGGAACAATTCTGAACCTCGGGGACGACATGGACGCCTTTCAAAAAGAAATCGACGAACGCACCAACCTGACCTCCAGCAACAAGTTCGAACTGCTGCTGTTCCGCCTCGGCAACCCGGAAGGGACCACCGACAAGCCGGGCGAGCTGTATGGCATCAACGTCTTCAAGATCCGCGAGATCGTCCCGATGATGGACATCACCGCCGCCGCCGGCATGCGCTCCCCGATGCTGGGCATGGTCAACATCCGCGGCCAGGTGATGTCGGTGGTGGACCTGCCGGCAGTGGCCGGCTGCAAGCCGGGCCATGGACTGAACATCCTGCTCATCACCGAGTTCGCCCGGCACACCCAGGCCTTCGCGGTGGAGTCGGTGGAAGAGATCGTGCGCCTGGACTGGAGCCAGGTCCTGCCGGCCGACTCCAATGCCTCCGGCAACGTGGTCACCAGCATCGCCCGCCTCGACTCGGCCCTGGATGGTGGCCGCCTGGTGCAGGTGCTGGACGTGGAACAGATCCTCAACATGGTTTCGCCGGTCAAGGAGCAGATGCAGCCGCCGACGCCGGGCAGCAACGAGTTGAAGATCAAGCCCGGATCGGTCGTACTGGCCGCCGACGATTCGCGCATGGCACGTGCCCTGATTGAGCAATGCCTGAACGATCTCAAGCTGCCGTACGTGATGGCTACCGATGGCCTGCAAGCCTGGAAGAAACTGCAGGAGCTGGCCCGCGAAGCGGAACAGGAACACAAGCCGCTCACCGACAAGGTCGCCATGGTGCTGACCGACCTCGAAATGCCGGAGATGGATGGCTTCACCCTGACCCGCAAGATCAAGGCCTCGGACCTCTACAAACAATTGCCGGTGGTGATCCATTCTTCACTGACCGGTGCCGCCAACGAAGACCATGTGCGTTCGGTGGGCGCCAATGGTTATGTCGCCAAGTTTTCCCCGCCTGAACTGGCAGCAATGCTGCGCAAGGTGCTGCCCCCCTGACGGCACCTACTTGCAGAGCCAGGAACGGCGCTTTTTACAAGCGCACGGCCGACACCCCGTCGGCCGGCAAGACCGGCCCCACGCCACCCTGACGGTGCCGTGGGGCTTTTCTTCATATGGCCGCGGTGCAGCACCCCGCCAATCCGGGCTGGCTTGAGCTATCTCAAATTATTTCGAGGCCAGGCTCCTAGAATCGGCAGTGAACATCCCTCCGGCACGCCCGCGCCCTGCCGGCGATGCGGATGTCTCCGCCCCGACCTGCGTACGGTCGCGCCCTGTATCAGGAGGCTGGCCATGATTCCCACTGCCGATCGTGTCGTTTCCCTCGCCCCGTCTGCCGACAGCAACGGACTGGCCCAGCGCATTCCGGCCCTGCTGGCGGAGATGGATGCCGAGCACCGTGAGGTACTGGAGAGCGTGGCCGCGCTGGCGATCGTGCCGCCAGCCGGTTTTGCCAGCGCTTATGCAGCCCTGGTGGCGCAGATCGAGACAGGATTCCGGGAAGAAGAAAAGATGATGGATGAGATGGGCTACAGCGATCTGCGTGCCCATCGCCGCGACCATGCGGAACTGCTGGCGCTGCTGCACCGGCTGCGGCCTTATCTGGACGATGGCAACGCGCCGCTGGCCGATATCGTCATGGGCATGATCCCGGCCATGCTGGTACGCCATATGGCGGGGATGGATCAGGCACTGGCGCTGGCCTTGCGCGTGCGAGCCGCTGCAGCAGGGCCATGCTGAACTGAGCACGGCCCGGCACGGATCAGGCCGGAAAATTCACCCTGTGGCGCTCAGGCATTCAAGGGGGTGGACGCAAGGTCCGTGCGGTCGCTGCGAATGCTCTCCGGCCCGGTACCGTAATCGGCCAGCGTGGCCCGGTAGAAATCAATGAACTCGCCTGCCGGCAAGGGCTTGGCGAACAGCCAGCCCTGGGCGAAGTCGACCCCGTGCTGGCCCAGATAGGCGGCCTGCTCCAGGGTTTCCACGCCTTCGGCGACGATGAACAGATTCAGGCTCTTGGCCATGGCGATGATGTGATCGATCACGGCGCTGGTGGCTGCGCCCGTGCCGATGGTGCTGACGAAGGACTTGTCGATCTTGAGCGCGTCCATGGGCAGGCCCTGCAGGTATTGCAGGTTGGAATAGCCGGTCCCGAAGTCATCGAGCGCCATCGAATGCCCCAGTTCGCGCGCCCGCGCCAGCGTCACGCGGGCCGAGGCAATGTCCATGCAGCCGCGTTCGGTGGCTTCCATCCACAACTGCTCGGTGCGGATATCGGTCCCCGCCAGCGTCTGGCTGACCACGTCGATGATGCGGCAGGTCTTGATATCGTGGGCAGCGACGTTGACCGCCACGTGCAGGGCCCGGTCGGCGCGCAGGGTATCGCCCAGTTCTTCCACCACAGCCGCGATGACCTGATCGGTCATGGGCAGGATCAGTCCGCTCTCCTCGGCCAGCGGCACGAACAGGTCGGGCCGCACGATGCTGCCATCCGGCCGCCGCCAGCGGATCAGTGCCTCGGCACCGATGCAGCGGCCGCTGGCCAGCTCGATGATCGGCTGGTAGAACACGATGAATTCCTTCTTGCGCACCGCCAGCTGCAAATCCGCCAGCGGCGACAAGCGCGCCTGCGATACCCGCAGCACCAGCATCACCAGTCCCAGCGCGAGCAGCACGCCCACCGGCAGGAACCAGCGCTGCTCGCCGGTCATGGTCTCCACCACATGCTGGCCGTCAATGATGGCGGCGGCGGTCCAGCCGTCGCGGCTGATGGTGGAGACAAAGAACCCATCGAAATCCTGGTTGCCCACGCCGCGCAAGGCGCGACCGGCCATGCCGCTGGCGATGGGCATGCCGTACTGCGCGACCAGGCCGAAACCGTTGCGCGCCAGCACCACATGCACGCCATCTTCCAGCACCACGTCGACAAAGCGTTCGCGATGCACCAGCGCCGCATGGGCACCGTACTGGATGGACATCATGCTGGGCCCATCGCTGATGTAGGAAGCCTGTTCCAGCGCCACGCCGACGCCGTCCGCCGTGGTGAACACCGCCTCCGGCTGCGGACGGCGCAGCGCCTGCGCGCGGCGATCCCAGGAGGTGCACTTGAGCTGGCCGTATTCGTAGTAGCCCATTTCCTCGATGGCACCGGAACTGACGGCGATCAGGCGCATCTGCGCGATGTGCTCATCCGAGCAGGGAAACAGCAGCAGGGGCGACATCGACTTCAGCGCCCGCTGGGTGTTCTGGAAAGTGGCTTCGGCGCGATCCACGACCGACTCGGCATAGCGCGTCAGGCGCTCGTGCTCGGAATCGATCACCGCCTGGCGCGACAGCCACAGCATGCCGATCACCGGCACCGTGGCCGCCACGATGGTGGCAATGACGGTCAGGACCACCACCTTGTTCTTGTTGTTCACATCGCCCCCTTGTGCAGCCGCTTGCTTCGCGGCCAGTTTGCCCCGGAATTTCTGTCTGATGCTCATCATTAGACCGCGATTAACCGATTAAATCAATTTAATCATTTTATAAATTGATGAAGCGTCTTTGCAACGCTTGAGAAAAGAGCTCCGCGCAGGGGCCATGAATCTCAATTTTTCTTTATAAATCAAAGACAAAAGACATCAATTGCCGGCGCGGAGAAGGGCTTTTCGTCTTGACAACACAGTGGGGCCCAAGCAACGAATTTACCGTTTATTCCCACAAAGAATCATTTTTTTAGCGATTTCAATGAATTTGTGTTTTAATGATTCCATCAATCAATTTTTCAGGAATCGATCATGCGTCTCAACCTGCCGGTCACCCAACAAGAGCGTGAGATCGATGCTTATGCCTCCATCGTCTCCAAGACCGATATCAAGGGGCGCATCACCTACGTCAACCCGACCTTCATCCACATCAGCGGCTTCACGGAAGAAGAGCTGATCGGTGCGCCGCAGAACATCGTGCGCCATCCCGACATGCCGGAGCTGGCCTTCGCCGACCTGTGGAGCACTCTCAAGGCCGGCCTGCCCTGGACCGGACTGGTCAAGAACCGCTGCAAGAATGGCGACTTCTACTGGGTCAAGGCCAACGTCACGCCGATTTGGGAACGCGGTAAATGCACCGGCTACATGTCGGTACGCACCAAGCCCACGCGCGCCGAGATCACCGCCGCCGAGCAGGCCTACAAGGAACTGAAGAAGGAAAGCGCCCGCATCGCCGTGCATCGCGGAGAAGTGGTGCCGACCGGCCTGCGCGGCAAGTTGCGCCAGGTCTCGCAGGTATCGCTGAAGACCCGATTGGATCTGGGCCTGGGCACGGCGGCCGCCGGCATCTGTGCGCTGGCCTTCCTCAACGGGCAGTGTGCCGAACACGCCAGCAGCCTGCCGACGCTGGCCGCTACCGGCGTCGCCCTGGGCAGCCTGGCGCTCCTGCGCATGACCCTGGCTACGCGCATCTTCACCCCCTTGCGGCGTGCCGTGGCACAGGCGCGCCGGGTCGCGGGCGGCGATCTGTCCGCCGCCGACCTGCAGGCGCGCCGCGATGAAATGGGTGCCCTGCTGCAGGCCATGGAACAGATGCGGGTCAACCTGGTGGCATCGGTAGGCGACGTGCGCCGCAGCGGCATGCACATCGCCCAGGCCACCGGCGAGATCGCACGCGGCAACATGGACCTGTCCTCGCGCACCGAATCACAGGCCAGCAGCCTCGAAGAAACCGCTGCCAGCATGGAAGAGCTGGCCTCCACCGTGACCCAGAACAGCGAGAACGCGCGCCAGGCCAACCGCCTGGTGGAAGAAGCGCTGGCCACCACGCGCGATGGCGAAGCCTCCATCCACCACATCAACGACACCATGGATGCCATCCACAAGAGCGCCGAGCAGATCAAGCAGATCACCGGACTGATCGACGGCATTGCCTTCCAGACCAATATCCTGGCCTTGAATGCGGCGGTGGAAGCAGCGCGCGCCGGAGAACAGGGACGCGGCTTTGCAGTGGTCGCCGGTGAAGTGCGCAACCTGGCACAACGCTCGGCCCAGGCCACCAAGGAAATCAAACTGCTCATCGACGAATCCTCGCAGCGGGTCGGTACCGGCGTGAAGCTGGCCGGTGACATGCGCGACACCATGGGCGGCATCATGCGCTCGGTGACGCAGGCCGCTACCGCCGTGGCCGAGATCACCGCCGCCTCGGACGAACAGCAGACCGGCATCCAGCAGGTCAACGAAGCCGTGGTCCTGATGGATGAAGTGACCCAGCGCAATGCAGCGCTGGTGGAAGAAGCAGCGGCCGCCGCCGGCAGCCTGGAGGAGTCGACGCAGCAGATGATCCAGGCCATCAGCGTGTTCAACCTGGACGGCATGGCAGCTACGGCCGTGGCCTTGCCCACGCAGGAAAACAAGCGTGTGGCCCTGCCCCGCGCTGCCTGACCTGGAGGGCGCGGCTCCAGCCCCTGATCCGGAGCCATCGCTGAGGAGGCGAACATGGGACACAGCGAAGCATTGATGGCCAACGAGTGCGCCAGCCAACGCACCCATGCCGATGACGCGCCTGACACCCGGGCGCTGGTCAAGGCCAATGCACGGTATCGCCACATCATCGGCAACACCCCCGCCATCATCTACAGCAGCGTGCCCTCGGGCGATTTCCAGCTCACGTTCGTGAGCGAGAACGCGACCCGCCTGCTGGGCTACGAGCCCTCGGAAATGCTGGACGACCCCAACTTCTGGTTCAACCACATCCACCCCGACGACACCGCCGCGATCTTTTCCAGCCTGGCCATGCTGTTCGTGGAAGACCAGAAGATCTACGAATACCGTTTCCGCACCCAGGACGGCAGCTACCTGTGGATGCACGACACCCTGCGCCTGATCCGCGATGCCGAAGGCACACCGCTGGAAGTCATCGGCCTGATGACCGACATCACCGGCCGCAAGCAGATGGAAGACACCCTGCAGCGCCAGGCCGAGGAACAGCGCGCCCTGATCGAACAGCTCAAGATGGCCCAGGCCCAGCTGATGCAGTCCGAGAAGCTGGCCTCCATCGGCCAGCTGGCCGCCGGGGTGGCGCACGAAATCAACAATCCGATCGGCTTCGTCAACGCCAACCTCAACACCCTGGGCAACTATGTGGCCACACTGCTCGAAGGCATCAAACTGTACCAGTGCGTCACCACCGGCAAACTGCCCTCCAGCGTGGCGCAGTCGGAACTGCAGGCCTTCGAGGACCGCGCCGACCTGCAGTTCCTCAGCGAGGACGTGACCGAGCTGCTGGCCGAATCCAACGAAGGCCTGCAACGCGTCAAGAACATCGTGCAGTCGCTGAAGGATTTCTCGCGCACCGGCGAGAGCAACTGGCAGATGGCCGACCTGCACCGCGGCCTGGACAGCACGCTCAACATCGCCAACAACGAACTGAAGTACAAGGTCACCATCGTCAAGCAATACGGTGAGCTACCCATGATCAAGTGCCTGGCCTCGGAACTGAACCAGGTTTTCATGAACCTGCTGGTCAATGCCGCCCAGGCCATCCAGGAGCGCGGCAGCGTGACCATCCGCACCGAACGCTGCGGCCAGCGCGTGGCCGTCTGCATCAGCGATACCGGGCACGGCATCGCGCCGGAACACATCAACCGCATCTTCGAACCTTTCTTCACCACCAAGCCGGTCGGCAGCGGGACCGGGCTTGGACTGTCGCTGTCCTACGGCATCATCAAGAAGCATGGCGGCGATATTCATGTCAGCAGTGAACCGGGCAAAGGCACCACCTTCCGGATCGAATTGCCCATCGATCCCGCCAGCGCCCAGCCGCCGAGCAAGGCATCGGGCGAACCAGGAGAAGCATCATGACTGCCATCCAAAGCCAGGAACTCCAAACCCTGCAACAAGCCGACCCGTTCGCCCTGCCGCCGCCCTGCGTGCTGCTGGTCGATGACGAACAGAGCATCCTGTCGGCCCTCAAACGCACCTTCCGGCCCCAGGGCTATCGCCTGCTGACGGCCACCAGCGCCGAAGCCGGGCTCGATATCCTGGCCAGCGCCGACGTCGACCTGGTCATTTCCGACATGCGCATGCCCGGCATGAACGGCGCCCAGTTCCTGGCCCAGGTCAAGCAGCAGTGGCCGGCCACCATGCGCATCCTGCTGACCGGCTATTCCGAGATCGGCAGCACCATCTCGGCCATCAACGATGGCGGCATCCACCATTACCTCTCCAAACCCTGGGAAGACCGCGAGCTGCTCATGGTGGTGACCCACGCGCTGGAGGAACAGCAGCTGCGCAAGCAGAAGATGGCGCTGGAACGCAAGGTGCGCGAACAGAACCTGCAACTGGCCGATTTCAACCGCCAGCTCGAACGGCAGGTACAGGCGCGCACGGAAGAACTGCGCCAGACCGTGCTGTTTCTGGAGAACGCCCAGGAAGAGGAACAAAAGGCCTTCCTCTCCATGCTGCACGTGTTCTCCGACATCAGCGAACTGCGCGCCGGGCTGGCCAACGGCCAGTCGGCCCGCGTCGCGCGCTGGTGCGAACAGCTGGCATTGCGGATGGGCATGAACGCCCATCACGCCAAGGAGATGATGATGGCCGGCATGCTGCATGGCATCGGGAAGCTGGACCTGTCGGATGATCTGGTGAAAAAGCCCATCGAAAAAATGAGCAGCGACGAGCTGCAGCGCTTCCTGTGGCATCCGGTGAAAGGCCAGATGCTGCTGACCCCCATCCCGACCCTCGCCGAGACCGGCGAGATCATCCGCCACCAGCACGAGCGCTATGACGGCCGGGGCGTGCCGGAAAGCCTGTCAGGCGACGCCATCCCGCTGGGCTCGCGCATCCTGGCCGTGGTGCGCGACTTCGAGGGTCTGTGCAATGGCGGCATCACCAGCCACAACGTGAGTCCCGAGAAAGCGCTGTCCATGCTGCGCACGCATGCCGGCCATCGCTATGACCCGGTGGTGGTCAACACCTTCATCGCCATGATGGAAGAACAGCGCATGGCGCTGGAACAGCAGACTCGCCTGCTGTCCCCGGCCGAGCTGCGGGTCGGCATGAAGCTGGCCGAGGACCTGCGCACCAGGTCCGGCGTGCTGCTGCTGAACAAGGAGCACGTCTTGGACGAAGCCATCCTGGCGCGCCTGCGGCGCTTCGAGCAGATCGATGAGATGCCGCTGAAGGCGAGGATCGTGTTGCACTGAAGCAACCGGCGCTTGTCGGCATGCACAAGGCCTGACGGAAAGCTTGTCAGCCGGCAAGCGTACCCGGGAATTTCCCGATTGCCCGCCCGCCTCAGGGCTGGTGCAATCAGCATGACCGGGCGCGTTGCGCCCGTTCGCGTTGGGGGACGCGATGCTGTTCCACTATAAAAAATGACACCATGACCAGAATCACCCGAAATACCTGCCTGTTCCTGCTGATCGCCTTCAGCCTCTTGCTGGCCGGCGTGGCCGGCCTGGCGCGCCTGAACCAGAAGGAGGTGCGCGACAGCCTGGCGCTGGACAGCCGCTGGATCCGCGACGACATCGAATCCCTGCTGCGCCGTTACGAACACGGCCTGCGCGGCACCCGGGGGGCCATCCTGGCCATCGGTGCGGACGACCTGAGCCGCGAAAAACTGTTGCGCTACATGGACAGCCGCGATCTGGCCCAGGAATTTCCCTGGGCCGGCGGTTTCGGCTTCATCCGCCACGTTCCGCTCGCCGCGCTGCCCGCCTACGAGAAGAAGATGCGCGAAGACCGCCTGCTGTTTTCCGGCATCAGACAGCTCGCCGACAACCCCGGCGACCGCTACGTGATCGAATACATCGAGCCCCTCGCCCCCAACCGGCCGGCCCTGGGCCTGGACATCGCCTCGTCGCCGGAACGCCGCTCGGCCGCCGATCACGCCATGCTGACCGGCCGCGCGGAACTGACCACGCCGATCAGGCTGGTGCAGAAGGAACAGCGGACGGCCAATGCCTATCTGTTCCTGCTGCCCATCTATGCCGGCTCGGTCACGCCGCCGACCATGGAGCAGCGCCAGGAAAGGATCCTCGGCTGGGCTTACGCGCCGCTGTCGGTGCACGACATCCTCTCGGAACTGAGCCGGCGCTGGAACATGCATTCGCTGGAAATCCTGGTGGAGGACGTCGCCAGCAATACCACGGCCGTCGAACTGTTCCGCAGCGGCGGCTTTGACCAGATCGAGGATGCCGTCAGTCTGCAAACGGCCGTGCCCCTCTATGGCCGGGCCTGGAAACTGAGCATCCGGGCCGCCCCCGAATACGCGCAGGCCCACCAGTTCATCAGTGATCGTGCCACGCTGCTTTCCTCCATTACGCTGGCCATGCTGATCCTGGCCAGCGCGCTGGCCTATCAGGTTTTCTCCACCCGTGAACGCAAGCTGCAGGAAGCCCGTGCCCTGCTGGCTGCCGTGGTGGACAGCTCGCCCGACGCCATCGTCACCACCGATGCCCGGGGACTGATCACTTCCTGGAACCGGGGGGCCAGCGACACCCTGGGCCTGCCCGAAGGACGCGCACTGGGCACGGCCCTCTCCACGCACGCAGCGCTGCGCGAGCTGGACCAGCAGGGCAGTACACGCGCCACTTCCTCAGGCTTCAGTGCCGGCACCGGCCAGCAGGAGGAGGCGCATGTGGTCAGCTTGCAGGGCGAGTCGATACGCTACGCCTCGGCCCTGATGTTCCCGCTGCGCGATGGTGCCGGTCGACAAATCGGCAAGGCCTTCATGCTGCGCGACGTCACCCGCGAGAAGCGCATCGAACGCCAGTTGCACCGCATCAACGAGGAACTGGAACTGACCGTGCAGCAGCGCACCCATGCGCTGCACCAGGCCAAGACCATGCTGCAGACCGTGCTCAACGTCATGCCCTCGCTGGTCGGCTACTGGGACAAGCATCTCATCAACCGCTTCGCCAATGCCTCCTACGAGCGTGTCTTCGGGCGTGAGCATGGGGAAATCACCGGCATGTACATGCTGGATCTGGTCGGGACGGAACTCTTTGAAAGCGCCATGCCCCACATCGACGCAGTGCTGGCCGGCGAGAAGCAGACCTTCGAGCGCACCTTCACCGATGCCGTCAACGGCTACAAGCATGTTCTCACCACCTACATCCCCGACGTCAACGAACAAGGCGAAGTCAACGGCTTCTATGTCGTGGCGCACGACGTCACCGAGATCACCCACAACCGCAACCAGCTCAGCGAGGCACTGGCCCAGAACCAGTCGCTGCTGGACCAGGTGCAGCAGTCCAACGCCCTGCTCAACAACGTGCTCAGTTCGGCCACCGGCGTGGCCATCATCGCCACGGCACCGGACGGCGTGATCACGCTGTTCAATCGCGGGGCCGAACGCATGCTGGGCTATCGCGCCGAGGACGTGATCGGGCAGATGAAGGAGGAAACCTTCTCGGGCCGCCTCAACCATCCCGCCATCCGTGCCCCGGCGCCACTGGACGAGAAGGCCGTGAGCGACCTGCGCTACCGCCGCAAGGATGGCGTGACGCTGCCGGTCACGCGTCAGCAGACCTCCATGCTGGATCACCGCCAGCGCCACATCGGCGACCTCTACATCGCCATGGACATGAGCCTGCAGCGCCAGCAGGAAGCCGAACTGGCAGCCGCCCGCGACCAGCTGATGCTGGCCGCCGAAGTGGCCAAGCTGGGCGTGTGGGTCTGGGACCGCACCGGCGACACCTTTGAATTCAACCGCCAGATCGCCGAGATCTACGGCATCAGCGATGGCCGCAGCGGGCAGGTGACCACCTATGAGGGCTGGCGCAGGCGCGTGCATCCCGACGATGTCGGCTATGTCGAATCGGCCCTGCAGGCGGCACTGGCCGGTACCGGAGAATTCGAACCGGTGTTTCGCGTGGTGCGCGCCGACGGCAGCATCCGCTTCGTGCAGGCACGTGCCCACGTCGACCGCAACGGCATGGGCGCGCCGGTGCGCGTGATCGGCATCAACCTGGACATCACCCAGCGCATCGAATTCGAAAACAACCTGGTCGAGGCCCGTCTGAAGGCCGAACAGGCCAACTCCGCCAAGAGTCTGTTCCTGGCCAGCGTCAGCCACGAGATCCGCACCCCCATGAATGGCGTCCTGGGCATGATCCAGCTGCTGCAGAGAACGCAACCGCAGCCGGCCCAGCGCGACTACCTGAACAAGGCCGAGATCTCGGCCAAGTCCCTGCTCAACCTGCTCAATGACCTGCTGGATTTCTCGAAGATGGATGCCCAGCAGGTGCAATTGGACTTGCAGGCGTTCTCGCTGGAGCATTTCCGCCACGACCTGACCGCAATCCTGGCCGGCAACCCGCCGCAGGAGGGCGTGAGCCTGCACATCGAACTGGATGGCGACCTGCCGCAGCGCGTGGTGGGCGATGTCTATCGACTGCAGCAAGTGCTGGTGAACCTGATCAGCAATGCGCTCAAGTTCACGCACCTGGGCCGCATCGACGTGGCACTGCGGCGGCTGGCGGCGGACAACACCCGGCAAGTGATGCTGCGGGTGGAGGTCAGCGACACCGGCATCGGCATTGCTCCGGAACGTCTGAAGGACATCTTCGATGCCTTCACCCAGGCCGAAGCCTCCACCACCCGCCGCTATGGCGGCACCGGGCTGGGGCTGGCCATCAGCCGCCATCTGGTGCAGCTCATGGGCGGCCAGTTGCAGGTGAGCAGCGAACCGGGACGCGGCAGCCGCTTCTGGTTCGACCTGCCCATGGAGATCGAGGACGCCACGCCGCTGTCGCAGGCGCGTGCAGCGGACGAGCACACGCAGGCCGAGCATGCGCCCGCTGGCGAGACCGCGCGTGAACTGGAAGGGGTGCAGATCCTGCTGGTGGAAGACAATGCCGTCAATCGACAGGTCGCCACCGGCCTGCTGTCCCTGTATGGCGCGCACATCAGCTGCGCCGAGAATGGCAGCACCGGCGTGGCCATGGCCTGCGATCCCGAGCGCCACTACGACCTGATCCTGATGGATCTGCAGATGCCCGGCATCGACGGTATCGAAGCCACCCGTCGCATCCGCCGCCAGCAGGACCTGCGCCACATTCCTATCCTGGCCATGACCGCCAACGCCTCGCCGGAAGACCGCCGCCGTTGTATCGCAGCCGGCATGGCTGGTCACATCGCAAAGCCCATCGACGTAAGTACGCTGGTGCCGACACTGCTGTCGCATCTCCAGCATGACCGCAGCATCGCTGCGCAAGAGACGCTGCCCGCCGAGGCCACGCGCGTGGACGTACAGCCCGCCGACCGCCAGCAGGTCGACGTCTACGCTGACCTGATGCGCCGCTACCGTCAGGCCAGCGACGTCTATCGCACCACACTGGATGCCGCCGGGCCGGAACTGGAGCGCCTCTTCGCGGACTACGACGCGGCGCTGGCGCAGGCTTCGCCGGGCGGCATCGAGCAGGCCGCCCATGCGTTCAAGGGCTTGTGCGCCACCATCGGGGCCAGCGGCCTGGCTGCTTATTTCGCCGGGATCGAGCGCGTGTGCCGCGCTGGCGAAGGTGTGCCGTCCGATCGTCTTTTCCCATCCTGGCGCGAAGAACTGGTCGCGGTACGGCGCGATGCGGGTGTGGTCTTGCAGCAACTGGCGATGCAGGCGCTGCAGGGTGTTTCAGGCTCACCGGGGCCGGCTGCGCCGCAGGCCAGCGCGGAGCCGGCGACGGCGACAGCAGAGGCTTCCGATTTTCCTGATAGGCAGGCGCTGCGGGCCTTGCTATTGTCGAGCAACCTCGAAGCGCTGGACCTGGCCGAAGCCATCGGCAAGCGCCATGGGCTGATGCAGCAGACGCGCTACCAGCAGTTGTGGGAACTGATCGAGAAACTCGACTTCCCGGCGGCGTTGGCCCATCTCGATGACCATTTCGGAGAACCTCGTTGAAACGCATCCTGGAAGAACTCTCATCCCTGCGCGGCAGCCGTCCGCGCGTACTGCTGTGCGATGACCAGCCCATCAACATCCGTCTCGCCAATGCCCTGCTCAAGGGCGACTACGAGATCTTCATGGCCACCAGCGGCCTGCAGGCCATCGAGCTGTGCGAGAAGGTGGTGCCGGACCTGATCCTGATGGATGTGAACATGCCCGGCCTGAACGGCTACGAGACCTGCGAACGGCTCAAGCAGAACACCGCCACGCTGGGCATTCCGGTGATCTTCCTGACCGGCTTGCAGAGCGAGGAAGACGAGGTCAAGGGCTTCGATGCGGGCGGCGTGGATTTCATCAGCAAACCGATCAACGGCACGGTGCTCAAGGCGCGCGTGCTGACGCACCTGACGCTGAAACTGCAATCCGACTTCTACCGCAACATCGCCGTCACCGATTCGCTCACCGGCCTGTTCAACCGCCGCAAGTTCGACAGCGAGCTGGCCGAGAAATGGGAGCTGTGCAAGCGCTCCGGCCAAGCCATGTCGCTGCTGATGATCGATATCGACTACTTCAAGAAATACAACGACCACTATGGCCACCAGGCCGGCGACCACTGCCTGGCCGAAGTGGCGCACGCCATCCGCAGCAACTTCCACCGCAGCTATGATTGCGTGGCGCGCTACGGCGGCGAGGAATTTGCCTGCATCCTGCCCATGGCAGGCCGCGAGCAGGCATTGAAACTGGCACGCGACGTCTGCGACGCCGTGGCCCGCCTGCACCTGCCGCATGCCCGCTCGGACGCCAGCGAATTCGTCACGCTCAGCATCGGCGTGGCCTCGGTCGATGTACCCGGTCACAGCAGCACGCCGGCCGCGCTGATTGCCCTGGCCGACCAGAACCTGTACCAGGCCAAAGCGCACGGCCGGGCGCAGGTGTATTGCGCCACCCCCGTCGAGGACGCTGCCTTGCAGTCCTCAGCGTCCTGATCCCCGCTGCAGCACCGTACGAACAACACAGCCGGCCCTGAGCCGGCCATCGGCGTTGGCGCTGGCGCTGCGCATCCAGCCGCAAGGCAGGAGAGAGATGGCCGCCGTCCTGATCGCGATCCGGCCGCTGTGTCGGCCTTCCGTCCCCATCGGTCGCTGCGACGCAACGCTATCTCGAAAAATAACGAGGTAATTTTCGAATAAATTTGATCTTACCGGCCTGAAATTCAAGCTTCGTCGACTATTTTCGACATCCCGGTAAAACTGCGTTTTTCTTCCCGCATGTCCTTGTCAACTGCAACAGTTTCCCCGGCAAGGGAGCGGTGAAGCCCATTGAACCCGTTCGATGCGTCCCTATCGGTCAAGGAAGAAAAACATGACAACTGCACATCTCGCTCATATCGTCGGTGGTGAAGATTCTCACGGCGGACCGCTGGTCCGGCTGCTGGAAGCCGCCGGATTCCATGTCGCCCATCACCCCTCGGCCGACCAGTTCCTGCAGCACACCACCGGCACCGCGCGTGGCGGCCTGGTTCTGGAAGTCCACATGCAGAACCTCGATGCGCCGCGCTTGCGCTCGCTGCTGGATGAACGTGAACTGGGCCGGCCGCTGATCGTCATCACCGGCGCACCGCCGGCCGCCTCCCCGGAGGACAAGCGCTACGGTCCGCACGACCCCGGCCAGCGCCTCATGAGCGTTCCGGCCGGCGATGCCGGCACCCAGCCGATGGTGCGCCAGCAACTGGTGGAAGCCTTCCGCGGGGCGCTGATGCCCTTCGATGAATCGGGCCCGCAGATGCGGCAGCAACAGGAGCACCACCAGCGACTCAAGACCCTGACCCGGCGCGAACGCGAAGTGCTGGAACGTCTGGTGAAAGGACGGCTGAACAAGCAGATCGCCGCCGAACTGGGGACCTCGGAACGGACCGTGAAGGCCCATCGCCAGCAGGTCATGCGCAAGATGAACGCTGGCTCGCTGGCCGCGCTGGTAGCGGCGATGACGCGCTACTGAGTGAAGAAAACTGACGGGGCGGCCGATGCTGCCCACTTGCCCTGCCCCTGCTCCATCACGGTCACCGGAGCTCAGCCGGTGACCGACTCCTCCGACTCCACCCGATTGCGTCCACCGCGCTTGGCCTGATACAAGGCCTGGTCGGCGCGCGCGTAGGCTTCCTCGAAATCGCTGCCGGCGGCGGCCCAGGCCACGCCGAAGCTGGAGGTGACCGGCCGCGCCGGCAGGCACTGGAAGCGGTCACCGGCAATCGCCTGGCGGATCCGTCCGGCCAGGATCACGGCCTGCTCCAGTGCCACGCCGGACAGCAGGATGGTGAACTCTTCACCGCCGACGCGCCCGATGACGCCATTGCCTGCCAGCGTGGTGCGCAGGCGCGCGACCAGTTCGCGGATCACCGCGTCACCGGCCGGATGGCCGAATTCATCGTTGATGCGCTTGAAGAAATCGATATCCAGCACGACCAGCGACATCGGAGATTGCTGCAGGATCTGGTGCGCCTGCTCGAACACTGCGCCGCGATTGAGTGCACCGGTGAGATTGTCGTGGCGCGCCTTGTAGTCCAGCTCGTCGCTCAATTGCTGCAGGCGCGCATTGAGCAGGTTCAGTTCGCGCTCGGTGCGGTCGCTGCGCGAGATCAGGCGGCGGCTCTGTCGCATCAGCTGGCCATAGTGCTGCACCAGTTCTTCCAGCGCTGCGCGATGGCTGGCCGGGTCGCTGGCAGGATCGGCCAGCACCGCATTGGCGCGGTGCAGGGCTTCGGCTTCGGCCGCGAAAAGGTCGCCGCCGTCCATCAGCTCTGGACCGCGTGATCGTGGAAGACCAGCGCGGCGAAATCTTCCTGCAGCTCTTGGCCGAATTCGAAGATGGTGTCGTCTTCCTCGTCGTGGTACCAGTTGAGGACGACCTCGGTGCCGCTCTCGGCCTTCTCGTTGAGCGCATCGAAGAGCGAGAACAGCATCTTGGTGCTGGAGCTGTTGAAGTAGGCCAGCGCCACGTTGACGGTGATGGTGCTGCCCTGCTCATCGTCGGCCAGGAAGCGGCGCAAGGTGGTGATGATCTCGCCCCAGAACTGGGCGGCATTCTCGGGATAGGATTCGCCCTTCAGCGAAAGCGTGCGCTGGTCGAAGCGGAAATCCACTTCGGGAGAGCTGGCGCTGGCGGCGATGAATAAATTGTCCATGGTGTCGTGTGTCAGAGGCAGCGGGCCCTCAGATGGTGGCCCGGAGATAGAAGGTCTGCGCGCCATCGGCGGCGGGCTGGGAGAATTCGAAGTCCAGCGGTGCACTGGCATCGCGCGCCACCGTCAGGAAACCCAGGCCCGCGCCCTTGCTGTCGGCCGGTGTTTCGGCGCGCAGCATTTCCTTGTAGGCGGCCTTGATTTCATCGTTGGTCAGCGAGCGCAGATGCTCCAGCTTGGCGCGCAGCTTGTCGGCCATTTCCGCATCGACCGGATTGGCGCAATGCAGGAAGTAGTGGCCGTCGGTCTGGGTGATGAAGACCGCACCATGGCGCATTGGCGGCTCTGTGACTTTTCCTTCCTTCTCATGCAGATCTGCCGAGTAGTGGACGATGTTCTGCGCCATCTCGATGAAGGAAGAGAACAATTTGCGCCGGGTCTGCGCCAGCGCACCGGTGTGCTCGGCGCGCAGCTTCACGGCCTCGGCCATGGCGGCGATGATGGTCTGGGAAAAATAGCCGACGTAGTAGAAGACGAGGTCGCGCCGTGCGACATAGCTATGGAGCTCCGTCCACTCCTGCTGGATACCGTTCATGCGTGTGTTCCGTGTTGAGAGTCTTGTTGAGAGCCTGGCTGCGCGGCATCCAGGCGAACGCCAAAGAAGCAGATGTCATCGCGCCGCCGCTGCGTGCCCTGGTAATGTGCGTGGATATCCATCACCACGCGGCCCAGCGCAGGCATGGCCAGGCTGCCGTGTTCGAGCAGGGTGCGGCGCAGGCGCTGCTTGCCGAAGGCGATGTGCTTGGGACCGCCGATCTGGTCGATCACGCCATCGGTGCAGACGAAGATCATGGACCCCGGCGCCAGTTGCTGGCTGTGGTTGTCCCACTGCATGTCGTCGGGCGTATCGACGTAGCCCAGGCCGACGCGCTTGCCTTCGATGGTCAGCACCTCGGTGCCATCGGCCACCAGCAGGAACAGCGGCATCTTGGCGCTGCTGCTGGTGAGGGTGCGGGTGGCGCTGTCGAACCAGAAGAAGCAGGCATCCATGCCGTCGTCCGATTCGGAGGGCTTGCCGGACTGGCCGTGCTGTCCCAGCACGCGCTTCATGCTGCGGTTGACTTCACGCATGAGACGCGCCGGATCGTGCGGGCCGTGCAGTTCCAGCGCCTGCTTCAGCGACGAGGAAGCGATCAGGGTCAGGAAGGCACCCGGCACGCCATGGCCGGTGCAATCCGCGACCGCAGCAAACCAGCCGCCGGGATGCGGTTCGAAATGATAGAAGTCGCCGCCGACCACGTCGCGCGGTTCCCATACCAGGCAGGCATCGGCCAGCGCCTCGGTCATGGCAGCGCGCGAGGCACTGAGCATGGCGCGCTGGATCACGCTGGCGTAGTCGATGCTTTGCATGACCTGGCGGTTCTTCTCTTCCTGCATCGCCACCAGTTCGCGCATGAGCGCCAGGCCCGCACCGAGCCCGGCCAGCTGGCCCTGTTCGACGATGATGAAACCGTCGGCCAGGGTCTTGTCGCCCGAGGCCACGGCCAGTGCGCCCAGCGTCTCGATGGGGGTATCGGCTTCGACGATGAGGGGGTCCTTGTCCATGAACGCGATGCAGCTCTTGCGCTCGTAGAGCTCGCGGTGATACGGCTTGGACATCTGGGACATGAAGATGTGGCGGCTGATGAGCCCGATGGGCCGTTGCCGCTCCACCACGGGCAGGCTCACCAGCTCCTTGTGCTGGCCGAAGATCTCCAGGACGGTAGCGTTGTTCTCATCGAACTGCACCACCGGCACCTGGACCGCCAGCGCTCCCGCTGTCGGTTGGAACAACTTGCTCCCTGTCGCCGGAGTCAGACTGAAATGACTTTCCACCGTGCTCGCCCGCGTCGTGATTTTTGGATAGACCGCGGATCATATTTCATTCCTGTGACAACAATGTGACGCTGTTAAGCGACAAGTTATCTTGCAAACGAGACGGACAGTCTCATCGCATCGCATCGCGATCCGCGTTCACGGCTTGCACTGCAAATGGCGAGTGACCGTTTCCCACTGCGCGTGCCAACCAGCGAGATCGGCGCAACGCCAATGCAGCAGCGACTGGATGCTCGACTGCAGATGTGCCAGCGGATCGGCCAGAATCGGCTCGTGATGAGCGATACGGTTGCGGAACCTGCGCAAGCGCTCCAGTTCCGCGTGAATCACCTGCCGGGCTTGTGCGGGCCGAACCGGATGCGGAAAATTGGGAAAGCAATGCAGGATCTGACTGTCCCAGATACGTCCTTGATAGCGCACGGTGAACAGATGGCACCAGAAAGCGAACCTGAGCTCGGCGATCACCTTGCCTGTGGCACCGCTCTGCATTTTGCCCCGCGCACGCATCAACTCGGACTGCGGCTGAAAATGCGGTCCTTTGGGATTGGGCAGGCTGCGCTCGAAATTGCGATTCCATGGCCAGTCCTTCCCATAGGTACTGCAAAGGGCGCTGTCCACGGCATTTCTGACAGTGACCTCGCACACATGCAATGACGCAAAGAAGGCCGCAGACATCAAGGCATGCCAGCTGTACTTGTCGATGGGATGGGTATTGGCTGAAAAGCCTGCCGCGCCGTGGAAAGTCGCCAGTCGGGTGGCTGAAAGCGCGCCGATGATGTTGTCGATTTGCGATGCCGTCAAGGTATTGCCCATGTTCCATCTTCCTATCCATTGCCGCGTGTGCTATCATTTTTCGGTGAGCTTGTGGACACGCGGGCGTCAGCCTCCCCCACAGGACAGATGATATGGAACACGGCCCACTTCGGTGGGCCGTTTTTCATTTCAAGCTTGAACGATCAAATTTCTTCCAGACGACACGCGTTCTTCAGATCACGAAGAACCCATGCGTCCCATCCCTCCCCAATTGTTCCACCAAGCCGAATTCCCAATCGAGATAAGCCTGCATGGCGCTGGCCGCATTGTCGGTACCTTCATAGGGACGGCGATAGCGGTCGATGCGCGGCGAAAGCAGATGGGTCTCGCCTTTCTCCAGTGGCAGACCGGCCTGTGACCAGGCTGCATTGCCGCCCTCCAGCAGGAACACCGGCTGGCTCACCAGCGCCTGCAGGTCCGGCACCGCAAACTGCGCCAGCAAGGCGCTACCGCAAGTGATCACGAAGCGCGTGGCCGAGGGGAAGCGGCGCGCTGCCGCCGCAATCTCCGAGCGCAGCACGAACCACGCCCCCGGAACATGTCCGGCCACATAGCGCGCGCTCAGGGCCACATCCAGCACCACCGTGCCGTCATCGGCCTGCAGCCAGCGCTGCAACTGCTGCGCGCTGATGCGCTGCTCGGGCCGCAGTGCAGCCACCGGCAGCGCGCGCGGGGCGTCGCCGCTGACCGTGAAATCGGCCGCCGTCACGCCGTCGACTACCACCACTTCCCACGCCATCTGTGCCAGCCAGGAGGCGGTCATGTCAGCACGTACGCCATCGTCATCCACCAGCAGGATGCGGGCACCACGCACGGGGGCATTCATCTCGGTCTCCTGCACCAGCTGCCCGCCAGGCGCGGAGAGGAAGTCCGGCAGATGTCCGGATCGGTATTGCTCGGGCGTCCGTACATCGAAACGATAGACGGTGCGGTCCGGCTGCGCCAGTTCGGCCAGCCGTGCCAGCGGGATGCGCTTGACGCCGGCATGATCGGCCACGCTGCGCGCCTGCCGCCGCGCCTGTTCGCGCTGGCTGGCCTCGACCGTTTCCGGGAAACGGCGTGCCTGTCCGTGTTCCAGCGCCTGCCCCGCCAGCGTCCAGCCGATGGTGCCATTGCGCAAGGCATGGACCGGATTGGGCAGGCCTGCATTGACCAGCGACTGCGTACCGATGATGCTGCGCGTGCGGCCTGCGCAGTTGACGATCACGCGCGTCTTGGGATCGGGCGCAATGGTGGGCAGGCGCAGCACCAGCTCGGCACCGGGCACGCTGATGGAGCGAGCGCAAAGCGATACCGTCAACGAAGAGCTGCGCCCAAGAATATGCGTTGACCTCATCTTCAGCCTCTCCGTCATCACCGTCAGTGAGCGGCCGCACCCACATCACGGTGCGGGACTACAGACCGGATCGTATGGGCTTTTTACTATAAGCCATCCATACATGGAGGACAGCATGAGCGATACCAAACCCGAAGGCCTTCCGCCCCAGCACCAGACCCATCAACCCGGCAGCGAACAAGAGATGCACCCGCGCCCGCACAGCGCACCGGCCGGCCAACCCGGACGGCGGCTGGCAGGCAAGGTCGCCCTCATCACGGGCGGCGACAGCGGCATTGGCCGTGCCGTGGCGCTGGCGTATGCGCGCGAAGGAGCAAAGCTGGCCATCGTCTATCTGGATGAGGAAGAGGATGCGCGACTGACCCAAAAAGACATCCAGGCCCTGGATGCACCCTGCCTGCTGATCCCCGGCGACGTCGGGTCACCGGAGTTCTGCCGCAGCGCCGTGCGGTCCGTGATGGATGCTTATGGAAGGCTGGACGTGCTGGTCAACAATGCGGCCCAGCAATATCCCGCACAAAGCATCGAACAGATTTCGGCCGAGCAGCTGGAGCACACCTTCCGCACCAACATCTTCTCGATGTTCTATCTGGTCAAGGAAGCCATGCCCTTCCTCACGCGGGGCGCGCGCATCATCAACACCACCTCGGTGACAGCGTATCGCGGCAGCAAGCATCTGGTGGACTATGCCGCCACCAAGGGCGCCATCGTGGCCTTCACGCGTTCGCTGTCGCAGCAGCTGGCCCCGGCCGGCATCCACGTCAATGCGGTAGCACCGGGGCCGATCTGGACGCCCCTGATTCCCGCCAGTTTCAGTGAGGAAGAAGTGGCCAGCTTCGGCAAGAACGTGCCGCTGGGACGGCCGGGACAACCCGATGAGGTGGCACCGGCCTATGTCTTTCTCGCCACCGAAGGCGCCTCCTACATGACCGGGCAGGTGCTGCATCCCAATGGCGGGGAGATCGTCAATACCTGAGCTTGTCTGCAGGCATTGCATCACGCTGTCCATACATCCGGGCGCGGCAGGTTGCCTCAGGAAAACCCCGATGGCAGCCATGTTGCTGCCAGTGCATGATGAGCTTGCCCCATGACTTTGCGAGAGTCCACTCATGCACAAGACCGCCCTGATCGCTACCCCCCAGCCGGAAGTCAGCCGTGCGCTGACCGAATGGCTGGCCATCAACGACATCGACATCCAGATCGCCAGCAGCGGCAGTGACGCCATCGAGCACATTGCCCTGGATCGGCCCGACGTGGTGCTGGCGCAACTGGCCATGGAGGGCATGAGCGGCCTGCGGCTGGCGCATTACCTCAAGGCGCAGGAGCAGCTGGCCGACGTGCCGGTGATCCTGCTGTGCCGCGATGAGCGCGAGATGGACCTGGTCAAGGGCAAGTGGCCGGCTTTTCTCTGTGCCGGCTCGCTGCATCCCGCCCTCATCTCCGAATTGAAGCGCGAACTGGTCAACTGAAACTTAGGCGACCGTCTTTGCCGCACGCCGGCGGCGGCGCCATTGCGCCACACCGAATCCTGCACCCGCCACGGCCGCCAGCAACAGCGCCGCGCTAAGCGCGCGATGCTGCGCCACCCAGCGGCGCGTGGTGCGCCATGCCTGTACGTACGGGAAGCGGGCGGCGGCAGCAAAATCCGGCTCCACGCAGTTCTGGCCAAAGTTCGCCGAGAACGGCACGGCGGCCCCCTCCTTGACGTAGCGCCGATAGAGTTGTTGGGCGCTCGGCTGATCGTCGTACACGAAATTGACTCCCTGACACAGCACTGCCGCGAAGGCTTGTGAGCGCGCCGGCAAGGCATCGGCGGACTTCATGGCATAGTCTGCTGCAATGTAGCGGTAATGGAAGCGCTTGTACGGTTTGGCCTCGCTGGACGCGTAGCGCTGACGCTCTTCATCGGTCACCAGTGGCCCCGGGAGATCGGCTTGGGCTCTGGCTTGCGGGTTGTCCGGACGGGGCCTGTCCTGGCTTGCATACATGCCCATTCCGCGTCCAACACCCCCCGGCAGGCTGCCTGAAAAGACAGTGAAATCCGGACCCTGTTCATACCCCATGATCTCCATGCCCTGGCGGCGCGCGATCACGGCGGCCTCGTACCAGCCCTGGGCGCGACTGTTGGCGCGCCAGGCATGCTGGCCGCGCTCCAGTGCCTGGCCATACTCGCGCGCCTTGGCACGCAGGCGCCAAGTAGCAAGGATCTCGCGCCCCTCGGCATCAGAGATAATCTGCGCAAAGCGCTCGTCGCGATCATCCGGGAAATAGGGCAGCGCCTCTTCCACCCGTCCCTCGCGCACCAGGCGTCGCGCCAGCAGCTGGCGCAGGTTATCTTCCACGGTGACGGGCGACAGGCCCACCGCCACCCAGTGCGGCGAGGACTGGCCTGGCACCTCCTTCTGCACCGCCTTGGCCACGGCTTCCGGGGCGGGCATGGGCGAGGCCGGGGCATGGGCATCGACGTAGGTCTTCAGTTCATCGGTGGTCAGCACTCGTTCGGCCACATAAGACAAATCACTGGCATAGCCAGCCCCACCGAAATAGTTGTAGTAAGTACCGCGTGACTGGCGCTCGCTCTCGCTGGCGGCCCGATGGAACTGCGCCAGCGCTTCCACATACTGCCCGCGCGAGAGCGTCAATACACCCTGTTCGCCCATGAGCAGGTTGGCGTTGGATGGGTCCAGGCTGGCGTCATTGCGCGGGAAGCCTTGAGCGGCACGTGCGTAGGCCTGCACGGCGGCGGCGGTGTCCCCCTTGCGCAGCGCCAGCTTGGCGCGTACCCACCAGGACAAGGCGGTCTCCTGCCGGTTCGCCAGCGTGGCAGCGAGGTCGTAGCGGCCGGTGCGATAGGCCAGCGCGGCCACGCGGTCGGCCCCTTCGATCTTTTCCAGACCGCGCCGCTTGAGGGCATCGACCAGGGTCACCAGGACGCTGTTGGGCTTGACCTTGGCACTGCGCGCCGCATCGGGATAGCCGGACGAACCGCTGTTGGGCGCAGACGGATCGTAGTAGCTGTCGCCGTTGCCGCTGCCTTCGGCGATGTCGCCCACGCGCGCCAGCGCATAGGCCACCAGCAGCCGCTGTGCGACCGGGTCATCGATCAGCGCCGCGCTGATGTCGGCGTGTCCCAGGCTCCATGCGGCCAGCGCCGTCAGCGAATCCTGCGCGTTGTATGACCCGCGTGCCGCCTGCTCTGCATACAAGCGGATCGCCTGCTTGAAATCGGTCGGCGGGATGGTCTCGCCGCAATCCCGCCCTTCATTGAAATCGGACCAGTTGCAGGGACCGCTCTGCCCCGACAGCATCAGCCGCGCCTGCTCGCCGTAACTGGCCACGGCCAGTCCCAGCGGATCAGGTGCGCCGGAGACGGCCAGCGCGCGTGCCTTGGTGAAACTGGCAATCGCCTCGGCACGCCGCTCCTCGATGGCGTGCAGACGGCCCAGCATGAAGGCCGCCCATACCGCGCGTTCGCTGGCCTGCTGCGGCGGCAGTGCCAGTACCGCTTCGAAACGTTGGCGTGCCGCTGTCAGGGCATTGGCGCGGAAGTCCTGCGCCCCTGCCGTGTAGAGGCGAATGGCAGGCGGCAAGGCCGCACCGGCCGCATACGCGGACTCGCCATCGGGCGCGGCACGCATGGCCTGCAGGGCAGCCCACTGCGCGCCCTCCAGCTGGCCCTTCTCGATCATGCGCAGCGAGCGTGGATCATCGGGCTGGCCTGCAGCCTGTTCGTAGCCGCTGCGCTCATCGGCTTGCAGCTTGTCGGCCGGCGTCACCAGATGCGCGGCTTCCCAGGCGAAGGAATTGGCGGGCGTATTGCTGAGGGTACCGGCGCGGTCATCCAGCAATTGCAGCGGGAAATCCGGCCCGCAGGCCACCACCGTGGCCGCACCCAGCACCAGCAGGCTGCTGGCGGCGCAGGCGATTTTGGTCATGCGGCCCAGGCGGGGCAGGCTGCGCTGGCCCGTGGCGCGGGGGGCAGCGGCAGAACACTTCATGTTTGTCATCAGGATCCCATTTCCAGTGTGAGTTCGGGGGCCGGCGTGCCGTCGGCACAGCGCAGCCAGCCGATGGTACGGCTGCTGCCGGCGCGCAGCAGGCCGGCCTGGCCCAGGCGCAGGTAGCGTCCCCGGGCATCGCTTTCCAGCGTGTAGCCATTGATGCCGTCACCACTGCAGACGTTCCCTGAAGACGCTGCATCCCGTGGCGCGAGGTTCACACGCACGCGCAGCGGCAAGGGCGCGTCGGCATTGCCGGCATTGTCGATGCGGATATCGGCGGGCGCGTTGTTGCCCTGCCCGGCAACCAGTTGCACGGCCAGGCCACCCTTGAGCGGCTTGCGTTCCAGCACGGCCAGCCAGGTCGAGAGACTCCAGGCGCGACGGTCATCGCCGGTCGGCAGGCGGAACCAGATCAGCCCGGCCAGTCCCGGCGGCGGGGCCGCTTCCACTTCGGCCACGAAGCGCGCCATCACTTGCGGTTCAGCCATCAGTTCACGCCCCAGGCCACCGGCCAGGAGCGGACGTTCGCTTTCGACTGCGGCGATGCGGCCCTGGCTGTCCCAGCTCACGCGCGAGCCATAGGCCGGCAGCGCCACGTGCCAGGGGCGGCGCGTCTGCGCGGCGTACTGGCGCATCCAGTCGCGGGCGCGCTCGCCATCAAAGAGGCCCAGGCGCGGATCGAGCACGGCGTGGACCTGCAGTGTCGAAGCATCGGCCACGGCCAGCAGTGGCGCCAGCTGCGGGCTGGCCAGCCAGGTCGGCAAGGCCGTCACGGTCAGATCCGTCGGTGCAATCCGGGCCTTGAGGCTGCGCAGGAAGGCGGTGTATTCGGGCAGGCGCGCCGTGGCGCAGTCGTAGTCGATTTCCAGCGCAGCCGGTTGCAAGCCGCGCTGGCGCCAGGTGGTGAGCAGTTCGAGCAGATGATCCTGGATCGCGGCCGCATCGAAGCGCGCCAGCTGGCCGTTGATGCGCACCGTCATCAGCAGCGGGCGGCCGGTATTGGCCAGCGCCTCGGCATCGGGCGTGATGTCGATCCAGCGGCCGGAGGCCCCCAGTTCGGCCGCCAGCACGTGCCAGCGCGCGACCTGGGCATTGGATGCGGAGAGCGCCGTGCGCAGGGACGGGGTCCACTGGCGCTGCCAGATGTAGACGTCCTGGGAGAGCTTTTCGGCAGGGAGGGGATGGCGGGAACACGCCGCCAGCAGCACGGCCAGCAGCATCCAGATCAGACACAGGCAACTGCGCCTGGCAAAGCGCGCGGGCAGGAAGGCGAGGGGCATGGTCGTCGGCGAGGTGGAGTTCCGGTTGGCCGGCATTGTACGCGAGCCGACGCACAAAAAACCAAGGCCCGGTACCTTGCGGTCACCGGGCCTTGGTCAGCCTTGCAGGAGGGGCGCGATCAGGCCTTGTAGCCCTTGCTGCTCATCGGCACGAAGGCCAGCAGCACGCCCAGGATGGACAGGCCGATCACGTAAAGCGCCGGGCCTTGCGGGTCGGCCTTGATCCACAGCGAGATCAGCACCGGCGTCAGTCCGCCGAAGACGGCATAGGCCATGTTGTAGGCGAAGGACAGGCCGGTAAAGCGCACCGGCGGCGGGAAGGCGCGGGTGGAGACGATGGGGGTCAGCGAGATGCTGCCCACGAACAGGCCCACCAGTGCATAGCCCCAGATCAGCGACTCGGGCGAACCCGGCAGCTGGCCGTAGAACCACCAGGTCGACAGGCCCAGGCCACCCCAGCCGATGATCATGCTGGCGCGGGTACCGATGCGGTCGCACAGCCAGCCGATGGCCAGGCAGCCGATGGTCAGCATCAGGGTGCCGGCGCAATTGGCCTGCATCACCAGCTTGGCCGGCAGGTGGTGTACGGTCTGCAGGTAGGACGGCGTCATCAGGATCACCACCACCACCGCACCCGACAGGCACCAGGTCATGCCGGCGGTCAGGACGCTGGCGGCGCGGTGTTCGCGCAGCACGGTCTTGAGCGGCAGTTCATTGGATTCCTTGCGGCGCGCCGCCAGTTCGCGGAACACCGGGGTCTCTTCCAGATAGCGGCGCAGGTAGACCGAGACCAGTCCGAACACGCCGCCCAGGATGAAGGGAATGCGCCAGGCGTAGCCGGCCACTTCAGCCGGTGCGTAGACGCTGTTGATGAAGATCCCCATCAGCGAACCCAGCAGGATGCCGCCGGTGATGCCGGCGGTCAGCGAACCGACGCCGAAGCTGTAGCGGTTGGCCGGCACGTGTTCGGCCACGAAGACCCAGGCACCGGGCATTTCACCGCCGATGGCAGCGCCCTGCAGGGTGCGCATCAACAGCAGCAGGATGGGCGCGGCCACGCCGATGCTGGCGTAGGTCGGCAAGAGGCCGATGACCAGCGTGGGCACCGCCATCAGGAAGATGGACAGCGTGAACATGCGCTTGCGGCCGATCACGTCGCCGTAGTGGGCGATGATGATGCCGCCCACCGGACGCGCCAGGTAACCGGCGGCGAAGATGCCGAAGGTCTGCAGCATGCGCAGCCATTCCGGCATGTCGGCCGGGAAGAACAGCTTGCCGACCACCGCCGCGAAGAACACGTAGATGACGAAGTCGTAGAACTCCAGCGTGCCGCCCAGGGCGGACAGCCCCAGGGTGCGGTAGTCGGAGGAAGTGAGCGGTCGGTGCTGGGACTCGTTCAGAGCCCCGGTAAATTCAGCAGATTCAGCGGAAGTGGTCATGATGGTTCACTAACGGCAAAGCGGCGACCCGGTCCGCCGCTACATCGCCCCGGGACAATGACGCCCATGGCAATGCCGCAGCGGGCCGGATGGCCTGCTTCAACTTGTTCGTTCGGGTGGCCGCAGAGGGCATGCCAGGAAAGATCAGGACATGTCTGCGAAGGACAGATTCAGCGGAAAACGTAAAGCGAAGAAATACGATTTAGCGTCGAAACTTGCTTAATGATACCCCAAAAACCGGCAAAGCTTCCGCAACGCAGCATTTCTTGCTGCCCGGGCAGGAGCTGGCAGCATCCCTGCCGGTTCCGGGCCGATAAGAAGTTTCCTGAGCTGGAAAAGCAAAGAAGCCCGCCAGGCAGCCACTGCTGCAAAGCGAGCTTCATGACAATGTGAAGCAACTGACCAAAATCCGGGAGCGCCCTGCCCGTCCCCGCACATGCGAGCCGGCAGCAGCGGCGCAGCCTCAGGATTCCAGCACGATATCGACCGCCGAGGACCGGCGCAGCATCAGGAAGCCTTCGCCATAGATGTTGCGGATTTGCATGGGCGCTTCCTCCAGCGAGCGCAATTTCTGGCGCACGCGGTAGATCAGGGCATCGATGCGATGCGCATCGTATTCCTCGCCGCCGGAACGCAGCAGGTCGAACAATTGCGCGTGCGAGACCGGATAGTTGGGGCTTTGCAGCAACGCCGCCAGGGCCGTGCTTTCCTTGTCGGTGAATTGCAGCGCCACCGAGCCATTGCTGGAGAGGCGTCCCGAGCGGCGGTTGAAGGCCCATTTCTCCGACTGCGGCGAGCTCTGGTGCGGCGCGGTCTTCATGCGGCGTGCCAGGGCCGTCAGCGTGGCCGAGACTTCTTCCAGCTTGACCGGCTTGACCAGGTAATAATCGGCCCCGTCGCTCATGCAGCGCACCCGTTCCTCGCTGCGGGTAGCAGCGGTCAGGATGATGATGCCCATGGACGGGAAATTCTGCCGCAACGATGCCAGTTCGGGCAGCAGGCTGCCGTCTGGCAAGCCGATGTCGGATAACAGGATGTCGGGCTGACGACTCTTGAGGATGTCCCTGGCCTGGCCCAGTGCCGAGCAGACCGAGATCTCGTAACCCAATTCCCCCACATGTGCGCTCAACGTGTTACGCCAGTCGAGATCGCTTTCTACGATAAGTACTTTCATCACTCTTGTGTTCCGGACGAAACCTGTTTTTATGACTGCCGGAGCATCCCCGCTCCCCCTCCGGAACCTGCCCCCGGAGCCAGCTGCAGGCGTGGAAATGCTTTCCATAATCACAACGTTATACAGAAAATATCTGCGGATAAAATCATAAAAACTCGCAGATGCCTTACACCTGAAAACTCCACTGGGCCTGGCTTTGCGCGTGTTGGCGCAAGAGGCCGGTGACCGTCCCGAGCAGGTGGTCGACCGAACAGGGTTTGAGCAGGAAAGCGGCGATCGTGGGAATGCGCGCACTGGCCGCCGGCAGGTGGGCGCTGATCAGCACCACCGGAATCGGGGAAAAACGTTCATGCGACTTGATGTAGCGCGCCAGCTCCATGCCATCCATGCGCGGCATGCGCAGGTCGGTCAGCACCAGGCTGGGGGCCTGCTCCTGCATCTGCGCGATGGCATCCACGCCATCGGCCGCCGCCACCACCTGCAGTCCGCCCTGCTGCAAGATGCCGCACAGCATCTCGCGCGACTCGGGATGATCTTCCACGACCATCACGGTCGGTGCCTTGCTGATAGTTGCCACCACGTCTCCCTCCTGCCTTCTGTCCCGCACCAGATGTCACGGTGACTTGTTGTGACTGATGGTGATGGTTGGCGACAAAACGCGATATCAGGAAATTCCTGAAACTTGGACAACATTGCGCAAACGCAAGGCACAAGCGGGGTGCGCACGCACGGATGTGCACCTGGACAAAAGCGAAGGGAAGCAAGACGCAAGGCCGCGCCCGGCCAAGGCAGAGCTTGGCTGCAGGCGGACTCAGGCGGGGGGAAGGATCAGGGGCGTGCGGTCAGCAGCCGCTGGATTTCGGCCAGCATCTGCTCGAAGAAGACCGGCTTGCGCAGGAACAGGTTGTGACTGGATTGCGACAGATCGTGACGTTCCGGGGCACCGCTGCACAGGATGATGGGCAACGTGGCGCCTCCCGGCAACGCCCGCAGGGCCGCACACAGCTCCAGCCCGTTCATCACCGGCATCATGCAGTCCGAGATGACCAGGTCCGGCCAGGCCTGCTGCGCCTTGGTCAGCGCGTCGGCCCCGTGCACGGCGGTCACCACCCGATAGCCATGCAGCTCCAGCAGCATGGCATAGGTATCGGTGATATCGATCTCATCGTCGACGATCAGGAGCAGGGGCAGTGCCGCCTGCTGTGGGGGTGACGCTCCGGACATGGTCAACGTCCATCCGCAACCGGCGCGGCAAGTGGGGTCACCAGGCCATCGATCTCGATGCCGGCATCCGAAATGTTCATCAGGCGGCTGGCACCGTCGTAGCCGTTTTCGCGCAGTTTCATCACGGAAATCTGGCGGCGGTTGACACTGTCCTTCACCACGTATTCCAGCAGCATCATGTTTTCGTACAGCTGCGAGGAATTGGGGTCGACCTGGGGCTGCGATTCGCGGAAGTACGGCAGTTGCTCGGTGATGAAAGTCGTCACACCGCGCGCGCGCAGTTCATTGGTCAGCGCCACCAGGAAGGGACGCATGCGCTGCTGCTGCACCACGATGCTGCGCAGGCCATCCACGCCATCGATCAACAGGCGCGTCACGCCACGGCGCGCGATGTTGTCCAGCATGCGCTTGGCGAGGTCGTCGCACAGCATTTCCAGCGGCAGCTGCCACATCACCTGCAGCGCGCCGCTGTCGATATGTTCATCAAGCTGCATGCCGGCCTTGCGGGCCTTGGCCAGCAGGCGCTCGGGGGATTCGTAGAAGCCCAGGATCAGGCATTGCTGGCCGTCCTTGAGGCCTTGTTCGATGAAGTGCAGCCCCATGAGCGTCTTGCCCACGCCGGGGCTGCCCAGCAGACAGGTCAGCGAACCGCTGACCACGCCGCCGCCGATGCACTTGTCCCAGGACGGGATACCGACGCTGACATAACGATCCGAGGTACCCGGCACCTTGCCGGCGCGGGTGGCGGTGGCTTCGAAGCGGGGGAAGATCTCGACCCCGCTCTGGTTGATCTCGAAGACGTGCTTGCCCAGCAGGTGATTGGCCCCGCGCAGCTTGAAGACCTTGATCTCGCGCTCCAGCTGCATGCCGGACTCGTGCTGGCTCAGTTCGATGACGCCATCGACCAGGGTGTTTTCGGACTCGGGCATGTTGCCTTCCACCGGCGACAGCAGCAGGGTGGTGCAATTCATGGTGAACACCAGCGCATTCAGGGAATGCATGAATTCGGACAGATTCAAGTCCGACGGACCGGAATCCCGCACCGAGCGGAACCCGTCGATGATCAGCATGGCCGGGCGATGGCGATTCAGTTCGGCGCTGATCAGGCGCAGCAGGCCGCGCAGGCCTTCGCTGGCCAGCGCACCGTAGCCGCTCAACATCTGCATCTGGTCGCCGACCAGGCTCTCATCGAAAAAGTCAAAATTGCTCACATGATTGAGCATCTTGGCGTGCGATTCGGCGATCAGCGTCAGCAGCATCACCTTGTTGCCGCTGCGCGCCTGCGCAAAACCAACCTGCGAGGCGAGCGTGGTCTTGCCGCTCCCGGCCAGTCCCTGGATCAGATAGAGGCTGCCCGCCGGCAGGCCGCCGCCCAGGATTTCGTCAAAGCCGGCAATGCCCGTGCTGATCAACGAAATGCGGCTGGGCCGCAGCGTCGCAGCGGCAGCAGGTAAGGGAGACTGCGGGAGATGGCTCATGTGGAGGAAGGCTCGGTGCTTATTATTGTGCAAAGATTTAATGAGTTTTTCGTCATTATACGATTGCCCACGGTATGACTAAGGTTGTCATACAGCGCAAAAGTTGCACCTTGGGGAGGTAAATACCTGCGCCGCGCGCAGGCGCGCGAGCAAGGCCGCAGGGGCCGAGAAGGCGGCGGGAGGTAGGGGGCTGGCCGCAAGCTCATCAGTACGCGTGGCCGGCCAGCCAGGCCCGGCCACGGACTGCGGGGAATCAGCGCAGCTTGAAGACGCTGACCGTATTGGCCAGGCCGGCAGCCTGTTCCTGCATGGATTGCGCGGCGGCGGCGGCCTGCTCCACCAGGGCGGCATTCTGTTGGGTGACTTCGTCCATCTGCGACACGGCGCGGTTGATCTCGTCGATCCCCACGCTCTGTTCGGTACTGGCCGCCGAGATCTCGGAGACCACATCGGTCACGCGTTTGACGCTCTCCACCACTTCCGACATGGTCGACCCGGCCTGGCGCACCAGCGTGGTACCGGCCCCGACCTTGCTGACCGAATCGTCAATGAGCTGCTTGATCTCCTTGGCAGCGGAAGCGGAACGCTGGGCCAGCGAACGGACTTCGGAGGCCACCACCGCAAAGCCGCGCCCCTGCTCGCCGGCACGGGCCGCTTCCACGGCGGCGTTCAGGGCCAGGATGTTGGTCTGGAAGGCAATGCCATCGATCACGCTGATGATTTCGACGATGCGGTTGGAGGCATCGTTGATGGCTTCCATGGTCTGCACCACCTCGCCCACCACGCCGCCGCCACGCGCGGCCACGCCCGAGGCGGCCATGGCCAGCTGGTTGGCCTGGCGGGCGTTGTCGGTATTCTGCTTGACGGTGGAGGTCAGTTCTTCGAGGGCCGAAGCGGTTTCTTCGAGGGCAGTGGCCTGCTGCTCGGTACGGCGTGACAGGTCCAGGTTGCCGGTGGCGATCTCGGTGGAGGCGGTGGCGATGCTGTCGGTGCCATTGCGCACCTGGCCCACCACCTGGCGCAAGCCCTCGTTCATGGTCTGCAGGGCTTGCAGCAGCTGGCCGGTTTCATCCTTGCTGTGCACGCTGATCTCGGCCCCCAGGTCACCCCCGGCCACGCGGCGGGCGATGCCGACGGCATCCTGCAAGGGGGCGGCGATGATGCGCCCCATGGTGATCGCCAGGCCCATGCCGATGGCCAGGGCCGCGATCAGCAGTCCCAGCACGCCCACGCGCGACTGGCTGAAGGTGTCGTCGGCACCGGCGGTGGCGGCATCGCCGCCCTCCTGGTTGATCTTGATGAGCTTTTCCAGATCAGCGAGGATCTGCGGATAGAGCTTGTTGGAGTAGCCGAGAAAGAGATCGCGCCCCTGCGCATTGTCCTTGGCCAGGAAGGCGGCCACGATCTTCTTGTGCTCGGCCAGGAATTCCGCAATCTGCGCCGCGACCTTGGGATAGATCTCGCGCTCCTGCGGGGTATCGAGGGTGGCGGCGTAATCCTTCATGGTCTTGTCCAGACCGGTCAGGATGGCCTGGCTGCGCGAGACCAGGCCATTCATCGCCTCTACATCGCCGTCGTAGATCGCCAGTTGCGATTCGGTGCCGCGCAGGCGCACGAAATACAGCTTGATGTCGCCCAGCTTCTTCTGTGCCGGCATCCAGTCGCGCGAGATTTCAGAGGACGCATTCTTGACCTTGGCCAGCTGGCTGATCGAGAAGATACCCAGCACCGCCATCAGCACCAGCACCGCCAGGAATGCCAGCTGCAGTTTCCTGGCAATCTTCAGATTCTTGAACCACCCCATCATCACCGCCCCTGATCGAATTGAATGTCTCGCATGTCGTAACGGCGCGCCAGGTGTTCTTCTGAGTGGTGCGCCGTTCCCCCGCAAGGATTATCACGAAATCTCACCTGCACCAATCGCCGGAAGAGAAGCCGTTTTATGGCGCAGATGCCTTGCTGCAACACCTTCCTGCACGCCGGGGCAAACCCTGTTAACATGCGCAGCGTTCGTGCTGCAGCATCACGCCAGCAAACAGTCAGCAAACAGTCAGGCATCCGTGAGCAATACAGTCGCAACGAAGCACCAATACAGCACCGATACAGTAGCAAACCACCAGCAATACAGCTGAAAGACAGCTGCACGCATCCTCCACCACAAACCGCATCGTCCTGGCCATCGAGGCCGCCGCCTTCGGGCCCTCCTCGCACCAGGCACATGCCAACGCCGCCAATGAACCGATTTCCCCGTCAAGTCACCATGTCCCGGCGCAGCCTGCTGCTGACCGGCGTGAGCCTGCTGGGCAGCTACGTCGCCTTGTCCAGCCTGCCTTCCTGGGCCATCCCGCAGCCTGACAGCCCGCAACTGGCCCCCTTCATGCGCCTGTCCGCGCTGCTGGTCAATCACCGACTCAATCCGGCGGTGGGCGCGCGCATGCTGGAAGTGGCCGCGCGCGAACACGCCGACCTCGACACCCTGATGCGCCAGTTGCTGGCCATCGCCGAACAGAAGCAGGCCCGCAAGGTGGAAGACTTCTTCGCCGATATCCCCGCCGGCCCGCAGCAGACGCTGGCCTACTGGATCATCTTCGCCTGGTATACCGGCTGCTCCTCGCCCAAGCGCAATGCCACGGTCTTCACCTACGAAGAAGCGCTGACCTACCAGACCACGCTGGACGTGGTCGCCATCCCCTCCTACGGCATCAGCGGTCCCAACCGCTGGCGTCAGGTCACGGTGCCGCTGGCCGACATGCCGCGCTTCTGATCCCTGCAACCTGTGGAAAATCAACGTATGAACAGCAACAACAAGGCCGAGGTGGTCATCGTCGGCACCGGCGTGGTGGGCGTGCTCATCGCCGAACAACTGCTGGATGCCGGCATCCCCGTACTGATGCTGGAAGCCGGTCCGCGCGTGGCGCGCGCCGAAGTGGTGGAAAATTTCCGCAACCTGCCGCTGGCGCTCAAGGGCGATCCTTCCTCCTGCTATCCGCCGCGTCCGTGGGCACCGCATCCCATGCCCTCCAGCGAGAATCCGGACGATCACTACCTGGAACTCTCCGGTCCCGACAAATACGCCCAGACCTTCATCCGCTATGCCGGCGGCTCCACCTGGCACTGGGCCGGCACCTGCTGGCGCCTGACGCCGGAAGACATGCAGCTGCACACGCTCTACGGCGTGGGCCGCGACTGGGCCTTCGGCTACGACGTGCTGGAACCGTATTACACCCGCGTCGAACACAAGCTGGGCATCTGCGGTCCGTCCGACCCGGCCCTGCAATGGCCGCCGCAGCGCTCGGCGCCCTACCCCATGCCGGCCCTGCCCTTCAGCCCGGGCGAGCAGCGCTTCACCGACGTGGTCCGGGAACTGGGTTACCACAACATCCCGACGGCCCAGGCGCGCAACAGCGGCATGCCCTACGATGAGCGCCCGGCCTGCTGCGCCAACAACAACTGCGTGCCGGTCTGTCCGGTCGGTGCCAAGTACGACGCCGCCACCGCACTGGCGCGCCTCGAATCCAAGGGCGCCACCATCCTCACCGATGCCGTGGTGTACCGGGTCGAGACCGATGACGCCAACCGCGTGAACGCAGTCAACTACTTCGATGCGAACAAGGTCAGCCATCGCGTCACCGGCAAGATCTTCGTGCTGGCCTGCAACGGCATCGAAACGCCCAAGCTGCTGCTGATGTCGGCCAACAGCCGCAACCCGCACGGACTGGCCAACAGCTCCGACCAGGTCGGCCGCAACATGATGGACCATCCGCAACTGACCATGACGCTCACGCTGTCCGAACCCTACTGGTCCGGTGTCGGACCGGTGGTCAACAGCGGCATCATGGAAACCTCGCAGGGCAGCTTCCGTTCGGAACATGCAGGGGCCTACTTCCGCTACAACAATTTCGCGCGCAACCGTTTCGTCACGTTCGCCGCCTTGAAGAAGGGACTGGTCGGCCAGGCGCTGGATGAGGAAATCCGCCGCATGACCGCCTGCACCGCCGACGTCGTGCTGGCGCATGAAGTGCTGCCCGATGCCGACAACCGCCTCACGCTCTCGGCCAAGAAGGACTGGCTGGGCCTGCCGCGTCCGTCCATCCATTACGACGTGGGCGACTACACCCGCAAGTCGGCCGAACAGTATTCGCTGCCCATCGGCCGCAAGATCGCGGAAGCCATGGGCGCCACCGACATCAAGGTCAGCCCCGCCTTTGCGCAGAGCAAGCACATCATGGGCGGCACCATCATGGGACTGGATGCGGCCAATTCGGTGGTCGATCCCGACTGCCGCGCGCACGATCACGACAACCTGTTCCTGCCCGGTGGCGGTGCCATGCCCAGCACCGCCTGCGGCAACAGCACCCTGAGCATGGCGGCACTGGGCCTGAAGGCGGCCGATGCCATCGTGCGCCAACTGCAGAAAGCCTGAGGACGAGCATGCGACCATTGAACCTCCTCGCCCTCGCGGCTGCCCTGCTGGCCACGTCTGCAATGGCGCAGACACCCGAGCCGGCAAGCGCGCCACCTGATGTGCCCGCCGCAGCACCGGCCCCGGCCGTCTCGCCCGAAGCGGCACTGATCGAGCGCGGCCGCTACCTGGCGGTGGCCTCCGACTGCATCGCCTGCCACACCGCGCCGCGCGGAAAACCCATGGCCGGTGGCCTGGCCATCGCCTCGCCGGTCGGTGAGATCATCGCCACCAACATTACGCCCTCCAAGTCGCACGGCATCGGCAACTACAGCGAAGCGCAATTCGCCGCCGCCCTGCGGCGCGGCGTGCGCGCCGATGGCGCCAACCTGTATCCGGCCATGCCGTACACCGCATATGCCGCATTGAACGATGCAGACGTGCATGCCCTGTATGCGTATTTCATGAAGGGCGTGGCACCGGTCGATACCCCGACGCGCGAGACCGCGCTGCCCTTCCCCATGAATATCCGGGCGTCGATGAAGGTGTGGAATGCGCTGTTCCTGAAGGACCAGCCGCTGGCCCCGGCCCCGCAGCGTTCTGCGCAATGGCTACGCGGACGCTACCTGGCTGAAGGCCCTGCGCATTGCAGCAGCTGTCATACACCGCGCGGCTTCCTGATGCAGGAGAAAACCAATCTCGCGCTCTCCGGTGCCCAGGTCGGCCCCTGGTATGCGCCCAACATCACGCCGCATCCCACGGCCGGCATCGGCACCTGGAGCCAGGATGAGCTGGTCGCCTATCTCAAGACCGGCCGCGTGGAAGGCCGTGCCCAGGCCGCCGGCAGCATGGCCGAGGCGATCACGCACAGCTTCTCCAAACTGACCGATGAGGACCTGCGCGCCATCGCCGTCTACCTCAAGGAGACCCCGGCCATCGGCCCGGACTCGTCGACGCCGCCCACGCTGGGCACGCGCTTCGAACAGGGCAAGGCCGGCAATGCGCTGGCGCAGTTCCGTGGCCGCACGCTGGCCGCCGACAGTCCCGAGGAGATCCGCGGTGCGCGCCTGTTCTCGGCCAGCTGCGCTTCCTGCCACGGCTACAACGGACAAGGTACGCGCGATGGCTACTATCCTTCGCTGTTCCACAACTCGGCCACGGCGGGCGTCAATGCCAACAACCTGATCGCCACCATCCTCTATGGTGTGGAGCGCGAGACCGAAGACGGTGGCCATGTCTTCATGCCGCCCTTCGGTGACCAGCCCAATGCGCTCAACAAACTCTCCAACGAGGATGTGGCAGCGCTGTCGAATTATCTGCTGAAGTATTACGGCAACCCCGACCTCAAGGTAAAACCCGAGGACGTGGCCGTGATCCGCGAAGGCGGCCCGCGTTCGCCGCTGCTGCTGGTGGCGCGCATCGGCATGGGCGTGGGCGCGGTGGTGGTGGTATTGCTGCTGTTGCTGGGCACACTGATGCTGTTGCGGCGCAAGCGCATCGATCCCGAGCACGACTGGAAATAATTTACCTGCAATACAAAAAAGCGCTGTTCCCCTCACAAGGAACAGCGCTTTTTTTTACTTCCTTTCTTCAGCCAGAGCGGATCAGGACTTGGCGTAACGCCCTTCCAGATCAGCCTGCGCACGCAGACGCTCATACTCGTTGAGCGGCATCGGCTGGGCATCACGCTCGCCCAGTTTTTCCAGCGGGATGCGATAGGTCTCGCGGGCGGACAGCGCTGCCAGTGCCGACACGATGGTGATGCCGAAGGCGATGCTGCCCACGGTCAGCCAGATATTGCTGGAGCCTGGAGGTGCCACGGCGGTGAACAGTGCCGGCAGCATTGCCGTGATGGCGGTCCCCACGTTCTGCGCGATGGCCATGGCCGAGACACGCGAACGGGCCGGGAACAGTTCCGGATAGAAGCTGGGGAAGACCGCGTTGTAACCCTGGTAGACCACGCCCCACATCAGGATCGACATCACGAAGGCCAGTTCGACGTTGCGGATGCTGATCGCATACAGGTAAGCGAAGGCGAACAGGCCCGCCAGCAAGGAACCGACGATGATGGGCGGACGGCGGCCGATGCGGTCCGACAGCTTGCCCACATAGGGAATCACCAGCACCGCCACAATATTGCCGACCACCGGAATCCAAAGATAGACATCCTTGGCGAAGCCGATGCCATAGGCCGGCTGCACCGCATAGGCCGCGCCGAAGATGGTGGCCACCACCGGGATCACGTTCATGAGCGCCATGCAGACCACGCGCAGCATGTTGGGCGAACTGTCGCGGAAGGCTTCCACCACCGGCGAGCGGCGCTTGAGTTCATTCTTGTCGGCGGCCTTGAACAGCGGGGTTTCCTCGACGGTGCGGCGGATGATCCAGCCGGCGATGATGACCAGGAAACTCAGCAGGAAGGGAATGCGCCAGCCCCACACATTGAACTGCTCGGCCGGCATGTAATGCGCCAGCGGCAGGAACACCGCGGCTGCCAGGATCTGCCCGGCCTGCACCCCTTGCAGGGTAAAGCTGGAGTAGTAGCCGCGCCGTCCGAAGGGTGAGTGCTCCAGGATCATGGAACTGGCACCGGAGATTTCACCGGCCACGGCAAAGCCCTGGGCCAGGCGCATGATGACCAGCAGTGCAGGTGCCCACAGGCCGACCTGGTCATAGGTCGGCAACAGCCCGACCCCGATGGTGGAAAAACCCATCAGGAACATGCACCACAGCAGCACCTTCTTGCGGCCGTGGGTGTCACCCAGGTGGCCCAGCACGAAGGCGCCGATGGGACGCGCCACATAGCCCACGCCATAGGTGGCCAGCGAGGCGATGATGGCGGTGGTCGGATCGCCCTTGGGGAAGAACAGCTGCGGGAAGATCAGCGAGGCGGCCGTGGCGTAGATGAAGAAGTCGTAGTATTCGAGCGCCGAGCCGATCCAGCCGCTGGCGGCGGCCTTCTTGCTCTGCTGCGAGTGATCGCTGGAATGAGAGGATTGCATGGTGTCTCCGTGGTGTTGCCTGGCGGGCCGTCATGCTGATGCGATGACGGCCCGCCGAAATTAAGAAATGGCTGGCTCAGGGGCGAACTCAGAAGCGATGCAGGATGCCCATCTGCAGTCCGATCAGGCTCTTGCCATTGATGTCGGCCCCGGCCAGGTTGCTGCCCGGTCCGGCCGAGCCGCTGAAGCGCCAGCCGGCATTGGCCTGGTTCTTCATGTAGTTGGCGAATCCATAGAGCGTGGTCCGCTTGGAGAGGTCATAGTAGGCGCCCACGTTGCCGCCCTGTGCACCACCATCCTTGTGGGAGGTGTCGACCATCACGCCATACAGCGCGCCGATGCGCAGCTGCGGGGTCAGGCGATAGTCCGCCGAGACCTGGTAGACGTTGTAGAAACGCTGGATATTCGGATCGTTACCGGCAAAGAAATTGTTGGGATTGCTGACATTGTTGAGGATGGTCGCGGCATTGTTGCCATTGGCGTTGGCGGTGGTGTTGTTGCTCCGTACGTAGGCCAGGTAGATCTTGCCCGGGCCATAGTCGTAGTCGGCATACACGTTATGGTATTGCACCGTATTGCTGTACAGGCCGCCGGCATTGGGTTTTGCCACCAGACCGGCATAGCCTGCGCGATACGGGCCGTTAGTGTAATCCAGACCGAACTGATAGACACCACGGCGGCCCAGTCCCTCGCCTGCGGTCTCCGGCATGGCGTAGTGGATATCGAACTGGAAACCGGCCCAGCGCGGCGACTTCCACGACAGGTCATTGTCGAAGCGCGACGGCACGCCGAAGGTATTGATGATGGAGCCGTAGGTGGTGCGCTCGGTATAGTCGATGGCGCCGCCGATGAAGAAAGGCACACTGTTCTGGCGGCCCACGCGGAATTCACCGGCGGCCGGGGTCTTGATGCCGACCCAGGACTGGCGGTCGAACAGGCGCGTGCTGTCGGCCAGGCCGCCGGTGTCGCCGGCGAATCCGTTTTCCAGCGTAAAGGTGGCGGCATAGCCACCGCCCAGATCCTCATAGCCTTTGAGGCCGATGCGGCTGCGCAGGATCGCGCCATCGTTGAGCGCCCACAGGCTCTTGCCGCTGCTGCTGTGCATGTAGCCCAGGTACTGGTCGACCGTGCCATACAGGGTGACGTTGCTGGTGCTCTGCGCCAGGGCCGTGGTGGAGGCGGCCAGCAGCAGGCCCATGGCGACGGGCGTGCGCAGTGCGCTTGTTGGGCGGGTGGATCGTGGTGTCATGTCTCGGATCTCTGTTGTGTTTGTGGTTATGGTTGTGATGATGGTGGTGGAGCGTGACTCCCGGCACACGCAATGCGTCCCCTGCCGGCGCGCTGCGCGGCATGTTCCGAACGGGAGGAAACGGAGAGCCCGCTGCACCCTGGCGTGTTCAGGGAAGGGGCCGGTGGATCAGGATGAAGGGCGCTGCGGTGTCATGGGGTCTCCTCTGTTGTGATCATGCGGCCCGCTCCCTGAAGGGACGGTGTCGCATCGTCAAACCCGCTCGCTATGGTTTTGTTGTGGCGAGCCGGTGGTGCTGCTGATGCTGATGCTGATGCTGATTTCTGATTGTTGACTGCGGGTTAAGGATCGCTTTGTGCGTTTACGCCGCCACCGCTTCACGCACCCGCAGGCCGCGCCGCAGTACCTGGTCGGTCACCCACTTGGCCGAGCGGCGCGCGCGTTCGGCCACCACGGCCGGCGACATCTGCAGGTAATCGTCATTGAACACTTCGAAGCTGTAGTCACCGCGATAACCGCCGCGATGCAGGCGTCGCACCATGTCGGAGAGCTCCAGCGAATGCTCGCCCTCACCGGGGAAGACGCGCAGATGGCGCGCCGTCTCCAGCCGTTCTTCGGGCGTGCGGATCTCGCGCCACATGAAATCGGACAACTGGACCATCACGATGCGGCGACCGGGAATGGCATCCAGGTCTTCCAGCGCGCCGCGATTGGCAAGGATGTGGAAGGAATCGATCACCACGCCGAGATTGGCGTGATCGGCCATCTCCACCACTTCCCAGGCCTGCATGTATTGATTGATGTGACGTCCCCACGACAAGGCCTCGAAGCCCACGCGGATGCCCAGCGGCACCGCCAGGTTGGCCAGCTTGGCCAGGTCGCGCGCGATGTGGCGGGTGTCGCCGCTGGCGTGTTGCGAGGTCGAGGAGCACACCATCAGCAGCGGCGCACCGACCGCCTTGCAGATCTGCAGCAGGTTGCGGGCCACGTCCACCTTGTAGTCGTGCAGGCTGCCCTGCAGGCCTTCGTAATCGCGCATGACCTGGATGCCGGTGACCCGCACGCCGCTTTCGCGCACCAGCTTGACGGCCGCCTCCAGCCCGCCGGGATAGCCGACCAGGTCCTTGGACCACAGCATGAGCTGCGAGAAACCGGCCGCCTTGGACGCGGCCAGTTTGGATTCCAGTCCACCCGGCAGGGTGATGGTATCCATGCCGAAATTGTCGAGGTTCACAATGCCTCCAGATGACGGAAGTCGTCCGCGGCCACGCCCGGCCAGCCGAACAGTTCGAGATACAGCGGCGCCTGCTCGATGAGCATTTCCTTGCCCTTCTGGATGCGGCAGCCCTTGGCCTGCGCCTGCACCAGCAACTGGCTCATCTCGATCTTCATGCCGCAGTCGGCGACGATGGCCTCCGCACTCACGCCTTCCAGCGCGAAGGGCATCGGGTCGCCCACGTGCATGCCCAGCGGCGTGCAGTTCACCAGCAGGTCGACGCCGCTGGCGTCGGGCTGTGCGAAACGCACGCGGGTCGCCGGATAGGCTGCCTCCACGCGCGCCAGCAAGGCTTCGGCCCCGGCGCGATTGGTATCGAAGACGCTGATCTCGGCGATGCCCTGCGCGGCCAGCGAAGCGACGATGGCGCAACCGACGCCGCCGGTACCGACCACCAGGGCGCGCGTCTTGTTCCACACCAGCGGACGGTCGGCGGCGGTACGCGCCAGTGCGCGGATGAAACCTTCGCCATCGATCAGGTCGCCCCAGACCACGCCCTCGGCATCGCGGTAGACCGCATTGCAGGCACCGGCGACACGGGCGCGCAGGGTGGCCTGTTCGACCGCCTCCAGGGTCATGGGCTTGTGCGGAATGGAGACGAAGATGCCGCCCACGTTTTCCGTCTTCATGAACATGCGCACGGCTTCGCAGTAGCGTTCCGGTTCGATCTTGAACGGGATCACGCGCGCATCCAGCCCGTGGCGCTTGAAATACGCGTTGAACAGAGTCGGTGCCTTCACCTGTTCCACCGGCCAGCCGATGACGGGGAAGATGCGGGTAGTGCCTGTGATTTCCTTCATGGTCTCAGTTCTTGTCTTTCTGGCTGCGGACCAGTTCGAAACTGACGCCGCCCTTGTAAAGCTGGGTGAGCGCACCGCGCTCGCTGATCTGGGTAGGCGCGCGGTCAACGAAGATCACGCCGCGCTCCTGCAATTGCCGCACCGCCTGCAGCACGTCGGGCGTGCCCAGGCCCAGGCGTAGCCACTCTTCTTCCCACTGGATGTCTTCGGTGCCTTCCGGGGGTTCCACCAGCTGGATGTAGAACTGGCGGCAGGGGCTGGCCAGCAGGTTGCCCTTGGGCAGGATGCCGAAGAACTGCCCCTCGGGCAGCACCGAAAATCCCATCAACGAGGAATAGAAGTCGATCCATTCACGCGTGCGCTCCGGCCCCACGGCCTGCACCAGGCCGAAGAAATGCATGCCCGACAGCGCCGTGGTCTTGCGCCGCTCCTGGCTGGAGGGCTTGAAGTCGACGTCGTAGATGGAGAAGTCGCGATAGCGGTCGACGAAGTAGATGATGGAGTCGCCACAGCCATGCACGCCAGGGATGTTCAGTTCCATCGCCCCGGCGCGGGTGGGAATCGGCCAGGCGCCCAGTTCGGTGACGCGGCGATAGGCCTCATTGGCATCGCGCACCCGCAGCGCGATGGCGCTCAGGTTGGTGGCCTGCACCTCATGGTCGAAACCGGACCAGGCCGACACGTCGGCGTTGACGATCACGTTCATCTCGCCTTGCGTGTAGAGCACCACTTCGCGCGAGCGATGGCGGCCGACCTGTTCGAAGCCCATGCGCTCCAGCACGGCACCCAGCGCCAGCGGCTCGGTGGTGGCGTATTCGATGAACTCGATGCCATCGATGCCCAGCGGATTGGTGGGGACAGGATTGTTTTCTATGGTGTTCATCATGATCCCGATGATTTGTCTCGGAGCCGAGTATAGCCAAGCCCACCCCCTGCAAAAAGGCCGATATGAAGCAAAGCGTGCGATAATCGCGCAACTTGTTCGCCAATCACTCATTTCTGGACTTTTTTTACGATGATCGACCAAAACTCGGTAGAACTGGACATCCAGAAGCGAGACCTGATCGAAGGATTGATGAAGGGTTTTGACGTCATCACCGCCTTCACCAGCGAGTCGCCGCAGCTGACCGCCAGCGAAGTGGCCGAGCGCGTGGGCCTGACCCGCAGCGCTGCGCGCCGCTATCTGCTGACGCTGGTGCATACCGGCATGGCGGCCTCGGACGGCAAGAAGTTCTGGCTCATGCCGCGCCTGTTGAACCTGGGCCAGTCCTATCTGGAATCGGCCCGCGTGCCGCGCGCGGTGGTGCCCTTCCTGCAGCGACTGACGCAGCAGCTGCAGGAGTCCACCAACTTCTCGCTGCTCGATGGCGACGAGATCGTCTACGTCACCCGCGTCACGGCCGCGCAGCTGGTCAATGCCGGTTTCGAACCGGGCACGCGCCTGCCGGCCTACACCACCACGGCCGGCCGGGTGCTGCTGGGCATGCGCGAGGATGCGGAGATCACCGCCTATCTCGACCGCGTGACCCTGATCCCGCACACCCACATGGCCATGACCGACAAGGCGGCGCTGTTTGCCGAGATCGTCACCATGCGCAAGCAGGGTTACGGCATTACCGAGAACCAGTTCGAGATGGGCATGCGCGGCATCGCCATTCCGGTGAAGAACCGCAATGGCCGCGTCATCGGCGCCCTGAGCGTGACCTCCAACATCGCCGCCTGCTCGCGCGAGGACGCCATCGCGCGCGGCGTGCCGGCCCTGCAGACCACGGCCAACACGCTGATGATGTGGGTATGAGGACCATGCACAAGAGGAATGCGCGATGAGCGATGTGGAGAAAATCGACGCGCCGGAAGATGGCAGCGAGGCCGGCGAAGGCGGCCTGGCCCGGCGCGACTGGATCGCCGGACTGGAGAAGGGCTTGCTGATCCTGGAAGCCTTCGACTACGACAACCAGCGCATGACCTCGGCGCAAGTGGCGGCCCGCACCGGGCTTTCGCGCACGGCCGCGCGGCGCTACCTGCTCACGCTGGAACACCTGGGCTACCTGCACAGCGAAGGCAAGACCTTCGCCCTGACGCCCAGGGTGCTGAAAGTGGGCTGGTCGTATTTCGATTCGGCACCGCTGCCGCGCATCCTGCAGCCGCACCTGCAGCAGATCACCGGGCAGACCGGCGAGGCCGTCTATGCCAGCGTGCTCGATGGCTGGGACCTGGTCTTCATCGCGCGCAATGGCACATCACGCGTGATGACCACCGGCTTCGTGCTGGGCGCACGGGTGCCGGCGCAACTGGCTTCACCCGGCATCGTGATGCTGGGCGCGCTGCCCGAGCAGCAGGTGCGCGAGTGGCTGGCCACCTGTGCCATGACGCCCTTCACGCCCCACACCATCACCGATCCGGATCGCCTCTACGAATTGATCGCACAGGCGCGCCAGCAGGGTTATGCGCTGGTGGAGCAGCAATTGCAGACCGGTGTGCGCGGCATTGCAGTGCCGCTCAAGAATCGCCATGCCAAGGTGGTGGGCGCGCTCAGTCTCAGTTTTCCGCTGGCAGTGGAATCGCAGGAACAAACACTGGCGCGCGTGCTGCCCGCTTTGCAGCAGGCAGCCAATGCGCTGATCCATCAGGTGTGAGGGACCAGCGCGTGCTGCCGATTACAGGTCGGTAAAGACGGTCTCGGCCGCCAGGCGCGACTTCGGCAGCTTGGCGTTGAAGTCATCGGCACCGCTGTAACCCAGGCTCACCAGCACGACACTGGTGAAACCCTTTTCGCGCAGGCCCAGTTCTTCGTCCAGCACCTTGGCATTGAAACCTTCCATCGGCACCGCATCCACTTCCAGTTCGGCCGCGCCCAGCAGCAGCGTGCCCAGGGCCAGGTAGACCTGCTTTTCCATCCAGTGCTGGGCATCCTTCAGTTCATAGCGATGCAGGTTGCTGTAGAGCAGGCGCGAGCCGCGCTGGCCGGCCTTGGCCTCGGCGTTGACGAAACGGCCGTCGGCTTCTTCTTTCTCCAGCAGGGTTTCCAGGTGCGGTTCGCTGATGCCGGTGCGGGCGCACAGCACCAGCACGTGCGAGGCATTCAGGATCTTGGGCAGGTTGTAGGGATAACCGGCTTCGGCAGCCTTGCCGATGCGGGCCTTGGCGGCATCGCTGGAAGCTACCACGAAATGCCAGGGCTGCGAATTCACCGAGGACGGGGCCAGGCGCAGCAGCTCGCGCAGTTCGGCGATGATGTTCTCGGGGACCTTGCGGCTGGGATCGAAGGCCTTGGTGGAGTGGCGTTTGCGGGCGGCGTGGAGCAGGCTCATGGGGGTTCCTTGCGTTTAATGGTGTTGGCGTTGAGCATTCAATTTTGCTTAATGCTCTGAAATGCGCATCAATGATCGACTGCGGCTTGAATGACATCATCGGGCAGGATGCGGTTTCAAAAAAGCGGAGCGTGGCAGAAACATTTTCAAAAATAAATTGAAAGTAGAATGTCGACTTTGATCGACATCTTCATTGTTCCCGCTCATGATCCGCCTGGAAGACCTCGCCATCTTCGTCTGTGCCGCCGACAACGGCAGCCTCTCCGCCGCTGCCCGCCAGCACGATGTGACGCCGGCTGTGGCCAGTGCCGCCATGAAGCGCCTCGAAGGAGAACTCGGCGCACGCCTGCTGGCGCGCTCCACCCGCAGCCTGCGCCTGACACCTGATGGAGAACGCTACCTGCAATACGCCCGCAACGTGCTGGCCGAAGTCAATGCCGGACGCGATGCCGTGGCCCACGGCCGGCGCGTGGTCGGCGGCAACCTTTCGCTGTCGGTGCCCTCCGATCTCGGGCGCAATCTGATGTGCCAGTGGCTCGATGAATTCCTCGCCCAGCATCCGGCAGTGAGCCTGCAGGTACGCATCAGCGACCGCGTGGCGGACATGTTCCGCCAGCCGGTGGAGGTGGCGATCCGCTACAGCCCGCCGGAAGATTCCAGCCTGGTGGCCCTGCCCCTGGCCCCGGACAACCGCCGCGTGCTGTGCGCCTCGCCCGACTACCTCGCCCGCCACGGCCGCCCGCGCACGCCGGCCGACCTGCGCCAGCACAATTGCCTGCGCTATCTGCTGTCCGACATGCTGCATTCGCAATGGACGTTCTTCAAGGACGGTACGCCGGTACAAGTGCAGGTCAGCGGCGACCGCGTCTGCGACGATGGCGAACTGGTACACCGCTGGGCCGTGGAGGGCCGGGGCATTGCCTACAAGTCGCGGCTGGACGTGCTGGCCGACCTGCGCAACGGAAAACTGGAAGCGCTGATGGAGGATTACCAGGGCGAGGCCTCGCCGCTGAACCTGGTCTGCACGCATCGCATGAGCCTCTCGCCCACCGTGCGTGCCCTGCGCGAATTGCTCGGTGAGCGCGTCGCGCGTTATCTCACCGATCGCTAGTCAGAAAACATCAAGCCTTGCTGAGCACGCGACGCAAACCCAGCGAAGGCAGCGCCGGCAACACCAGGCCCAGGCACAGCAGGCCCATGCCCAGCAGCAGGTCCGCCGAGAGCGTCTCGCCGAAGATCAGCGAGGACAGCGTCAGTCCCACCACCGGCACCCCCAGCATGCACACCGACACCGTCACCGGCGAGAGGCGCTGGGTCATCTGCAGCACGATCAGGAAGGTCAGCGCAGTGGCCAGCGGACCGGTGTAGGCGATCACGCCCCAGGAGTGCGGATCGGCCAGGAAAGTCGGCGCACCATCCACCAGCAAGGCCAGCACGCACAGCGGTACGGCGGCCACCAGGGTCTGCCAGGGCAGCAGGTCGAAGTCCAGCTTCACGCCCGGCGTCATCTTGATCTGCAGGATGTTCATGGCCCAGGACAGCGACGCCGCGCCCAGCATCAGGTAGCCGATCATGCTGTGCATGTCCGCATGCAGCAGTGCCGGCAGCACGATCACGGCCATGCCCGCATAGCTGCAGACGGTGGCCAGCGATTGCTGGGTGCTCAGCTTGTGCTTCAATACCAGCGCTGCGCCCGGCACCACCCAGATCGAGGTGGCATAGGCAATCAGCGAAGCGCGGCCCGGCATGACGAAGTGCAGCGCGCCGGTCACCAGCGCCGTGAACAAGCCCATCTGCAGCACGCCCACCCCGGCCACCACCGGCCACTCCTGGCGGGTGGGCAGGCGCAGCTTGCCCAGGGCCGCGGCGATGATGAAACTGAGGATGGCCGCCGACAGGAAACGGCTGGCCGCAAACCACAGCGGCGGGATGAACTGGCTGCCGAACTTCATCACCGGCCAGTTGCCGCCCCAGATGCAGATGGCCACCACCACGCACACCAGGAACAGCCGGCTCATCGGCTGCGGCCGGGAGGAAGCGGGGCTGGCGGATCGGGCGGGTGCGGCAATGGCGGTGGACATCAGGGGCTCCAGAGGGGAAACGGCGCGTTGCAGCAGGCATGCTGCAACGCATCCAAACGGCTCCCATGGTAGAGAAGAGACGGCCAATAGTGCTGCCGTATTTGATGGCAGGAAACGGTCCTGGCAGCACTTCCTGCTGCCAAATCGCATTTTTGAAAATTATTTATCCGCGATAACGCATTTGGTGCAGCATGCACCACTGCGGGCCGCCGACCGCCCCATGTAAAAGGGGCGGCCTGCCGTCCCGCAGCAACCGCCGCGCTTTTGGTCGATGTGAAAGAAAAAGCGGCCAGGCGGCCGCCAAGCCTCAGCGCACGGCCAAGCCCCCCTGCCCCGGTCGATCCAGGGTGAAGACCCCGACCAGATTGACCAGCTTGTCGGCCTGCTCCTGCAGCGACTGCGCGGCGGCGGCGGCCTGTTCCACCAGGGCGGCATTCTGCTGGGTGGTTTCATCCATCTGGGTGATGGCTTCACCGACCTGTTCGATGCCGGCGCTCTGCTCGTGGCTGGCGGTGGCGATTTCGCTGACGACCGTGGAGACGCCCTGGATGCTGGCCACCACTTCCTGCATGGTCTGTCCGGCCTGCTGCACCAGATGGGTACCGGCATCGACCTTGCCGACCGAGTCATCGATCAGCTGCTTGATCTCCTTGGCAGCTGCGGCCGAACGCTGGGCCAGCGAGCGCACTTCGGAGGCGACGACGGCAAAGCCGCGCCCCTGCTCACCGGCGCGCGCCGCTTCCACGGCGGCATTCAGGGCCAGGATATTGGTCTGGAAGGCGATGCCGTCGATGACGCTGATGATGTCCACGATCTTGCGCGAGGAGGCATTGATGGAGGCCATGGTCTGCACCACCTGGCCCACCACTTCGCCGCCCTGGATCGCCACCTTGGCAGCCCCCGAGGCCAGCTCGTTGGCGTGCTGGGCATTGGCGGCGTTCTGCTTGACGGTGGAGGTCAGTTCTTCCATTGCGGAGGCGGTCTCCTCCAGCGAACCGGCCTGCTGCTCGGTGCGGTTGGAGAGGTCCATGTTGCCGTTGGCGATTTCATCGACCGAGGTCTTGATGGAGGTGGTCGCGCCCTGGATGCCCTGCACGGTATCGACCAGGCGGTCACGCGTGTAGGCCACGGCCGCCACCAGGCTGTGCTGGTCGCCGCCGCTGGTGCGGATGGTGCCGGTGAGGTCGCCGCCGGCGATCTTGCGGGCCATCTCGGCGGCTTCGGCGGGCTCGCCGCCGATGGAGCGGAAGATGTTGCGCGAGACCAGTCCGGCGATGATGGACAGAAGCACGCCCAAGGCCACCAGTACCACTACGGCCTGTACCAGGGCGCGGCGGAAGTCGGCCTCGATGTCATCGGAATAGACGCTGCAGATCAGGTCCCAATTCCAGGGCTTGAAACGCTTGACGAAGCCCATCTTGGGACTGGGCTTGTCGCTGCCGGGGCGCGGCCACCAGTATTCGAGGAAACCCTTGCCGGCCGGCGAGGCACCGGCTGCGGCGATCATCTTGTAGAGCTCGTTGCCCTTGGCATCCTTGAAGGAGAGCATGTTGCGGCCATCGAGCTTGGTGTTGATGGGATGCATGACGATGGTGGAGTCCGCGCCCACCAGGGTGGCGTAGCCGTCGCCGGTATAGCGCTGGTCGCGCACGCGGGCGATGGCGCCTTGCTGCGCCTCGGCGCGGGAGAGCTTGCCGTCGGCCTCCAGCTTGGCGAAGCCGGCCACGGTGGTATAGGCCATTTCGGTCACATCCTCCAGGCCGCGCTGGCGCTCGGCGATCTGCAGGTCACGAGTCTGGTAAGCGTGCCAGACGGAGAGGAAGAGCAAGGCTATCCAGGAAAACACCAGGGGTAGCCAGAGTTTTTTCTTCAGCGAGAGTCGATTCATCATGGGCGTGGAGGCGTGGTCGTTGTCGGAAATGTCGAACGGAACGTCATTGGCGGGAATGACACGACCACGCGGCCCCAGCTTGCCGCCAGGCAATGCATGGCGATCCTCCCCCCATGCAGATTACGGCTTGCAACACGCGCGCTAAAGGCCAAACTGACAATTAATCGATAAATTGTTTATAAATTCCTGCTACTCAGGAATCTGCACCTTGGGCCGGGCCGGATCCGGCAAGCCGCAGGGGAGGAATTGCCCGCGCCCCGGTGTGCCCAGTACCTCGCCATCGCGCCAGACAATCTCGCCGCGTGAGAGCGTGAGCATCGGCCAGCCCGTCAGCTGCATGCCTTCATAGGGGGTGTAGTCGACGTCGTGATGCAGCATGCTGTTGCTGACCGTGACCTGGCGATGCGGATCCCAGACGGCGATGTCGGCATCGCTGCCGATGGCAATGGTGCCCTTGCGCGGATAGAGGCCATACATCTTGGCCGGGTCCGTGGCGGTCAGGGCCACGAAGCGGTTGAGATCGATGCGGCCCTTGCCCACGCCTTCGGAGAACAGGATGGGCATGCGCGTCTCCAGTCCCGGCGTGCCATTGGGGATGTAGCGGAACGGCACCTCCTTGCCGCCCGGCTTCTTGCCCTGCGGATCTTCGTAGCGGAAGGGTGCATGGTCCGAAGAGAACACCGTGAACAGGCCGCTGGCCAGTCCATCCCAGACGTATTGCTGGTTGGCCTTGTCGCGCGGCGGCGGGCTGCAGACGCACTTGGCACCGTGGTAGCCGTCATCGAGGTGATCCGCCGTCAGCACCAGGTACTGCGGGCAGGTCTCGGCGTGGATGCGCAGGCCGTGGCCGTGCGCCCAGCGGATCTGTTCGATGGCCTCGCGGCCGGAGACATGCACGATCAGAATGGGCACATCCACCAGCTCCGAGAGCGCAATGGCGCGATGGGTGGCTTCGCGCTCGACCATCATCGGGCGCGAGTGGGCGTGATGCTTGGGCGCGGTCAGGCCGGCCTCTTCCAGCTGCTCGGTGAGCCAGCCGATGCAGTCGGCATTTTCCGCGTGCACCATGACCAGCGCGCCTTCCCGGCGGGCCAGCGCCAGCAGGTCGAGGATCTGGCGGTCATTGAGCTTGAGGTCGTCATAGGTCATGTAGATCTTGAAGGAGGTATAGCCCTCGCGCACCAGTTGCGGCAGTTCGTTCTTGAGGACCTCCTCGCTGGGGTCGCTGACGATCATGTGGAAGGCATAGTCGATCACCGCCTTGCCCTCGGCGCGGCGATGATAATCCTCCACGGCCGCACGCAGCGAGCCGCCCTTGGCCTGGGCCGCGAACGGGATCACCGTGGTGGTGCCACCGCAGGCGGCGGAGATGGTGCCGCTGCGGAAATCGTCGGCCATGCGCAGGCCCTCTTCCATCGGCTGGTCGAGGTGGCAATGCGCATCCACGCCGCCGGGCAGCACCAGCTTGCCGCTGGCATCGATCTCCTCGCGGCCGGGCGGCAGGCCCCGTCCCAGCATGGCGACCTTGCCGTCCTTGATGCCGACGTCGCATTGCATGATGTCGGAGGCCGTTGCAACGGTGCCGTTGCGGATCACCAGGTCAAAGCTGTCCATCCGTATTCCTTTCGAACAAGCGTGTATCACCCCGCGCCGCCGGCATCGGCCGGGGCGTGAGACTGAAAATGAAAATGGAAAAGGCCGCCGGTGCGGCCGGCGCCCGCGCCAGTGTTAGCGTCAGCGCACGTCGCGGAACAGGCTGCCCCAGCCGCGAATGCGCGAGGGATCGGCACCGGCCTGCTGCAGCGATTTCCAGACCACGGTGGAGATGGTGTCGTAGATCGGGATGCCGACCTCGCGCTCCAGTTCTTCCACCAGCGGCGCACCGCGCAGGTTGGTGCAGAAGATGGTGATGGCCTGCGGTTTGTCTTTGGCCACCTCATGCACCATGGCGCGCAGCTCTTGCGCGCCGACTTCGGAGAAGGAGAAATTGTCCTGCTTGCGCAGGTGGCGTTCGGACACGCACTCCAGGCCCGAGGCCGCATAGTTCTTGATGATGGCGGCCTGCACGTCGTCCAGATAAGGCGTGACCAGCCCGAAACGCTTCACCCCGGTGAGATCGAAGATCTCGTTCAAGGCCAGCACCGAGGTGCAGGCCGGAATGCCGGTGGCTTCGGTGATGCGGCGGCACAGGCGTTCATCGGCATCGAAACCCAGCCAGCCCGAGGACGTGCCATTCCACGCGATGCTGCCGACCTTGGCATGCGAGAGCAGTTCGGCGGCGCGCAGGATTTCGCTGTCATCGAACTGCGCCAGCGCCTGGTTGGACAGCGCGATCTCGGTCACGCGGAAGCGGCCAAAGTGGGCGCTGGCTTCCGGGATGTCGGCCAGCATGGCGGTGGTGACCGGCTCCAGCGTGGTATTGGAGGACGGCGTGAGCATGCCGAGCAGGGTGCGGGGGATCATTGGTTTTCCTTTCAGGCTGCCAGCAGTGCAGCGTCGGCATGGGCCAGCGCCGATTCCTCGCGGATCAGGCTCAGCACGTGGCGTTTGTACTGGTTGAATTCGGGCGTGGTGGTATCGCGCGGACGCGGCAGGTCGATGTCGATCAGCTCGCGCATGCGGCCAGGACGATGCGTCATCACCGCCACCTTGGTGGCCAGGATCAGGGCTTCGTCGACGCTATGGGTGACGAAGACGATGGTGCCCTCATAGCGCTGCCACAGGGCCACCAGTTCTTCCTGCATTTCCATCTTGGTCTGCGCATCGAGGGCGGCGAAGGGTTCGTCCATCAGGATCACCGAGGGATTCTGCAACAGGGCGCGGGCAATGCCGACCCGCTGCGCCATGCCGCCCGAGAGTTCGCTCGGATAATGGTTCTCGAAGCCCTTGAGCTTGACCGTCTCGATGAAGGGCTGGGCCGCCGCGCGCCGCTCGGCCGCACTCTTGCCCTGCAGCTTGAGCGAGAAGGCGACGTTGTCCCACACCGGCAGCCAAGGCATGAGATTGGCCTGCTGGAACACCATGCCGCGATCGGCACCGGGACCGGTGATGGGCTTGCCGGCGACCGTGACCACGCCGCTGGTCGGGAATTCAAAACCGGCGATCATGTTCAGCAGCGTGGACTTGCCGCAACCGGAGGGACCGAGCAGGCAGAGGAATTCCTTCTTCTCCAGACGCAGGCTCACGTGGTCGATGGCCAGCATGTCGGTGCCGCGCTTGCGGTCCTTGAAGACCTTGACGATATCGTTCAATTCGATGAATGCCATGATGCGATGTCCTTGAGGGTTGAATGCGTGCTCAGGCCTTGCCCTGCACGGTGGCCACGTGCTGCCAGCGCAGCATGGAATGCATGATCTGCTTGAGGATCCAGTCGGCCAGGAAACCGAGCAGGCCGATGCTGATCATGGCCGCGATCACCAGGTCATAGCGCAGGAAGTAATACGAATCCCACAGCGCATAGCCGAGCCCGCTCTTGACGGCCACCATCTCGGCGGTGACGGTAAGCATCCAGGCGCTGCCGATGCCGATGCGCAGGCCCGCAAAGATGCTGGGCATGGCCGCCGGCAGGATCACGAAACGCAGCAGCTGGCTCTGCTTTGCACCGGCCATGGCGGCTGCGCGCAGCAGATTGCGGTCGGCGGTTTTGACGCCGTGGACGGTATTCATCAGGATCGGGAAGAAGGCCCCCAGGAACACCAGGAAGATGGCCGGCTTGTTGGCGATGCCGAACCAGATGATGGCCAGCGGAATCCACGACACCGGCGGAATCGGCCGCAGCATCTGCACCGTCGGTTCGATGGTGCGCTCGACCCAGCGCCACCAGCCGATGGCCACGCCCAGGGCGATGCCCGAAAGCGCCGCGATGAGGTAGCCGGCGGTCACGCGCAGGCAACTGGCCATGGCGTCGTAGATCCATTTGCCGCTGCTGTCCTGGGCCGCTTCATTGATGCCGAAGATCCAGTCCATCCAGGTAGCAAACACCCGCGAGGGTGCCGGCAGCAGCGACGCCGGAATCACGCCCGAGCGGGAGAAGGCCTCCCAGAACAGCACCAGCAACAGCGGCACCGCAAAGCGCCACTTGGCTTCCGACAGGGATTGCTTCCATCCGCTCATGATCATTCCTTGGGGCTAGTGTCGTCTTGAATCAATAACCGAGTTCGGTCTTGGGCTTGCCGGTCACGCTCATCAGGAAGCTGTAGTCCATGTTCTTCTCGGCCAGCGCAGACACATCGGTAGAAACGTATTTCAGATCCTTCATCATCCCGGCGATGGCCTTGGTTTGCGTGCGGTACATGCGGTAGTCGGGATAGGCATTGTTGAGGGCTTCGGTGGCGATCTTGGGATCGAGGCCGGTGCCCTTGACGATGCTGTTGATCCAGCCCTGCTTGTCCTTCTGCAGGCCATCCACCAGCCTGACCACGGCGGCCACGGTTTCCTTGACCTCGGCCGGATGCTCCTTGATGACATCCGAACGGGTGACGATCAGGTTGGTCAGACGCCCCGCCGCCTGGTCATACGGATACGCAAAATGCTTGCCAACCCCGGTCATGCGGATCTGCGACGCGAAGGGTTCGACCGAGCAGATCAGTTCCACCTCGCCGCGCGAGAGTGCGGCGGCGTGGTCCGAGGGGTTGGGGATGTTGACGAACTGCACGTCCTTGGACGGATCGATGCCGTGGCCGGCCAGTTCGCCGCGCATGTGCAGGTCCTGCGCATTGCCGCGCGAGGCGGCGATGCGGAAGGGCTTGCCTTCGGCCTTGTATTGCGCGATCAGCTTCTTGAGTCCGGCCCAGTCATCCGAGGCCAGCTTGCTGTCCTTGCCGACCAGCATCTCCGAACCGCCGTTGACCTGGCCCGACACGGCCACCAGATCGAAGCCCTTGTCCAGACCGCTGACGTAGGCCAGGTAGGTGACCTGGGCGATGTCCACGCTCTTGGAGACCAGCGCAGTCAGCGCATCGCTGCCGGCGGTGAAGTTGATGCCTTCGATCTCCACGTTCTGCGCCAGCCCCGGCACCATGGCCATGGACATGCAGTGCGCACACTTGGCATAGGCCAGCTTGATCTTCGGCTTGGCCTGGGCCATGGCCGAACCGGCGCCCAAGGTACTGCAGGCCACGAGGCTGGCCAGGGCAAGCGCCTTGATGAACAGGCCGGAGGGGGACTTGCGGACTTGCTGTTGCATGGTTTTCTCCCAGGTGGACAATCGGAACGAATTATTTTGTGACAATCCTTCTTTCTATTGCCACCGTTTATGCAAAGCCTGTGCCAGCTTGAAAAACACCTGTCGCACGGTTTGGGAAATCGTCCCGAATCCCTTTTGCAAAGGGCTTTTTCACAGTATTTTCGGACCTCCATTGCCGGCGAGAAACAAGAGCGCGCGCACCAAAGCAATCCAATCCAGCCACGCCGGCGCACAAATCCGCCCCGCAAGAGTGCAACATTCATCACTCCATTTTGTGACAATCCATTTCCACAATTTTCCGCTATCATGGCGGGCAAACCCATGTCATCACAGAGACCCATGCGCCCGACTTCCGCCAGCAGCCCCCGCAAGAAAACCAGCAAGCACGAGCATCCGGACACCAGCCCCCTGCCCGGCCAGGCCTTCAGCGTGCGCCCGCTGGCGGGTGATGCCATCTATGAGCGCATCGTCGGCGCCATCATGGAACACCGCCTCACGCCGGGCACCAAGCTGGTCGAGGAGAAGCTGGCCGGCATCTTCAGCGTGAACCGCACGCGGGTGCGCGAGGTGCTGGCGCGGCTGGCGCATGAAGGCCTGATCACGACCATCCCCAATCGCGGCGCCTTCGTGGCCAGCCCGACGCCGGAAGAAGCGCGCAACATCTTTGCCGCGCGCCGCCTGCTGGAACCGGCGCTGCTGCGCCACCTGTGCGAGCACACGCGGCCCGAGCACATCGCGCTGTTGCGCGCCCACGTGGCCGAAGAAGCGCAGGCCCGCGCCAGCAATGACCGGCGCGCCATCATCCGGCTCTCGGGCGAATTCCACATCCGCATCGCCGACATGGTGGACAACCCGGTGATGAGCAAGATGATGCGCGAGCTGGCATCGCTGACCTGTCTCATCATCGTGCTGTACGATTCGCCGACGGTGCCGGCCTGCACCCACGACGACCATGGCGACATCATCGACGCCATCTCCGCCGGCCGCACCGAAGACGCCGTGGCGACCATGCTGGCGCACCTGCATCACATTGAAAGCGTGCTCGACATGTCCGCGCCGCAGGGCGAGGACGAAGATCTGGAAGCATTGCTGGGCATGGTGTAAGGCAACACACGGTGCCCATCACCAATGGAGGAGACACCATGCAAGACGCAAGCCAGGACCTGTTGCTGCGCCATGACGCGCAGGGCATCACCACCCTCACCCTGAACCGGCCGGCGCAATTCAATGCGCTCTCCGAAGCGATGCTGGAGGCCTTGCAGGCGCAGCTCGATGCGCTGGCGCAGGACCCGCAGGTACGCTGCGTGATCCTGGCCGCCAACGGCCGCGCCTTCTGCGCCGGCCATGACCTGCGCGAGATGCGTGCCACGCCCGAGCAGGCGTATTACCAGCAGTTGTTTGATCGTTGCAGCCGCCTGATGCAGTCCTTGCGCGCGCTGCCGGTGCCGGTCATCGCCAAGGTACAGGGACTGGCCACGGCGGCGGGCTGCCAGCTGGTGGCTGCCTGCGACCTGGCGGTGGCCAGCGAGGGCGCGCGCTTTGCGGTCTCGGGCATCAACGTCGGTTTGTTCTGTTCCACCCCGGCGGTGGCCTTGACGCGCAACCTGCCGATCAAGCGCGCCTTCGAGATGCTGGTGACCGGCAAATTCATCGATGCCGACACGGCCGCGCAATGGGGGCTCATCAACCAGGCGGTGCGCGCCGACGAACTCGACGCCGCCACCGAAGCGCTGGCGCGCGAGATCTGCAGCAAGCCTGCCATCTCGATTGCGCGCGGCAAGGCCATGGTGTACCGCCAGCAGATGATGGCGCTGCCCGATGCCTATGCGCATGCAGCCGAGGTGATGGCCTGCAACATCATGGATGCGGAGGCGATGGAGGGGATACAGGCGTTTCTGGAGAAGCGGCCGCCCAACTGGGCTGGACGGGGAGATTGATCAGGTCTTCATCAGATACCAGAAAACGGGCCGGTCCTGCGCGTCCACTTCGGGCAAGGGCATGGCATCCCCTTCGCGCAATTCGCATTGCCGCTGTTCCAGCCGCCTTGCGAGCCAGCGGCCCGTGCGCGGGCAAGGCTGATCCGGACAAGCGGCCAGCGCCGTGCAGCTCTGCTGGTGCTGGCGATAGTCACCGGAAAGGCGCAAGGCTCGCAGGTCCAGCGTTGCCAGGATGCGGCGCAGCTCGTCGATGGCATCGTCGTCGTAGAAGCCGTCGCGCACCAGCAAGAATTTCTTCTTGCCCAGCGGGGTCATGGCGATGGCACCGGGGCGTTCTTCCACCATCTCGATCAGGCCCGCCTCCTGGGCTGCGGACAAGGCCTCGTTGACCAGGTCGATGGGGAGGCCGTGCAGCACATCGGAATCCGGCACCGCACTCAGGCGGATGGCTTGCGCGCCATCGTAGTCGGCCATGGCGAAGGGGAAGAGGACGGCGCGGATGAAATCGTCGGGGATGGATTCGATGTCGGGGTTCGGTGGACTGGTCATTAGGGCGGTCTGCTGGAATTGATCGATCATGGAAAGAGCGGGTGCGCTTGGCGAGGAGCGCCTGCGCTACTCGAACGGCTTGATCAGGTGCAGCACCTCGCCGTTACGCAAGCGCAGAAACTCCACGGGCTCGCCGACGTGAGCGACCTCGTAGCCGAGGGGTCTTCCCAAGATCAGCGATTCATAGGCGGTGTCACAGCCCTGCATGTTGGTATGGGCGATATCCACCTTGGACCCGCTCACCGCTAGCAGATACGCCTTTTCTTCCGGCTTGCCGTCGATGCAGTGAGGAAAGCTGTCCCGCTCGTCCACCGGCGGCGCGATCTTCACCACGAAAAAATGTTTGTCGCCGGACTCGATGACACTGACATCGTCGATCTCAAGCACGAACTTCTTCCTGAACAAGGCATTGATCTCTTCCGAATAAATCAGCGTCTGCGGTCCCCTGGCCAGGAGGTTCACCAGATACACCGGCTTTTGCGGCGGCGCTGTGCAGCACGCGCTGCCATCTGCATGGACGAACGCGTATTGCGGGTGGTCGTCGGTGCGCAAGGTATAGGTTTCCCTGATCTTTTCCAGCTTTTTTTCCTGCAATACGACAGGCGCGCGGGAATAAGCATTCAGCGCGAAAAGAATCCCCATCAGAGCCAACAACTTCAAAGCAATGCGCATGACGAACCCTTGTTTCATTTCCCCCAATGATGGACGCAAGCTGCGGACTCCGGATGTGCTGTTTCTCATCGTTGCGCCTCCTTATTCGGAGGCCCCGGCTGCTTGACGAGGCCGCTGCGGCGCAGCAGGTAGTGATCCGTCGTACTGGTCCCGTCAAAGTCCTCGCGGGTCACGCGATAGCCAACGGTCTTGCCCGCCTTGATCACCTCGTAATACGTTCCACAGCCACCGAAGGTCTTGTCGATGATCTTTGCTTTTCCTTCCGTGATGGCAAACAGGTAGGCGATTTCCACCTCGCTGCGATCCCAGCATCGGGTGTAGTCAGGATCGATCGAGGGCGGGCGGTACATGCTGATGACGATATAGTCGGTCTTGCCGTGGACCAGCAGCGAATCATGATCAATGATGAGGACAAAATCCTCCTTGATGAGCTGATCGATTTCCGGCGAATAGAAGACCTTGTCCGGCGACTTCGTCCTGATGTCGAGCAGGTAAATGGTGGGAATCGTCTCGTTGGCGTAGGCTTCCCGGCTGTCACCCCGGATGAGTACGTATTTCATCATCGGCTTCGTGTACTTTGCGATATCGCGATAGCGCTCCAGGTAGTCGCCGCGGACCTTGGGAAGCTCGGCTGACGTAGACAACAAGGGGAGCATCAGGCCGACCACTATCGCGGTAGTACGTACGAGCAGAGGCTGCTTCCTGCAGGCCCCGAGAATTGCGCATGTTTTCTTGCTGCCATTCTTTTTCATGCGACCAAGCATGACGTGATGCTGAGAAGTTTCGTGCAGCTGTTCTTCGCCATGTCCGGCGCAGGAATGGGTGAGGGTATTCATCGGGGACTTCCCTTCTCCTGATAGTCCGGCTCTCTGACAAGCTTGTCACCGCGCAGCATGTAGCGCACGGATCGGACTCTTTCTCCTCGCTCGATCACGCGGTATCCACGGTCATTGCCATCGCGCATGAGCTCGTAACTGGTGGCACAGCCACCGAAGAATTTGCTGACCACTTTTGCCTTGCCGTCAGAAATGGAAAACAGATAAGCGCGGTCCTCGCCATGTCCTGCGGCACATCGGAAATAACGTGGGTTGTATTCTGCTGGTCGCGACATGGATAGAACCAGGTAGTCGGTTTTTCCTTGGCTCAGCAGAGAGTCCGACTGAATTTCCACGAAGAATTCCGATTCGATGAGTTCATCAATCTCAGGGGAAGCGATCAGGTTATTGGTGGGGTCTGCGCTGAGGTCAAGCAAGTACAGTGATCGAGTAGAACTGACCGTATCGGCCTCGGAGCCATCTGCATGAATCAGCAAATATTTCATTGGCGGATTTCTATTCTCATATTCCGCACGATAGTCGGACAGCCGCTCCTCGCTGACTGTGGGAAGTTCAGCAGATAAGCCAAACAATGGCGCAGTCAACAAGAGGAGCAAAAAACTATTTGTTGGCAATGTGATCCGCATAGCAGGCTCCGTGATAAATCCAAGGATGGTCCTTACTTCTACCTTTCGCGTAGGTCTCTTTGTCTCGTTCTCGCAGCGCACCTTCGGTTTTCCCGGCATTGTCTTCCTTACTCATGTCCCACCCGATATTGCCGGTCTTCGTATCACATTGAATGCTCTTTATCCGTATCCATTTCGAGGATGGCTCATCCCATTCGTGGTACTTCATCCCGTTCCAGCGTGTGATCGTCTCAAGGTCCAACATCTCCTGCGTGTATTGACGACCATTCTTGGAGAGATATGATTTTGCCTCCGCACGTTTTTTTCTCAACCGCGAGATCGATTCCTCCATGTGCTTTCTCCAGCTCCAGACCTGTTCATAAGTCGGGGGGTCTACTGTGAGTTGGCTTAGCCCAAAGCCCTTATCGCCGGAGACAATCGGCTGCTGATCCATATCAAGCACATGTTTGAAATTCGATTCCTGGGCGACGATCTTTTCCATCAGCGGCTCCTGATGCTCACGAATCAATTTCAGGACGCGCTCCTTACCTGGCTGTTTGGCCAACACATCCACTGTCCGAACGAATTTCCTGTTACCAACCTGTACTTCTATCCGCAGCGTCCCACCAATGGTCTTTCCTATGCTGCGGGCGTTCCAGCTTTTCCCTTCTTGTACAAACTTCCCCACCTCCATAAACGTCCTTTTGATACTTCTTCCCCGCAGCCCCTCATGCAAATTACTGGCATGTGCAAGCCAGATGATTTTCCATTCCCATTGATAAGGACCCGGCAAATCGCTCTTGAACTCGAATTCAATGTCCGGAAACACTGCCTCCTCATCGATAAAGAACTTTTCACCGTTCTCTGGTTTGATCCATTGGCCGCGATCGTTACTACGCACCTTGACCTTGACCAAGGAATCCTTTGTCCGGTTGGTCATCCCAGCGTTGCTGCTCCTCTTCAAACTCATTTCCTTTTCACTCGTCATCATCAGCCTCATGCATAATTTCAATCCGTAATCCGCTGGGCCGCTCAGTGTGGCAACGCTGCGTGAACCCCTGTGCATCAGTGACTCCCGTCCAGGTCTTGCCACAGCCACTGACGACCTTGTAGGTGCAATGCGCCATCGGCTCGTCCTCTTCATCGACGACGTGGAAGCGTTCATCAAACACCGCCGTCCCCGCCCCCTCCACCTGCGGCACCGGCATCGCATTCCCGCCTTCAAAGTGCTTCACGCTCGCCCGCACCTGAAACTGCCCTCGCGTCCCCAGTTCTATCCCCTGCGCATCCAGCCGCACATAACTGCCGCCGCCATTGAGCAGGATGCGCTGATGTGCGCTGAGGACGATTTCATCGGCGGTCTGGGTGATCTTCAGTTTGGCCAGCAGATGAATGCCGTCCGATAGCGCGCGCAAATCAATGTCCCCGGCAGCCGCCACCAGGCGCAGCCCGGCCTTCTGCACGAACAGCCGCAGGCTCTCGCGAACGCTGGCAAAGAAGCCGCCGCCCGCACTGAGGGCAAGGTGGCGGCCAGCCGTGAGCGCCGTGTCTGCGGTGCTGGCCAGATGCATATCCTGTCCGCTGCTGGCGGCAATGCCGGCCGGGCTGGCCAGCACCAGCAGCGGCGTGGCCAGTTCCGGGAAAGCCTCCTCCTCATCCGGCCCATCCTTGCCGCGCAGGGCCTGGTTCTGCGCATGCAAGGCGGCGGCTACCTGCGCCTGCTGCGCCTCGGCCTCCTGCGCAGATGCCTGCTGTGCAAGACGCGCCAGTGCCTGCTGCTCCTGGCGAGCACGCACCAGCCGCGCCAGGGTCTCGCCCAGGTCCTTGGCGTGCCGGCGCGCTCGGGGCCGGCCTTCGGTGGTGACCAGCATCCCGCGTCCGGCCCGCAGCACACCCCAGGCATCGGTGCGCAGTTCCCATCCTTGGCCACGTGCCTCCTGGCGGCCTTGCTGGTCCTCGATGCGGCACAGGTGGCCCAGCGACAGCTGGCTGTGGTACTGATCGCTCCTGAACTGCGCCTGCAGGCGGCCCGCCGTGTCGTCGAGAATCAGATGGTTGCTGCGGCCCAGTGCACGATTGCCGCCATCGTCGGTGAGCTCGCGGCTGCGCAGGCCGGTCAGCGCGCGCTGTGCAGGCAGCGCCCAGGGCGGCAGATGGTCAGCGTTGTAGAGGCTACCCACAATGACGGGCCGGTCCGGATTGCCATCCAGCCATTGCACCAGCACTTCCGCGCCAACCCGGGGCAAGGCCAGCGCGCCCAGCTGCGCGCCCGCCCAGGGACTGGCCACGCGGATCCAGGCGGAACTGCCGATGTCATGACGCCCCTCGCGATCCCAGTGGAATTGCACGCGGACCCGTGCGTATTCATCGGTCCACAGCGCCGGCTGCCCCGGCACGCCCACCACCGTAGCGGTCTGTGCGCCACGTGCAATGGGCACGTGGCTGTTGTAGCCGGGACCTGGACGCCAGGGGATCTGGCGGCGCATGCAGCGGAATTCGTTGCGGTAAGGAGGCACGGCATCCTGCGCCGCCAGAGGAAAGTAATTGTTGCGGATGCGATGACGGACGCTCAGAATCAGGAACTCGTCCCGCCCCTGGGACGATGGCCCGCCAAAGCGCGGACACTCGACATGCCCCACCAGCCGGAACCAGCGCCCCGGCATCATGGTGCGACAGTTGCCCTGCCCTTCCACCTGCCGCGCACGGGCCTCGATCTCCTCGATACGCAAGCGGCTCTGCGCATCGCCATCGTCCCTGTCACGATAGCCATGGTGGCCGGTGTAGAGATAGTGCTCGATGGACGGTGCCCCGCCCTGTCGATTGAGCGTCGGCACCTCCATCCAGCGCGGCGTCGGCGACTTGAAATCGAAGCTGCCCAGCACCACGCTGCTCGCCGCCATCTCGCGCTGCGGCGACCAGCAGTCAATGGCATCGTCTTCGGCACTGCCGCCGTTCGCGTGGAAGCGCACGCTTTGCTCGCCATCGATGGCGGCTTGCTGGCAACTGTCGCTGCCCACGATCAGGGTATGGCCGCTGGCATCGTGCTCGTACCAGTAATGCCAGCCGGCGGCTTCCCAACGGCGGCTCAGGTAGTTGTGATCGCTCTCCCCGTACTGGAAGGCGTCGGTCATGGTGGCATCGCCACTGCTGACCTGCCACTGCCAGCGTGCATGCAGCGGGTAGTCGGCGAAGATGTCGGCAGTCTGCTGATGCAGGGTCTTGTCATGGAAAAGATGGTGATCGCGCCGCCAGGAGAGCAGCCTGAACCAGGGCCCCAGCTGCGCTTCGTAGACCACCACCGCCCCATCGGCGCGTTGCCGGGAGAACGCGAACACGTAGCCGGAAAAGTAACGCAGGTGACCATCTTCCCGCACCAGCTCGATCACCAGCAGCTTGCCCATCATGGACTTGAGGGGCAGATGCGCATCATCGGTGAGCAGCTCCACGACAAAGGAAAAGTCACGCGAGAGCGACTCCTCAGCATCGAGCCGCTGCACCAGCAAGGGCGCATCCGGGCCATCCCCATGCGGAAAGCGCAGGCGCATGAAACGCCGATGCTGCGGCTCGGCCACCCATTGCCGGAATGCCTCGGCCGTGGTCGGAATCGATGTCCGGATTGATGTTGGGGGTGCGTCCATACAAGCTCCTGCCAGAACAGCGCAAGCGGCATGCAAGCGCAAGGGCAGGAATATGCGACCGATCAGTCGTGAAAAGATCAGTCGCCGGGACAAATCAGGAAAACTTAGAAATTCCTTCGGACGCACAACAAAAAATTTCGAGGCAGCGCGCCGGTGTTTTGATGTATGGCAAAAGAGCGGAGTGCTTCCGTGCAAGTGATTACCGGCGCTCAGGAATGGTCCTCCTCCTTTACGCGACGTTTACAGTCCGGCAGCAAAGTTTTACCCGGATTAAACGCATCAAAATCTAAGCTTGCGGCTCTTCAACCCACGGAGCCACCAGCATCATGAATCGCCGCACCCAACAACACATCCAGGATCCCGCACAGCAAGACATGGCACCGCTGGGCCAGCGTCGCCTGCGCAATGCGCAACTGGCCGGTCTCGCTTCCCTGGCCGCCGCCGGCGCGCTGCTGGCCATCGCCGTGATCGCACCGGCCCAAGCGCAGGAAGCCGCACCGGCCGCCCCGGATGCCAACGCCTCCCCGCTGCACCTGGCCGGCAACATCGGCATCGTCAGCCAATACGTCTTCCGCGGCACCACCCAGACCAACCAGAAACCGGCCCTGCAAGGCGGCTTCGACCTGACCCATGACAATGGCCTCTATGCCGGTGTCTGGATGTCCAACATCAGCTGGATCTCGGATACCAACCCGGCCGCCTCCGCCAGCCTCGAAGCCGATCTCTACGGCGGCTGGAAACCGGCGCTCACCGACTGGCTCACCGGCGACATCGGCGTGCTGCACTACGCCTATCCCGGCAGCTATCCGGCCGGCATGACCAAACCCGATACCACCGAGGTCTACCTCGGCGTGGATGCCAAGTGGATCGCCTTCAAGTATTCGTACAGCACAGGCAATACCTTCGGCAATGCCGATACGCGCGGCAGCACCTATGCCGACCTGTCGGTGACGCATGAACTCTTCGCCGGCATCACCGGCCTGGCCCACATCGGCCGCCAGCGCTATACCGGCTCCAATGCTTCCAACCTCTCCTATACCGACTGGAAGCTGGGCCTCACGCGCGACTTCTCCGGCTACGTGCTGGGGCTGGCCTGGACCGGCAGCAATGCGCCCGACGCCGGCTACACCCTGCGTGGCAAGAACATCGGCAGCAACCAGTGGATCGCTTCGGTCAACAAGAGCTTCTGAGCCCTGTCCGTCTTCTGACAAGACAACATCACAAGGAGGTGCATCATCATGCGTAGCCGTCTGCACTGGAAACGTGGCGAAGATCGCCTCCACCCGCTCTCGCCGCGTCATCTGTTCCTGCGTACCGCACAGCGCCGCCGCTATCGCTGCGTGCTGGTGGCGCTGCTGATCTTCGTACTCTGCGCCAGCATCGCGCCGCTCACCCAGGCCGTTGCGCCCTACCGCGCACCGGAAGACTACGGTCCCTCGCCGCAAGCCCTGCAGCATCGCGACGAGTGCCGACAGCAGATCAGTGCCTTCATGCCCGGCAAGATCGAGAGCGAGGAATTCGTGGCCCGCACCGACCACGAATACTTCCGCTATGTGGTGCGCCATGCCCTGCGGGAAGTTCTCTTCATCTGCGATGCGCGCACCGGGCAGATCCGCCGCCAGATTGATATCTGGGGGGATCTTTAGGTTCATATCACGCTAGAACCGCCGTCTGGCGGGCCTCCCGGTCCTGCGCACACAGCCGGGCTGGACAATCGGGCGGGCTGACGGCAAGATGCGGCATCCTTATCGATGCCCCTACTGACCGACCTGCCCATGCAAGCCGACTACGCCACCATCCTGCAGTGGATCTACCTGTTCAATTCCCTGGCCCTGGCCCAGCTGGCCCTGAAACAACTGGGCCGACGCCGCAAGGCGCGCGCGCTGGAACAGCGCTTCCGCGCCGCGCAGACCGCCGAATGGCGCAACACCGCACCTGACTTCATGAACAAGCGACTCGGCACACCCCATGCCCAGGAGACGCGCGAAGACGGCACCCTGCTCTATCGCTGGCGTGGTGAGCGGCACTGGCTGGAAGCGCTCTATCGCGAAGGCCGCTGCGAGAGCGTGGAGGTCTCCGATCACCTGGAAGAAAGCTTCCCGACCGTCAATACCTATTTCAACTGCGCCGTGCTGGCCGCCCTGGTCTGCGCCTGGAAATTCTCGGGACTGGCCGATGCGCCGGAGTTGCCGGTGGCCGCTGCGGGCAAGCAATACCTGGCCAACTTCATCGTCTTTCTGGCCGGGGCGTGGCTGCTCTCGTTCGTGCTCAAGCGCCAGCGTCTGCTGCTCAATCTGGGCTGCATCGTGATGGTGGTACTGGCCCTGCCGCTGCTGAACTGGCCCTGAGGCCGGTTCACTTCAGTTTCATTCGGCCACCACATCGGCCACCCGATAGCCCACGCCGATTTCGGTGAGGATGTGCACCGGCTGGGCCGCATCCCGCTCCAGTTTCTGGCGCAGGCGCTGCATGTAGATGCGCAGGTAGTGGCCATCCTCCGCATGCGAAGGTCCCCATCCGGCCACCAGCAACTGGCGGTGCGTGATGACGCGCCCGGCATCGCGCAGCAGGGTGGCCAGCAAACGATATTCGATCTGCGTCAGGTGCAGCGCCTCGCCGTTGCGGCTCACGCTGCGGGCCGGCAGGTCCACCACCACTTCCCCGAGACGATAGCGGCCGCTGGACTGCCCCGCGCCTGACGCCCGCGCATGGCGGCGCAGTTGCGCGCGCATGCGGGCCAGCAGCTCGGGCATGCCGAAGGGCTTGACCAGGTAGTCGTCGGCACCGGCGTCGAGGGCATCGACCTTCTCGGACTCCTGCGTGCGTGCCGAGAGGATCACGATGGGCACGCTGCTCCAGTTGCGGATCTCGCTGATGACCTGCTTGCCGTCGCCATCGGGCAAACCGAGGTCGAGGATGATGAGGTCGGGCTTGCGGGTCCCGGCTTCGGTGACGCCTTCACGAGCGCTCTTGGCTTCGTGGACGATGAAGCCCTCCTGTTCGAGCGCACTCCTGACCAGTTTGCGGATGTGCGGATCATCTTCGATGAAGACGATGTTGCCTGCGTGTTCTTGCATGGGGTGTCCTTATTCCTCCGGCAGGGCGGGTTGCGTTTCCACCGGCAGCATGAAGCAGACGGTCGCGCCCTGCCCGGCTTCCTGCGGCGCGATCCAGATGCGGCCCTGGTGCGCCTCGACGATGGCGCGGCAGATCGCCAGGCCCAGGCCGACGCCGGGAGTGGACGATTCATTGTCGCCGCGCGTGAATTTTTCAAAGGCGTGCTGCGTCATGGCCGGCGGAAAGCCGCGCCCATGGTCGCTCACGCACACCTTGACCTGGGGCTGGCCGTCGCTGTCCTCCACGTGCGCACTGATGGCGATGGGGCTGCCGGCGGGCGAATACTTGATGGCGTTTTCCACCAGGTTGGCCAGCACCCGTTCCAGCAATACCGCATCCACCCGCAACAGCGGCAGGTCGGGCGGGATGCGCGTTTCCACCTGGCGTCCTTCCAGTGCTTTGGAGAGCAGGCGCAGGGCCGAGCCGGTCAATTCTTCCAGTGCATTCCATTGGCGATTCAAGGTCACCACACCCGCCTGCAGGCGCGCCATGTCCAGCAGGTTGTTCATCAGCCCGACCATCTTCTGCGACTGTTCGCTGATGGTGCGCGCCATGGCGCGGGCATCCTCATCCAGGCGTTCGTTGGCGGCCAGCACGTCGGCACTGCCCACCAGCGAGGTCAGCGGCGTGCGCAGGTCATGCGAGATGGCCGAGAGCAGCGAATTGCGCAGGCGTTCCGATTCCATGGTCACCAGCGCATCCTGGGCCACCTCGGCATAGTGCAGGCGCTCGATGGCCATGGCGATCTGCGAGCAGAAGATTTCCAGCATCTGGCGATTCTCGGGCAGGGCCAGTTGCGCTGCGGCCAGCTGGCGCTCCTCTTCACTCGCGCCTTCGATGGCAAAGGCCAGCACGCCGCGCGTGCGCATCGTGGCCGTCAGCGGCAGGTACAGCGCCGCTGCGGAGGGCAAGGTGGCCGTGCCCTTGCCGGCGGCCTGGCCGTTGTCGTAGACCCATTGCGCCACGCCCGCGTCCACGCTTTTGAGGACGTGCGGACCGCCGCTGTCCTGCTCAGGTTCGGCCAGGCGCAACTGGTCGGCGCTGTCGGGCAGGAAGAAGGCGATGCGCGCACCGAACACGGCGGCCAGATGGCGGCGGCCGATTTCCAGGATCTGGTCCAGCGTCAGCAGCGCCGACAATTCCTTGCCCAGCATGTAGAGATTGGCGGCGCGTCCTTCGCGCTGCATGGCCACGCTGGCCTGGCGGCGCAGGCGCGCCGTGAGCGAGCTGATGAACAGCGACACCGCCAGCATCACCGCCAGCGTCAGCAGATACTGCGCGTCCGACACCGTGATGGAAAAACGCGGATCGACGAAGAAGAAATCAAAGGACAACACCGACAGCACCGATACCAGCGCCGAAGCCGCACGGCCATAGCGCATCGCCACCAGCATCACGCCCACGAGGTAGAGCATGATGACGTTGGCCGGATGCAGCTTGCCATCGAGCACGAAGGCCAGCGTCGTGGTGGCCATGCAACTGGCCACGGCCCACAGCGTGCCCCGCGTGCGGCGGCGGCGCGTGAGCAGGGCTTCGGCGGCGCTGGCCGCACTGTCGGTGCGGGCCTGTTCCTGCTGCACGCGGGTGCGGCTGCGGGCGATGGTATAGAGGTCGATCTCGCCACCGCTACGCGCGATGCGCTGGGCCAGAGTGCCGCGCGGCCAGCGCAGCAAGTGGCGCAGGCCGCCCTCCTCCTGGCCGATCACCAGCTTGCCGGCATTGCGGCTGCGGGCGAATTGCAGCAACGCGGCGGACAATTCCTCACCGCTGATGCTGGCCGTTTCCGCGCCCAGGGATTGCGCCAGTTTCAGATAGGAGACCACGCGTTCGCGCGCCTCCATCGCCTGGCGCTGTCCCGACAGGTCGACGTGAACCGCCAGCCATTCGGCCTGCAGCTTCGCAGCCAGCCGGGCCGCTTCGCGGATCAGGCGTTCCTCGCCAGCACCGCTGCCGACCGCCACCACGATGCGCTCACGTGCCTGCCACAGCTGGGCGATGGAGCGGTCAGCGCGGTACTGGCGCATGTCGGCATCGACGCGGTCGGCCGTCCGGCGCAAGGCAATCTCGCGCAGCGCGATCAGGTTGCCCTTGCGGAAGAAATTGCGCCCGGCCTTCTCGGCCTGCTGCGGCAGGTAGACCTTGCCCTGCTGCAGGCGGGCCAGCAATTCATCGGGCGGGATGTCCACCAGCATGACATCGTCGGCTTCATCGAAGACATGATCGGGCACCGTCTCGAAGACGCGGATACCGGTGATCTGGCCGACCACGTCGTTGAGACTTTCGATGTGCTGCACGTTGAGGGTGGTGTAGACATCGATGCCGGCACGCAGCAGTTCATCGATGTCCTGCCAGCGCTTGGCATGGCGCGAGCCGGGCACGTTGGAGTGCGCCAGTTCGTCGACCAGGATCACGCCGGGCTTGCGCTCCAGTGCGGCATCCAGGTCGAACTCGGGCAACTGGCGATCGCGATACGGCACCATGCGCATGGGCAGGCGCGCGAGGCCGGCAAGCTGGGCCTCGGTCTCGGCGCGGCCATGGGTCTCGACCACTCCGGCGATCACGTCCGTGCCTTGCGCGACCAGCGCCTGGGCGGCTTCCAGCATGGCGAAGGTCTTGCCGACACCGGCCGAGAAGCCGAAGAAGATCTTCAGGCGGCCGCGCGCCTGGCGCTCTTCGTCGCGCATCACGCGTTCCAGCAGGTCGTCGGGATCGGGGCGGGTGTTCATATCGGGCGTTCAGGGTTGCTGCATTGTAGTGGCAAAAAGCCGGTGGCACGCGGGTTGCGTGCCACCGGCCATCCTGCAGACAGCGGAGGACTTACTTGGCCGCTTCCGTCTTGGGCAAGGGCGCCGCCGCATCCAGCGCCAGGTTCAGCTTGAGCACATTGACGCGCGGTTCACCGAACAGGCCCCATTGCGGCGCCTCGCTGTTGACGCGCACCAGGGCACGTACCTGGGCCACCGTCAGGCCACGGGCGCGGGCCACACGGCCGGCCTGGTACTCGGCCGCAGCCGGGCTGATGTGCGGATCCAGGCCGCTGGCCGAGGCCGTCAGCAAATCGATGGGGATGGCCCCCTTGTTGTCCGGATCGGCTTCCTGCAAGGCCTTGGCGCGGTCTTCTGCGGCCTGCTTCAGGGCCGGATTGGTCGGGCCCAGATTGCTGCCGCCGGAGGCCATGCCATTGTTGGGGAAGGTACCAGCGGCCGAGGGGCGGCCCCAGAAATAAGCCGGACTGGTGAAGTTCTGGCCGATCAGTTCCGAGCCGACCACCTGGCCCTGGCGTTCGATCAGGCTGCCGTTGGCCTGCTGCGGGAAGAAGGCTTGCGCCAGACCGGTCACCAGCAGCGGATACAGGCCGCCCAGCAACACGCCCAACAGGATGAAGAGCGTGATGGCCGGACGCAGCGGATGGGGAGTCGAGGTTTTCATGTGACTTTCCTTGAGAGTCGTAATCAGGTTCAGACCAGACCGAAGGCGGTCAGCAGCAGGTCGATCAGCTTGATGCCCACGAACGGCACCAGCAGGCCACCCACGCCATAGATCAGCAGGTTGCGGCGCAGGAGCACGGCGGCACCCAGCGCGCGATAACGCACGCCGCGCAGGGCCAGCGGGATCAGACCCACGATAACCAGCGCGTTGAAGATCACCGCTGACATGATGGCCGAATCGGGACTGGTCAGGCGCATCACGTTGAGCGCGCCCAGCTGCGGATAGTTGGCCACGAACATGGCCGGAATGATGGCGAAGTACTTGGCCACGTCATTGGCGATGCTGAAGGTGGTGAGACTGCCGCGCGTCATCAGCATCTGCTTGCCGATCTCGACGATCTCGATCAGCTTGGTCGGATTGGAATCGAGGTCGACCATGTTGCCGGCTTCCTTGGCCGCCTGGGTGCCGCTGTTCATGGCCACGGCCACGTCGGCCTGGGCCAGCGCCGGGGCGTCGTTGGTGCCGTCGCCGGTCATGGCCACCAGCTTGCCTTCGGCCTGGTGCTGGCGGATCAGGGCCAGCTTCTGTTCCGGCGTGGCTTCAGCGAGGAAGTCATCGACCCCGGCTTCAGCGGCGATGGCCGCGGCGGTCAGGCGGTTGTCGCCGGTGATCATGATGGTCTTGATGCCCATGCGGCGCAGTTCGCCGAAGCGTTCCTTGATGCCGCCCTTGACGATGTCCTTCAACTCCACCGTACCGAGAATGCGGATCGGTGCGCCCTGATTGATGACTGCGGCCTCGTTGTTCCATTCGATCACCACCAGCGGTGTGCCGCCCCGGCGGGCGATGGCTTCCACATCGCTTTCCACCTGGGCCGGCAGGCGCTGGTCGGCCGAGCGCACCAGCTTGCGGATGGCGTCGGCAGCGCCCTTGCGGATGCGGCGGTTGCCGATGTCGATGCCGGAGACGCGGGTCTGGGCCGAGAAGGGAATGAATTCCGCGCCCAGGTTGGCCATTTCGCGTTCGCGCAGGTTGAAACGGTTCTTGGCCAGCACCACGATGCTGCGGCCTTCCGGCGTTTCATCGGCCAGCGAGGCCAGTTGGGCGACGTCGGCCAGTTCGCGCTCGGCCACGCCCGGTGCCGGCATGAAGGCGGCGGCCTGGCGGTTGCCGAGGGTGATGGTGCCGGTCTTGTCCAGCAGCAGCACGTCGACGTCACCGGCGGCTTCCACCGCGCGGCCGGAGGTGGCGATCACGTTGGCCTGCATCATGCGGCTCATGCCGGCCACGCCGATGGCCGAGAGCAGGCCGCCGATGGTGGTCGGGATCAGGCACACCAGCAGGGCGATCAGCGCCGTCACCGTGACTGGCGAACCAGCACCGGCGGCGGTCACCGAGAAGATCGAGAACGGCAGCAGGGTCACCGTCACCAGCAGGAACACCAGCGTCAGTGCCACCAGCAGCAGGGTCAGCGCCAGTTCGTTGGGAGTCTTCTGGCGACGTGCGCCTTCGACCATGGCGATCATGCGGTCCAAGAAGGCTTCTCCCGGATTGACCGAGACGCGCACCACGATCCAGTCCGACAGCACGCGCGTGCCGCCGGTGACGGCCGAGAAGTCGCCGCCGGATTCGCGGATCACCGGGGCCGATTCGCCGGTGATGGCGCTCTCGTCGACGGTGGCCACGCCTTCGATGACGTCGCCATCGGCGGGTACCGTATCGCCCGCTTCGATGAGCACCAGGTCACCCTTGCGCAGGCTGCCGCCTTCGACCACTTCGCACTGGGCGGCGGCAGCGGCGACGCCACCGCGTGTCTGGTCGCTGCTGCGCAGCTTCTTGGCCATCACGCTCTTCTTGACGCCACGCAGGGCGGCGGCTTGCGCCTTGCTGCGACCTTCGGCCAGGGCCTCGGCGAAGTTGGCGAAGAGCACCGTGAACCACAGCCAGGCAGCGACGGCGAAAATGAAGCCAGCCGGGGCTTCACCCTTGCCGGTGATGGCCTGGATGAACAGCAGCGTGGTCAGGATGCTGCCGAGGTAGACCACGAACATCACCGGATTGCGCCATTGCACGCGCGGCGACAGCTTGCGGAAGGAATCGGCCAGGGCCGGCTTGACGATCTTGGGATCGAACATCCAGCGCGCAGTCTGCGCGGCGGAAGGAATGGCATCGGCCGGCACGGCTTGGGTGCTGCTGGCCGGAGTATTGCTGGAAGGGGTAGTCATAAGGGTATCCGTTGCGGGTTGCTCCACCGGGCGCAGTGCCCGGCGGAATCCATCCAATCATTTACATCGCCATCATCTGCAGGTGCTCGACCACCGGTCCCAGCGCCAGCGCCGGCACATAGGTCAGGGCACCGACCAGGATCACCGCGCCGATCAGCAGCGCCACGAACAGCGGGCCATGCGTGGGCAGCGTGCCGGAGGTAGCGGCCAGGCGCTTCTTGCCGGCCAGCGAACCGGCCATGGCCAGCACCGGCACGATGATGCCGAAGCGGCCCAGCCAGGTGCAGATGCCGGTGGTGATGTTGTAGTACGGCGTGTTGGCCGAGAGCCCGGCAAAGGCGCTGCCGTTGTTGTTGGCGGCCGAGCTGAATGCGTAAAGGATTTCCGAGAATCCGTGCGCACCGGGGTTGGCGATACCGGCCAGGCCCGCTTCCACCATCACCGACAGGGCCGTGAAGATCAGCACCAGCGCCGGGGTCATGAGGATGGCGATGGACATCATCTTCATGTCGAACACGCCGATCTTCTTGCCCAAGTATTCGGGCGTACGGCCGATCATCAGGCCCGCGATGAACACCGCCAGCACCGCAAAGATCAGCATGCCGTACAGGCCCGAGCCGACCCCGCCGAACACCACTTCACCCAGCTGCATCTGCAGCATCGGCACCAGTCCGCCCAGCGGCGAGAGCGAGTCATGCATGGCATTGACCGCACCGCAGGACGCGGCCGTGGTGATGGAGGCGAACAGCGCCGAGGCCGGGATGCCGAAGCGGGTTTCCTTGCCTTCCATCATGCCGGGGCCGGAAGCGTGCAGCGAGGCCAGCATGGGATTGGGTTGCGACTCGGCATACATCAGCACCAGCGTCAACACCACGAACAGGATCGTCATCGAGGCCAGGATGGCCCAGCCCTGGCGACGGTCGCCGACCAGCACACCGAAGCTGGTGCACAGTGCTGCCGGGATGATGAGGATGGCCAGCATCTGCAGGAAGTTGGTCAGCGGCGTCGGGTTCTCATACGGGTGCGCCGAGTTGGCGTTGAAGAAGCCACCACCGTTGGTACCGATCATCTTGATGGCTTCCTGCGATGCCACCGGGCCCATGGGCAGGGTCTGCTTGTCGGTGCTCTGCGCTTCGGTCACCGGTTCGCCCTTGGCATCTTTCAGGGGCTGGCCTGCGGCATCCAGCTTGGGCACGGTGTAGTTGGTCACTTCCAGCGTCTTCACGTCCTGATACGCACGGAAGTTCTGGATGCTGCCCTGCTGCACCAGTACCAGCGCGAATACCACCGACAGCGGTAGCAGCACGTACAGCGTGCTGCGGGTCATGTCGACCCAGAAGTTGCCGATGCCCTTGCTGCTGTGGCGGGCAAAGCCACGGATCAGGGCGAAGGCGATGGCGATCCCGGTGGCGGCAGACAGGAAGTTCTGCACGGCCAGTGCGGCCATCTGGGTCAGGTAGCTCATGGTGGCTTCACCCACGTAGCCCTGCCAGTTGGTATTGGTGACGAAACTGAGCGCCGTGTTGAAGGACGAATCCGGGCTGACATTGGCCAGCGCGGCCGGGTTCAGCGGCAGCCATTGCTGCACGCGCTGCAGCAGGTAGACCACGATCAGGCCCAGGAAATTGAACAGCACGGCCGCGATGGCGTACTGCTTCCAGTCCATCTCATGCTCGCGGCTGATGCCGCAGAGGCGATAGAAGACGCGTTCGATGCCGCCGAAAAGACGGTTCACGCGTGACTTGCCTTCCATCACGCGGGCCATGTACCAGCCCAGCGGCAGGGAGAGGACCAGCAGGACGGCCAGGTAGAGGCCGAGCTGGAAATAATTGTTGCTGTCCATGTCAGAAATCCTCCGGCTTGATCAGGGCGTAGACCAGGTACAGCAGGAGGGCGATGGAGACCACCAGCCCCAGCAGGTACATGAGGTTCATTTCTTCTCCCCTTCCTGCCGTTCCAGACGGCTGCAAAGGGCGATGAAGGCCCACATCGAGAGGCCGCAGACGAGCAGCATGCCTATGTAGAGAAAATCCGTTTGCAACATTTCCCACTCCATTGTTGACGTTGTTGTTCGCTTCCAGGGACGGAAAACGAGACAGTCGAACGATAGGGAAAGCAGCATCAAATCCCGGTAAATGTTTCGCACGCGAGCGTAAACAAACCGTAAATGAGACGGAGCGGCTCGTCAGCAATGACGAGTCCGGAGAGAGAAAGAAGGGAAAGGAAGGAAAGCGGAAACCGGGCGCGATCGCGCCCGGCGGATCAGACGTCGCCCGCGCGTCCCAGCTCGACGCGGTTCTTGCCCAGGCGCTTGGCGGCGTACATGGCCTTGTCGGCCATGGACAGCAGTTCCTCGGGGCCGACTTCGCCGTCCAGGTTGGGCTGGTAGACCGCCACGCCGATGCTGCTGGAGATGTTGACGGTGGAGTGCGTCAGCTGGAAGGGTTCGCGGATGGTATTGAGGATCTTCTGCGCCACCATCAGCGCGTCTTCCTGGGTCTGCAGGTTTTCCAGGATCACCACGAATTCGTCACCGGCCAGGCGGGCCACGGTATCGACATCGCGTACCGAGTGTTGCAGGCGGCGTGCGAACTCCACCAACAGTTCGTCGCCGGCCTCGTGGCCGTAGCGGTCATTGACGCCCTTGAAACCATCGATGTCCATGAAGAACAGCGCCAGCAACTGGTCGGCCCGGCGCGCCCGCATCATGCCCTCGGGCAGGCGGTCGCTGAAGGCGCGGCGGTTGGGCAGGCTGGTCAGCACGTCGGTCAGGGCCAGTTCGCGCATCTGGTCGCGGAAGGCCAGGCGCTCGGTGATGTCGTGCAGGAAGGCTATGAACAGGTGGCCGCTCTGGCGCTTGACGTGGCCGACCGTGATCTCGATGGGCAGCTCGTGGCCATCGTGATGCTGGGCTTGCAGCTCGATGCGGTTGTTGATGACGACGCTGGTGCCATCCTTGAGGAATTGCGCCATGCCGCGATTGTGGGCCGCACGCATGTCCGGCGGAATGATCAGTTCGGCCATGTCGCGGCCCATGGCCTGGTCGCGCGGCCAACCCAGCAGCAGCTCGGCCTGGCGGTTCCATTCGACCACGCGGCCCTGTTCGTCAGCGGCGATGAAGGCGTCCTGGGCGTTTTCCAGGATGGCGCGCAGTTCGGCGGCGCTCTCTTCCAGCTGGATCTGGTTGGCCTGCTGCTGGTCCAGCGCTTCCTGCAAGGCGCTGGCGGTCTCGTGCAGGCGGCTGGTGCGCTCGGCCACGCGCTGCTCCAGGCTTTCGTTGAGGGAGCGCACTTCGCGCAGGTAGGTCTCTTCGCGCTCGACCATGTTGACCAGGGTCGAGGACAGCAGCTGGATCTCGCGGTAGCTGTTCACCTGCGGAATGGGCAGGTCGCCATGGCCCGCGGCACGCTGCTCCAGCGCGGCCGACAGCGCGTTGATGGGGGCCACCAGACGCCGCGCGAGGAAGAAGGCCAGCAGTACCAGGATTGCCCCGGAGAGCGCACCGACCACGATCACCCGCTTTTCCAGATCACGGAAGGCCTGCAGCGCCACGGTCTCGGGCTGGCGCACGATCACGCTCCAGTGCAGCTTCATGCCGCCCTTGACGCCCGTGCGGGCATAGCCGCTGACGTAGCGGCGGCCATCGGGCCAGGTCTCGATCAGCGAGCCGCCATTGTCGCTGCCTTGCGCAGCGCGCACGCTGGCGGTATCGAGCTTGGTCTCTTCCATGCCCTTGGGGCCGAGGATGACGGTGCCATCGTCGCGCACGATGATGACGTCGACGTCATAGCGGTTGCCGGCCGGGTCCAGCAGCTTGGCGGCGATGTCGCGCGCCCAGGACCAAGACAGATGCAGACCGACCACGCCGAGGTAATGGCCGTTCAGATCATGCACCGGGGCCGAGAGGTCGACGAAACGCCAGGGATTGGATTGCGGCGGCAGCTTCTGCGCCAGCAGCACGGCCGGATGGAAGTCGGCGCTGTACTCGCCCTTGCTGCCTTCCTGGAACCAGGGGCGCTGCGCCACGCTGGCCCCTTCCAGCAAGCCGTTGGTGGCCACCTGCACGATGCCCTCGGGATTGGCCAGGCCGATCCAGGCGTAATGCGGCACGTTGGCCTGCAGTTCGTTGAAGACCCGGCGGATGCGCGGCAGATCGCGGCCGGAACGGACCGACGGCCGCTGCACCAGCAGGCGCAGGTCGATTTCGCGCTCCTTCATGCCGCGCTCCAGCGCATCCTGCATCTGCCAGGCCAGCTGCTTCATGCGCGTTTCACTTTCGGAACGCGCATAGCCGCGCGTGAACTGATCCACCAGGATCAGTACCGACACGGTCGTGATGAGCACGGTAATGACCACCCCCAGCGTAATCAGTGACGACAGATTGGGCGGGGATGGGGCTTTATTCTTGTTCAATTCAGACAAAATTGCGACGCGGCTTGATGCATGACGGCTCCCCTGTGAACCGCATAGGTTTACGGCATCTTGCCAGAACAGCTATGGTTTTTCATCGCATTTCCAGAAAAACTTCGAGAATTTTTTTCTACGGCAAAAAACTCATCAATCCTCTCGATTCAAAGTGGAGACAAAAGCGGTAAAAGAGCGCAATAAGCGTCATTTCCTGTCAAACGGGAAATGCAAAAAGACAACGGAGGGCGAGTCTTGGTGAGGATCTTCGCCCTCCGCCAGTGGCGGCGCGCACACCGGCAGTGCCGGCAGCGCAGGGGATGGCAATGCAGAATGGACGAGCAGCCCGTCAGACCCCGGCACAAACGCCATCGGCACGCGGATCGGTCGCCCCTTCGATCAGCCCGTCCGGATGCACGCACACGGCACCGGCGTGACCCATCATGTCGGTGTAGTCCTCCACCACCTGCACTTCATGGCCGGCCTGGCGCAGGGCGTCGATGGTGGCGGCCGGCACCCGCCCTTCCACCTTCAGGTTGGTGGAGACATCGCCCCAGGTGCGGCCCAGCAGCCAGCGCGGTGCACTGACGGCGGCCTGCAGGTTCTGCCCGAACAGTACGTGGCGGGTAAACACCGCTGCCTGGGTCTGCGGCTGCCCTTCCCCGCCCATGGTGCCGTAGGCCAGGGTGCGGCCATCGTTGAGGCGTGCCAGCGAAGGGTTCAGTGTATGGAAGGGCAGCTTGCCCGGTTGCAGCTGGTTGGCCCCGTCATCCAGGGTGAAGCTGGCACCCCGGTTCTGCCACACGATGCCGGTGTCGGGCACCACCACGCCGCTGCCGAATTCCCAGAAGATGCTCTGGATGTAGCTCACCACGCGGCCTTGCGCGTCGGCGGCGCCCATCCAGATGGTGTCGCCCGGCTTGGCCGGATGCGGCCAGGGGGCGGCGCGCTGCATGTCGATCTGTCCGGCCTCCTGCTCCAGCGCCTCGGCCAGCAGCCAGTGCGCGGCATCCACGCTCATGTGGGCCGGATCGGTGACGTGCTGGTTGCGCAGGATGAAGGCGCGCTTGGTGGCTTCCACCAGACGGTGGATGTGGTCGAAGCCTTCGGCCTGCGTGATGCCGAGACGATCGAACAGGCCGATGATCATCAGGGCCGAGACGCCCTGTGTCGGCGGGGGCAGGTTGTAGACGCGGCCTGACGTTAACTGCACCATCAGCGGCTTGACCACTTGCGCGCGGAAGGCTTCCAGGTCGCTGCGGCGCACCGGGCTGCCAGCCGCTTCCAGGCCTGCAGCAAGGCGTTGCGCGAGATCGCCGCGATAGAAATCATCCAGACCGGCCTCGGCCAGGCGCGACAGACTGTCCGCCAGGGCTGACTGTTTCAGCACCTTGCCCTGGGCCGGGATGCCGTCGGCGGCATAGGTGGCGGCAAAGCCGGGCTGGTCTTTGAGCTCGTCCCACTTGTCGCGGGTCAGTTCATGTTGCGAGCGGGTGATGGGCACACCGTTCTTCGCATGGCGGATGGCATCGGCCAGCAGCACCGGCAGCGGCAGCGCGCGGCCGTAGCGGCGCGCATGCTCCAGTGCCGCGGCCCAGCCACCGACCGCACCGGCCACCGTCAGCGCCGCATGCGGCCCGCGCGTGGGCACGGCGCTGTGGCCGTGCTGTGCATAGAACTCCTTGGTCGCCAGCGCCGCCGAGGGACCGCAGGCGCGAATGGCCACCGGTTCCTGCCCCGGTTCGCTGATGACCCAGAAGCCATCGCCACCGATGCCGTTCATGTGCGGATAGACCACGGCGATGGCGGCCGCGGCCGCGACCATCGCTTCGACCGCATTGCCACCCTCGCGCAGGATCTGCGCGCCCGCCTGCGCGGCCAGGTGATGGGGAGCGGTGACCATTCCGCCCAGACAGGTCTTGCTGTACAACATGGCTGACTCCTGATGTTCTTGTCGAGATGAAAAAACTGCTGCGAGGATGATACCTGCGGATGGCCGGGCTTTCAGGCGGCCGGCGCTTTGGGCGCATCCATCCACGAAACGTGCGCGGCCACGATGCGCCAGCCTTGCGGGCAACGCAGCCAGGTGTGGCTCTGGCGGCCGATGCGCGGTTCACCCTCGCGCGTGAATTCGGTATCGGCCACCGCATAGTCCCGGCCATAAGTGGTGATGACAGTGGCGCGCAGGCTGCGCATCAGGTTCTTCGGTGAACGTCCCTGACGGAAGGCGCGGATGGCCTCGGTGCCGACCAGATTCTCGGTTGCACCGTAGCGCACGGTGTACGGGCCGTCGAGAAACAGTTCATCGAGGACCTCGACCTGGTTGGTGGTGAGCGCGATTTCGTAGCGCGCAAACGCGTGGCGTACTTCGGCCACCACGTCGGGCAGGTTGATGGCGTAAGGCTGGGTCGATTCCATGTGCAATCCTTGCTGTGACTCAGCGTCAGTGCGCGCCGAGATAGGCCTTGGCCAGCGCATCATTGGCGGCGATCTCGGCGGCCGTGCCTTGCGCCACCACGCGTCCGCCTTCGATGACGTAGGCGCGGTCGGCCAGTGACAGCGCCAGTGCAGCCATCTGGTCCACCAGCACGATGGTCATGTTTTCGCGGCGCAGTTGATCGAGGGCGGCAAACAATTCGGCGATCACCTTGGGGGCGAGGCCCAGCGAAGGTTCATCCAGCAACAGCACGCGCGGACGCGACATCAGCCCGCGCGCAATGGCCAGCATCTGCTGCTCGCCACCGGAGAGCAACCCGGCACGGTGATGCAGGCGCTCGCGCAAGCGCGGGAAACGGCCCAGCATGTCTTCGACGCGCGCCTCCACATCCTGCGGATAGAGGAAGGCACCGAGGCGGATATTGTCCAGCACCGAGAGTTCGGGAAACACCTGCCGTCCCTCCGGCACCAGCACTACGCCGTGGCGCACGATCTGTTCGGCGCGCAGGTGCATGAGGTTCACGCCACCGGCGTGAATGCCGCCCTGCACCGGCCGATGCAGCCCGGCCAGCGAGCGCATCAGGGTGGACTTGCCAGCACCGTTGGCGCCCAGCAGCGCAATCATCTCGCCCTGCCGCACCTGCAGGTTGATGCCGTGCAGGACCGGCTCGGCCCCATAGCCGGTGACCAGCTCGCCCACGCCCAGCAATTCATCGGCGCCGGTGACGGCGTTGCGCACGGCCGCCACGGCCTGTTGCGTGCCCTCGCCGAGATAGGCCTTGCGCACCGCCGGATCGTTCTGCACTTCCTGCGGCGTGCCGATGGCCAGGCGCTGGCCGGCATCGAGCACGACGATGCGGCGCGAGATCTGCATCACCAGTTCCATGTCGTGCTCGACCACCACCACGCTGATGCCGGCCTCGGCGATGCGGGTCAGCAGTTGCGCCAGCAGGGTCTTGTCTTCGCGCGAGAGACCGGCAGCCGGTTCGTCGAGCAGCAGCACATCGGGATCGGCCGCGAGCGCGCGGGCGATTTCGACCAGGCGACGGTCAACGTGGGCCAGGTCGGCGCTGGGGATATCGAGCGCACCGCGATAGCCGCAAAAATCGAGCAACTGGCGGCAGCGCGCACGCACTTCGCCAGAGACGAAACCCCGCGCCGACAGCAGCCCGCCCAGACGCCCGCGGCCACAGGCCAGGGCCACGTTGTCGGCCACCGTGAGGCTGCCGAACAGTTGCGAGGTCTGGTAGGTGCGGGCCACGCCGTGGCGCGCAATGCGGAAGGCGGGCAGCCCGGCCAGCGGCGTCTGGCCCAGCGTGAACTGTCCGGCGCTGGGACGATAGAAACCGGAGAGCATGTTCAGCGCCGTGGTCTTGCCCGCACCATTCGGACCGATGAGGCTGGTGACGGCACCGCCGGGGACCTCGAAAGCGAGATCGCTGACGGCGCGCACACCGCCGAACACCATGGTCAGGCCATCGGCAGCCAGCGTGCGGCGCGCGCGTACCGGCAGCGCGACCTCTTCCGCATCCTCCTGCAAGGCGGCAGCGGGGACGGCTTCCACAGGCTTGCGCAGGCGTGCCGCCAGCTTGCCCAGCAGGCCGGTCACGCCATCAGGGGCCACCCACAGTACCAGCAGCAGCAAGGCACCGAAGAACAGCAGGCGATAGTCTTCCAGGCTGGAGAGCAGTTCCGGCAATGCCCCCACGATGACGGCACCGATCACCGGGCCGAGGATGGAGCCCGAGCCGCCCAGCACCACCACCAGCACGAACAGGATGGACTGCATGAAGCTGAAGGTATCCGGTGTGACGAAGGTGGAGAGCGGTGCGAAGAGACCGCCGGCCAGACCGGCCAGTGCCGCCGAGAGTGCAAAGGCCACGGTCTTGATGACCAGCGGATTCAGGCCGATGGATTCGGCGGCCGTCTCGCTGTCGCGCACCGCGCGCATGGCCGCGCCCCAGCTGCCGCGCGAGAGCCAGCAGTAGGCAGCCAGCACTGCAGCAGCGGTGATCAAGCCCAGCACTGCAATTGCTCGCTCTGCCTGCAACCCCAGGAAGGCAGGGGCCGCCAGGCCCATGATGCCGTTCTGGCCGCCGGTCAGGTCGCGCAGTTCGATGATGGCGTGCTGGATGATGAAGCTGAAGGCAATGGTGATCATCGCTAGATATGGCCCCTTCACGCGCAGCGCCGGCAAGGCCAGCAGCACGCCCAGCGCCCCCGCTACCACCGCCGCCAGCGGCCAGGCCAGCCAGAACGACAGTCCGGCCTTGGTGGTGAGAATGGCCACCGTATAGGCACCGACGGCGTAGAAGCCGACATGGCCGAAGGAAACCTGGCCGGTCAGCCCGATGAGCACATTGAGCCCGATGCCGACGATGGCCACCAGTGCGATGCCGGCCAGCACGAAGACGTAGTAGCTGTTGATCGACAAGGCCAGCGTGATGGCCGCGATCAGACCCACTGCAGAAAACGCCAGCGCAGCGGGTGTGCCCAGGCCCAGCTTGATTCTGCCTGCCGCCGGGGACACTGCCGGATGGGCGGCCGCCTGCAGGCTGCGGGCGATGGAATGGGGTAAACGATTCATACCTTTTTCACCTGTGCGCGGCCGAACAGGCCGTTGGGACGAATGGCCAGCACCGCGATCACCAGCGCGAAGGTGATGATCTGGGTGTAGCCGGAACCGAGGGTGGCCGTGATGAGCGCCTCGGCCATGCCAAACAGCAGGCCCGCGATCATCACGCCCCAGGCGCTGGTGATGCCGCCGAGGATGGCCACGGCAAAGGCCTTGAGGCCGAACAGCGTGCCCATGTCGGCATTGACGTTGAAGAGCGGCGCAATCAGCACACCCGCCACGCCGGCCAACAGCGTCGAGAGCGCGAAGGCGACCGCGATGGCGCGGGTGATCGGGATGCCCATCAGGCGCGCAGCATCACGGTTCTGCACCACTGCCAGCAGGGCCGTACCCCAGCGCGTGCGGCGCGAGATGGTGTGCAGCAGTGCGGCCAGCGCCAGGCCGATGGCGGGAATGAGAAGGTGCAGCGGATACACGCCCAGCCCCATGCCGCCCAGTTCGATGGAGGACAGCGCCAGCGGCGAAGGCAGGCTGCGCGGTTCCTTGCCGAAGGTATGCATGACCAGGTTGTCCAGCACGATGCCCAGGGCCACGGTGGACATCAGCCAGGCATTGGAACCCTGGCGCGCGAAGGGACGCACGGCCAGTACCTCGACCAGCATGCCGTAGAGCGCGCAGGCAGCCAGCGCCAGCACGATGGCCAGCCACATCGGCCAGCCCAGCGTCTGGGCGAAGGTGAAGCACAGCACGGCCCCCAGCATCATGGAGCTGCCCTGCGCAAAATTGACGGTGCCGGAGACGGCATACGTCATGTAAAAACCCAGCGCCATCAGACCGTACATGCTGCCCAGTCCGAATCCGCTGATCAGTGCCGACAACAGCAGCATCGCGTTCTCCTGATGCGCGCCCCGACCGGGCTCGGTCATGCGCGCAAACTTCTCGTGTAGGAAATACCTGAATCCAACTCCGCCCGTTCGGACTGAGTAGCGGTAGCACCGCGTATCGAAGGCGCAGAGGTGTCGCGCCTTCGATACGGCCCCGGCGGGCCTACTCAGTCCGAACGGGAAGTGATGTGCCAGCCCTTTTGTTGACTACATCACGGATCCTCATGTCGGCCTTATTGGGCCAGGCCAACCGGCAGGATGCGGTTGTCGATGAATTGCGCCCAGACGTAGTCATCGGCTTGCAGGGCGTCATGCACGGTCGGGCTAAAGGGCTTGACGTAGGTCTTGATCAGGCCTTCGTAGCGGTCGATCTTGTAGAAGCCTTCGCGCACCGCATCGCCGTTGGTGGAGCCGGCCTTGGCGATGGCCAGTGCGGCCAGCTGCATGCCGTCATAGGCATTGGCCACGCCCACGGCCGGGGTGATGTCGTCCGGGCCCTTGATGGCGGGATACTTGGCCTTCAGTTCGGCCACCACCTTCTCGCCCACCGGCGAGAGCTTGCCGAAGAAGCTGAAGGTCTGGATGAAGTGCACGTTCTTCGCGTTCGGTCCGGCCAGTTCGGTGAAGCGGCCGCCGGCCGGGCCCCAGTGCGAGACCACAGGCACCTTCCAGCCCATGCGGTCGAGCGACTTGACCACCTGGGCCGAGGGGCCGACGTTGCCGACCAGATACAGGGTGTCGGCACCGGCCGCCTTCAGGCGGCTCAGTTGCGGCACCACGTCGACGTCGCTGGCTTCGAATTTCTCGATGCCGGCCGGCTTCAGACCCTTCTCGGCGAGCGCGGCGACGATGCCTTTTTCATTCGATTCGCCCCACGGGTTGTTGACCAGGATCAGGCCGGCCTTGCTGCTCTTGAAGGTCTTCTGCGCGTAGTTGAGCATGGCCTTGTCCACCAGTTCATCCACTGCCGACACGCGGAAGGCGTAGTTGGGATTGGCACCATTCTTCGTCACACCGGTGCCGGCTGCCCAGGGGCCGACGAAAGGCACTTTCTCCTGGTTGATGATGGGCACGATGGCCATCGAGACCGGCGTATCCAGGCCCCCGAACAGCACCGCCACCTTTTCCTTGAAGATCAGTTCGCGTGCGGCCACCACGCCCTTGGCCGGATTGCCTTCGTCATCGCGGCGCACCAGTTCCAGCTTGCGCCCGCCCAGCAGGCCGCCCTTGGCGTTGATCTCGTCGATGGCGATGCTCATGCCGCGCGTCAAGGCTTCGCCGGCCTGGGCCGACTGGCCGGAAAGGGCCGTGACCAGGCCGATCTTGATGGGGTCGGCGGCCAGTGCCAGCGGCGACAGCGCGGCGGCGAGGGTGGCGGCTGCGGCGGCGATGAGGGTACGGCGGGTCAGGCGAATCATGGTGTTGCCTCCATAAGGTTCCGAGAAGTAAGTGTGTGGCTTTGCCCGGCATGACTTATGCAAGGGCTATGCCAAGCGCAGCAGGAAGCATTAATTTTTGCCGACAATATCTCTCTAATAGTGGCGGCATTAAATACGGCATATTGCTGCTGATCTGATATTTAACTTGCATTCAATAATGCACAATGCTTGTGCAAACCATGGAGAAAATGATGCACGCCGCACCATCATCAATCACCGGACAGGAAACAACCCTGCCTCCCCTGCCCTATGATCCGGCCGCCCTGGTGGACGAATACCTGCGCGTGCTGATGATTCCCGACCCGGTGGCCGCGCGCCGCTTCGTCTCGCCGGAGCTGAAGATCCGCTTTACCGGCGGCCGGGAAATGATCGACCCGGCGCAATGCGCAGCCTTCAACGCCACGCGCTATGGCTGGGTCAAGAAGCGTTTCGAGGGCACCGAAGTGGTAGCCGGTGCCACGGTCGAACAAGCCATCGTCTACAACCGTGGCACGCTGTTTGGCGTGTGGCCCGATGGCGAGGCCTTCGAAGGCAATCGCTACGTGGACCGCTACGTGATCCGCCACGGGCTGATCGTGCAGATGGATGTATGGAACGACAGTGCCGAACGCCTGCTGGTGCGCGCCGGCCTGGCCGAGCTGTAAGGAGGCCGCATGCAAGCGACGATTCTGCCGCCCAATGCGGGCGAAGCGCTGGGCCATGATGATGGACGGGATGCCTATGGCGTGCTGCGCTCGCATGGCCGCTTCGGCTATTCGCCCATCCATCGCCGGCCCGACTATTGCTGGCCCAATGGCGCGAGACTGGCGGTGTACCTGGGCTTCAACATCGAGCACTTCGCCTTCGGTGAAGGCTTGGGTGCCAAGCTGGGGCCGGTCTGTCCGGAGCCCGACGTCCTCAACTATGCCTGGCGTGAATACGGCAACCGTGTCGGCGCCTGGCGCTGCCTGGAACTGTTCGAGCAACTGGGCCTGCCGGCCGGCGTGCTCATCAACACCGCGCTCTACGATCATTGCCCGGAACTGGTGGAAGCCTTCGCTGCGCGCGGCGATGAACTGATCGGCCACGGCCATACCAACGCGCATCAGCAAGGCACGCTGGACGAGGAAGCCGAAGCCGCCCTGCTGCGCCACTGCCGCACGCGCATCCAGGCCGAGAGCGGAGTACAGCCCACCGGCTGGCTCTCGCCCTGGATTTCGGAGAGCCTGGTCACGCCCGACCTGCTGCAGGAAACCGGCTATCGCTACAACCTGAACTGGGCCCATGACGACCAGCCGGTACGCATGCGCACCCGCACCGGCGAGACGCTGTGGTCGATTCCCTATCCGCAGGAATTGAACGACATCCCCATGATCGTGGCGCGCCAGATGGATGGCCGCGACTTTGCCCGCATGATCGTGGACAACTTCGACGAGATGCGTGAACAGGCGCTGCGCCAGCCACTGGTGATGGGCATTGCCCTGCATCCCTACCTGGTCGGCCAGCCTTATCGCCTGCGCCATCTGCGCACCGCCCTGCAGCATCTGGCGGCGGCGCGCGATCGCGGCGAGATCTGGTTCACCACACCCGGCGCGATCTGCGACCACGTGGACAGCCTCGAACAATTACGCCAGCCGTTCTGAGCCGGCATGACGCATCAGGAGAATGAATTGAGCACTGCCCAGGCCCCTGCGCCTCGTACTACCGCCTTCGAGATCAATGACCATGTCGGTGCCTTCGTGCCGCATGGCCGCTTCACCCTGCCGGGCGCTGCCAGCGGCCCGCTGGCCGGGTTGCGCTTCGCTGCCAAGGACTTGTTTGATGTGGCCGGGCACCCGACCGGCGCCGGCAACCCGGACTGGCTGCGCAGCCACCCCATCCCCACGCGCAGCAATGCGCTGGTGGAGCAGTTGCTGCAGGCCGGCGCCCCGCTGGTCGGCAAGACCCTGACGGATGAACTGGCCTACAGCATCCACGGCGACAACCATCATTACGGCACGCCGGTCAACAGCGCCGCACCGGAGCGCGTGCCGGGCGGCTCTTCCAGCGGCTCGGCCGCCGCGGTGGCGGCGCGCCTGTGCGACTTCGCGCTGGGCACCGACACCGGCGGCTCGACCCGCGTGCCGGCCAGCTATTGCGGCGTGTGGGGCCTGCGTACCAGCTTCGGCCTGCTCTCCACGGCCAGCATGGCGCCGCTGTGCCCCAGCTTCGATACGGCCACCTGGCTGGCGCATGATGCGGGGACCTTCGAACGGGTCGGGCAGGTGCTGCTGCCCAAGACCGGTTCCACGCAACTGCGCAAGGTCTTGCTGCCATTCGATCTGCTGGAACTGGCCGAGGCCGAGTTCCATCCGGTCGTGCAGCGGGTCTATGACACACTGCGCAGCGAGCTGCCCGGCGAGCACATGCGGCTGTCGGGCGACGAAGGCGAACTGGAACGATGGCGTCAGGCCTACATCCATGCCTCGGCCTTCGATGCCTGGCAATGCCACGGAGCGTGGATCAGTTCGGCGCGTCCGGTGTTCGGTCCGGCGGTGCAGGCGCGCTGGGACATGGCGCAGAACATCAGCGCCGACACCGCCCGCGCCGCGCGCGAGAAACAGGATCTGGTGCGGCATCGCGTGCGCTCCCTGCTCGGCGCTGACGGGGTAGCGGTGATGCCCTCGGCCTCCAGCGTGGCGCCCTTGCGCGATGCCAGCGCCGCCGAGATCGACCAGGTGCGTGCGCGCACCTTCCGCCTGACCTGCGTGGCCGGACTGGCGGGCTTGCCGCAGGTGAGCATGCCCTTCACCACTCCCGCCGGACTGCCGATCGGCGTATCATTGCTCGGCCCGGCCGGCAGCGACCTGGCCCTGATCGGGCTGGCGACGCGCCTGTGGCGCAGCCTGCAGACAGCGCCGTGAGACCGGGCATGATCCACCCCATGACTAGACGATGAGCGACCTCTCTCCCCGCAAGACGGCCAAGCCGACTACCCGCACTGGCAAGTCCCAGGAGCACGCCACCAAACCGGCAGCGGCACCGGCCCGCCAGAGCCGCGCCGGCCGTCCGCGCGTGCGGCACGACGACCTGGCCGATACCGCGCCCCTGGTACTGGAAGGCGAAGCGGGCGAGGACATCATCGTGCGCATCTACCAGACCGTCTTCGACAGCGTGATGAGCCAGCGCCTCACCCCTGGCACCAAGCTGCCGGAGGCGGCGCTGTGCGAACTGTTCGGCGTGGGGCGCACGGTGGTGCAGAAGGCGCTGCAGAAACTGGCGCACGAACACATCGTGGAGTTGCGGCCCAATCGCGGTGCGGTGGTGGCCATGCCGACACCGGAAGAGACCCGCGAGATCTTCGAGGCACGGCGCGCACTGGAAGGCGCCATCATGCGGCTGGCCGTGCGCAATGCGACGCGCGCCGACCTGGCCAAGCTGCGCCGCCAGCTCAAGGAAGAGCACCAGGTCATGCACAGTTATGCGCAGACCCACTGGGCGCGCCTGGCCTCGTCCTTCCACATGCGGGTGGCCGAGCTGTCGCGCAATGCCACGCTGCAGCGCTATCTGGGCGAACTGGTGTCACGCTGCTCGCTGATCGTGGCGCTGCATGAGCCGGCCGGATATGCGGCCTGCGAGCATGATGAACACACGCATATCGTCGACCTGATCGAGCGCGGCGACAGCGAGGGTGCGGTGGCGGCCATGGAAGCGCATCTGGTCTCGCTGGAGGAACACATTCACCTGGTGAGCGAAAAAAGCGGCAACAGCCTGGCGCGGATGCTGGGGATGGAATAAGGTCATCACCTGCATCACCTCGCAGGGATGAAAAAATGGCGGCAAGGACTGAAGTCCCTGCCGCCATTTTTACGTGCAAACCGTCGATCAGATCGTGACCGATTCCTTCAATGCCTCGCGCGCTTGTGCTGCAATCTCGAAGGAGTGCAGGCGCGCCGCGTGATCGTAGATCTGCGCGGTGATGATGAGCTCATCGGGCGCATGTTCATCGATGAAGGCTTGCAGGCCTTCTTCTACGGTCTCGCGGTCACCGACCACGGCGCAGGACAGCGAGCGCTCAACGTGGGCCTGTTCACCGGGCTGCCACAGGGCATCGATGTCATCCACCGGCGGGCGCAGCTGGCCGGGCGTACCCCGGATGAGATTGAGGAACTGCTGCTGCAGCGAGGTGAAGAGACGCTCGGCTTCGCGCTGGGTATCGGCGGCGAAGACATTCAGGGCCAGCATCACGTACGGCTTCTTCAAGGTCGCCGACGGCTTGAAGCGCTCGCGGTAGATCTGCACGGCCGACTTCATGAAGCCCGGCGCAAAGTGCGACGCGAAGGCGAACGGCAAACCGAGTTCGGCCGCCAGCTGGGCGCTGAACATGCTGGAACCCAGCAGCCAGATCGGCACTTTGAGACCGCTGCCCGGGACGGCGCGCAGGTTCTGGTAGTCCGAGGGCTCGTCGAAATATTCCTGCAGTTCGATGACGTCCTGCGGGAAGTTGTCTGCCGTATCCCCGCCCATGTGGCGGCGCAGGGCGCGCGCGGTGCGCTGGTCGGAACCCGGCGCGCGGCCCAGGCCCAGGTCGATGCGGCCGGGGTAGAGCGACTCCAGCGTGCCGAACTGCTCGGCGATGACCAGCGGCGAGTGGTTGGGCAGCATGATGCCGCCGGAGCCGACGCGGATGGTCTTGGTGTTGGCCGCCACGTGCGAAATCACCAGGGACGTGGCCGCGCTGGCGATGCCGGGCATGTTGTGGTGCTCGGCCAGCCAGTAGCGTTTGTAGCCCAGGGCTTCGGCGCGCTGTGCCAGTTCCTTGCTGTTGTTGAAGGCCTGGGCGGCGGTGCTGCCCTGGTTGATCGGCGACAGATCGAGGACGGAAAACGGAATCATGCAGGAATCCTTGTCGAGTCGGCACGACCTTCGCAGGCCGTGCCGGTGGCCGGGTAGCTTCCCCGGAAAAGGCTTGCTGTGGTCGGTGAGCGGACTCAGTCCAGCTTCACCACCAGCTTGCCGAAGTTCTTGCCTTGCAGCAGGCCCATGAAGGCTTCAGGGGCCTTCTCCAGGCCTTGCACCACGTCTTCGCGGTAGTGCAGCTTGCCTTCCTTGAGCCAGGTGCCGACTTCCTTCTGGAAGGCGGCATAAAGGTCGGGACGATTGACGTAGTAGTCGAAGATGATGAAGCCCTGTACGCGGATGCGCTGTGTCAGCAGGCGGCGCAGGATGGCGCTGCTCTCGGTGGCCAGGCCGCCGCCGTTGTAGTGGGCGATCAGGCCGCACACCGGCACGCGGGCGTGGATGTTGAGCAGCGGGATGACGGCATCGAGCACGGCGCCGCCAACGTTTTCGAAATACACGTCGATGCCGCGCGGGCAAGCCGCTTTCAGTTGCTCGGCAAAGTCAGGTGCACGGTGGTCGATACAGGCATCGAAGCCCAGTTCCTTGACCGCCGATTCGCACTTCTGTGCGCCACCCGCAATACCGACCACGTGGCAGCCACGCTGCTTGGCAATCTGGCCGACCAGCGAACCGACCGCACCGGTAGCGGCGGCCACGACCACGGTTTCACCGGCGCGCGGCTGGCCGATGTCGATCAGGCCGGCGTAGGCGGTGTAGCCGGGCATACCCAGCACGCCCAGCGCATGCGAGGGATGGGCGAAATCGGCGGGCAGCTTGTTGGCACCGCTGCCGTCGGAGATGGCGTATTCCTGCCAGCCGGTATAGGCCATGACCAGGTCGCCTTCCTTGAAATCGGGATGGCGCGAGCTGACCACGCGCGACACCACGCCGCCGGTCATGACGCCATCGATTTCCACCGGCGGTGCGTAGGAAGGCGCGTCGCTCATGCGGCCGCGCATGTAGGGGTCCAGCGAGAGCCATTCACCACGCAGCAGCATCTGGCCTTCCTGAACTTCCGGGATGGCCACTTCTTCCAGGCGGAAATTTTCTGCAGTGGGAGCGGCAGCGGGACGCGAGGCGAGGACGATGCGACGGTTGGTCTTGGGCAATTGAGTCATGGAAATCCTTTCCGTATTCGGTTCATTGAGAGGCGCGGCGCGCCATCGAATCTTTCTGGCCTGATCTGGCTTGATTACTGCGGTGCGACCAGCACGTGCCGCGTGACCAGCATGGCCGCTTCCATCGGTGCGCGGTCTCGGCCCAGCTTGGACAGCAGGCTGGCACCCAGCCACTGCTGGTACAGCATGGTGGCCGTGGCCAGCGGTTGCAGCACGGTGTGCAGCGAGCCTTCGGCGATGCCTTCCTCGATGCAGGCGGCGATGCGTTCGATGAAACGCTGCGTGCCGCCGTGCAATACCTGGCGCATGTCGTCGGAGAGGTCAGCCACTTCGGCAGAGAGCTTGACCACCAGGCAGCGCTGCTCGGCTTCTTCGCAGCACTGGCTTTCCAGCCAGTAACCCCAGTAGGTCAGCAGGCGCTCGCGGGCGCTGCCGCCCTGGCTGCGGTCGGACAGGACGTGATCCAGCCGGTCCAGGTAGCCGGCCACATAATGCTCGATCAGTTCGCGGCCATATTGTTCCTTCGATCCGAAGTAGTGATAGAAGGAACCCTTGGGAATCTGTGCCGCCGCCAGGATCTCGGCCAGGCCGACGCCGGTGTAGCCCTTCTGCGCAATGAGCGCATGGCCGGCTTGCAGGATGTGGCGCTTGTTGTGGTCGTAGTGTTCTCGCATGCGGCCCATTCTAACGGAAAATTAGACCGGTCGTCTAAGACCGGTCTTTTTCGCCGGATCAGCGTGATGCCGGTGCCTTGCGCGCAGGTGGAAACAGCGGCCACACCAGCAAGGCCACCGCTGCCGTGACTATCCACACGGCGGGCCAGCCGTGCCATTGCAGCAGCAGCGGAATGGCCTGGGCGGTGAGGAAGAAGACGCCGAACACGCAGCTGTTGCCCAGCCCCAGCGCAGTGCCAACCTGTGCCGGACCCGCAGCCACCGCCAGCTCGGTATAGGCCACGCCATGCCATGCGGAGACCACCACGCCCGCCACCACCAGCACGCCGCCCAGCCATTGCAGCGAGACGGAGAGGCCGCTGAGCGAAGACACGCCCAGCAGCAGGAACAGCAGCGCACTGCCCAATGCGCAAGCACGCAGATAAGGACGGCGCTGGCCGCGCCGGTCGGTCCAGCGGCCACTGGCAATGCGCGCCACCGCTGCGCCCACTTGCACCAGCGTCAGCAACACGCTGATGAGGAGCAGACCGGCCTGTCCCACTTCATGCAGGAAGATGCCGCCAAAGCTGATCAGCGCCACCTGTGGCGCGCACAAGAGGCCGGTACCCAGCGCCAGCCGCCAGACCAGCGGACTGCGCAGGGCCGGCATCGCCGGTGCAGTCGCCGTGTGCGAGGGCGATGCCTCGTGCGCCTCGCGCAGCCACAGCAACACCAGCGCGACGCTGGTCATGCACAGTGTCATCAGGAAGCCATACACCGCACCAAAGCCGGCTCGCGCGGCCAGCGTGGGCAAGAGCAAGGCGCCGATGCCGCCGCCGAGCGGCACTGCCGTCTGGCGGATGCTCATGGCCAGTCCCCGCTCGCCCTCTGCGAACCAGGCCATGATGGCGCGTCCACTGGCACCGTTGACACTGCCGCCCAGCAAGCCTGCCAGCGTGAGACCAACACATAGCCACACGAAGGCCGAACCGCCCTGCCCCGGCCGCGCCATCGCCATCAACAGGCACAGCGCGGCGCTGGTCCCCAACAGTCCGGCCAGCAGCACCTTGCGGTCCCCCAGGCGATCGGTCAGCACGCCCCAGGGCAGTTCGCCCAAGGCCACGCCCAGACTCAGCAACCCGAGCGCCAGGCCCAATTGCGCATTGCTCAGGTGATAGTCGCTGCGCAGCACCAGCGAAGTCACGGGGATCCCGGAAAACACAGCCGAGAAGCTGGCATTGGCGGCAACGCCTGCAGCGAGGACCTTCCAGCGATGCGATGACGGCCTGCCGGGGAGGGTGGCGGGATGAGTGGATAGCGTGGACAAGGCAGGCTCCAGTAGGGATCAGGCCTTGCAGTGTGGCGTGCAGCCGCATGGCTTGAATGCCATAATTCCGGCATTGCCAGCCATTTGACGTTTTCTGCACCATGCCCGCGCGCGACATTGCCTTCCTCATTTTTGCCGATTGCAGCATGCTCGATTTCACCGGCCCGCTGTCGGCCTTCGATGCCGCCAACCGCGTGAGTGGACGCGCGCTCTACCGGATCACGCTGTACTCCGAGCCGGGCGGCCTGATCCGCAGTTCGGCCGGGGCGATGATCCAGACCGAGCGCATTGGCCGCGCCAGTTTCGATACGCTGGTGGTGGCGGGGGGCGGTGCGCCGCGCGAGGGGCTGGTGTCCGATGCACTGCGTCGCTACATCCTGCGCGCAGCCAGCCGTTCGCGCCGCATCGCCGGTGTATGCACCGGGGCCTTCGTGCTGGCGGCCGCCGGACTGCTCGATGGCAAGCGCGCCACCACACACTGGCGCATGGCGGCCAAGCTGCAGCAGATGCATCCGCAGGTGAAGGTGGACAGCGACCGCATCTATTCTTGCGATGGCAAGGTGTGGACCTCGGCCGGCATTTCCGCCGGGATCGACCTGGCCCTGGCGTTGATCGAGGAGGATCACGGCGCGGAACTGGCCAAATCGGTGGCGCGCGAACTGGTGGTGTATCACCGCCGTCCGGGCGGCCAGTCGCAATTCTCGGCCTTGCAGGAAATGGATGGGGGATCGGAGCGCATCCGCCGCGCACTCAGTTTTGCGCGCGCGCATCTGCATCAGGAAGTGACCGTCGACACGCTGGCCGAAGTGGCCTGTCTCAGTCGCCGCCAGTTTGACCGCAGCTTTGCGGCCGAGACCGGCCAGACCCCGGCGCGCGCCATCGAACAGATGCGCGCGGAAGCGGCGCGGCTGCGCATCGAACAATCACAGGACAGCCTGGAGAGCATCGCCCGCGCCACCGGCTTTGGCGATGCCGAGCGCATGCGGCGCGCCTGCCTGCGGCTGTTCGGCCAACCGCCGCAAGCCATGCGGCGGCTGGCGCGGCTGGACGAGGAGTGACTCGGTTCAGCCGGTGGTCAGGCGCACGCGCGTGATTTCGGACGGGGCCAGCAGCCGCTTGGGCGGGCCCCAGTAGCCGGTGCCGCGGCTGACGTAGATCCACAAGCCTTGCAGGCGCTTGAGCCCGGCCACATAAGGCTGTTGCAGCGGCACGAAGAAATTCCACGGGAAAAATTGTCCGCCATGCGTATGGCCCGACAGTTGCAGGTCGAAGCCTGCCTCGACGGCCGCCGTGGCGCTGCGCGGCTGGTGCGCCAGCAGCACGCGCGGATGGCCGGTCGGCGCATCGGCAATGGCGGCGTGCGGATCGCTGCGATGGGCTTCGTCGAAATGATGGGCGGTGTAGTCCGTCACCCCGGCCAGCACCAGACCCGCCCCTTCATGGCGCAGGACCACGTGTTCATTCATCAGCACGGTCACACCCAGGCGACGGACTTCATCGATCCATTCGTGGGCATTGGAGTAGTACTCGTGATTGCCGGTGACGAAGTAGGCACCATGCCGCGCCCGCAGTTGCGCCAGCGGCGCGGTGTGCGGGGCCAGCTGGCGCACGCTGCCATCGACCAGGTCGCCGGTGATGGCCACCACGTCGGGCTGCAGGGCGTTGACCTTGTCGACGATGGCTTGCAGATACGGTGCCTTGATGGTGGGGCCGACGTGGATGTCGCTGATCTGGACGATGGTGAAGCCCTCCAGCGCTGCGGGCAGGTTGGCGATGGGCACGCTGACCTCCACCACGGCAGCGGTGCGGCGGGCGTTGAGATAGCCGATGACCGTGGCCGCTGCGGTGAGGGCCAGCACCAGCCAGGCGCTCAGTTCCACCATCTCGTGCTGCTGGATGGGCGGCAGGTGCAGCCACGGCAGCGCGGCCAGCGCCAGCGCGCGCAAGAGCGTGAGCAGCAGCGCCGAAGAGAACGCCCCCATGGCCAGCATGCCGGCCCAGGCCACGTGGTCGGCAGCGGTTTCCGACAGGCCGCGCCGCTTGAGGTAGGGCACGGCCAGCGCTACCGGCATCAGCAGGAAGGACAGCAGCAACACCGCTGCGCCCAGCGTGATCCAGCCCGCGTGGGTGGTCAGGGCCGGCAGCAGCTGCCAGCCTATCCAGGCATGCAGCGCGGCCAGCAGGCCGAGGACGGTCAACAGCGAAAAGAGGCTACGGCGCATGGAAAACCTTTGAAAGAGGACACATCGCCCGGGACTGCGGGGGCCGGACCAAGCTTGCCGGAAAGCAAGCATATGAAGGCTTGAGACATGCTTTTCAAGCAATTTCTGCGAAAAACCTCGTAAATCCTGTCCAAAATGGCTCATCGGCAGGCAGCAGAAATGGCCAGATGAAGAAAAAGTCCGCCACAGGCATGCAAGAAGACGCGCGGAGGAGGATAATATTGCCTCTATCCCCCCGTTTTTAATTCGCGCGACCTTGGCGGCGTTTTTGCCGCATCGATGGCTAGAGCATCGACACCAGGCCGCGCCTGCATCATTGGAAGAGTTATTTTGAGTTCAAGCAAAACCAAACGCTGGCATGGCAATGTCGAGGCGATCAAGGCCGAATTCCTCAACGGCGTGATTACCCAGATGAGCTCCTACGGCGACCGCGTCCATTTCAGCATGTTCGGTTCGGTGCAGAAGCCGCACTATGAAGTCATCAACAGCTTCGACAAGAAGATGGCCTTCGATGGCAATCATCACCTGCACCGCGCCGAGGAAACCGAATTCGGTCCCGGCAACGTGACGCCCATCTTCACCCTCGACCAGATCAAGCGCATCGTCGCCACCGGCGGCAGCGGCACCCGCAGCACGCCGCGTTCGGCCCGTGCCTCCTCGGCCCGCAGCGCCGCCGGCAGCGCCCGCCCGACCACCGCCGCCGCCCGTGCGCGCGAAGCGGTCGATGGCGAGAAGTACGCTTACTTCAAGGCCAACCGCCACATGCTGCCCGATGAAATCAACCAGCATTCCGATGAGATCAGCAAGCTGATGCTCAATGGCATGTCGGCGGAACAGGCCTTCGGCGAAGTCATTTCCAAGTACTTCGACTGAGACTGATCGCACTTCGGGATAGTCGCGGCGCAACCCGCCGCACTCTCCAAATGAAAATGGCCGGAGCTCAGTCTCCGGCCATTTTTCATTGCGGCGCCCTGCTCTGCCGATCAGTAGATTTCCGGCACGATCATGGAATCGGGCACCGGATGGCGCTCGTAATCCTCATGGCGTTCACGCTCGGGCAACTGCACGGTCGGATGCGGCACTTCCGCGTAAGGCATCTGCTGCAGCAGATGGCTGATGCAGTTCAGGCGGGCCTTCTTCTTGTCCACCGCCTGCACGATCCACCATGGCGCTTCCGGAATGTGGGTGCGTTCCAGCATCACTTCCTTGGCCTTGGTGTATTCCTCCCAGCGGCGGCGCGATTCCAGGTCCATGGGGCTCAGCTTCCATTGCTTGAGCGGATCGTGGATGCGCGAGAGGAAGCGCAGGTGCTGCTCTTCATCGGTGATCGAGAACCAGTACTTGATGACCTGGATGCCGGCACGCGTGAGCATGCGTTCGAACTCGGGCACCGAGCGGAAGAATTCCTCGTATTGCTCGTCGGTACAGAAACCCATCACGCGCTCCACGCCCGCGCGGTTGTACCAGCTGCGGTCAAACAGCACGATCTCGCCGGCGGCCGGCAGGTGCGATACATAGCGCTGGAAATACCATTGCGTGCGTTCGCGGTCATTGGGTGCCGGCAGCGCGGCCACGCGGGCCACGCGCGGGTTCAGACGCTGGGTGATGCGCTTGATGACGCCGCCCTTGCCGGCCGCATCGCGTCCCTCGAAGACGATCACCACCTTGTGGCCGGTCTGCACCACCCAGTCCTGCAGCTTGACCAGCTCGCCCTGCAGGCGGAACAGTTCGCGGAAATACAGGCGGCGGTATTCCTTTTCCTCGCTGCCGTGGGCGCTGGAAAATTCACCGGTGACCGGATCGACGGTGCGGTCTTCCAGCTCCAGTTCCATTTCTTCGTCGTAGCTGTCGGCCAGTTCGCGGTGGACGCGCTTGACCAGTTCTTCCTTATCCATCATGTCCTCGTGTGCAAGATAAAGTGGCGAACGCGGCATTTCCCTTCGCCTGAAAAGTGCGTGACAACATACCTGCCCATTGTGACCAAGACATGACAGGCGGATAACATTGGAGTCAAAGGTGGCCGGGACCGGCCGATCCCCTTGCATCCTGCGCCATCCTGCGGGAAAACGCCATGATGCCGTGCAGAACCGCGGGCGCGAAAATAGGCTATAGTCCCGGAAACGATTCCGGCATAACAGCATGACACTTACAGAACTCAAATACATCGTGGCCGTCGCGCGGGAAAAGCATTTCGGCCATGCAGCAGAAGCTTGTTTCGTCGCCCAGCCCACGCTGTCGGTGGCCATCAAGAAACTGGAAGATGAGCTGGGCGTGGTCATCTTCGAACGCGGCGGCACCGAGGTCTCGGTCACGCCGCTGGGCGCGCAGATCGTGGCCCAGGCCGAACGGGTGCTGGAGCAGACCGCCGCCATCAAGGAAATCGCCAACCAGAACAAGGACCCGCTTTCCGGTCCCTTGCGCCTGGGCATCATCTACACGATCGGTCCCTACCTGCTGCCCTCGCTGGTCAAGACCATGATCGAGCGCGTGCCGCAGATGCCGCTGATCCTGCAGGAAAATTTCACCACGCGCCTGATCGAACTGCTGCGCCAGGGCGAACTCGATGCGGCCATCATGGCCCTGCCCTTCCCCGAACACGGACTGAACGTGATGCCGCTGTACGATGAGGAATTCATGGTGGCATTGCCGCGCCAGCACAAGTGGGCCGAGCGCAAGGAGATCGATGCACGTGAACTGAAGAGCGAGACCATGCTGCTGCTGGGCAACGGTCACTGCTTCCGCGACCAGGTGCTGGAAGTCTGCCCGGAGATGTCACGCTTCTCCACCAATGGCGATGGCATCGCCCGCACCTTCGAAGGCTCGTCGCTGGAGACCATCCGTCACATGGTGTCCTCCGGCATCGGTGTGACCGTGCTGCCGCGCGCGTCCATTTCCGATGCCGATAACCGTGATGGCATGGTGCGCTACGTCCCCTTCGTGGCCCCCGCACCGTCGCGCCGCGTGGTCATCGCCTGGCGCAAGAGCTTTACGCGGCAGGCGGCCATCGATGCCGTGCATCAGGCGGTGCTGGCGTGCAAGCTCAATGGCGTGCAGATGCTCATCGAAGAGTCGGCCAGCGCGGCCTGATCCCTGCGCCAGCTTGCAAGCAAAACGGGCCTCGCAATTGCGAGGCCCGTTTCGTTTCCGACTGTGCGAAGTGCTGGACCTCAGGCGATGCGATGGGTGCTCTTCACATCAAACCAATGCACATCCCCCACCCCGAAGGACGCGCCGATACGCTGACCGGTGCTGACCGGCACATTGGCCGGGCAACGCAGCACCAGGGACTGTCCGCCGCAGCGCGCATGCACCAGCAATTCCGCACCCAGCGCTTCGACCAGCTCCACATCCAGTGACAGCTGCGCAGCCGAGCCATCGAGGATGGGCAGCAGGTGTTCCGGCCGCACGCCCAGGATGCGCTCCTGGCCGGCCGCACCAGCCACCGGCTGCGGCAGGCGCACGGTAGCGGTGACCTCGCCCTTGCTGGCCTCGAAGCTGGCCCCGTCAGCCGACAGCCTGCCCTCCAGTAAATTCATCGGCGGCGAACCGATGAAGCTGGCCACGAAGGTGGTGGCCGGGCGGGCATAGACTTCAGCCGGGGTGCCAATCTGTTCGGCCACGCCGCGATTCATCACGATCATGCGCTGGCCCAGGGTCATGGCCTCGACCTGGTCGTGGGTCACATAGAGGCTGGTGGTACGCAGGCTGGCATGCAGCTTCTGGATTTCCAGCCGCATCTGCACGCGCAGCTTGGCGTCCAGGTTGGAGAGCGGTTCGTCGAACAGGAACACGGCGGGCTTGCGCACGATGGCGCGGCCCATGGCCACGCGCTGGCGCTGGCCGCCGGAGAGCTGGCGCGGCGTGCGTTCCAGCAGCGCGCCCAGTTCCAGGATGGCTGCGGCACGCTGCACGCGCTCGTCGATCTCGGTCTTGGACAGGCCCTGGATCTTCAGGCCATACGCCATGTTCTGGTACACCGTCATGTGCGGATACAGCGCATAGTTCTGGAACACCATGGCGATGTCGCGCTCCTTGGGTTCCAGGTCATTGACCACGCGCTTGCCGATGACGATCTGTCCGCTGCTGACTTCTTCCAGTCCGGCGACCATGCGCAGCAGCGTGGATTTGCCGCAGCCCGAGGGCCCGACCATGACGATGAATTCGCCATCGGCGATGTCGGCATCGATGCCATGGATCACGTCGACCGCCTTGGTGCCGGCGCCATAGGTCTTGCGGACTTGCTTGAGATGGATTGCTGCCATGATTGTCAGTCTCTAACTCTCGGAATGATATAAATTATTTCTCGGAATCAACCAGGCCCTTGACGAACCATTTCTGCATCACCACCACCACCAGCCCGGGCGGGAGCATGGCCAGGATCATGGTGGCCATCACCAGGTTCCACTCCACCGCCGAATCACCGCCGGAGATCAGCGTCTTGATGCCGATGCCGATGGGATACATGCTGGTGTCGGTGGCGATGATGAGCGGCCACAGGTACTGGTTCCAGCCATAGATGAACATGATCACGAACAGCGCGATGACATTGGTGCGCGACAGTGGCCACAGCACATCCTTGAGAAAGCGCAGCGGCCCGGCCCCATCGATGCGCGCAGCTTCGGCCAGTTCATCGGGCACCGTCAGGAAGAACTGGCGGAACAGGAAGGTGGCCGTGGCCGAGGCAATCAGCGGTACGCTCAGGCCTGCATAGCTGTTGAGCATGCCCAGATCGGACACCACCTGGTAGGTTGGCGTAATACGCACTTCCACCGGCAGCATCAGCGTGACGAAGATCATCCAGAAGAACAGCCCGCGCCCCGGAAAACGGAAATACACGATGGCAAAGGCCGACAGCATGGAGATGGAGATCTTGCCGATGGCGATGATGAGCGCCGTGGCCAGGCTCACCCACAGCATGTTGAGCACCGGCGGTGCGGTCACCTGCCCGGCCGCGCCCTTGAAGAGCACGGCGCTGTAGTTGTTGATGAATTCCGCGCCCGGCACCAGCGACAGCGGCGACAGGGCCGACTGCTCGGCGGTCTGGGTGCTGGCCACGAAGGCGACATACAGCGGGAAGAACACGATCAGTACGCCCAGCACCAGGACCACGTGGCTGAGGAAATCGAGGACGGGACGGCGTTCGATCATGCGGCCACCTCTTCAGTTGGGAAGATCAGGAAAGCGTTGTTGGCGATGGGCATCATGCGTATTGCACCTTCTTTTCGACGTACTTGAACTGCACCACGGTCAGCAGGATCACCAGTGCCATGAGCACCACCGATTGCGCCGCCGAGCCGCCCAGATCGCCGCCCTTGAAGCCATCGGTGAAGACCTTGTAGACCAGGATCTCGGTATCCTTGCCAGGACCGCCGTGGGTAGTGGCATCGACGATGACGAAAGTATCGAAGAAGGCATAGACCACGTTGACAACGAAGAGGAAGAAGGTAGTCGGCGAGATCAGCGGGAAGACGATGGTGAAGAAGCGCTTGACCGGACCCGCACCATCGATGGCCGCCGCTTCGATGAGCGACTTGGGAATCGATTGCAGGCCGGCCAGGAAGAACAGGAAGTTGTAGCTGATCTGCTTCCAGATGGCGGCAACGACGATGAGGATCATGGCGTGCGTGCCATTGATCATGTAATCCCACGGCAAACCCAGCCAGGCCAGCACGTGAGAGAGGATGCCCAGCGAGGGACTCAGCAGGAACATCCACAGCACCCCCACCACCACCGGCGAGACCGCATAGGGCCAGATCAGGAAGGTCTTGTAGACCGAAGCGCCCCGGCGCACGCGGTCGGCGAAGACCGCCAGCAGCAGCGAGAGCGCCAGCCCGAAGAAGGCTACCAGCGCGGAGAAGAGCGCGGTGGTGCGGAAAGATTCAAGATAGGTCGGGTCGGCAAAGAGCGTCTTGAAATTGTCGAACCAGACGAATTCGGAATAGCCGCCGAAGGCATCCTGCAGCAGCATGGACTGATACAAGGCCTGGATGGCCGGCCAGAAAAAGAACAGCAAAGTGATGATGATCTGCGGTGCCACCAGCAGATAAGGCAACCACTTCGAAGTGAATCGCGCGCGTTTTTCCACGATCGTTCCAGCCAGGGATCGCCTGGCCGCAGAAGTTGAATGAATCGGAAACGGATGTCAGCTTGCCGACATCCCAAAACGGAAGCCGGCGCTGCCCTCCGCGATCACGGAGTACAACGCCGGTTCCTGCCCCGTCACCGCGTTCAGGCGGGACGGGAGGTGTTGCTGATGAGACTTACTGATTGCCCTTGTTGGCCTTCTCGAAGCGGGCCAGCAGTTCGTCGCCGCGCTTGACGGCGGAGTCCAGGGCTTCCTTGGCGGTCTTCTTGCCGGTCCAGACGTTTTCCAGTTCTTCGTCGAAGACGGTACGAACCTGGGCGTAATTGCCCAGGCGCAGGCCGCGCGACTTCTCGGTGGTCTTGACGATCATCTGCTTGACGGCGACGTCGGTGCCCGGGTTGCGCTCATAGAAACCGGAGCTCTTGGTCAGTTCGTAGGCGGCCTTGGTGACCGGCAGGTAGCCGGTGTCCTGGTGCCACTTGGCGGCCACTTCCGGCTTGGAGAGGTAGCTGAAGAACTTGGCCACGCCCTTGTACTCGTCGCTCTTCTTGCCGTTCATGACCCACAGCGAGGCACCGCCGATGACGGTGTTCTGCGGTGCGCCCTGCACGTCGTTGTAATACGGCAGGGTGGCCACGCCGAACTTGAACTTGGCGTTCTTGCGGATATCCGCATAGGCCGAGGACGAACCGGTGATGATGGCGCACTCGCCCGCATTGAACTTGGCATTGGCCTCGTCCTTGCGGCCGGCGTAGGTGAAGTAGCCCTGCTTGGCCCAGTTCGACAGGTTCTCGATGTGGCGCACGTGCAGCGGGCTGTTCATCTTCAGACGGGCATCGAGGCCGCCGAAGCCGTTGTTCTTGGTGGCCAGCTCAACGTTGTGCCAGGTTGAAAACGATTCCAAATGCACCCAGGATTGCCAGGTGGTCGTGTAAGCACACGATGCACCGCTGGCCTTGATCTTGGCGGCCATGCCGACGAATTCCTGCCAGGTGACGGGCGGCTTTTCAGGATCCAGGCCGGCCTTGGCGAACATGTCCTTGTTGTAGAACATGATGGTGGTGGAGCTGTTGAAGGGGAAGGACATCATGCCCTTCGGGGTCGAGTAGTAACCGGCCACCGCAGGCACGTAGGCGTTCTGGTCGAACTTCTCGCCGGCCTGCTGCATCACTTCATACACCGGCTTGACCGCGCCCTTGGCGTAGATCATGGTGGCGGTGCCCACTTCGAACACCTGCAGGATGCTGGGTGCATTGCCGGCACGATAGGCGGCGATGGCGGCCGACATCGATTCGTCGTAGGTCCCCTTGTAGACCGGCACGATCTTGTAATCGCCCTGGGTCTTGTTGAAGTCGTCGGCCAGGGCGTTGACACGTTCGCCCAGGGCGCCGGTCATGGAATGCCACCAGGTGATCTCGGTTGCAGCGAAGGCAGAGGAAGTGATCGTCGCCAGGACACCGGTCGCGATCAGCGTTTTCATCATGTTCATCAGAGGGAACCTCTCGAAAAATGGGGTTTTGATGCTAACAACGCTCCATGACAGCCGCGTTACATTAGCCCTGCGGCTGGCTTTGGGCAAAAGAAATGCATGTGGCCTTGCAGCACGAAACCCGGGGATGTCTCGGAAAATAAGAATTCGTTTTTATAAGTTCTGCTGATGTGTGGCACACCGCATCCACTGTCAGCACTTTGTCAGCTCATCAGCAAACAAGCCTTGAAAAGCACGACAGTGCGGAAACGGCGAAGCGAATTATAATGCGGACTTTCGATTTTGCGGACATTCCATGGACAGGCTCAGGCTTTACGCGCTGCTGGTGCGCGCCCACAAACCCATCGGCATCCTGCTCTTGCTGTGGCCCACGCTCATTGCGCTGTGGCTGGCCTCGGGCGGCGTTCCCGACTGGCGCATCCTGGTGATCTACGTGCTGGGTACGGTGCTGATGCGTTCGGCCGGCTGCGCCATCAACGACTATGCCGACCGCGACTTCGACCGGCACGTCAAGCGCACCGAACAGCGTCCCCTCACCTCCGGCAAGATCAAATCGTGGGAAGCGCTGATGGTGGCCGGGGTGCTGGCGCTGGTGTCCTTCCTGCTGATCCTGCCGCTCAATGCGCTGACGCTGCAACTGTCGGTGGCAGCCGTGATCATCGCGGGCAGCTATCCGTATTTCAAGCGTTTCTTCGCCATCCCCCAGGCTTACCTGGGCATCGCCTTCGGCTTCGGCATTCCGATGGGATTTGCCAGCGTGACCGGCAGCGTACCGCTGGCGGCCTGGGTGCTGCTGGTGGCCAACATCTTCTGGGCCGTGGCCTATGACACCGAGTATGCGATGGTGGACCGGGACGACGACCTGAAGATCGGCATCAAGACCTCGGCCATCACCTTTGGCCGCTACGACGTTGCGGCCATCATGCTGTGCTACGTGGTTGCGCTGGCGCTGATCTGGGTGGTCGGCCTGCAATACGGACTGGGGCTGTGGTTCACGGCGGGCATGCTGGTGGCCTGCGGCTTTGCCGTGTATCACTACACCCTGATCCGCGAGCGCGACCGCATGCGCTGCTTCGCGGCCTTCAACAACAACAACTGGCTGGGTGCGGCGATCTTCGCCGGTGTCGCGCTGGATTACCTGATGCGCTGATGCGCTGATGTGATGATGCATTGATGACAGGCAGGCCCTGCGGCTGCCTGGCGAAAAATCAAAGGAAACGGGATGAAAGCGGAATTTTGGCTCGAACGCTGGCGCGACGGACGGACGCATTTTCACCAGTCGCGGGTGACGCCGCTGCTGCAGAAATACTGGCCGCAACTGGCGCTGCCGGCCGGCAGCACGGTGCTGGTGCCCTTGTGCGGCAAGTCGCTGGACATGCTGTGGCTGGCCGAACAGGGCCATCGCGTGCTGGGGGTGGAGTTGTCGGAACTGGCCATCACCCAGTTCTTCAGCGAGCACCAGCTGACCCCGGCAGTGCATGAAAGCGCGCAGGGCCGCCATTACGTGGCGGGACAGATCGAACTGATCTGCGGCGACATCTTCGCGCTGGAGGATGCCACCCTGGCCAACTGTGCCGGTGCCTATGACCGTGCCGCCCTCATCGCCCTGCCCCCGGACATGCGTGCGCGCTACGTGGAAGAGATCTATGGACGGCTGCCAGCGCAGGCACGCAGCCTCTTGATCACGCTGGAATACGATCAGGAAAAAATGGAAGGGCCGCCGTTCTCGGTGGCCGAAGAAGAAGTACTGCGCCTGTACGCACCCCATAGCGACGCCGTGGCCATCGACCGGCGCGATATCCTGGAGAAGGAACCCAAGTTCCTGGAGCGCGGATTGCGGGCGCTGGATACGGTGGTTTATCGCTTGCAGCGCAAGGGCTGACGTCCCCTTACACCTCAGCCGTCGTCCTCACCACCGTCACCCGGCTGATGAGGAACTCCCCCTCCACCACCACGCGAAACGGCACCCCGGCCACATTGAAGCCGGGGCCACCCTCGTCGTCCCAGATCTGGGCTAACGCATCGAAGTCGCGCGGGGTCATCTGCAGCATCTGTGCGCTGATGACGAAGGTGGCGCCGGTCTTCTGACGGCGCACGATGTCTTCCAGTTTGGCCATGTGGATTCCTGATTCTTGAGATGGCGTCAAGGGCGGCCTGCGCAGATGCGCTGCCGCTGCCTCAACGCGCCGGCAGCAGCGCCATCACGTTGACCGGCTTGCCGTTGCGGCGGATTTCGAAATACAGCTTGACCTTGTTGGTGTCGCTGTTGCCCATGGTGGCGATCTGCTGGCCGCGCGTGACCATCTGGCCTTCCTTGACCGTGATCGTCGCATTGTGCGCATACACCGACAGCAGCTGCGGCGTGTGCTTGATGATCACCATGTTGCCGTAGCCGCGAATGCCATGCCCGGCATACGTCACCTTGCCCGCTGCAGCGGCCACCACCGTCTGGCCCTGGGTACCGGTGATGTCGATGCCCTTCTTGTAGCTGTCGGCGCTGGGCGCGGACTTGCCCTGCGTCGGCCACATCCAGTCCAGCTTGGCATCGGCCGGGGCCGGGGCATCGTCATCATCTTGCGACTTGGGCGCTGGTTTGGCGGCGGGCTTGCCGGCATTCTTGCGCGGTGTGGTCTCCGCACCGGAAGAGGCGGACGCACGCGGCGTCTGCCCGGCACCGGTACGGGCCACCACTCCAGCCGGAGGACGCACCAGGATGCGCTGTCCGACTTCGAGATCATCCGGATTGCGCAGGCGGTTCCAGGCGCGCAGGTTGGCCGGGCTCTGGTCGAAGTCGCGGCCGATGCTGTAGAGCGTGTCGCCGCGCTTGACCGTGTAATAGCCCTCGCTGTCGGCCGTGGAGGCGCAGCCGGACAGCAGCAGCACGGAAGCCAGCGGCAAGGCCGCCAGCAGGCCCAGGAAGCGGTCAGCCTGTCCCATCAGGCCTTGCCGAACTCGTCGCCCAGCTCCTTGCTGCGATGGGCGGCGGCTTGCAGGGCCTGCACGATAGCCCCCTTCACGCCCGATTGCTCCAGGCTGGTCAGCGCGGCATAGGTGGTGCCGCCCTTGGAGGTCACGCGCTCGCGCAGCGTGGCCACGGATTCATCGGAGCGGCGCGCCAGTTCGGTGGCACCGGCGAAGGTCGCCTTGGCCAGTTGCAGGCCGTCTTCCGGCGACAGGCCCAGCTGGGCCGCTGCCTGCTCCATCGCTTCGAGGAAGTAGAACACGTAGGCCGGGCCGCTGCCGGAGACGGCGGTGACGGCGTCCAGCTTTTCTTCGCTGTCCAGCCACAGGGTCTCGCCCACGGCCTTGAGGATGGAATCGGCCTGGGCGCGCTGCAGGGTCGAGACCTGCGCATGCGGTACCACGCCCGAGATGCCCTTGCCGATCAGGGCCGGGGTATTGGGCATCGCGCGCACGATGGCCTGGTGGCCATCCAGCCAGCGCGACAGGTCCACCATGCGGATGCCGGCGGCAATCGAGACGATCAGCTGGGCCCCGATGAAGGGCTTCAAGCTGGCCACCACCTCGCGCATCTGCTGCGGCTTGACCGCCAGCACCACCACGTCCGCGTTGGCGAGGGTGCCATCGATGGACTGCGCGGTGGTCACACCGAACTTGTCCTTGAGCGCCTGCAGCGCATCGGCATTGAGATCGACCACGTGGATGTCTTCTGCCGCCGCGACCTTGCCGGCCAGTCCGCCGATCAATGCCGCTGCCATGTTGCCGCCGCCGATGAACGCTATCTTCACTTCCGCTCCTTGTGTCTTGTGTTGAGGCTTGATGATTGGGTAAAAAACTTCACAGGGGCCAAATCGCGTGACCCCTCACGGGCCATCACGCGTAATGCCTTGCCCCGAAGATGGCACTGCCGACCCGCACAATGGTGGCCCCTTCGGCCACCGCTGCCTCCAGGTCGGCCGACATGCCCATGGACAGAGTGTCCAACGGCAGTCCGCCTGTGCGCAATTGTTCATACAGGCCGCGAACCGCCGCAAAGGCGGCGCGCTGTTGCTTCATATCGTCGCTGGGGGCCGGTATCGCCATCAGGCCACGCAGGCGCAGCCGGGGCAATTGCGCCACCTGGGCCGCGACCTCGGGCAATTCCTCCGGGGTCAGGCCGCTCTTGCTGGCTTCGGCGCTGATGTTGACCTGCAGACAGATGTTGAGCGGCCCCAGTTCCTCAGGCCGCTGTTCCGACAGGCGCTGGGCGATCTTGAGACGGTCCACCGAATGCACCCAGTCGAAGTGCTCGGCGATGGGCCGGGTCTTGTTGCTCTGGATGGGGCCGATGAAATGCCATTCCAGTGGCGTCTCCGGCACCAGGGCGGGCAGCGCGGCGATCTTGTCGAGCGCTTCCTGCAAATAATTTTCGCCAAAGGCGCGCTGGCCGGCGGCCACTGCTTCGGCCACCGCCTCTGGTCCAAAGGTCTTGGAAACGGCCAGCAACTGCACCGAGGACGGCACCCGCCCGGCCTGGCCGGCGGCCTGGGCGATCTGTTGTTGCACGTGTTGCAAGTGTTGAGCGATTGACGACATAATCCGGGAGCCGGAAGGGGCAGCCTGCAGGGAGATAACGATATTGTTGGTCCAACCTTGCCGGGATTATAAATGGACATTGCCACCCTACTGGCATTTGCCGTCAGGAATCAGGCTTCCGATCTGCATCTTTGTGCGGGGCTCGCGCCCTTGCTGCGAGTCCACGGGGCCATTCGCCGCATCAACCTGCAGCCGCTGGACGGCGCTCACCTGCAGCAATCCCTGCTGGCGGTGATGCCCGCGCCCCTGCAACCGCACTACCGCGCCGGGACCGATTGCGACTTCGCCCTGGCGCTGCCGGGACTGGGCCGCTTCCGCATCCACGCCTTCCACCAGCAACGCGGCCCGGCCGCAGCCATCCGCCCGCTGGGCCAGCAGCCGCCGGCACTGGCCGAACTGCATGCCCCGCCCGCCTGTGCCGAACTGGCCACCCGCCCGCATGGCCTGGTGCTGGTGAGCGGGCCGACCGGGTCGGGCAAGAGCAGCACGCTGGCGGCCATGGTCAGGCTCATCAATGAGACGCGCCCGGTCCACATCCTCACCCTCGAAGATCCCATCGAATTCCTGCACACGCCCTGTCGCGCCCTGGTCAGCCAGCGCGAGATCGGCACCCACGTTGCCAGTTTCGCGCAGGCCCTGCGGGCGGCGCTGCGCGAGGATCCGGATGTCTTGCTGGTCGGCGAGCTGCGTGATACGGAGACCATCCGCCTGGCCCTGACCGCCGCCGAGACCGGCCATCTGGTGCTGGCCACGCTGCATGCGGCCTCGGCCGCGCGCGCAGTGGATCGCATCATCGATGCCTTCCCCGAAGGCGAGAAGGACACCGCACGCGCCCTGCTGGCCGAGGCACTGCAGGGCGTGGTCGCGCAGGTCCTGCTGCCGTCCGCTGACGGTGCCGCACGGGTGGCGGCCCATGAAGTGCTGGTGGCCACGGCGGCGGTGCGCAACCTCATCCGCGAGGGACGCAGCGCGCAACTGCTTTCGGCCATGCAGGCCGGTGCCGTGCAGGGCATGCAGACGCTGCAGGCAAGCCTGTCGCTGCTGGTGCAACAGGGCCGCATCAGTGCGGCGAGCGCACGCGAACACGGCCTGCAGGCCTGATCCCCGGTACGGGCGGCCCCAAGCAAGCCCGCGCACAGCGGTTTAGAATGGCGGCCACACCGATGCTAGCCTCAAGGAACGATCCATGACCACTCTCTACGATTTCCAGCCCAAACTGGCCGACCAGACGCCCTTCCCGCTGGAACAGCTGCGCGGCAAGGTGCTGCTCATCGTCAATACCGCCAGCAAGTGCGGCTTCACCCCGCAATACAACGGCCTGGAAGCCATCCATCGCCAGTTCCACGCACGCGGGCTGGAAGTGATGGGTTTCCCCTGCAACCAGTTCGGGGCGCAGGAGCCGGGCAATGCCGAGGAAATCGGTGCCTTCTGCGAAAAGAATTACGGCGTGAGCTTTCCGCTGTTCGCCAAGATCGATGTCAATGGCGACCAGGCCGATCCGCTCTACCAGTACCTGAAGAAGGAAGCACCGGGCCTCCTGGGCAGCAAGGCCATCAAATGGAATTTCACCAAGTTCCTGGTGCGCCGTGATGGCACCGTCTTCAAGCGCTACGCGCCGCAGACGCGCCCTGAGGAAATGATTTCCGATATCGAAACACTGCTGGCCGAATAAACCAGCCCCCTCTTCATGCCGGCCAGCAGCCCTCGTGCAGCTCGCGCCCGGCAGCGGCCAGCGCGGCCGGCATGAAATACGCATGGGCCATCAGCAAGCGGCCCGGCTGCGCAGGGTCCGGCGCTTCAAGCTCCACCTCGATCTCCTGCCGCATGTAGAGCACCGGCACTTCCTCGAAGCGGTCCAGCTGCGCCATCATAGTCTCGGGCACTTCCCACACTTCACCGGCGATGCGGCACGGTCCCTGCTCCCACACCAGCGCCGGATAATGCGGCAAGGCCACCAGCCGCCAGCACTGCACGCTGCGAGCCGGGGCCACGAACTGCGCACCGTCCATCATGAACGCATTGGATTGCCCGCGCTTGAGCGAACCATAGACGAACACCTTGGGCACAGCTTCTCTCCTGCAAAGCGCCGTGCAGCCCGCCGTCACGGCAATGCACGGATGATCTGGTAAGCCGCGTCGTGCACCGGCACGAAGTGGGTGGCACGCAGGTTGTCCAGGGCCAGCTTCACGCGCAGCGCGTTCTTGTCCAGGAAGACTTCGCGGATCTTGTTGCGGATATCGGCGCACAGCTGGCCCCGATAGACGAAGGGGTCGAAAGGAATCGGCCCCGAACGCCATAGTACCCGCACATCGCTCTTCTTGAGTTGGCCGTCGCTGATCATGCGCGAGAGATTGGTACTGGCCACGAAAGCCGCATCGGCATTGCGGTTCAGCACGGCCAAGACCGATTTCTCATGATTGCCTGAATAGCCGATGCGCGAGAAATACTGGTCGAACTGCAGCTTGTACTGGCGCGCAAAGAGGTGGCGCGGGATCAGCGCGCCGGACGTGCTGTCGGGATCGGCCAGCGCCAGCACCTTGCCCTTGAGCGAGGCCACGCTGTCATACGGTCCCTGCTGGCGCGTGATCAACAGCGCGTAATACACCGACGACACGCCTCCCTGCGCTGCAAAATTGGGCTCCACCTGCTCCATCGAGGCAAAAGGCGTAATCTGCGGATCGCCCTTGCGCGCCGTCACGTAGGACGCCGGCCCCAGCCGCGCGACATCGATGGCACCGGCGATCAGTCCTTCGATGACACCGCCGTAGGAGGTCGGGATGATCACGTCCACCGGCATCTTCAACCGTTCGCGCAATTCTTCCACCAGGGGGGCCAGGGCCGATTGCTGGTCGACGTCGCGCCCCTGCGGCACGAAGGAAAAGCGCAGCCGCTGCGGCCTTTCACAGGCGCTGCGGTTGGCGGCCATTGTCGGCATGGCCATCAGCAGGGCGCAAAGCGCAGCGGCGGCCAGGGACAGGGAAGCGATGCGGGTCTTCATGAGAAATCGAAGCTGCCTTTCTGCAGGAGCGGCACCAGCTGTGCGGCGGCGACCGGGCGTTGCAGATAGAACCCCTGCACTTCGTCGCAGCCCATCAGCTTCAGGTGCATGAGTTGTTCACGGGTTTCCACGCCTTCGGCCACCACCTTCAAGCCGAGATTGCGTGCCAGCGTGACAGTGGAAGCGACGATCATGCCGTCGCTGTTGTCGTTGCGGATGTCGCGCACGAAGGAACGGTCGATCTTGAGTGCATACACCGGCAGCGCCTTGATGTGGCTGAGGCTGGAATAGCCGGTGCCGTAGTCATCCAGATAGATGCGCAGCCCCTCGTCGCGCAGCTTTTCCAGGGTCTGGCGCGCCTGTTCCAGGTCGGTGATGAAGCAGCTTTCGGTGACCTCGATCTCCAGCCAATGCGCGCTCAGCTGATGGCGCTGCAGGGATTCACGCACGGTGGCGATGAGGCGCTCATCATTCAATTGCTTGGCCGAGACATTGATGGCCACCGGCACCAGCGGCAGCCCGTCGGCACGCCATTGCGCCAGTTGCCGGCAGACTGCCTCGATGATCCAGTGGCCCAGCGGCTGGACCAGGTCATGCGTTTCGGCCAGGCCGATGAACTCGCCGGGAAAGATCAGGCCATGCTCGGGATGCTGCCAGCGAATCAGCGCTTCCATGCCGACCACGCGATAGTCCTGCAGCGCGACCTTGGGCTGGTAGTGCAGGCAGAATTCGTTTTCCTTGAGCGCCTGGCGGAAGCGTCCCAGCAACTCCAGCCCGCGCACCGCAATCGCATTGAGCGAGGCATCATAGAAACGATAGAGGCCGCTGCCGGCGCTCTTGGCGGTGTACATGGCCGAGTCGGCATTGGTCATCAGCGTGGTGATGCTCTGGCCATCGCGCGGATACAGTGCGATGCCGATGCTGGGCGCGGTTTCGACATCGCAGCCCAGCAGGTCGGGATACGGTGCGCGCAGGGTTTCGACCAGCTTGTCGGCGATTTCGGCGACCACTTCCTCGCTACGGATTTCCGAGACCAGCACCACGAATTCATCGCCGCCCAGCCGCGCCACCAGGTCGTATTCGCGCACGGCCGCGCGCAGGCGGCGTGCCACTTCCTGCAGCAGGGCATCGCCCACGGCATGGCCGAGCGTGTCGTTGATGAGCTTGAACTTGTCGAGATCGAGGAAGAACAGCGCATACAGGTTGCGGCTGCGCCGCGCCCGCGAGAGTTCGGTGGCGGCCAGTTCGTAGAACAGCATGCGGTTGGGGATGCCGGTCAGGTAATCGTGCGAGGCGAGCTGGTAGGCGCGGCTCTTTTCCTGTTCCAGCTGCTGGATCAGGCCGCTCTTCTCGCGCTCGGAATACAGCAGTTGCTCGTACAGGAAACGGCGACGGTGGGCCATCGCGATCAGGCCGCCCGAGAGCACCACCACCAGCAGCGAAATCAGAATCGCCTGCAGGTAATACTGCCGGTGCGCCGGCCACAGCTTGCCCAGCAATACCTGCTGGTCGCGGCTGACCACCACCGCCAGCGGATAGTGCGCCAGCCGGCGCTGTACACCCACGTGCTGGGCGGCGTCGCCCGGACGCAGTGCATGGATGAGGCCATCGCCCTTGCCGGTCAGCAGGAAGGTGGCGTACTCCTGCCCGGCGTAGTTGGAGCCGCCCGAGAGGATGCCCCCGGCCAGCTCGGCCAGTTGCAGCCCGGCGGTGTTGATGATCTCGATACGGCTGGCACCATCGACGCTGACCTCTTCATAGGTCTTGAGGAAATAGCCCAGATCGAGAATGGCGGCGAAAAATCCCTGCAGCGATCCCTTGCCATCCTGCAGCGGAATGAGCAGCGGCACGCGCCAACTGTAGCCGTCGCGGTTCAGGGGCGGCTTGATGATCATCTGGTTCTGTTCGCCGGTACTGGTCAGCGTACTCATGAAACCGGCATTGATGAGACGGCTCAGTTCCGGCTCGCTCTTCTGGCGTGCCGAGGAATAGACCAGCCGTCCGCGCGCATCGAACATGGCCACGCGCAGGTAGGCCGAATCGCCATTGAAGAGCGGATTGAAATACGCCGAGGATGATTGTTCGCCATTGAGCATGGACTGCCCGATGCGCGAATACAGCAGGGTCTTGCCCAGCACTTCATCCAGATTGGCCGAGACGATGGCGGCAACGTTGCGGCTGTCGGCCACCGAGCCGGCGATGGCCAGCTGTTTTTCATTCTCGATGCGGATCAGCGTGAAATACCACAGCAGCGACAACGCGCCGGCGGCGAGCAGCACCATCCCCGCCGACACGCCCCTGCCCGCGAGCAGTCTGGTCAGCAGCCCTTGTGGCTCGAACGATAACGGCTTACGCAATCCCCACCCGCCTGATCATGGTGCCGAGACCGGCACCTTCGCTTGTCCCTTTTTGACTGGCTGAGGGTAGCGGGCATTTATTTCAAGTGAATGACAAACGCACGAGCATTAACAGAAATTTAATGCTGGCAAGCGCGCCGGGGGAACGCTCTTGCCGTGCACCAGATGCTGCGCAAATGATTTATATCGTTTCAGGCAACCGCGTAGGCGGCATGCGCAGGCATGGCCTGATCCCTCACATGGGGGATCTCCAGCTGGCGCAGCTTGCGGTACAGCGAGGCCCGGCACATGCCCAGTTGCCGCGAGGCGGCGGAGATGTTCCAGCGGCTGCCGTTCAAAGCTTCGATGACGCGGGTGCGCTCATCGCGCCCTGGATCGGCGGCATTGGCCTGGCTGCTGCCCTCGGCTGCCATGCGCGATGCCGGACGGTGCAGCGGCAGCACCTGGGCCAGTGTCACGGGCTGGAACTGCATCAGTTCTTCCGGCAGGTCACGCAGGGTGATGCGGCCGTCATTCATGACGGCACAGCTATAGCGGATTACCGCATGCAGCTGGCGCAGGTTGCCCGGCCAGGGATAGGCCAGCAGGCGCTGCAGGGCGACGGGATCCAGCATGCTCTCGTCCGCCGGATGGCCAAGCTCATCGGCGATCATCTGCATCACCAGCGCGGGCCGGTCGCTGCGGTCGCGCAGGGCCGGCAGACGCAGTACGCCACCGGCGATGCGGTAATACAGGTCTTCGCGGAAGCGGCCTTCGGCGACCAGGGTTTTGAGGTCCTGGTGCGTGGCGCAGATCAGTTGCACATCCACCGGTACTGGACGCAATGCCCCCAGCGGAATCACTTCGCGTTCGGAGAGCACGCGCAAGAGGCGTGTCTGCAGGGCGAAGGGCATGTCGCCGATTTCATCGAGGAAGAGCGTGCCGCCATCGGCCTGCTGGACCTTGCCCTTCATGCCGCCGGGCAGCGCACCGGAGAAGGCCCCCTTGGCGTAGCCGAACAATTCGCTTTCGGCCAGGCTCTCGGGGATGGAGGCGCAGTTGATGGCGATCCAGCTGGCGCGGCGGCGCGCGCTGTAGTCATGCAGGGCGCGCGCCAGGTATTCCTTGCCGGTACCGGTCTCGCCCAGGATCAGCACGGGAATGCCGCGATCGATCAGGCGCTTGCCGCGCTCGACCAGGTCGCGCATCAGCTCGTCACCGGCGGCGAGCTGGCCGATGTCGCGATAGCGCGGGGCGTGGCGCGGGGAAGCCGAAAGGGATGCGGGGGTGAGGCAAACGTCACTGTCAGGCAAGGGCTGCGCTACCGGGGTGGTCGGCATGATGGTCTCCTGTCTTGGACTGCTTTTTTTATCGAGCCGGCTTCCCTCGGGACCGGTTCTTTATGCGCGGGAACCCGCCTGGGGCAGGCCCGGAGACGTGTCGCAACGGCACGTCTGCGGCAAAGAATAGCCAGTCCGATCCATGACTTCCAATACAATGTACAGACAGAATCAATACCTTGAAGGTATCAAATGATCGAATTGAGACACCTCACCTATTTCCGCACCGTAGCAGAAACCCTGCATTTCGGACGCGCGGCAGAGTTGCTGCATATCTCGCAACCGCCGCTGACACGGCAGATTGCGGCGCTGGAGAGGGAGTTGGGCGCGCAATTGTTCGACCGCAGCAAACGCGCCATCCAGCTGACGTCAGCGGGCAAATATTTTTATCGCGACACCACAGAAATTTTCAAGGCACTGGAGCGGGCCAAGCGCAATGCGGCCTCGTCCAGCACCGGGCAGAGCGGTGCGCTGAAGGTGGGGTTCATGATGTCCTCGGCCTACAACATCCTGCCGGCGGTGACGCGCCATTATTCGGCGGCCTATCCGGAGGTGGACATGCGCCTGAGCGAATACGTGCCCAACCTGCTGGCCACCGACCTCGAGGATGAGAAGATCGACGTGGGCATCATGTATCGCCCGCAGGATTGCCGCCGGCTCGACAGCCACACCATCTATGCCGAACCTTTGCTGGCGGTGCTGCCGCGCGGGCACCGGCTGGCGCACAAGCCCGACATCTCGGCTGCCGAGCTGGCCGAGGATGCCTTCATCAGCATTCCGCGTCCGATTGCGCCGGTGGTGTATGACCTGATCCAGCAGCATTGCCAGCTGCATGGTTTCCGTCCGCGCATCGTGCTGGAGACCAACCTGCAGCAGACCATCGTCAACCTGGTCGGTGAAGGCCTGGGCGTGGCCCTGGTGCCGACCTCGATGCAGGCCATGCATCTGGACACCACGGTCTTCAAGCCGCTCATCGGTGCGCCGACGGTGGAGGTGGCGGTGATCTGGAACCGGGAGAATACCAATCCCTGCATACGGACGTTTGCGGAGACGGCGGTGGAGGTGTGGGGGAAGATGCAGATCACGTCCTCCGCAGCCTGAACACAAAAAAGCCCGGACGCTCTTGCACGTCCGGGCATCAAACCGCAGCAGGTCGGCTTCCACGCCCGCCTGGCCGCGGTCAACAAACAAGGTTCAACAAGCGGCACTCAGCCGACACAGCGCAGCGACAGCCCGCCATCGACGATCATGTCCAGCCCCGTGATGTAGCGCGCGTTGTCGGAAGCGAGGAACAGCGAGGCATGCGCCACGTCCCACGCATCCCCCATGAAGCCCATCGGACATTGCGCATTGCGCTTGGCGCGCATCTCCTCGATGTCGCCCCCATAGGAAGCCTTGAGCGGCTCGCGGATCATGGGCGTGTCCATCATGCCAGGCAGCACGCAATTGGCGCGGATGCCCATGGGCGCATACTGCATCGCCACGTTCTTGGTGAAGGCCAGGATCGCCGCCTTGGTGGCCGTATAGCCCAGGTAGGGAAAACCGATCCAGCGTAAAGCCGCCATCGAGGAGATGTTGACGATGGCTCCCTTCCTCTGCTTTTCCATGATGGGCAACACGTACTTGTGCGTCAGGAACAGGCTGGTCTGGTTGACCGCCACCAGCCTGTTCCAGCTTTCTTCGCTGGTCTCCACCGGGCCACCGACTTCGGCGATACCGACGTTGTTGTGCAAGACGTCGACCCGCCCGAAATGCGACATGGCCGCCTCCGCAATGGCTTTCACATCGGCGCTGCGCGAGACATCCGCCGCCAGCACTTCACACACGCCGCCTTCGCGGCGGATGATCTCCTGGGTCTCCAATGCCGCTTCGATGCTGCGATCTACCGCCAGCACCCGGCCGCCCTCGCGCGCATACAGCACGGCAGCGGCCTTGCCGTTGCCCCAGCCCTCGCCCACCGAACCGGCGCCGGTGACGATGATGGCCTTGTCTTGCATGAGCTTGTCCATCAATGTCCTCTCAGATTTCCAGCACGCCACCGGCAACGAAGCCGCCATCGACCGGAATCACGTGGCCGGTGATGTAGGCCGATTCCTCCGCCGCCAGATAGCAGACCGCCGAGGCGATTTCATCGGTGGTGCCATAGCGGCGCATCGGGACCAGGCGGTAGTAGCTCTCGCGCGTCTGCTCTGAATGCATGGCCTGGGTCATGGGCGTGTCGACCGGACCGGGTGCGACACTGTTGACGGTGATGCCGTACTGCGCCAGCTCGATGGCCATCTGGCGCGTGAGCCCGATGACCGCCGCCTTCGAGGTGCCATAGGCCGTGCGGCCGGCACCGGCGCGGATGCCCGAGATGGAAGAGATGTTGACGATGCGCCCCCAGCCTTTGCTGACCATCAGCCGCGCCGCATGCTGGCCCGCCAGCAGCACGCCGGTCACGTTGACGTTCATGGTCTGCAGCCAGTTGTCGAGGGGATAGTCCAGGAAGGAATAGGTGCGCGCCACGCCCGCATTGTTGACCAGCACGTCACAGCGTCCGTAATCCTTCTCGATGTGGGCGAAGGCCTGGGCAATCGCCTCCGGGCTGCCCAGATCCATCTGCAGCGCGGCTGCGCGATGGCCGGCAGCGACCAGCGCATGGGCGGTCTTGGACGCCGCTTCCAGGTTGATGTCGGCCACCAGGACGGTGTGCCCCTTGGCGGCCAGTTGCGCGGAAATGCTGGCGCCGATGCCCATGGCTCCGCCCGTCACGAGCGCCACGCGGGCGCCGCTATCATTGCGATTCATATTGTCTCCGTGGATGTGGGCGGCCCCGCAAGGAGGTGGGGCCGCCGTTTTTAATTCGTCGTTGGCAGGTCAATCAAGGAGGCTTCCCGATCGCTCGCAAGACTCATGCGGGGATCAGAGGAAACCGATGGAAATCCAGGGCACGAAGGCCACCACCAGCAGCGCCACCACCAGCGCCGCCAAGTAGCCCCAGACCCGGTTGAAGACGCCGTCCGGCGAGACCTTGCCGATGGCGCAGGCGGCATAGAAGCCGACCCCGAAAGGCGGTGCGAACAGGCCGATGCCCATGGCCAGGATCACCACCATCGCATAGTGCACGTCATGCACGCCCAGCGAACGCGCCACCGGGAACAGCAGCGGCCCGAACAGCACGATGGCGGGAATGCCTTCCAGCAGGCTGCCCAGCACGATGAAGATGACGATGGTGATCAGCAGGAATCCGGCACCGCCACCGGGCACGCCCTGCATCAGCGCCACCAGCTTGGCCGAGAAGCCCGATTGCGTGAGCGCCCAGGCCATCGCGGTGGCCATGCCGATGATGAGCAGGATGGCGCCCGACAAGGCCGCTGATTCGATCAACATGGGATAGAGACGCTTGAAGTTCAGGTGCTTCAGGAACAGATGCATGATCAGCCCGACCACCACCGTATAGGCCACGCCGATGGTGGCCACTTCGGTCGCCGTAGCCACGCCTTCGATGACGGCCACGCGGATAAGCATCGGCAGCGCCAGTGCCGGAATGGCCGCGATCAGGGTCTTGACGATCAGCGAGACCGGCGCACGCTGCACATCCGGCATCGGCTCGCGGCGCGCACGCATCCAGCACACAACCGCAATGGCGATGGTGGCAATGGCGGCCGGCATCAAGCCGCCAATGAACAGCGCCGTGATCGACACGCTACAGACCGCACCGATGGTGATGAGCACCAGGCTCGGCGGAATGGTTTCGGTCATGGCACCGGAGGAGGACAGCAAGGCCACCAGTTCTTCCGGCTTGGAACCGCGCTTCTTCATCTCGGGGAACAGCGCCGGGGCAATCGCTGCCATGTCGGCTGCTTTGGAACCGGAGATGCCGGAGACCAGGAACATCGCCCCCAGCAGCACGTATTGCAGGCCGCCGCGCACGTGGCCCAGCAGCGCGGCCATGAAGTCGATCAGGGTCTTGGCCAGGCCCGACATTTCCAGCAAGGAGCCCAGCAGCACGAACAACGGCACCGACAGCAGGATCAGGCTGGACATGCCCTCATCCATGCGGCTGACCACGATCATCAGCGGAGCCGTGGTGGCCAGGGCCAGATAGGCCATGGTGGCCGTACCGAAAGCAAACGCGATGGGAATGCCGCCGGCCACGCACACGCCGATGAGCAGCACGAAGAACACGATCAGGTTGTAATTGCCCATGCCCAGCAGCATGGGCTTGGCCAGCCACAGCGCGCCCGCAATCACGGCGACCACGGCCAGGGCGGAGAGCAGCAGGCGCATCGTCGTCATGGCCGCCATGCGCGAGACCGCCGCCAGCAGCATCAGGATCGCGCCGACCGGCAGGGCCGCAGCGCGCAGGCCATCGGGGATTTCCAGCGCCGGTGTGGTGATCGGCATCTGCTCCACTGCATGGTCCACGGCCGGATGGATCACCATCAGCACGAAGATGCAGACCACCAAAGCAGCGACCGTTTCGAGCCACACGCGGCCTTTCTCGGAACACTTGTTGATGATGGCGGTGAGCCGCATGTGCTCGCCGCGATCCAGCGCCAGCACGGCCCCCAGCATCGAGAGCCAGATGAAGAGGATCGAGGCCAGTTCATCCGACCACACCAGGGGGTCATGCAGCGCATAGCGGTAGATCACGCCGGTCAGCAGCACCACGGTTTCGGCCACCACCAGGGCGGCGGCCACGGCACCGACCACGTGCATCACCATGCGATTGAATGCGACCAGCGCGCGCGCAGCCGGGTTCATGTTGACCGGGGCGCGGTAAGTCATTGCAGCTTCCATCATCAAGCTCCAGCGAAATGGATTCGGGGCGGGAGTGCTGCCCTCACGGCGAGGGCAGCACTCCGGCGCACGGGCTCATGCAGACATGAGCCCCGGCAAACGAGGCGCTCAGGCCAGCTTGCCGGTGTACTTCTCCAGCAGGGCCCAGGGCTCGTCGCCGAACTTCTTCTTCCACTCGGCATAGAAACCGGCACTGCGCAGCTTGGCGCGGAAGGAATCGGCATCGGCATTGTTGAAGGCCAGACCCTTGCCCTTCATTTCATCGACCAGCGAATCGTTGAGCTTGCGCACGTCGGCGCGCTGATTCATGGCGGCTTCGTTGATGAGGCGAGCCATCAGGTCCTGCAGGTCCTTGGGCAGGCGCTCGAAGGATTTCTTGTTGCCCAGGAACCAGAAGCCATCCCACATGTGGTTGGTGATGGAGCAGTACTTCTGCACTTCGTAGAGCTTGGCGGTGGAGATGATGGCCATGGGGTTTTCCTGGCCTTCCACGATCTTGGTCTGCAGGGCCGAATAGACTTCGGCGAAGTTGATCGAGGTCGGGGCCGCATCGAAGGCCTTGAACATCGAGGTCCACAGCGGGCTGGGCGGCACGCGCAGCTTCATGCCCTTGAGGTCGTCGGCCGCCTTGATGGGCTTGGTGCTGTTGGTGATCTGGCGATAGCCGTTGTCCCAGATCTTTTCAAAGGCGAACAGCGTGGACTTGGCTTCAATCTGCTTGCGCACATGCGCACCCAGTTCGCCATCCATGGCCGGCCAGACCTGGCTGTAATCCTTGAAGGCGAAGCCGATGCCGGAGATCTGCGCAGCCGGCACCAGCGTGCCCAGGATCAGCGGCGAGAGCGTGAAGAAATCAATCGCACCCGCACGCACCTGCGAGAGCATGTCGGTATCGGTGCCCAGCTGGTTGTTGGGGTAGAGCTGCAGTTCGATGCGGCCCTTGGATTGTTCCGCGATGGCCGCGGCCATTTCCTTGGCGCGCGCATTCATCGGGTGCGTCACCGGCAGATTGTTGGCGTACTTGAAGGTGAATTCGGCCGCATGCGCCGAGGTGGATACCAGGCCGGTAGCGGCGGCAGCCGAAGCGACCGAAGCCGTCTTCAGAAAATGGCGGCGCGTGATCTTGCCAGTGGATTGTTCCATCTGTTTGTCTCCTGTCTGTCTGTTTGTAATTTTGAAAATCGCTGAATCCGGCGCTACCAGGGGTGCTGGATCGGGCGTGCAGCTCCCTGTTCCGGGTGGTCAACACTGCCTGTGCCTCGACAGAGCAAATTGGATGCCAAGCCCCCTATCCTCCCTGGTCGGCATGGCGCCATCCCTCTCCCTCAACGGCACTGCGCCTGTATTCTCTGCGATAAGGGCGGGCCTGTACAAGCGCGCAATCATCGCCGCCGCCATTTATTTGCACACAGCGCGACTGCGACACCTGTCGCAGAAGTGTCGCTGCACTGTCGCAGGCGTCGACACCTGTTCATGCTGCTCACCGGCAATAGTGCTGCCTGCTGGCTGCTGCAGCGCAATGATTTACGTTAACGTAAAGTACGTGCTATCTTCATGCGGTCGGCGGGCGCTGCCCTGTTCTGTTCGATTTTTCCTGCATGTCGGGAATGAGCGGGCGGCCTGCCGGACACATCAGCACGCATCAACATCAACAACAAAGCGAGACCCGGCGCGGCTTTGCGCCGGCACTCTCAGGAGACGGGCAAGATGCAGGCCGGCACCTGGCGCGATGCGCCATCACCGGCTGCGCGATGCCGAGGCAAGGGATGCGCGACACCGGCTGCATGCGGTGGTGCGAGCGGTCCTGAGCGTGGCACCGATTTTGCATATTGCCCCTGTGTGTAACGGAGCGACCCCGCTCCATTGACCCCGTGACTACGGACACAAGGACAACCCCATGACTGTTTCTGCATCCTCACCCTGCATCACCGGCTGGAACCATTCGCAGTTCGGCAAGCTCGACGGCATCGATCCGGAAGTGCTGATCGGCCAGGTCGCCAAGGCCGCCATCGAACACGCAGGACTGCAACCGGAAGACATCGACTCGGTGCATTTCGGCACCTTCAATGCCGGTTTCCTGTACCAGGACTTCCCGTCCTCGCTGGTGCTCAACACGCTGCCGCAGCTGCGCTTCAAACCCGCCACGCGCCTGGAGAATGCCTGCGCCACCGGTTCGGCGGCGATCCATTCGGGCCTGCAGGCGATCAAGGCTGGCGAATCGAAACACGTGCTGGTGATCGGCTTCGAGAAGATGACCGAGCTGGCCACCGCGCAAGTGGGCGAGGTGCTGCTCAAGGCCTGCTACGCCAAGGAAGAAGCGGGCATTCCGGGTGGCTTTGCCGGGGTCTTCGGCAAGATCGCCCAGAGCTACTTCGATCGCTTCGGTGACCAGTCCGATGCGCTGGCGATGATTGCGGCCAAGAATCACAAGAACGGCATGGTCAATCCCTATGCCCACATGCGCAAGGATTTCGGTTTCGATTTCTGCCGCACGGTCTCCGACAAGAATCCCTACGTGGCCGGTCCGCTCAAGCGCACCGACTGCTCGCTCATTTCCGATGGTGCGGCCGCACTGGTGATCAGCGCTGCCGACGTGGCCAAGTCCATGCCGCGCGCGGTGCAGTTCCGCGCGGCGGTCCACGTCAATGATTTCCTGCCGCTGTCGCGCCGCGACCCGACCCGCTTCGAAGCGGCCGAGCTGGCCTGGAAGAAAGCGCTGAGCGCAGCCAGCCTGAGCCTCGATGATCTGTCGCTGGTGGAGACGCACGACTGCTTCACCGTGGCCGAATTGCTGGAATACGAAGCCATGGGCCTGGCCCCGCACGGCCAGGGCGCGCGCGTGATTGCCGAAGGCATCACCGCCAAGGACGGCAAGCTGCCGGTCAATCCCTCGGGCGGGCTGAAGTCCAAGGGCCATCCGGTCGGTGCCACCGGTGTCTCGATGCACGTGATGGCGGCCATGCAGGCATCCCATGATGCGGGCGACATGCAGATCGCCAATGCGCGCTATGCCGGCGTGTTCAACATGGGCGGCGCGGCAGTGGCCAACTATGTGAGCATTCTGGAGCGTGTGAACTAAAAATGCGGTAGCAGCACCGGCGCGCCATCCTGGCGTTGAAGGATGGCGCGCCATATGAAGTGATGTGCAAAAAAACAGAACAAGGCAGCACGCCAATTTCCATCAGAATTCCATCAGAAGAATCGGGACGAGTGAGACGATGTTAAGCAAAGTGATGAACCTGGGCCGCCTGCTCTCGGACGTGGCGCGCCGCTTTCCGGAAGAGCCGGGTCTGATCCTGGCGCAAGGCGCAACCGATGGCAGCGACCGCCTGATCCCCTGGCGCGAGATCAATGCCCGCGTAGATGCGCTGGCCCACGCCCTCACCCGGCGCGGCGTCAAGAAGGGCGACAAGATGCTGGTCCACTCGCGCAACAACCAGCAGATCTTCGAGAGTGCCTGGGCCGCCTTCAAGATGGGCGTGGTCTGGGTGCCGACCAATTTCCGCATCACGCCGCCCGAGGCGGCCTATCTCGGCCAGTCCAGCGGCGCCTGCGTGATGCTGTACGACCGCGGTTTCGCGCCTTATGTCGATGCAGTGAAATCCGCCTCGCCCGCGCTCGAACACGTGGTGGCCCTGGCCGACGCACGGCCGGGCGAACTCGATTACGAAACGCTGGTGGCCGATGGCAGCGGCGAAACCTTCCGCGAGGCCGAAGTCGATTACGACGATCCGCTGTGGTTCTTCTACACCTCCGGCACCACCGGCCATCCGAAGGCCGGCATGCTCTCGCACGGCCAGATGGCCTTCGTGGTGACCAATCACCTGGCCGACCTGATGCCGGGCCTCACGCATCAATCGCGCTCGCTGGTGGTGGCACCGCTGTCGCACGGCGCAGGCGTGCATGCGGTGGTCAATACTGCGCGCGGTGCGGCCAGCATCCTGCTCTCTTCCGAACGGCTGGTGGTCGAGGAAGCCTGGCAGCTGGTGGAGAAATACAAGGTGGACAATCTCTTCACGGTGCCCACCATCGTCAAGATCCTGGTCGAGGATGAGTCGGTGGATCGCTACGACCACAGCTCGCTGAAACACGTCATCTACGCCGGCGCGCCCATGTATCGTGCCGACCAGGTCCATGCATTGAAGAAGCTGGGCAAGGTGCTGGTGCAGTATTACGGCCTGGGTGAAGTGACCGGCAATATCACCTTCCTGCCGCCCTATTTGCACTTCGAGGATGACGCCCATCCGCAGGCACGCGTGGGGACCTGCGGCATGCCGCGTACCGGCATGCAGGTCGCCATCCTAAACGAGGATGGACAAGAGCTGGCGCCCTTCGAGACCGGCGAAATCTGCGTGCGCGGACCGGCCGTCTTCATGGGCTATCACAATAATCCGGAGGCCAATGCCAAGGCCTTCAAGCATGACTGGTTCCACACCGGCGACCTCGGGCATGTGGACAAGGATGGCTTCCTCTACATCACGGGACGTTCCTCGGACATGTACATCTCGGGCGGCTCCAACGTCTATCCGCGCGAGATCGAGGAAGCCCTGCTGACGCACCCGGCGGTCTCCGAAGTGGCGGTGCTGGGCGTGCCCGATCCCAAGTGGGGCGAAAGCGGGCTGGCGGTGATCGTCTGCAAGGCTGGCCAGCAGGTCGATGGCGAGGCCTTGCTGGCGCATCTGGAAACCCGCATCGGCAAGTACAAATGGCCGCGCCGCTTCGTCTACTGGGACAGCATGCCCAAGTCGGGCTACGGCAAGATCGTCAAGAAACAGATCAAGGCGCTGCTCGAAGAACAGGGCGACTACCGGCTATGAAACGCGCCAGCCAACCTGGCGAGACCACGGCCAGCGCCGGTTTCCTCGCGGTGCGCAAGTTCCTTCATGCAGGCCAGCCAAGCTATCCGCGCACGCTGGACCTGGAGGCCGACCCGGCCGAGGAACTTCGTATCACGCTGCAACCAGGCACCCCGGTCGGCCCGGCCTTGCGGCGCGTGCTGGCACGCTATGGCCAGCGCGGCGGCGTGGGACGGCTGTGCGGCGGTAGCGCGCGGCGGCTGCATTACCACCGCATCGAACAGACCGGAGACGCCAGCCGGCCATATGACTATGGACCACCGCATGTATTGGAAGGCGTCATCAGCTTCGTGACCGGCGCCATCACCATCGGCCAGAACGCCGATGGAAAAGTATTACTGCATTGCCACTCAGGTTTCATCGATGGCGATGGCACGCTGCATGGCGGCCATCTGCTGCTCGACACGGTGGAGGTGGGCGACGATCCGCTCATCCTGCGCCTGTGCCTGTTCTCCCGCAGCGCCTTCGTCGTCAACAGCGATGAAGAGACGCACTTCAGTCTATTGCATCCGACACCCATGGAATGATGATGACGCTCCCCGCCCATGACAGCGACTCCCTTGACGACCACATCCACGTAGAACAGGGCCAGCTCGGCAAGCTGGTGATGGCCCGGCTCAAACCCAACCAGGACCTGACCGAAAGCGTGGAAGCGCTGTGCCGCCAGCATGGCATGGACAAGGCCATCGTGCGGGGCGCCATCGGCAGCCTCATCGATGCCCATCTGCAATACGCCACCCCGGCCGGGGTGCGTGCGATGGAGATCAACGGGCCGGGCGTGGAAATCCTCAATGTCTTCGGTGAAATCGGTTTCACCGAAGGACCGGCCAGCGCCCATCCATTGCAAGGCGTGGTGGCTGATACCGAGGGACGCATCTTTGCCGGACGCTTCGTGCGCGGCGCCAATCTCTCTTTCATCACCATCGAGATCACCCTGCAGGAATGGATTGCGGTCAAGCAATCCGAGGCGCTGCCGGCCTGAATCACTTTCCTTTCGCCCATGAAAAATGCCGCCCGGCTCATCACCGGGCGGCATTGTTTCATTCTTGGACTAACTATCGGATCAGGCTTCCGTATGCAGCGTGGCTTCGGCTTCCTGTTCGATCTCGACTTCGGCGCGCGCGGCTTCTTCTTCGCTCAGCAGGCCGCCTTCCCACTTGGCCACCACGGCCGAAGCGATCGAGTTGCCCACCGCATTGGTAGCCGAACGGCCCATGTCGAGGAAGGTATCGATGCCCAGGATCACCAGCAGGCCCGCTTCCGGGATGTTGAACTGGTGCAGCGTGGCGGCGATCACCACCAGCGAGGCGCGCGGCACGCCGGCGATGCCCTTGGAGGTCAGCATCAGCACCAGCATCATGGTGATCTGGGTGGAGATGGGCATGTGGATGCCGTAGGCCTGCGCGATGAAGAGCGTAGCGAAGGTGCAGTAGATCATCGAACCGTCGAGGTTGAACGAATACCCCATCGGCATGACGAAGCTGGAGATCTTGCGCTTGACGCCAAAGCGGTCCAGCGCATCCAGCAGCTTCGGATAGGCCGCTTCCGAGCTGGCGGTGGCGAAGGCCAGCAGGAAGGCTTCCTTGATCAGCGCCAGCAGGTGGAAGATGCGCTTCTTCAGGAACACGAAGCCCACCGCGATCAGGATCACCCACAGCAGCACCAGCGAGAAATAGAAGTCACGCATGAAGACTGCGAAGCTGACCAGGATGTCCAGGCCATTGACGGCGACCGTTGCGGCCATGGCGGCAAACACGGCCACCGGCGCGAACTTCATGACGTAGACGGTGATCTTCAGCATGGTGTGCGACAGGTCGTCGATGACGGCCAGCAGGTGCTTGCCGCGTTCACCCAGCGCCGCCAGGGCGATGCCGAAGAACATGGAGAACACCACCACCTGCAGAATCTCGTTCTGCGCCATGGCTTCCACAATCGACTTGGGCACCAGGTGGTTGAAGAATTCCTTGACCGTGAACTTGCTGGTGGCCAGGCCCGCACCGGCAGCATCCGGCGACGGCAGCGCCACGCCGGCACCCGGTTGCAGCAGGTTGGCCATGATCATGCCCAGCGCCAGCGACACCAGCGAAGCGATGAAGAACCAGGCCAGCGACTTGCCGAAGATGCGGCCCACCGATTTGGCGTCGCCCATGTGGGCGATGCCCACCACCAGGGTCGAGAACACCAGCGGTGCGATGACCATCTTGATGAGGCGCAGGAACAGGTCGGAGGCAATCGAGATATAACCCGCCAGCTCCTTGGCCTCGCCCTTGTCGTAGTGATTGAAAATCAGGTAGCCGACCAGGATGCCCAGCAGCATGGCTGCAAAGATGTAGGCGGCTTGTGGAATGCGTTTCTTCATGTGTTCTCCTGCCCTCGCTCGCCACCGGCACGAGGCACCGGTGAGAGGACGATGATGTAAGGCTTGCGGGCGGCGCCGGCCGGTGCGGTGACAGGGGCGCCATGCTTTTGGATGGTCAGAAAGCGTCAGTTTCTGATGAGAAACCCTGACCGTTTTTTCCCGCCGCGCGGAAAAAAGGACGAAGCTTATTGACTTATGCCCCCCGCCGTCAAGGCTAAGCAGGTAAAACTGCCCCAAAACGCAGCAAACCGTCCACAGGAGCCGGAATGTGGCGATTTTGCCAACATGCCTGAGGCCAACTTGTCAGCGCTTTGTCAGCCACAAGACACCCGCCTGCAGGGGCTTCAGAGTGCGGTCGTCACGGGTGCCGTGGCGGCCGGATCGCTCATGCTGGGGCGGCCGGTTTCCAGATGGCCCGCCAGCCGGCGCAGCCAGTGCGGCCGGTCCTGCAATTGCCACTGCAGGTCGTACCAGTGGTGGCTGGCCACCAGATCCCAGGCGCTGCTGGCGCTCTGCCCGGCCGGCACGTGCAGCACGCGCGCGGAGTGGCCGTAGGCCAGATCGGTGACCGTGGCGATCAAGGGTGCCGGGCCGGGATTGAGCAAGCTGACGGTCAGCACGCCGCGCACCGCATCGTAATGGCTGCGCAGTTCCGGTTCCGGCTGCGACGTGCTTCCGGCCTGCCCTGCGAAACGGCGGAAATAGCCGTTCGGTCCCCACACGCTGAACTGGTAACGGCCTCCGGCAGCAAGCGGCCAACTGTCACCGAGCTGCTTGCCGGCCTCCACGGTATAGCCGCGCGGTGCGCTACCGAGGACATCGTCGTGGACCTGGAAATGCGCGCCCTGCCGGCCGACATTGTCGAAGCGCAGGATGTAACGGTCGCCCTCGCGGCTGCCATGCACGTGCAGCGCATAGGGCAAGGCACAGGCAGTCCGCACGCCCGCTTCCTGCGGCGCGATGGACAGCGCGGCGCCGGGTGCGGGCGCGCTGATGGCGACCGGACGTTTGCATTGCAGGTCGGAATCGGCCAGGTAGTGGGTGGTATCGGGCAGGCGCGGAGCCGAGGTATCGCGCCGGCTGAAATCCAGCGTCGATGTGAGGTCGCCGCACACCGCACGCCGCCAGGGAGAAATGTTGGGCTCGATGACGCCGAAGCGGCGCTCGATGAATTGCAGTACGGACGTGTGATCGAACACCTGCGAATTGACCCGTCCGCCGCGCGACCATGGCGAGACCACGAACATCGGCACGCGCGGGCCCAGCCCGTAGGGCATCTGGTCGGCAGTGAACTTGCCCTGCTGACTCGCGGCCACCACGGCATGGCGCTCCAGCGCGATGTCCACCGTGCTCTTGCCGGAACCCGGCACCGTGGGGGCCTGCGGCGGGACCACGTGGTCGAAGAAGCCGTCGTTCTCGTCATACATGATGAAGAGCACGGTCTTGCTCCACACCTCGGGATTGGCGGTGAGCGCATCGAGGATGTCGGACAGATAGCGCGCGCCATACAGCGGCGTGTAATCCGGATGCTCGGAATACACCGCCGGCGGCAGCAGCCACGAGACCTGCGGCAGCTTGCCCTGCTCCACATCGGCCCTGAGCTGCGCGACGCTGCGGGTACTCATGCCGCGCGCGTGCAGGGAGGAACCGATGGGCGCATGCACGAAGTTCTCGAACGAAGCCAGCATGTTGGTGCCGTAGTTGCCACTGAACTTGTCGAAGTCAGTGCCCTGCTGGTAGACCTGCCAGGAAATGCCGGCCTGCTCCAGCCGTTCCGGATAGGTGGTCCAGGTAAAGGGCGGCAGCTTGGTGCTGCTGAACTGGTTGTCGATGTAGTCGGTATTGTCCAGCAGCGGCCCGCCGCCGCTGCCCAGCGGATCGATCATGCCGGTCATCAGGTACATGCGGTTGGGATGGGTGTTGCCTGGAATCGAGCAGAAATACTGGTCGCACACGGTGAAGGCATCGGCCAGGGCATAGTGGAAGGGAATGTCCTCGCGCACGTGATAGCCCATGCACAGATTGCCCTTCTGCTGCGCCCATTGATCGGCGCGTCCGCCGTTGATGGCACCCTGGGTGGTGGCCCAGGTGTGCGGCAGGCTGCCGACGCATTGCGCATTCATCGCCGGATCAGTGGTGTCGTAACGGAACGGTGCGATGACGGCGGCGGGATCCTCCTGACGTGGCTGGAACCAGACCGGACGGCCATTGGGCAGCGTCACCGGAAAGCGGTCGTTGTAGCCGCGCACACCGGACAGATGCCCCAGGTAGTGATCGAAGGACCGGTTCTCCTGCATGAAGACCACGATGTGTTCGACATCCTCGATGCTGCCCGTGCGCACCTGGGGCGCGATGGCCAGGGCCTTGCTGATCGAGGCCGGCAGCAGCGCGGCGGCGCTGGCGGCACCGGCCACGCTGGCCGACAATCTTAGGAAATCGCGTCGACTGGTTCCGCCCATGATCCTGGTCCTCGTGCGGGCAGCCAGGCGCGACAAGACCTTGCGGGCTTCGCCTGACTACACCGCTGGTATCGGTGAAGGCGAAAGTCTAAGTTTTTGATCTGACAGGACAATGACATCGTGAGACGCATCACGATGTCATCCGGACTATCCTGACTATCCTGACTATCCGCGTCCTCAGGCCTGTTGCAGGGCGCTGTCCAGCAATTCGATCCAGTGCCGCACCGGCGTGTCGGTCCCGGATTGCAGGTGCGTCACGCACCCGATGTTGCCGGTGACGATCATGTCCGGATCGGTGGCCTGCAGCTTGCTGATCTTGTTGTCGCGCAGACGATAGGACAGTTCCGGCTGCAGTACCGAATAGGTGCCGGCCGAACCGCAGCAGAGATGGCTGTCCGCACACAGCTGCACATCCACGCCGGCCGCGCGCAGGATGCCTTCGACCTTGCCGCGGATCTTCTGGCCATGCTGCAGGGTGCAGGGCGGGTGATAGGCCACGCGCTTGCCGTTGAAATCCTTGAGCTTGTGCTGCAGCTGCTCTTCGAACTCGGGCAGGATCTCGCTGATGTCGCGCGTCATGTGGGAGATGCGGCGCGCCTTCTCGGCGTAATCCGGATCGTGCTGCAGCAGGTGCCCGTATTCCTTGACGGTGGCCCCGCAGCCGGAGGCATTCATGACGATGGTGTCGGCACGCACGCCGTCACGTCCTTCGATGTAGGGCCACCAGGCGTCGATGTTGCGGCGCATGTCGTCGAGGCCGCCGTCCTGGTCATTGAGGTGATAGCGGATGGCCCCGCAGCAGCCGGCCTTGGGCGGCGCGAACAATTGCACACCGAGGGCATCGAGCACGCGCGCGGTGGCACTGTTGATGTTGGGGGCCATCGAGGGTTGCACGCATCCTTCGAGCAACAGCATCTGGCGCGCATGGGTGCGCGTCGGCCAGCTTCCCGCATCCTGCGGCAGCGGCACCTTGTTCTGCAACAGCTTGGGCAAGAGCGGGCGCACCATCTGCCCCGCCTTCATGGCCGGGCGGAAGATCCACTTGCGCGGCACCAGCTCCTTCAAGGCAGTGCGCAGGACACGCTGGCCGAAGGGACGCTGTACCTGCTCTTCCACCACCTTGCGGCCGATGTCGACCAGGCGTCCGTACTGCACACCGGAGGGACAAGTGGATTCGCAGTTGCGGCAGGTCAGGCAGCGGTCCAGGTGCGATTGCGTGGCGGCCGTGGCGGGCTTGCCTTCGAGCACCTGCTTGATGAGATAGATGCGGCCGCGCGGGCCATCCAGTTCATCGCCCAGCAGTTGATAGGTGGGACAAGTGGCGGTACAGAAACCGCAATGCACGCAGGAACGCAGGATGCTGTCGGCTTCCTCGCCGGCCTGGGTGTTGCGGATGAAATCAGCCAAGTTGGTCTGCATGATGATCGCTTGGAAAAGAGGCGCTTACAGGCTGGCGTACAGGCGGCCGGGATTGAAGATGCCCTGCGGGTCGAATTGCTGCTTGAGACGGCGATGGATCGTTTCCACCGCCGGCTGCAAGGGGTGGAAGACACCGATGGCCTTGTCGCCGCCACGATGCAGGCTGGCGTGTCCGCCGACCGCGAGTGCAGCGGCACGGATGGCCACGGCATCCACATTTCCCTCCGGCCTTAGCCAGCGCTGTGCCCCGCCCCACTCGATCAGCTGGCGGCCCGGCAGGTCGACGGGCGGCGCCACCGAGGGCAGCGACAGGCGCCACAGCGGGGCTTGCGAGTCGGCGAAGAAAGGATGGGTCTGCTCGCGCAGGTCGGTCCAGTAATCTTCCGGATTGCTTAATTCGGTGCCACCCATCTTTTTGATTGCTGAATCCACGGCAGCCTGTGCGCCCGACAAACGGATCGTGAGCACATTGTTGACCCAGGCGCTGGCCACCAGCGGCAGGGGTTGTCCTGCGCTCTGGTTCAGCAGGCGCAGCGCGCCTTCCTGGTTGATCTCGAAGACGCGGGTACTGCTGGCGATGGGACGCGGCAAGACCTTCAGCGAGACCTGCAGGATCAGTCCCAGCGTGCCCAGCGAACCAGCCAGCAGGCGCGAGATGTCATAGCCGGCGACGTTCTTCATGACCTGTCCGCCGAAGTGCAGTTGCTCGCCCTGTGCATCCATGAGCACGGCACCCAGCACGAAGTCGCGCACGGCACCTGCGCTGGCGCGCGAAGGACCGGAGAGGCCGGCCGCAACCATGCCGCCGACGGTGGCCGCCCCGCCGAAACGCGGCGGCTCCCAGGCCAGCATCTGCTTGTGCTGGGCCAGTGCCGCATCGATCTCGGCCAGGGACGTACCGCAGCGAGCGGTGATGACCAGCTCGGTCGGTTCATAGTCGATGATGCCACTGTAGGGGCGTGTGTCGAGCAGGTCGCCGGCGGGCTCCTGTCCGTACCAGTCCTTGGTGCCGCCGCCACGGATCTGCAGGGCGCGCCCGGAGAGGATGCGTTCGCGGAAGGAGGCCAGCACGGCATCCATGTCTTGTTGTGCTTGCATGGTCAGAATCTCGGCAGATCGGGGAAGCGCAGCTGGCCGCGCTGCACGTGCATCTTGCCGTATTCGGCACAGCGATGCAGGGTGGGAATGGCTTTATCCGGATTGAGCAGGAAGGCCGGGTCGAAGGCGCGCTTCAACTTGAAGAAGGCCTCGCGCTCGGCGGGTGAAAACTGCACGCACATGGAGTTGATCTTCTCGATGCCCACGCCGTGTTCACCGGTGATGGTGCCGCCCACTTCCACGCACAGCTCCAGGATCTCGGCACCGAACAGTTCGGCGCGGTGGAATTCGTCGGCGATGTTGGCATCGAAGAGGATCAGCGGATGCAGGTTGCCATCGCCCGCATGGAAGACGTTGGCGCAGCGCAGGCCGTATTTCTTTTCCATCTCGGCGATGCCCAAGAGCACCTGCGCCAGCTTCTTGCGCGGGATGGTGCCATCCATGCAGTAATAGTCGGGCGAGATGCGGCCGGCTGCCGGGAAGGCGTTCTTGCGGCCGGACCAGAAACGCAGGCGCTCGGCTTCCGACTGCGAGCAGGCAATCGCCGTCGCGCCGCTGGCGTTGAGCACGTCGGTCATGCGGCCGATTTCTTCCTCCACCTCTTCCACGGTGCCATCGGATTCGCACAGCAGGATGGCTTCGGCATCGATGTCATAGCCGGCTTTGACAAAGGGCTCGACCATGCGCGAGCTGGTCTTGTCCATCATCTCCAGCCCGGCCGGGATGATGCCGGCAGCGATCACGTTGGCCACTGCATTGCCGCCTTTGACCACATCGTCGAAGGAGGCCATGATCACGCGCGCCGCCTGCGGCTTGGGCACCAGCTTGACGGTCACTTCGGTGACCACGCCCAGCATGCCTTCGGAACCGGTGAAGACGGCCAGCAGGTCCAGGCCCGGCGCATCCAATGCACCGCTGCCCAGTTCCACCACTTCGCCTTCGATGGTGACCATGCGCACGCGCAGCACGTTGTGCACCGTCAGGCCGTATTTCAGGCAATGCACGCCGCCGGAATTCTCGGCCACGTTGCCGCCGATGGAACAGGCGATCTGCGAGGACGGATCCGGCGCGTAATACAGGCCGTGCGGGGCCGCTGCTTCGGAGATGGCCAGGTTGCGCACGCCGGGCTGGACCACGGCGGTGCGCGAGTACTTGTCCATCTTGAGGATCTGGTTGAACTTGGCGGTGGAGACCACCACGCCATCGGCAATGGGCATGGCCCCGCCCGACAGACCGGTGCCGGCACCGCGCGGCACGATCTGCACCTGCAGCGCGTGGCAGGCCTTCATGATGGCGATGACCTGCGCCTCGTTCTCGGGCAGCACCACCACCATGGGCAGCTGGCGGTAGGCGGCCAGGCCGTCGCATTCGTAGGGGCGGGTGTCTTCCTCGTCGAACAGCACGCAGTGCGCGGGGACGACCCGGCGCAGGGCATCGACGACTTCGCGCTGGCGGGCCGGCGCGAAGGACGGTTGGGCGGGAGCATTCATGCTGGACCTCGGCGGTAAGCTAGGCAGGCGTGCGGCGCTGGATGTCCCTCTTCTTGCATCCGGTGCTGCGGCTCACGCTGTCTCGTTTGTTGTCGACCCGCATGGGGCGGGCTTTTTCAGTCCGACAAGTGTAACGAATTTTGCCGCCCTGCACGGTGCCGTGTTGCCTGGCGGCCCACTGAAAAGAATTTCCGGCCGCCGTGAATTATTTTCAGGGCGGCCGGACGGGATGGGCGATGCAAAGCCGGGTCAGATGTTGCGGAAGGCGTTCTGCATCCAGCTGATGAAGGTATCGACCTCTGGCCGCTCGCGCACGGCGCGCTCGTAGACCACGTAATACGCATGCGGCGGGGTGCGCAGGCGCACGTCGAACAATTCGACGATCTCGCCCCGGGCCAGCAGTTCTTCGGCAAAGTGCTGGCGCGTCAGGCCAATGCCGTAGCCGTGGCGCACCGCTTCCAGCAAGAGGCCGAGGTCGTCCACGCGCAGGCCGGACGAGGGTTCCACCCAGTCCTTCAGGCCTGCGGCCTCGAACCAGGGCTGCCAGGGTTCCAGCGCCGAGCGCAGCAGGGTCGCATGTTGCAGGTCGGTGGGCGACTTCATCGGCGGCAGGGTCTTCAGGTAGCCGGGGCTGGCGACGGCGAAGGCCGGTTCCTCGAACAGCTTCTCGGTGATGATGTTGGGATAGTTGCCGGCGCCGAAGCGGATCTCGACATCGCTCTCCGAGAGCGACAGGTCATACAGCGGTACCGAGAGATACAGTTCGACCACGATCTCCGGATGGCGCTGGGTGAAGTCGGCGATGCGCGGCATGAGCAGGTGGCGCGCGAAGGTCGGCGGCAGCATCACCTTGATCTTGGGCTGCACGGCCGCATTGCGGTGGGGCATCGGGAAATCGGTCAGCGTGCGCAAGGCGCTGCGCACCACATCGAGATAGCGGCGGCCGAATTCGGACAGGCCGATGGAACGGCCATCGCGATAGAACAGGCGCTCGCCCACGAAATCTTCCAGCAGGCGGATCCGGTGCGACAGCGCCGACGGGGTGATGCACAGTTCCTCGGCGGCAATCGCAAACGAGTTGTGACGGGCTGCCGCTTCGAAGGCGGACAGGGCGTGAACGGGGGGAAGGCGGGTGGCCATGAATGGTGGATTCCTGCTGCGGTTCAACCAAAAAACTGATGAAAACTAATAAATGGGTGACGATCAACTGAAGAACGGCCATCGCAGCACAAGAGTTACCGTTCGGACTGAGTAGGCCCTTTGGGGCCGTATCGAAGGCGCAGCGGCTGTGCGCCTTCGATACGCGGCCTTGCCGCTACTCAGTCCGAACGGTCCGGTATTGATCGCAACGACAAACGCGTTCTTATGCCAAACCCTGACTCTTGGTGACTTGGTGACTTACTGCTCCCAGCGCAGGATCTTGCCGGGGTTCATGATGTTCTTCGGATCAAGCGCATGCTTGATGGCACGCATGACGGCAATGGCGCCATCACCGTGTTCCTGGATCAGGAAATCCATCTTGTGCAGGCCCACGCCGTGTTCACCGGTGCAGGTGCCATCCATGCCGAGGGCACGCGCCACCATGCGGGCGTTGACGCCTTCGGCGCGGGCGATGTCGGCCGGGTCGTTGGGGTCCACCATCATCTGCACGTGGAAGTTGCCATCGCCGACGTGGCCGATGATGGCGTGAATGAGCCCCTGCTCTTCGCAATCGGCCTTGGTGGCCAGCACGCATTCGGCCAGGCGCGAGATCGGCACGCAGCAGTCGGTGGAAATCGCACGGGCACCGGGGCGCAATTGCAGCAGCGCGAAGTAGGCGTTGTGACGGGCGGTCCAGAGGCGGGTGCGGTCTTCGGGGCGGGTGGCCCATTCGAAACCGAGCGCATGGAATTCCTTGGCAATATCCTGCACCAGCTCGGCTTGCTCCTTGACGCCATTCTCGCTGCCGTGGAATTCGAACAGCAGCAGCGGGTTGACCGGCAGGTTCAGCTTGTCGTGGGCGTTGATGGCGCGCACGCCATTTTCATCGAGCAGTTCCACACGCGCCAGCGGCACGCCCATCTGGATGGTCTGGATGACGGTGTTGACCGCATCGGCCACGCTGGGGAAGGAGCAGATCGCGGCCGAAATGGCTTCGGGCTGAGGATACAGGCGCACGGTCACTTCGGTGATGATGCCCAGGGTGCCTTCGCTGCCCACGTAGACGCGGGTCAGGTCGTAGCCGGCCGAGGATTTCTTGGCACGGGTGCCGGTCTTGATGATCTCGCCTTGCGCCGTGACCACGGTCAGGGTCAGCGCGTTTTCCTTCATCGTGCCATAGCGCACGGCATTGGTGCCCGACGCACGGGTCGAGGCCATGCCGCCCAGCGAGGCATCGGCGCCCGGATCGATGGGGAAGAACAGGCCCGTGTCCTTGATCTCCTGGTTCAGCTGCTTGCGGGTGACGCCGGCCTGGACGGTGGCGGTCAGGTCTTCGGCGTTGACGGCCAGGACCTGGTTCATCTGCGACAGGTCCACCGTCACGCCGCCCTGCAGGGCCAGCACATGGCCTTCCAGCGAGGTGCCGGCGCCGTAGGGGATGATGGGGGTGTCATACTGGCTGCAGAGCTTGACGAAGGCGGCGACTTCCTCGGTGCTGTGAGCGAAGACCACGGCGTCCGGCAGCATGGGATCGTAGGAGGATTCGTCGCGGCCGTGGTGCTCGCGCATGGCCAGGGTGGTGGAGCAGCGCTCGCCGAAGAGGGCCTTGAGCTCGTCGAGCAGGGCCTGGGGCACGGGGCGTTTCAGTTTCCGGGCGTCAACTAGGTGGTTCATGCAATGTCTCTCAGGGGTCTGGTGTCTCGGTGTTCTTATGGTCTTGTGCGGGGAAGATGCAGGGCCGGTGAAGCGGCATCCCCTGCCGCTCCAGTGGACTGACCACTGATCCAACCGATGAATTTTACTCTCTTGCCGACTTTAGTTTGCGCAAATGTCCCCCTCCATGCTGCCCGATCGGACAAATCAAGTGAATTGTTTACGCCTTTTTCCAGCAGACGCGTCACGGCTCGCAGCGCATGGGAAGCGCTTGCCTTGGACGGGCCTTGCGCTTAAGCTCCCCGGCGGATCAACAAGGAGCAATGATGGGCAACCGACTTTCGAAAATCGCCACCCGCACCGGCGATGATGGCAGTACCGGACTGGGCGATGGCAGCCGCGTGGGCAAGGACAACCTGCGCATCCAGGCGCTGGGAGATGTGGATGAGCTCAATTCGCAGCTGGGCCTGCTGTTGTGCGAGACGCTGCCGGCTGCGCTGCGGGAGGAACTGGTGTCGATCCAGCATGACCTCTTCGACCTCGGCGGCGAGCTGTGCATCCCGGGCTATACGGTGCTGGCCGATGCGCACCTGGCCCGACTGGACGCCCTGCTGGAAAAGTACAACGCCACCCTGCCCCCGCTCAAGGAATTCATCCTGCCGGGTGGCTCGCGCACGGCCGCGCTGGCGCACGTATGCCGCACCGTGTGCCGTCGCGCCGAGCGCAGCGTGGTGATGCTGGAGAAGGCCGAGGCCGGCGTGAATGCGCCGGCGCGGCAGTATCTGAATCGCCTCTCCGACCTGTGCTTCGTGCTGGCGCGCGTGCTCAACCGGGAGGCGGGTGGACAGGATGTGCTGTGGGAGAAGGGGCGGGAACGCTGATCGCGTTCTCACTGCGGGCAGTGAAGGCAGCGCTGCAGCAACGCTGCCTTCTGCCTGCGACAGCTAGCGGGTGCCGTCCACCGGCTTGCTGCGCGCCAGACGCCAGGCGATGGCACCCAAAGCCGCCACGGCAATGATCAACCCCACCCACAGCACGATATTGCGGGTACTGGCCGAAGCGGCCGCCGCGCTTTCCTGTGCCATCGGCAGCCGAGCTCCCAGCGTGGCGCTGCCCATCTCGGGGGTTGCCCCCATCAGCAATTCCGCTGTCGGCTGCGCCACCGGTGCCAGCGCTGCATCGCCCGCGCCTATCCTGAAGGGCGGAGATCCCCGTGCCACGAAAGTCAGCTGCGCCGGCCGCCAGCCAAGGCTCACTTGCGGCAAGCCGCTGCCCAGACCGCCATTGCGCGTGTCCACCAGGATCCGCCAGTTGCGCTCGGGCGTGACCTGGAATTGCAGCGGTGCGGAACGCTCCTCGCCTGACTTGCCTTGCAGACGGAATACGCTGCCCGTAGCGACTTCCCGCCAAGGCGCCTGGGCCTCGCTGCGGCTTTGCAGGCTGACCTTGGCGATGGTATTGGGCTGCGGCAAATCGATGCGCACGCTTTCGGCCGGATAGACTCCGCCGCTCTCGAACAGATATTCGCCCGCCAGACTGCCGGTGCGTACCTGCGCGGCAGCCTGCCAGCGCAGAGCAGGCGCATCGTTCCCGGGGACCGCTTCCACCACAACGGTCTCGGCGTCGATCGCCGTGATCTCGGGCACGCCATCCGGCCAACTCAGCCGCAGGTAGCGCTGCCGCAATTCGTCCAGTGGCACCCGCTCCTGGCGCAACTGCTTGCCATTCGAGGACGCCTTCAGCAAGTCGGCCTCCGCCACGCTGTGCCATTGCGTCAGATCGGCACTGCTCTCGACCTGGACACGGCCCTGATATTGCGTCCCGCCCAAATGGATACGCAAGCCGCTCACCGACGCTTCCCGCCCCAGATCGACCAGCACCGACTCGTCAGCCCCGCGCGGCGCGGCCGGTGCGCCGACCTCGGCACGCAAGCTGCCGTCGGGCGCAATCGAGACACCCAGGCGAGGCTGGCCGCCGGCTCGGTTGGCGGCGGGCACGGCAAACCAGGTCACCGGTGCCGGCACCACGCGTTTGACCGGAGCGGGAACGGTGGCCGCCTCCAGCGAGAACGGTACCCGTTCTCCGGCACCGTTGACGATGCGCACATCGCCCAGATCGCTGCGCTGGCTGGCCGCGTAGATCTCGGATGGCAAGCGCATGCGGTAATACGGGCCGCTGCCGCTGAGATTCACCTCGTACCATTGCACAGCCGCCACCGGCGCGGCTTCCCCGGCGTGGGCGCTGAACGCCAGCAAGCCCGCGCACAAACTCATCAGCATCGATTTCATGGCGTGACCTCCTCGGCGGCAGCGCGCTTGGGCGGCAAGGGCGAGAAATACCCCACCAGCAACAGCAGCACACCGACCCCGATGAACGCGACGATGCGCTCCAGGCCCTGGATGCGCGACAGGTCGAACAGAAACAGCTTGATCACGGTCACTCCCAATAACGCGCCGCCGACGAACCACAGCATGCGCAGGCCGCGACGCGTGGCAATGACCTGCGTGGTGAGAGCACACAAGGCCCAGAACACCGTCAGCGCCGCCTGGGCCAGCGTCGAGTGCGAGATGTCAGCCAGCGTGTAAGGCAGACCGGTCCAGTGATGCAGGGTGCGCAGCAGCATGGCGTTGAGCCAGAGGAAGGCCGTCGCGCCCACCGCGCTCACCAGCGCCGTGCGATACGGCGCAAGCAAACCGGTCAGGCTGGCCAGGCGCGCGAGCCAGAAAGCGATCAGTGCATAGATTGCCAGCAGGACCGCATCCAGCGGATTGAGCATGGGCAGCCGCATCCAGTCGCCACCGGCCTCGGTAAGGTTGACGTTGATCGTCCACAGCCACAGCACCAGCATCAGCGGCAGCGAGGCCAGCACGCACAGCTTCTGCAGGCGTTCGCTGCGGACCAGCCACAGCGCGGCAAAGACAAAGACACCCCAGCCCAGCATGAAGACCTGTTGCCAGCGGAACGAGGCCAGCACGGCAGCTACTTCATATTCCACGCCGAAATAGTGATGCAAGGTCCGCAACAGCAGTGCGTTGAACCACAAGAAGACCGTAGCGAACGCCAGATAATTCACTTCCAGCGGCGGCTGGCTCACCTCCAGCTGGCGCAAACGCCCTATCCATGCGGCCACGGCCAAAAAGCCCAATAATTGCGCCACATCCAGGGGGTTCAACAGGGGTAGCCAGAACAGCGGCGAGGCATCGCCGTCGCTCAGCGCACTGCCGATGCTCCACACCCACAGCAGCAGCGCCAGCGGTGCCGCGCCCCAGACCTGATAGGACCAGGCCTGCACGGCCACCGGCCAGCGCAGGCGGGTGCCCAGGGTCGAGACTGCCAGCAGGCACAGTCCCACTCCACAGGCCCAGGCGCTCCAGCTCCACGCGCCTTCGGGGACGAACTCACGCAAGCGCCAGTAGCCCTCGAAGGCCAGCAAGGCGCACAGCATCCAGAAACTCAGGAGGTGCTGCAGGGCATAGGGTGGCCAGGGGGAGGTCTGGCCGCGTTCGTGCTCGCCTTCCAGGTGCCACAGGATGGCATAGGTCGAGACCAGTGCCAGCGGCCAGGCCAGCCAGCCCCAGCCGGTCAGCGGCGCAGCTTGCGTCATGAACAAGCCCAGGGTCAGCAGACCCAGCACCGGTGCCAAGGCCTGCTCGACGCGCCGGGCCAGCGGCCAGGCCAGCAGGCGGCGCGCGGCGTGGGCCAGCCAGGCGGTGAGGATGGCCCACAGCACCAGCGCAGGCAAGATGAACGGGACCAGCGCCTCCGGTGCCAGCGTAGCGGCGTGCGCCTGGATTTCGCGCAGGCCGGCAGCGGCCCACCAGCACAGGCCCCACACCGCAGCGGCCATGCCCACTTCGGGCAGCGATGCATGCCAGCGGCCCGCATCGCTGCGCACCTGCAGCCACCAGCCGATGAACAGGCCCGCCAGCGCAATCATCAGCATGGCCAGGAAGCCGGTATGGACGACCGGCATCAGCACCGCACCAGGCGGCTCGCCCCAAGACGCCAGGAACGCCAGCGCCGCCACAAGCTGCATCAGCAAGCCGGACAGCAGTGCCAGCAGCCGACGCTGGCGCACTGCCATCCACACCAGGGCCGCGCCCTCGATCGCCCAGGCGGCCCCCGTGGTCTGGCCGGAGCAGGCGAAGGGAATGGCCAGCGTCGCGAAGATCACACCCAGGACCAGCATGGCATCGAACAGCAAACCCAGCCGCTGCCGCCAGCGCACCAGTCCGGCTGCGGCCAGCAGATAGAAAGCTGACAAGGCAACCGCACTCCACGCCAGGCCGAAGGGCATGGACTTGACCAAGGCCGCCTGCAGCGCGGTGGCCGCAATGGGCGTGCCGAATACCAGCGAGCCATCCACGTAGTGCCGCACCACGCACTCGCTCCGCAAGGCATACAGGAGCGAGATGCCGACGTACATGAGGAAGAACAGCACCAGGAAGGCTTCGGTGCTGGCGAAGTGTTCCGGTGCGTAGGCGGTCGCGCCCCAGATCGAACCGATCACGAAGGTGAAGGAAAATCCCAGCAGGTTGAGCGCGCGCCAGGCCTTGAACCAGGCGATGGCAAAGATGCCGGCATTGAGCAAGGCGTAATAGCTGAAGAGCGCGACATGGCTGCCGCCGCCGCTGCTGACCAGCACCGGGGCCAGAAAACCGCCCGCACTGCCCATGAAGGCCAGCACCGCCGCATCCTGCCGGATCGCCAGGAACGCGCTCAGGGCGCAGATCACGACCATCAGCGGGAGAGCCATGCCCGAAGGAATCAGCGCATACAGTTTGACGGCAGCAAACACCGTCAGATACAGCACCCCTACCCCGCCGCCTTGCAGCACCAGTCCGTACACGGTGCGGCGCTCGCGCAGGTGCCAGCCAGCTCCCAGCAGGACGGCAGCACCGAGGGCAGTACCCGCCAGGCGGAATTCGATCGGCAGCAGGCTGTTGCTGGCGGCGTACTTGAGCAGGAAGGCTACGCCGAAGAACAGCACGATGATCCCCACGCGCACCACCGTGTTGCCGCCCAGCAGCCAGTCCCGCGCGGCATTGAAGGCGCGCTCCAGCAGGTCCGGTGCCGCGGGCGCAGCGGGCCTGGCAGGGAGGGATGGCGGCAATTCAGGCTCGCTCCCTGCAGCGCCAGTCGCCAGCGGAGCGGCTTGTTGCTCGTGCGAGGTCTCCGGCTCCGCCTCAGCCGAGGCGAGCGGGACAGGCGCCGGCGGCAAGGTAGCGGTAACGGGGGTGCGGACTTGATCGTGGGAGCGCACTTCTGCAGGGAGCTCCACCTCGACAGGCGGCTCAGGGGGCGCAAGGTAATGCGGTGATTCCTGTCGCAGCCGCTCCACTTCTTCACTGAGCATCGCGACCCGGTCTTCCAGGTGCTTCACGCGGGCGGCCAGGGACGCGGAAGGTGCCGTCCCGGTGAATGCGGCGGATGGCTCCTCCTGCTGGCTACCCGCAAACAGCACATTGCCGAGCCAGAAGCCCAGCCCCGCCATGATGGCCACCGTAGAACCGATCGACCAATCACTGGCCAAGGCCAGCACAAAGCCCGCCAAGCCACCGACTATTGCCGTCACCCATCTCATGGGTCTCTCCTCGTTTGAATTCTTGCAGGAAGATTTCAGGAGCGCCCATGCGAAGCCGCCGGCCACCCCACAAATTATTTCCAAAAGGAAATTATTTTATTGACGAGGTCTTGGACCGGCGCGGCCGCAGGATGTTCAACGGATGAGAAAACGCGCCGCATCCCCCGGCCAGCGCGGGCCGCCGGGGTGAGGCGTGGTGCGGGAAGACGGCGCTTAGCCGTTGTTGACGACCAGACGGGGCTGGTCCTTGCCGAAGCGCTGCACGATGGACTGGGCGATGCCCTCGGCATCCAGTCCGCACTGCGCCAGCAGTTGCGCAGCGTCGCCATGATCGATGAAGCGGTCCGGCAAGCCCAGGTGCAGCACCGGCTTGTTGATGCCGGCGGCGGCCAATGCCTCGGAGACGGCAGCACCGGCGCCGCCCATGATGCAGCCCTCTTCCACCGTCACCAGCGCATCGTGCGAGGCGGCCAGCTGCTTGACCAGTTCCACGTCCAGCGGCTTGATGAAGCGCATGTTGGCCACCGTAGCGTTGAGCTTGTCGCCCGCGCCGAGCGCCGATGCCAGCAGGCTGCCGAAGGCCAGGATGGCCACATCCTTGCCCTGGCGGCGGATTTCACCCTTGCCCAGCGGCAGGGTTTCCAGCGTCTTCTCGACCGCTGCACCGATGCCTGCACCGCGCGGATAGCGCACCGAGGCCGGACCGGGATACTGATAAGCGGTCGAGAGCATCTTGCGGCACTCATCCTCATCGGAAGCCGCCATCACCACCATGTTCGGGATACAGCGCAGGAAGGCCAGGTCGTAATTGCCGGCGTGGGTCGCGCCATCGGCACCGACCAGACCGGCACGGTCCAGGGCGAAGGTCACGTCCAGGTTCTGCAGGGCCACGTCGTGGATCAGCTGGTCGTAGGCGCGCTGCAGGAAGGTCGAGTAGATCGCCACCACCGGCTTCATGCCCTCGCAGGCCATGCCGGCGGCAAAGGTGACGGCGTGCTGTTCGGCGATGCCGACGTCGTAGTAACGGTTCGGGAATTTCTTTTCAAAGCCCACCATGCCCGAGCCTTCGCGCATGGCCGGGGTGATGCCGACCAGCTTCTCGTCGGCGGCGGCCATGTCGCACAGCCAGTCGCCGAAAACCTGGGTATAGGTCAGCTTGCCGCCCGCGCTGGGCTTGATGCCTTCGCTGGGGTTGAACTTGCCGGGACCGTGATAGAGCACCGGATCAGCCTCGGCCAGCTTGTAGCCTTGTCCCTTCTTGGTGACCACGTGCAGGAATTGCGGTCCCTTCAGGTGCTTCAGGTTCTGCAGCGTGGGGACCAGCGAGTCGAGGTCATGGCCATCGATGGGGCCGATGTAGTTGAAGCCGAATTCCTCGAACATGGTGGCCGGGACCACCATGCCCTTGGCATGTTCTTCCAGGCGCTTGGCCAGTTCCAGCACCGGGCCGGGCAGTACCGACTTGCCCACGTCACGCGCCTTGGCGTAGAACTTGCCCGACATCAGGCGTGCCAGGTAGCGATTGAGCGCTCCCACCGGCGGCGAGATCGACATGTCGTTGTCGTTGAGGATCACCAGCAGGTTGATGTCCTCATGCACGCCCGCATTGTTGAGCGCTTCGAAGGCCATGCCGGCGGTCATCGCGCCGTCGCCGATGACGGCGATGGCATGGCGGTCCGAGCCCTGGGTCTTGGCGGCCAGTGCCATGCCGAGCGCAGCCGAGATCGAGGTCGAGGAGTGGGCGGTGCCGAAGGTGTCGTATTCACTTTCGATGCGGCGCGGGAAGCCCGAGATGCCCTCCTGCTGGCGCAGCGAGGCCATGCGCTCGCGGCGGCCGGTGAGGATCTTGTGCGGATAGGTCTGATGGCCCACATCCCAGACGATGCGGTCCTGCGGCGTATTGAAGACGTAATGCAGCGCGATGGTCAGCTCCACCGTGCCCAGGTTGGAGGACAGGTGACCGCCGGTCTTGGAGACCGAGTCCAGCAGGAAACCGCGCAGCTCTTCGGCCAGCGGCTTCAATTGATGGCGGGACAGGCGGCGCAGGTCGGCCGGGTCGTTGATGGTATTGAGGAGCATCTGTTCTTACCGTGTTGGGGTCTGAAGGCCGCGACTGGCACATGCCGCGCGGTCCGTCTTCATGCCGGGTTACGTCGCTTAAGTCTTTCTCTGCACGATCAGGTCGGCCAGCTCGCGCAGGCGGCGCGCCTTCTCGCCGAAGGGTGCCAGCGCCGCGTGGGCATTGCCGCGCAGCTTCTCGGCCAGCGCCTGCGATTCGGCCAGGCCCAGGATCGAGACATAGGTTGGCTTGTTGTCCGCCGCATCCTTGCCGGCCGTCTTGCCCAGCGTGGCCGAGTCGGCCGTCGCATCGAGGATGTCGTCGACCACCTGGAAAGCCAGGCCGATGGCCCGCGCATACTCGTACAGCGCTGCACTCTCGTCGGCGCTGAGCGCCTTGCCGCCCAGCGCGCCCAGCAGCACCGCTGCGCGCAGCAGGGCACCGGTTTTCAGGCGATGCATCTGTTCCAGTTCGGCCAGCGACAGGGTCATGCCCACGCTGGCCAGGTCGATGGCCTGGCCGCCGCACATGCCCACCGAACCGGCCGCCTGGGCCAGCAGGTTCACCATGCGCAACTGGCGTGCCATCACGCCGGCATCGCTCTTGACCAGCTCGGCCTCCAGCGGTGCCGACAAGGTATCGAAGGCCTGTGCCTGCAGGGCATCGCCGACCAGCAGCGCGGTGGCTTCGTCATACTGCACGTGCACCGTGGGCTTGCCACGGCGCAGGGCATCATCATCCATGCAGGGCATGTCGTCATGCACCAGCGAATACACGTGGATCATCTCCACGGCCGCCGCAGCCCGGTCCAGCAGCGCGCGCGGAGTATCGAAGATGTCCCCGGCAGCATAGACCAGCAACGGGCGCACGCGCTTGCCGCCATCCATGGCGGTATAGCGCATGGCTTCGTGCAGGCGCGCCGGCACCACCGAGGTCGCGGGCAGGAATCGGTCCAGCACGTCTTCCATGCCGCCCTGCACCTGGCGCATCCAGTCGGCAAACGTCAGCGGGGCCTGCGCACTGGCGGCCGGCATCTGTGCATTCATCAGTCGTCCCCGCCGGCAGCGTCCGCCGCATTGAACGGCTTGAGCATGTCGCCTTCGAGCAGCTTGACCTGGCTGTCCACCTTGTCGAGCTGGCCGGCGCAGAACTTCACCAGTTCAGAGCCGCGTTTGTAGGCAGCCACCGAGGCTTCCAGCGGCAGTTCGCCGGCTTCCATGCGGGCCACGAGCTGCTCCAGCTCTTCCATCGCTTCCTCGAAAGAAGCAGGCAAGGCGGCGCTCGCCGCAGAGGCGGCAGCAGAGGAAGCAGCGGCAGAGGTTCTAGGCATATCGACCCATTCAAAATTCCAACCCGGTATTTTAGAACAAACCGGCGATGCCCAAGTCAATCAAGGGCGTGGAAATGTCAGCGGATTTCGAGCCGAGCTTGTAAATTCGGCCAATTTACTGGCATTTTGGCCACAAAACCCAGCCCCTTATGGGGGTTTTGTGGCATAATCCTCGGTTCTGTCCAAAATTTCCTCTTCATATTATTTGAACATAGGTTTTTGCGGATTTTCTTCCTTAGGTTGGTGCAAATTAATTTGGGGGCGGAAATGTCCGATCTTGCTACTTTTGCCAAATTGGCGCGTTCAAACGCGCAACTTCCAGTCCACGTCTACTTTGACGAACCGCTCCATCAGCGGGAACTGAAACAACTCTTCCAGCAGGGACCTCGTTACGTCGGCCACGAGCTGATGGTGCCCGAAGCTGGCGACTACTCCACGCTGCCCTGGGAAAACGAAGGCCGCATGCTGGTGCGCAATGCGCAAGGGGTTGAACTGCTGTCCAATGTATGTCGTCACCGCCAGGCCAAGATGCTCGATGGCCGTGGCCATGCCACCAACATCGTCTGTCCTCTGCATCGCTGGACCTATGATCTGAAGGGTGAGCTGATCGGCGCGCCGCATTTCGGCGAGACGCCGTGCATGAACCTGTCCAAGACCCCGCTGCAGAGCTGGAATGGCCTGCTGTTCGAGAACAACGGCGTCAACATCGCGGACAAGCTCAAGCATCTGGGCGTGACGCGCGACCTGGATTTCTCCGGCTACCTGTACGACCACACTGAAGTACACGAGTGCGACTACAACTGGAAGACCTTCATCGAGGTCTACCTGGAGGATTACCACGTCGAGCCCTTCCATCCCGGCCTGGGCAACTTCGTGAGCTGCTCCGACCTGAAGTGGGAATTCGGCCGCGACTACAGCGTCCAGACCGTGGGCGTGAACCACGGCCTGATCAAGTCCGGCTCGCCGACCTATGCCAAGTGGCAGGAAAAGCTGCTGCAGTTCTCCAACGGCAAACCGCCCAAATACGGTGCCATCTGGCTCACGCTCTACCCCAACATCATGGTGGAGTGGTATCCGCACGTGCTGGTGGTGTCCACGCTCTGGCCGACCGGTCCGCAGAAGACCACCAACGTGGTGGAGTTCTACTATCCGGAAGAGATCGCCCTGTTCGAACGAGAACTGGTGGAAGCCGAACGCGCCGCCTACATGGAGACCTGCGTCGAGGATGACGAGATCGCCCTGCGCATGGATGCCGGCCGTCGTATACTGATGGATCGCGGCACCAGCGAAGTCGGTCCCTACCAGTCGCCCATGGAAGACGGCATGCAGCACTTCCACGAGTGGTACCGCCAGCAGCTGGACGTGCCGCAAGGAACCAGCACACCATAACCAGGCCAACAGGCCGCGCAGGGGGAAAGCAGATGCAGGCAATGCGGCAAGCTCACGACGGACGTAGTCTGCGCCGTCATTGTCGCCCGCCCTCCCGCATCCGCCCCTCCCGCTCCAGCTGCAAGACGGCAGCCCCGGTTCACGCCGGGGCTGCCGTTTTATTTGGTGCTCGCCACGCGTGCGCCTTCCCCACTCTCCCCTCCCACTACTGAAACGCCGCCATGCAATCGCTCTGGATGCTCGTCGCCTCATTCCTCTTTGCCGTCATGGGCGTGTGCGTCAAGCTCGCCAGCCAGTACTACACGACCTCCGAGATCGTGCTCTGCCGCGGCGTGATCGGCGTGCTCTTCATCCTCTGCCTGATCCGCCTGCGCGGGGGTACGCTGCGCACGCCTTTCCCGCGCGATCACTTCATTCGCGGCGGTGTGGGCGTGGTCTCGCTGTGGATGTGGTTCTATTCCTTCAGCCTGCTGCCGATCGCCACGGCCACCACGCTGAACTACATGTCCTCGATCTGGATTGCGGTGATGCTGTTCGTGGCCGGCTGGTGGCAGGGCCACAAGAAATTCGAATGGGGCCTGGCCGGCACGGTGGCGCTGAGTTTCCTCGGGGTAGCGCTGCTGATGCGCCCATCGCTCAATGCCGAGCAGTTGCTGGGCGGTGCGATCTCGCTGGCCTCGGGTGTGCTGTCGGCGCTGGTCTACCTGCAGGTGCGCAAGCTGGGGTTGCTAGGGGAACCGGAGTACCGCGTGGTGTTCTACTTTTCTGCCACGGGCGTATTGGCCGGGCTGGTCGGCAGCGTGGTGACGGGCCGTGTGCCGCTGTGGCACAGCCATTCCTGGATCGGTGCGCTGCTGGTGCTCATGATAGGCTTGACGGCCACCACCGCGCAGATCGCCATGACGCGCGCCTACCGGCTCGGCAATACCCTGGTGACGGCCAACCTGCAATACACGGGCATCGTCTTTTCCAGCCTCTTCGGGGTGCTGATCTGGGATGATGCGCCGGGCTGGATCGGCTGGCTGGGCATGGCGATCATCCTGGCCAGCGGCATGCTGGCGACGTATCGCAACCAGCGCAAGAGCCAGGCCGTGGCCAAGAACGTGCCCAAGGTGGACCCGATCGCCACCGAAGTCTGAAACCAGGAATCCATGAATCCCTGAATCCTGCCCGCTTGCAGGGCTTATGAACAAAAGGAGAGCCGCATGACCTACCAGACCCTCATCAGCGCCAGCGAATTGAAATCGCGCGCGCAGTATCTGAACATTGTGGTCGTGGACTGCCGTCACGACCTGACCAACCCCGCCTACGGCCGTGAAGCCTATGCCGCCGGCCATCTTCCGCAGGCCCGCTTCGCCCATCTGGATGAACTGCTCTCCGGTCCCAAGACCGATGCCGCCGGGCGCTTCCATGGCCGCCATCCGCTGCCGGACCGCCAGCAGTTCGTGCAGGCCATGCGCGACCTGGGTATCAACAATGACACCCAAGTGGTGGCGTATGACGCCCACGGTGGCATGTATGCCGCACGCCTGTGGTGGCTGCTGCGCTGGATCGGCCACAGCGACGTGGCCGTGCTCGATGGCGGCATGGCGGCCTGGCAGGCGCTGGGTGAAACGCTGACCAGCGAGACGCCGGCACCGGCTGCGCCGGGCAACATCCAGGATCTGTCCTCGCTGGTCAAGACCGTGGATGCGCAAGCCCTGCTCGACAATCTCAAGAGCCAAACCCTGCAAGTCGTCGACGCGCGCGCACCGGATCGCTTCCGTGGCGAGAACGAAACCATCGATGCAGTGGGTGGACACATTCCGGGTGCGAAGAACCGCTTCTTCAAGGACAACCTGCAGGCCGATGGCCACTTCAAGAGTGCCACGCAATTGCGCGAGGAATGGCTGTCGGTAGTGGGTGATCCGCAGGCTGCGGTCATGCAATGCGGCTCCGGCGTGACCGCCTGCCACAACCTGCTGGCACTGGAAGTGGCGGGCTTGCCGGGGGCGCATCTGTATCCGGGTTCCTGGAGCGAATGGAGCTCCGATCCGCAGCGTCCGGTGGCCACCGGCAACTGATCCTTGCAGGGAGGCGTGCTGCACCCTATGGCAGGTCGGGTGCAACGATACCTGTCATTCCCGTGATCCCTGCCTCCTGCAGGCGGGCCACGAAAGCTTCCACGAACGGCTGCACCATGGCCGGCGCATCGCGTCGGCGCAGCAGGGCCACCTCCGAATGGAAATCGGCATCCTTGAGCGCGGGAAAACTGACGCCCGCCGAGAGTGAAATACTGGCCATGCTCTGCGGTACGACAGCGATGCCGAAGCCCGCATTGACCAGGCTCAGCAAGGAATTCTTGCGCGAGGTGGCACGCGCCACGCGCGGATAGAAACCGTGCGCAATACAGCGCTCGGCGACCAGATAACTCAGTCCGCCGCGATCGCGGTGGGGCACTGTCACGAAGAATTCATCCCGCAATTCCGCAATCTCCACTTCGCTGCGCGCGGCCAGTCGATGGGTGGCAGGTACGGCCGCCACCAGACGCTCACGGTAGAGCACGGTGCTCTCCAGATTCGGATGCGCGCGCAGGATGGGCAAACGCGCCAGGCCGATATCGGCACTGCCTTCGACGATCTCGCGGGCCTGGTATTCGGAGGGAGCCTGCGAGATTTCCAGCGAGATGCCGGGGAAATCCTTCAACGCAGCATTGAGGGTCGGACCCAGCGGTGCCGACAGCGGCACCGAGCTGGAATGCAGCAGGCGCAAGGCCCCGTGTTCGCCCTTGCCGATGGTGCGTGCCTGCGCTACGGCGCGGTCCAGGTCGAGCAGGATGCGGCGGCTGCGTTCATAAAAATCCTGGCCCGCCTGGGTCAGCTCGAAGGCCTTGGCCTCGCGCTTGATGAGCAGCACATCGAGGTCTGCTTCCAGCTCCTTGATCTGGCGGCTCAACGCTGATTGCGCGATGAAGAGGCGCTCGGACGCGCGGGTATAGCCGCGTGCCTCGACGATCTCGACGAAGTAGCGCAACTGCCGGATGGAAATCATGCTGTTCTCCCCTGCCCGGTTTTGGCGGCGCATCCATCTCGTTTCGAGATGGCGGGCCGGCTGATTTGATATTGGCGTACCGCGCGCGGCACCCCTACAGTGAAGCCATCCGCAACCCCCCTTGTGGCGATGAAAGGATGGATCGTGCTTCAGGGTCTCTTGTTGTTCCTCGGCCTGCTGGGCCTGGTCTGCAGCGTGGGCATGCGCTGGATAGTGCGCCGGCAACGCGACACGTCCGCGCGGCCGGATGCCCTCAGTGAACGTGCGCCTGATGCGTCAGTGCCAGCACGATCAGCACGCCCGCTGCAATCAGGATCACCTGCGGGATCGTCTCGCGCAGCGTGGCGCGGCGCTGCATCTGCGGCATCAAATCGGAAACGGCGATGTAGATGAAGCCCGAGGAGGCAAACACCAGCACGAAGGGAATCCACTCCATGCCGCGTTCCAGCATGAAGTAGCCCAGCACGCCGCCGGCCACCGCCATCAGGCTGCAGATGAGGTTGTAGACATAGGCGCGGGTGCGCGAAAAACCGGCATTGAGCAGCACGATGAAGTCACCGATCTCCTGCGGGATCTCATGCGCGATGATGGCCAGTCCGGTGACCAGTCCCAGGTGCGGATCCGCCAGGAAAGCCGCCGCAATCAGGATGCCATCGGTGAAATTGTGCAGGCCGTCGCCGACCAGGATCATCCAGCCGGCCTTGCCGGCTTCCTTCTTGTCGTGACCGTGGTGATGGCCGTGGCCATCGTCTTCGTGGTGGTGCGAGTGGCGCAGGATGGCCGTCTTCTCCAGCAGGAAGAACACCAGCAGGCCACCCAGCAGCACCGCGAAAAGCGTATGCGGTTCGGCTTGCGATTCAAAGGCTTCCGGCAGCGCATGCAACAGCGAGGTCGACAGCATGATGCCCACCGACAGGCTGACCATGCGCTCGACCACCTTCGACAGCAGCGCGAAGGAGAACACCGCCGCAGCGGTAATGCTGACCACGCCGGCCAGGGTGGTGGCCAGCAGGATGGAGACGAGTGTGGAGTCGATGACGGACCTCGGGCGAAAGACGATGCAGGAGCAAACGGCAGGCGTGCCAGCCGCGCAGCCAAAGCCCGCTATTGTACGCCCGCCGCCCGGCCGCTGCCATCGACGCGGCGCGAGCCGGCCAGCAGCAGCGGATTGATGATGAGCACGATCTGCCCATCCCCCAGTACGGTAGCCCCGACCATGCCGGCCAAGGTCGCCACCTGCGGCCCGACCGGCTTGACCACCACTTCGCGGTTGCCGCTGACGTGGTCGGCCATGATGACCATCAGTTCATCGCCATTCTTGATGAGCAAGGCAAAGGCCGAACCGGCTTCGTTCGTGCCCGGCAGCGGCACTGGCGGCGGCTCGTCCAGCAGGACGTGCAGCGGATGCAGCAGCAGTTCCCGGCCATTGACCTCCAGCGTGCGCCGCGCCAGGGCCTGGCGCGCCTGGTCGCTGCGCAACTGGATGACGCTGTCGATGAGGGTGGAAGGAATGGCGTACTGCTGCTGCCCGTGATGCAGCAGGCAGACCTGCTGCACCGCCAGCGAGAGCGGCAGGTAGAGCGTGAAGAGCACGCCCTGGCCGGGCCGCGAATGCACCGTCATGCGCCCGCCCAGTGCAGCCACTTCGGCGCGCACCACATCCATGCCGATGCCGCGTCCGGCCAGGGCAGAGACTTGCGATTGCGTACTGAAGCCGGGTTCGAAGATCAGCTCGGCCAGGCGCGTTTCGCTCCACTGTTCCACGCCCGGCAATCCGCGTTGCATCGCCTTGTGGCGAATCGCGGCGAGGTCCAGCCCGCGGCCGTCGTCGCTGACGCGGATGACGGCTTCGTTGCCCTCATGCCCCGCCTGGATGCGCAGGCAGCCATTGGGCGGCTTGGCGGCCGCGCGGCGCACCGGCGCTTCTTCGATGCCATGCACGGCGGCATTGCGCAACAGGTGTTCCAGCGGGCCCATGAGGCGTTCCAGGATGGCGCGGTCGATCTGCAGCCGGCAGTCCGACAGGTCCAGTACCAGTGGCTTGCCGGTTTCGGCCGCGACCTGGCGCACCAGGTGCTGCATGCGCGGCTCCATGCTGTTGAACTTGACCATGCGCGCATGCATCAGCTCCTGCTGCAGCTCGCGCGTGGTGCGGCCTTGCTGGCGCAGGCCTTCGCGGGTTCTCACCACCCGTTGCAGCAGCCGCTTCTGGCGCGCCAAGGCCGCACCCAGGGCGGCTTCCATGGCCTTGGCCAGTTCGGTCAGGCCGGTCGCGGCCTCGTCCCGGGGCTGCAGGCTGCCCTGCTCCCAACTGCGCTGCCATCGCTGCAGCTGCTGTGCCATGGCGTCCAAATCTTCACCCAAGAGGCGCGCGTCGCCCTGCAGGGCCCCGATTTCGTTGTCCAGCTGGGCACGGCTGATGGAAACTTCACCTACCTGATTCAGCAGCTTGTCCAGCACGGTGGTACGGATACGGACCAAGGGCGCGGTGAGCCGCCCCTCTGCCGCTGCGGTGCCGGGCAAGGCGGAAGGGGCGGCCTGTGTGCCGGTTGCCGACAACGTGGCCATGCCTTGTTCCAGCGTACTGAAATGCTCCACGGACTGGTCATACAAGGCCAGCAGCGCCGCCACGCTCCGGGGGGCCGGGCTGCCCTCGCCGAGACGCTGCAGGGCTCCTTCCATGTCGTGCAGGCAGCGGCTCAGGTGCAAGGCCCCCACCATGCGCGCACTGCCCTTGAGCGTATGCAGCGGGCGCGCCAGTTCGGCCAGCAGACTGGCATCGACCGCACCAGGCTGCCCGCCCTCCGACAGCACCAGCAAGGTCTCGCCGATACCGGCGATGAGCTCTTGTGCTTCTTCCAGGAAGACCGGCAGCAGGAGTGGATCGATCAGCTCCGGTGCCTGCGGTTCGCTGGCCGGGGCAAGCGGGCCTTCCAGCTGGCTGGCCAGGGAATGGATGCCGGCTTCCAGCAGACTGCGGGTGCCCGCGTGCGAGATGCCATCACTGCCCTGCTGCTGCAAGGTCTCCAGCAGTGCCGAGGCGGAGGAGGCAAAGGCAGCGGCACCGCTGGCACCGGCGTAGTCACGCAGCGCCGCCAGCGTACGCAGGGCCAGTGCCGGCAGGCCGGAGCGCGCTTGCTGCTGGTCGAGGCGGGCACACCAGGCGGCGCTTTGCTGGCGCACGATGGCCAGCAGCGGACGCAGGGTCTCGCGCAGACGCTCATCGCCCGCGCCGGACCGGATGCCGGATCCGGCCTGAGTCCGGACTGCTGAGTTGTCGGTACCGAGGATCATGAAAGCAGCACCGGCTCAGGAAACTTTGACACGGAAACGCGAGACCGAGCTTTCCAGCTGGCGCGCCGCATCCCACAGTTCTTCATAGAGCGTGGCGACCTGTTCGCGGCTCTGCTCGATGATGTCGTTCTCGCTCAGGATGCCCTGGATCTGCTGGGCCACGCCATTGGCCGAGACCGCCTGTTCGCGGGTCGATACCGCCATGCCCTGGATCAGGTCGGCCAGGCGCTTGGAGACGCTGCGGATATCGGCCAGGGCGCTGCCGGCCGCGTCCGACAGCACGGCACCATCGGTGACGCCATTGGTGGATTTTTCCATGGCCACCACCACGTCGCGGGTATCGGCCTGGATCATGCGCACCAGCGCGCCGATCTCGCGCGTGGCGGCGCTGGAGCGCTCGGCCAGGTGCTGCACCTCCTCGGCCACCACCGAGAAGCCGCGCCCGGCCTCGCCCGCCGAGGCGGCCTGGATGGCGGCATTGAGCGCCAGCACATTGGTGCGCTCAGTGATGTCCGAAATCAGGTCGGTGATCTCGCCGATCATCTGCGAGGACGCACCCAAACGCTTGATGCGCTCGGAGGTCTCGCGGATCTGCTCGCCGATGCCATCCATGGCCTTGACTGCATCTTCCACGGCACGCGCGCCGCGCTCGGCCACCACCACGGCGTGGCGGGCCACATCAGCGGATTCATCGGCCGACACCGAGATGCCGGTGATCTGGTTGGACATTTCCAGCATGGCCTGGGCGATGCGCTGGATGCGCCGGGCCTGCGCACGGGCAGCGGCCCCCAGCTCGGTGGTGGTGCCGCGTACGTGTTCGGAACTCCAGGCCACCTTGGCGGCCATCTGGGTGACCTGTTCGACCAGCCCGCGCAGGGCTTCCACGGTGTAGTTCACGGAATCGGCGATGGCACCGGTGACGTCGTCCGAGACCGTGGTGTGCACCGTCAGATCGCCATCGGCCACGCGCTGCAGCTCGGTCATCAGGCGCAGCACGGCAGCCTGGGTCAGGTGATTGGCGCGCATGGCCTTTTCTTCTTCCTGCTGGGCCAGCTGGCGCTGCAGTTCGGCTTCCTGGCGGCGGGCTTCGGCGGCGGCGGCATTGTTGCGGCTGCTCTGCAATTGCACCAGGGCGATGCCGATGGCACTGAGCAGGGCCATTGCCATGGCGCACAGCACGGCCCAGAAGGTCCAGGAGCGCGCCTTCAGGGCGACTCGGTAGGCCTCCTGCAATTCGGTGAGGTGGCGTTTCAAGGTTTCGTTTTCCATGAACACCAGTTGCTCGGAGCGCTTGGCCGCGATGAAATTCTGCAGGTTGCCGAGGATGCCGGCGATCTGCGGCTGGTACTCGCCAAAGACCCGCGTGAGTTCCTGTAGCTTGCTGCGCAGGTCGGCATCGGTGGCTGCGCGCAGGCGCAGCATCTCATTGCCTTCCAGCAGGCTCTTCAACAGGTCGCCAAAAGCGGTGATGTCCTTGCCGAGCATGAAGGCAGTTTCCGCATTGACGCCGTCGGAGGTGAGGAACTCATTGGAGCTGCGGCCCAGGCGCAGGGTCAGCATCACCAGCTGGCTGGCGGCGGCCATCTCGCGCGTGGTGGGCCGGCCCTGCGACTGCAGCATGGCGATCTGCTCGCTCAGGTCCAGCATCACGGGCAGCAGCTGGTTGAGGCGCTTGAGCGTGGTACCGAAACCGGTCAATTCCTTTTCCATGCCGAGGATGGTCTCGGCGGCCAGATCGGTACGACGCCACATGCGGGCCACGTTGTCCAGCGCCGGCTTGAGCGCCGGATCGGGCAGGCCGATGTTCTGCCCTTGATACGGACCGCCGCTGCTCAGCAGCAGCAGGCCACGATTGAATTCGAGCCGGCTTTGCGCCAACTGCACGAAGGCCTGGGGATTGCCCTGGATGGCATTGGGCACGGCCTTGCCAATGCGCTGGGAATGCATCACGAGATCCGAGGCCAGGTTGGTCTGCAGGGTCGCCAGCAGGTACAGGCGCGCGCCCAGCCACATGAACAGGCACAGGGCCGCCAGCGACAGCGCCAGCACGCCCAGCAGCACCCGGGTCTGGGTACGCAGGGAATAACGATGCAGCCAGGGCAGGCGCAGGCCAGTGCCGCCCTGCCCGGCCGACCGGCCTGGATCGTCTCCGGCCACGGCAGCGCTCCCGGTGCCGGACCCAGGGGCGGCCGGGAGCTTCTTTTTCGACAGATACGGCAAGGTCGGTTCCATGGCCGGCGTTCCTATTCCCTCTTTACAGATCTCGCAGATCTTCTGGATTTCTCAGGTTTTTCTGATTTTCAGGCCTGCAGCTGCAGTGGCTTGCAGAGGCCGCCTCGGCGTCGCTTGCGACACGGCTGCTAGCGGCCGATCTGCAGAAAACGGCTGTCATGGCTCAGCAGCGACAGGTCCAGTTCATCCCATTGCTGACCACCGCTGTCTTTATAACGTCCGGCAAGGCCCAGCAAGGGAATTTCCACATCGTAATTTTTCGATATTTGTGTCATTTCTGTGATGTCACGCAGGCCCAATACCCTTGACACCAGCAAGCCGCATTGCGGTGCCAGGCCGTGAGCCAGCAGCAGGACGTGGCTGCTGCGGCCGATTTCCTGGGGGACGGCACCGGCCAGGCCCATGAGATCGGCCAGGCCGATCAGGCTGCCGCGAATGTTGAGCAGGCCGCGAAACCAGTCGCGGGTGGCGGGTACGGGGGTGATGGCAAGGCCGGACAGCGGTACGATCTCGCCGGCCTGAGCCAGCGGGACCAGATAGCAGTGTTCGCCCATGGCCACCGCCAGGCGGCGCGAGCGCATGCTTTCGTTGTCGGAGGCGGCCATGCGGGCCAGCAGCGAGGCCTGGAACTGCTCCAGCCCTTCGCGCTCCGGCAGGCCTGGAAAGCTGCGGGCGGCCGGCGCATTGATGACGAAATCCTTGGTGTGTGGCATACCAGCCCTCATGAAACGGTTAAGAAAGGCCATGCCGCCGCACGCTTGCGCGCACGCCGAAGCGGGCCAGCGGCGCGATGGCGGGGCTGGGCTCAATGGACAAGACCGTCGGGGGAGATGCCGTACAGGGGCCGGGCGGACGTCTGTGCGTCCTGTTATCCGGTCATGCGGGCAAAGCTGGTACTGGAAGAGATTTTACCCAGAAAAGTTCGCTGCTTTTCCGCCCGGCAAAGACATGGCACCAGCAGGCAGAAAAAAATGATGGGAAAACGCGACGAAAACCGTGACAAAGCGGGAGTTTGATGTAGATCAAATCCCGTAAGGCGGGAAAACAGGAGGGTGAGCGGCAACTCCCGGCTAAGGAAGCGCCGCCAGCGTGCCGCCGGGCACATGGCGGCGGGACGCAATGCCGAAGCCGTCGGCGGCGGTGCAGGCGATCAGGAGGCGATCAGATGGCGACCATCTCGAAATCTTCCTTGCGGGCGCCGCATTCCGGGCAGGTCCAGTTGATGGGCACGTCGTCCCAGCGGGTGCCCGGAGCGATGCCTTCTTCGGGCAGGCCTGCTTCTTCGTCGTAGATCCAACCACAGATCAGGCACATCCAGGTTTTGAATTCGGTTTGGCTGCTATTCGTCACGGCTGACTATCCCTAAAATCAATCAAGTAAAATGCTAAGTCAGCTATCTTAATCTACTCGACGTGCAAAACCAAACTCCTCCCCTCATCCTCAGCTTCGGCGCAGCCGATCCGGTCGGCGCCACGGGCGTCCAGGCCGATCTCGCCACTTTCGCCGCCATGGGCTGCCACGGTTTGTCGGTGGTGACGGCTTTGCTCATCGGCGACACCGCCCGCGTCGAAGACGTGCAGGTGGTCGACGTCGACTGGGTCGCCGACCAGGCCCGCGTGATCCTCGAAGACATGGCCGTGGCCGCCTTCAAGGTCGGTGCGCTGGGCAGCATCGAGAACATCTCGGTGATTGCCGAGATCGTCTCCGACTATCCCGACGTGCCGCTGATCCTGGATCCCTTCATCAGTGCCCTGGCCAACCAGGAAGACGAGGATGATCGCCTGATCGCCATCCGCGAACTGCTGATCCCGCAGGCCACAGTGCTGATCTGCTCGGCCGGTGAACTGACCCGCCTGGCCGAGACCTGGCGCGAACCCGTGCCGGGCGATGCGCTGGAGCTCGACGCCATGCGCATCATCGAGATGGGCTGCGAATACCTGCTGGTGACCAATACCCAGACCGACCTGCAGGAAGTGGCCAATTCGCTCTTCGACGAATCCGGCCTGGTGCGCCAGGATGCCTGGCCGCGCCTGCCGGGTTCCTTCGTCGGTGCCGGCAGCACGCTCTCGGCAGCCATGGCAGCGATGCTGGCCAATGACCTGGAAGTACCGCTGGCGGCGTCCGAAGCGCAGGAGTTCACGCTGGCCGCGCTGGCCAATGCGCAGCGCATCGGCATGGGCAAGCTGCTGCCCGACCGCTACTTCTGGGCGCGCGAATCGGAAGACCCCGCCGATCTGGACGCGCCGCCTTCCATCAACTGATTCACTGCATCCGGACGGTATCGTCCGCACACACATGACCAAGACCAATGCATCCCTGTTCGCCCGCGCCCAGCAAAGCACGCCGGGCGGCGTCAATTCCCCGGTACGCGCCTTCCGCTCGGTAGGCGGCACCCCGCGCTTCATCGAACGCGCCGAAGGCCCCTGGTTCTGGGATGCCGAAGGCAAGCGCTACATCGACTACATCGGCTCCTGGGGCCCCGCCATCGTCGGCCACGCACATCCGGAAGTGGTCAAGGCGGTGCAGCAGGCAGCTGCGCGCGGCCTGTCCTTCGGTGCACCGACCGAGGCCGAAATCGAGATGGCCGAAGAAATCATCAAGCTGGTGCCCTCCATCGAGCAGATCCGCCTGGTCTCCTCCGGTACCGAAGCGACCATGAGCGCGCTGCGCCTGGCCCGTGGTGCCACCGGCCGCGACAAGATCATCAAGTTCGAAGGCTGCTACCACGGCCACGCCGATTCCCTGCTGGTGAAGGCCGGCAGCGGACTGCTGACCTTCGGCAATCCGACCTCGGCCGGGGTCCCTGAAGACTTCGCCAAGCACACCCTGGTGCTGGACTACAACAACGCCGCCCAGCTGGAAGAGGCCTTCAAGAATGCCGGCAATGAGATCGCCTGCGTGATCGTGGAACCGGTAGCGGGCAACATGAACCTGGTGCGTGCTTCGGATGAATTCCTGCGCACCATGCGCCGCCTGTGTACCGAATACGGCGCCATCCTGATCTTCGATGAAGTGATGTCGGGCTTCCGCGTGGCACGTGGCGGCGCCCAGGAATTGAACGGTATCGTTCCCGACCTGACGGCGCTGGGCAAGGTGATCGGCGGCGGCCTGCCGGTGGCCGCTTTCGGTGGCCGCGCCGATGTGATGAAGCATCTGGCACCGCTGGGTGGCGTCTACCAGGCCGGTACCCTCTCGGGCAATCCGGTGACCGTGGCGGCCGGCATGGCGACCCTGAAGATCATCCAGCAGCCGGACTTCTACACCCATCTGACGGCCCAGACCCGCAAGCTGGCCGATGGCCTCGCCGCTGCCGCCAAGGCAGCCGGCGTGAACTTCGCAGCCGATGCCATCGGCGGCATGTTCGGCCTCTACTTCGATGCCAAGGTGCCGACCAGCTATGCCGAGGTGATGCAGGGCGACAAGGAACGCTTCAACCGCTTCTTCCACAAGATGCTGGATGCGGGCGTGTACTTCGCGCCTTCGGCCTTCGAAGCCGGCTTCGTGTCGGCCCAGCACAGCGATGCCGTCATCGAGGAAACCATCGCCGCTGCGGCCAAGGCCTTCACCGAACTGGGCTGACGCTGGTGCGGGCATTTCCGGTGGCGCCCGGCCGTTCCCGGAAACGCCCGCTGCACGGTGGGTCCAGGGCGATATGAAGGTTCTGGACATGAAAAAAGGACGCCGAGGCGTCCTTTTTCTTCATCTCCCCGCAAAGCCGCGCCAGGCGGGGAGTCTGGCAGCGCTTACACCGAGAACGAGGAGCCGCAACCACAAGTGGTCGTGGCGTTCGGGTTCTTGATGACGAATTGCGCGCCTTCCAGGTCGTCCTTGTAGTCGATCTCGGCGCCCACCAGGTACTGGTAGCTCATCGAGTCGATCAACAGCTGGACGCCGTTCTTGCTCATCGTGGTGTCGTCTTCGTTGACGATTTCATCAAAGGTGAAACCGTACTGGAAACCCGAGCAACCGCCGCCCTGCACGAAGACGCGCAATTTCAGGTCGGGATTGCCTTCTTCCTCGATCAGCTGGGCCACCTTGGCGGCTGCGCTGTCGCTGAAGTTGATCGGGGCGGGCATGTCGGTTTGTTGCAGTTCGGCTACGGCATTCATTTCGGGCTCCTGCTGGGCTTGAGGCGGATCAATACATTAGATCGATAAAGCCATTATAAGCGCTTGCGGATTTTCATGCTTCCGACGATGCAGCCAGCTTCAGCACCGGCGTCTCGACCTGCTGATCATGGCTGAGCTTGCCGGAGACCAGTGCCCCGCCATGCATCTCCAGCGCCTTGTAGAAGACGTTGCCGGTAATGCGAGCCTTGGGCTGCAGCTCCAGCAGTTCGGTGGAGTGGACATCGCCGACGATCTCGCCGTTGACGATCAGATGTGCCGCGCGCACCTCGCCGACCACCTTGGCGTGCTCGGAGATGACCAGCACGCTGGGCTGGCCGGTTTCGGCGTTGATGTTGCCGGTAATGGCGCCGTCGATGCGCAGGCCGCCCTTGAAGCCGACGTCGCCCGTGATGCTGGTGGACATGCCGATCAGGCTGTCGATCGTGCTTTTGGTCTTGCGTGTAAACATGGAATCACCTCACAGATCTACCGACTGCTGGGCACGCACCTGGCCGCGGTCGAGAACTCGGACTGCCACCGACTTCACGATGGCACCTTCGGGAATGGTCAGCAGGCCTTCGACCCGCTGGTAATACTTGAATGCGAGCCGATAGCGCGCCTGGTCAGCGGAATTGCCTTCCGGGAAGTTGATGGTAACACCTTTGCCGCCCTGCACCATATTGACACTAAGCTGCAGGTTTCCTGCAAACTGTTGCGTTCCCCCACCACCTTGCATGACCAGCACGCGATAGCGCAGCTGGTTGGGCGCGGCCTGTTCGGCCTTGAAGCGCTGGATGGTGATGCCGGGTGCGCCCAGGTTGGTCGGCAGCAGGCTGTCGAAGAAGGCCAGATCTTCCTTCTGGCGGTTGATTTCCGCCTCCATGTTCTTGACCTGGGTCGCCAGCGTGGCTTGCGCCGTCTGGGCAATCTTCAGTTCATTTTGCGACGCGTTGGAGGCAGATTGCAAGCGCTCATTTTCCGCGGTCAGCTTCTTGACCTGTTCGCTCAGCTGCTCGATCTGCTCGCCGGCATCGCCATGCAGACCGGGCAGGTTGTTGCGGCCGAGCTGGTAAGTCCAGACCGCCGCCGCCGCGCCCACAGCCACCACCGCTGTCCACAACAGGATCAGCAGCGGCAGCGGCAGGTGGCGCTTGATGGTCATCTTCGGCGCAGAAATCGTCATGCGCCGACGCCACAAGCGGTACTTCACGGCAGGACCGGGACCTGCTGCAGGCCGGTGGTTTCGTCCAGTCCGAACATCAGGTTCATGCACTGCACGGCCTGGCCGGAAGCGCCCTTGACCAGGTTGTCCTGGACCACCAGCACCACCACCGTATCGCCATTGTCAGGACGATGCACGGCCAGGCGCAGCATGTTGGAGGCGCGCGTGGTGCGGGTCTCGGGATGCGAACCGAAGGGCAGCACGTCGACGAAGGGCTCGTCCTTGTAGGCGTCTTCGAACAGGGCCTGCAGGGCAGCGTTGTCGATGTCCTTGCTCAGGCGGGCGTACAGGGTGGAATGCATGCCACGGATCATCGGCACCAGGTGCGGCGTGAACAGCAGGCCGACCTTGTCGCTGGTCAGGTGCGACAGGCGTTCGATGGTTTCGGGCGAGTGGCGATGGCCGGAGACGCCATAAGCCTTGAAGTTGTCCGAGGCTTCCGAGAACAGCAGGCTCAGTTCCGCCTTGCGGCCGGCACCGGAGACACCGGACTTGCAGTCGGCGATCAGGTGCGAGGCATCGATCACGCCGGCCTTCAGCAGAGGTGCGAAGCCCAGTTGCATGGTGGTCGGATAGCAACCGGGATTGCCCACCACGCGCGCCTTGCGGATGGCCTCACGGTTCAGTTCGGGCAGGCCGTAGGCGGCTTCCTTGAGCAGGTCAGTGCAGCTGTGCGGCAACTTGTACCACTTCTCGAAGGCGGCCACATCCTGCATGCGGAAGTCCGCGGCCAGGTCGATCACCTTCACGCCGGCGGCCACCAGTTCCGGGGCCTGGGCCATGGCCACGCCATGCGGGGTGGCGAAGAAGACCACGTCGCAGTCGGTCAGGCGCGCCTTGTCGGGCGAGGAGAAGGCCACATCGACGCGGCCGCGCAGGGAGGGATACATCTCGGATACCGGCATGCCGTCTTCCTTGCGCGAGGTCACCGCCTCCACCCGGGCTTGCGGGTGAGTCGCAAAAATACGCAGCAATTCGACGCCGGTGTAACCGGTTCCGCCAACGATACCTACCTTGATCATGTCTGTTCCTTGCGAGAAAAGGCGAAGAGAAAACGCCATGGCGGACGAGCGCCGGACGCGCGTGCATGGCACGCTGAAAAGCGCTCAATTTTAGCAGGAGAATATTTCCCGCTGATTTCCGCTCGGACAGTAATTTCCGCAAATAGCCGAAATTATCGTCACACTACGAGACGTTGCGCAAGCAAGCCAAATCTGCAGCGGCAACGCATAAAAGCAAAAAGCCGCCGGCACAGATGCCGACGGCTTTCCGTAATACAAGAAACGATTAACGCTTCGAGAATTGCTTTGCGCGACGTGCCTTGCGCAGACCAACCTTCTTACGTTCGACTTCACGCGCGTCACGGGTGACGAAGCCTGCGTTCGACAGAGCCGACTTCAGGCCGGCGTCGTAGTCGATCAGGGCGCGGGTGATGCCGTGGCGAACAGCGCCGGCCTGGCCGGATTCGCCGCCACCGTGGACGTTCACCTTGATGTCGAAACGCTCGACGTTGCCGGTCAGTTCCAGCGGCTGACGGATCACCATCAGGCCGGTTTCGCGGGAGAAGTACTCAGCGGCGGGCTTGCCATTGACGATGATGTTGCCCGAACCTGCCTTGATGAAAACACGCGCCACTGCACTCTTGCGACGGCCGGTTCCGTAATTGTAGTTACCGATCATGTCTGTTCCTTAGAGGGCGAGGGGTTTCGGTTGCTGCGCGGCGTGCGGATGGTTGCCATCTGCATAAACCTTCAGCTTCTTGATCATGGCGTAGCCCAGCGGACCCTTGGGCAGCATGCCCTTGACGGCCTTCTCCAGCGCACGGCCGGGGAAACGCTGTTGCATCTTCAGGAAGTTGGTTTCGTAGATGCCGCCCGGATAACCGCTGTGGCGGAAATAGGTCTTCTCAGTGGCCTTGGTGCCGGTCACGCGCAGCTTGCCTGCGTTGACGACGACGATGAAGTCACCGGTATCGACGTGCGGAGTGAATTCGGGTTTGTGCTTGCCGCGCAGTCGGAGTGCCACTTCGCTGGCAACACGTCCGAGGACCAAGTCCGTCGCGTCAATCACGAACCACTCGCGCTGAACCTCATGGGCTTTAGCGGAAAAGGTCTTCATGTTTGACTTTCTCTATCAGTATATAAACGCTCAAATGGCGGTTCCGCTCATGCGGGCCAGCCGGCGGATGCCTGCTGTCCTGGGTACTTCGCTTCGCGGACTCATCCTTTTATCTTCCCGAGCGCATGGGAAAGCCGGCAAGTATAGCCTTTTCAAGGACTTAGCGTCAAAAGGTTTCGGGGGATTGTGGTGCCGATCCGGCGATTTGCCGGGGTTTTATTGCTGGAAGACGGAATTTCGTTGCCGCTGGCACAACTTTGCGCGGGGCTTGGCCAGAAAAAAGACAAAAAAAACCCGGACACTGAGGTTCCGGGTTTAATCCACACCAATGAGGAGGGTGGAGGAGACATCGTTACGTGCTGCAAAAACTTCCGTTGAATTCAATATAGCAAAGCGGTTTGTGCAACGCAATAACGCGAGGCGAATAAATTTGTAACTGTCTGCAAGCAGCGTCACTGCTGGGTTACAAGTTGCCGAAAGCACAGTCGAAATGCGATAGATGAATACTAATTCGACAATTTTTCCGCAGCGCAAAAATCACGGAGCTTCACATGCCCTCCCCTGCACCGGCTGCAGCCGCGCGCGTCAAAAGCTACAATACGCAGCTTCATTGAACCGATTGGGACGAGACAGATGGAATGCACAGTACGTTGGACCGGCTTGTCCGGCATGACCTTCACGGCGGAAACCGGTTCGGGCCACCTGCTGACGATGGATGGCGCGCCCGATGGCGGCGGCCGCAACCTGGCGCCGCGTCCGATGGAAGTGGTGCTGGCCGGTACCGGTGGCTGCACCGCCTATGACGTGGTGGTGATCCTGCGCAAGAGCGGCCAGGACGTGCGCGGCTGCGACGTGACCCTGAAGTCCGAGCGCGCCGAGACCGATCCCAAGGTGTTCACCAGGATTCATTTCCACTTCACCGTGCGTGGCCGCAACCTCAAGGCTAATGTGGTCGAGCGTGCCATCAAGCTGTCCCACGACAAGTACTGCTCGGCCTCGATCATGCTGGAGAAGACGGCCGAGATCACGCACTCCTTCGAGATCATCGACGACCTGACCGATACGTCCTCTGCGGCCGTCCAGCAGCAGTAAGGTCCGGGTACAGGATGCAGCAAGAAAAAAAGCGGCCGAGGCCGCTTTTTTCATGTCCGTCGATTCGGCCGCCTTCCGGGTTCAGATCCGGTAAGCCACCGTGGTCATGACCTTGGCCATGGCCTTCATCAGCCCGCGTACTGGTGCAGGCACTTCGGCTGCGCCCAGGTCACGTGCGGCCTGGCCGTGCTCGATCTCATCGAGGCGCATCTGGTCGACGATGGCGCGCGAACGGTTGTCCTGGGCCGGCAGCTTGTCCAGGTGGCCCAGCAGGTGGTGCTCGACCTGGCGCTCGGTCTCGGAGACGAAGCCCAGGTTGCGCGCATCACCCAGCCGTGCCGCGATGCTGCCCAGCACATAGGCCCCGCCATACCACAGCGGATTGAGCAGGCTGGTATGCGACCCCAGTTCGCGAAGGCGTTCGGCGGTCCAGGCGAGGTGATCCTCTTCCTCAATGCCGGCGCGCTTGAAGGCCGCTTTGATATCTTCCGTCTGGGCGAAGCGGCCCTGGGCGTCGTAGAGCGCCTGGGCACAGACCTCGCCCACATTGTTGACCCGCATCAGCCCGGCCGCGTGGCGCTTCTCGGCCTCGTTCATGACACCGTCCGGCAGGCCGCGTCCCGGGTTGGGACGGCTCTCGAACACCACGCCGCTGATCACGCGCAGCGCCTTGTCGAAATCGGTAATCAGTTCATCGACGACTTGCATACAGCTCGCCTTTCTCTCGTTGTGAAGGACATCCCGGCTGCGCCGCCTGGGCGCGCGGACCGGGGACGAAGGAATACGGCTGATCCCTGAACCGGATCAGACCATCTTCCAGTGAATCTGTTCGCCTGCCGACAGCGGCACCACCGTGGCATCACCCATGGGCAGCTCGGCGGGAATGGCCCAGGTCTCGCGCTGCAAGGTGACGGTGCCGGTATTGCGCGGCAGGTTGTAGAAGTCCGGGCCGTTGAAGCTGGCGAAGGCCTCGAACTTGTCCAGCGCACCGGCGCTGTCGAAGGCCTGGGCATACAGCTCCAGCGCATGCAGCGCGGTGTAGCAGCCGGCGCAGCCACAGGCGTGCTCCTTGGCGCCCTTGGCGTGCGGCGCCGAATCGGTACCGAGGAAGAACTTGTCATTGCCCGAGGTAGCTGCCGCCACCAGCGCCTTGCGATGGGTCTCGCGCTTCAGGACTGGCAGGCAGTAGTAGTGCGGACGGATGCCGCCCTTGAAGATCTCGTTGCGGTTGAACAGCAAGTGATGCGCCGTGATGGTAGCGGCCGTCGGGCCCTCGCCGGCCAGCACGTAGTCGGCCGCTTCCTTGGTGGTGATGTGCTCGAAGACCACCTTCAGTTCCGGCATGGCCTGGCGCAGCGGCTTCATGATGCGGTCGATGAAGACGGCTTCGCGGTCGAACAGGTCGATCTCGGGGTCGGTCACTTCACCATGGACCAGGAAGGGCATGCCCACTTCCTGCAGCACCTCCAGGGTCTTGTAGCACTTCGACAGATCGGTCACGCCGGCGTCGGAGTTGGTGGTGGCACCGGCCGGATAGAGCTTCACGGCCTTGACGAAGCCGCTTTCCTTGGCACGGCGGATTTCCTCGGGCGGGGTGTTGTCGGTCAGGTAGAGCACCATCAGCGGCTCGAAGGACATGCCTGCGGGCAAGGCGGCCAGGATGCGATCGCGATACGCACCGGCCTGCGCGGTGGTGGTCACCGGCGGCTTCAGGTTGGGCATGACGATGGCGCGTGCGAACTGGCGTGCCGTATGCGGCAGCACGTCCTGCATGGTGGCGCCGTCGCGCAGGTGCAGGTGCCAGTCGTCCGGGCGGGTGATGGTCAGTACGTTGCTCATTGCGGATCTTTCGGTCTTGGAGTGGTGTCGGTCTGAGGATTACGGATCAGGCAAGGCATCCCGGCCGATGCGGGCTGTGGAGAGCCAGCCGCGATGTCTTCAAGGGCGACATTCTACCGTAGCCGTCAAGCACCCCGGAACGCAAGCCCTGACCCGCTTTTGACCTGGCACAAACGACAAGGGCCGCCCCGTTGCCGGGGCAGCCCTTGCAGCGATGCGAATGCGCGCGATCAGTGGGTGATGATCTTGGCCAGGAAGTCGCGTGCGCGTTCCGAACGCGGCGAGGCAAAGAACTCATCCTTGGCGCAATCTTCCACGACCAGGCCCTTGTCCATGAACACCACACGGTTGGCGACCTTGCGGGCGAAGCCCATTTCGTGGGTCACGACCATCATGGTCATGCCTTCCTGGGCCAGGCCGACCATGACGTCGAGCACTTCATTGATCATTTCCGGATCCAGCGCCGAGGTCGGTTCGTCGAACAGCATGGCGATCGGGTCCATCGACAGCGCGCGGGCAATCGCCACACGCTGCTGCTGGCCGCCGGAGAGCTGGCCGGGGAACTTGTCCTTGTGCGCCAGCAGGCCCACGCGGTCCAGGTACTTCAGGCCCTTTTCCGTGGCCTCTTCCTTGGAGCGGCCCAGCACCTTGATCTGGCCGATGGTCAGGTTCTCGCGGATGGAGAGGTGCGGGAACAGTTCGAAGTTCTGGAACACCATGCCGATGCGCGCGCGCAGCTTGGACAGGTTGGTCTTGGGGTCGCCGACGGAGACGCCATCGACGGTGATGGTGCCTTTCTGGAACGGCTCCAGGCCGTTGACGGTCTTGATCAGCGTGGACTTGCCGGAACCGGACGGGCCGCACACCACCACCACGTCGCCCTTCTTGACGGAGGTCGAGCAGTCGGTCAGGACCTGGAAGCTGCCATACCACTTGCTGACATTGTTGAGTTCGATCATTTGATTCTCCTGGATTTCTGAATTCTGGATTCACTGGCCGCCAGCCTGGCGCGACAAAGCGCGGGCGGCGGCCGTCAAAAACATTTAGCGGATGATGGCGATCTTCTTCTGGAAGCGCTTGACCAGTTGCGACAGGCCAAAGCTCAGCACGAAATACACCACGGCCACGAAGAGATACATTTCCACCAGGCGGCCATCACGCTGCGCGATCTTGGAAGCGCTGGTAACGAAGTCCGGCACCGAGCCCAGCACGTAGACCAGCGAGACGTCCTGGAACAGCACGATGGTCTGTGTCAGGAGGATCGGGGTCATGTTGCGGAAGGCCTGCGGCAGCACCACGTTGCCCATCATCTGCCAGTAGTTCATGCCGATCGCATAGCCGGCAAACACCTGGCCACGCGGAATGGACTGGATGCCCGAACGCATGATCTCGCAATAATACGCGGCTTCAAACAGGATGAAAGTGATCAGGGCCGACTGGAACGCACCGACCTGGATGGGTTCGGAGGCACCAATGATCCAGGCACCGATGAAGGGCACCAGGAAGTAGAACCAGAAGATCACCAGCACCAGCGGAATGGAGCGGATCAGGTTGACGTAGGTGGTCGCGATGAACGACAGCGGCTTGTTGGACGACAGGCGCATCATGGCCAGCAGCGTGCCCAGGATGATCCCGCCCAGCATGGCCGAGAAGGTCAGGATGAGCGTGAACTTCAGGCCGGTCGTGAAGAGGTAGACCCACGAGCGCTGGATGACGTCGAAATCGAAATTGCTGAACATGGATCAATGCCCTCCTGCGCTGGTGCTGCCGCCGGTGATGTAGCCCGGAACGGCCGTGACCTTTTCCAGCAGGCGCGCCATCAACAGCGCGATCACGGAAATGATCAGATAGATGATCGTGGCACCGCTGAGCGCCTCGAAGGTCTGGAAAGTGAATTCGCGCATCGAGTAGGTTGCGGCAGTCAGTTCCACCAGGCCGATGGTCAGTGCTACCGAGCTGTTCTTGATGATGGCGGCGAACTCGTTGGTCAGTGCCGGGATGATGATGCGGAAGGCCATCGGCAGCAGCACGTAGCGGTACACCTGCGGCTGCGTGAGGCCGACGGCCATGCCCGCATTGCGCTGGCCGCGCGACAGCGACTGGATCCC